>Ga0079224_100004565_pt1 | contig 17981 bp, 6 predicted proteins | sample Stecom2015_FD_80414 | JGI IMG/M metagenome (GOLD analysis project Ga0079224, IMG submission 80414) | Agricultural soil microbial communities from Utah to study Nitrogen management - Steer compost 2015 | ecosystem: Environmental > Terrestrial > Soil > Agricultural land | place: USA: Utah...
CCCGGTTCTCGCCCTGGCACTGGCGGCTGCCGGCGTGCAGGCGGACGGCTGGGAGACCGGCGGCGACGTCCGCTTCGGCTATCTCGCCTCCGAAACCCGTGCCCGCAGCGGTACGACCACCGACACCGACAGCGGGCGTGCCCGCGCGCGCTTCCGGGTACGGGGCGAGCTGGGCAGCGGCTGGTACGCCGGCGGGCGCGTGGCCGCGCGGCTGGACACCCGCCAGGACGACGAGGAATTCTGGCTCCGCCTCTATGCGCCGGGTCCCGGCGGCCTCGCCAACGGCCAGGCCACGCTGGACGAGGCCTGGCTCGAATACCGGCCCGCGGAGGCGCCCTGGAGCCTGCGCCTGGGACGCTTCCAGGCGCAATTCGCCCTCGACGACATCATGAAGAAGTCGCTGGACCAGAACGACAGCCCCAGCTTCGACATCACCTGGACCGACGGCGCGTGGTGGCAGTGGCACGGGTTCGACTGGAACACCCACGTCATCCTGCGCCACAACGACCGTCGCGGTCCCACCGGCACGCTGCGCCCGCCGCTCGACTTCGCCGACGACGGCTCGCGCGTCAGCCTGTTCGCGGCAATCGAGTCCGATACGGCCATCGGCCGCGTCGTGCAGCGCATGGTCACGCTGACTTGGCTGCCGTCCGCGCTGCGGCCCGGCGGCCCGGCCGATCCGGCGGTCGAGGACTACCTGGCGGTGACGGCCAAGGCCGCGGCCGAGTGGCCGCTGGGGGAGGGCGGGACGAAATTCCGGCTGGGCGGCGAGCTCGGCTACGCGCCCGACACGCCGCGGCGCGAGACGATGAGCTCCGGCACGGGCGATGCCGACGCGCTGTCATGGCATGCCTCGTTCAACTTTCTCGACGTCCGGCCCGGCCACGACCTCGGCATCGTTTACGCGCGTGCTGCCGACGGCTGGCTGCTGTCGAGCGACTTCCGTCCCAATGACAGCCTGGTCGAAGTGCGGTGGGTCTGGCAGCCGAGCGACGCGTGGCAGATCGACGCGCGGGTGCGCCGCCGCGAGGAGATCGATCTCCCCGCCGGCACGCCGCACGCGAGGCGCGAGGACGACCTCTACGTGCGCGCGACCTGGCGGTTCTGACCAAGCGGGCACGCGCGCACCGGCGCGCCGGCGTGCGCAAAGGCGTCACTCGTGATGCAGGCGCACGAAGCGGTCGAGCAGCCGCACGCCGAAGCCGACGGCGCCCGTCGGGCTGGTCGGCAATGCTTCCTGCTCGCGCCAGGCCATGCCTGCGATGTCGATGTGCGCCCACGGCATGTGCTCCTCGACGAACGCGCCGATGAAGTGCGCCCCGAGACCGGCGCCGGCCCCGGCGTCGCCCCCGCTGTTGCGCAGGTCCGCGATCGGCGATTCCATGTCCTTCGCGTAAGAGGGATGCAGCGGGAGGCGCCAGAGGTCCTCGCCGGATTCGCGCCCCGCGGCCTCGAGCTGGGCCGCCAGCGCATCGTCGCGTGAGAACAGCCCGGCGTATTCGTCGCCGAGCGCGGTGCGGACTGCTCCGGTCAAAGTCGCGAGGTCGATGACGAGGCGCGGCTTGAACTGCTGTTGTGCGTACCAGACTGCGTCGGACAGCACCATGCGTCCTTCGGCGTCGGTGCTGATCACCTCGAACGTCTTGCCGGACATCGTGCGCACCACGTCGCCCGGGCGGCCGGCGGTGCCCGACGGCATGTTCTCCGCGAGGGCGGCCACGGCGACCGCGTTGACCGGCGCGCGCCGGCCCGCGAGCGCCAGCACCGCGCCGGTCGCTGCGGCGGCGCCGGACATGTCGTACTTCATCCGCCACATGCCGCGGCCGTCTTTGAGCGAGATGCCGCCCGAGTCGAACGTGATGCCCTTGCCGACGAAGGCGAGCGGCGCCGCATTCCTTTCGCCGCCGTCGTAGCGGACCACGAGGAGCCGCGGCGGCCGCACGCTGCCGCGGCCGACGGCCAGGATGCCGCCCATGCCGAGCTTCTCCATGGCCGGCACGTCCAGCACCTCGATGCGCACGTTCGGCAGCCCGGCAAACGCTTCCCTTGCCCTCTGCACGAAGCTTTCCGGGTAGATCTCGGAGGCGGGCTCGCTGATCAGGTCGCGGGCGAAGAAGACCGCGCGGCTCACCGGTGCCCATTGCGCCTCGTACTCGGCGGCGGCGGACGCACCCCGCGGCGTGCGAACCACGAGCCGGCCTTCGCCCACCGCCGGCATGGCGGGATCGCTCGTGCGATATTTCACGAACCGGTATTGCCCGAGCACGGCGCCGAAAGCGAGGTGCGCCGCCGCGTGCGGCTCGTCCCCCGCCCACAGGATGTCGACGCGCTCCGCCGGGCTCCTGGCGGCGACCTGGCCGACGAGGCCGCCGACGTCTTCCAGCAGGCGTGGCGTCACCGCATCGGTTCCGGTGCCGACGAGGATCACCCGGTCGAAGGGCCCGATGCCCGGCAGGTCCAGGAGCTGGTTGCGCTCGGCCCGGAACGCCACGGCGTCTACGGCGCGCCTCAGTGCACCGTTCGTTGCCTCGTCGACCGCCGCGAACGCGCCTTCCTGCGGCACGCCCCCGGGCACCGCGAGCGCGATCGTGCCCGACGACGGGACGGCATAGGATTCGAAGGCGACCGTGCGCTCGGCCCGGATCTCCGCTCCCATGAGCAGCAACGTGAACATGGCGAGAATGGGCGCGACTCGATTCATGCAAAATGCTCCCTGATGACGGCGACGTTCCGCCCCTTCGCAAAGGGGTATTCCTCGAGCAGCCGGAATCCTGCAGGATTTCGGCGGGGGTATCCAGAACCGCGTGCAATGAAGCGCCGCGACGTCGCGGTTCGGCAGGGCCGGCATTTGCGAAATGTCCGTTCCCGGCGAGCCGTGCGCGGCGACCACGAAAGAGTCTCGCGGCCGACGCCGCCGGTGACGAGGATCCGAAACATGCAGCCGAAAACCGTTCCGCCGCTCGTGCTCGCCGCTCTCCTGCCGCTCGGGCTCGCAGCACCTTGGATCCACGCATCGCCGCTCGTGCAGGCGTTCGACATGCGCGTGCCGGTGCCGCCGCTCCCCGTGACCGTGGCCGGTACGTCACAGCTCGTCTACGAGCTGCACCTCGCGAACTTTGCCGCGCACGCGCTCGAGCCGGTGTCGCTCGAAATCCGGGATGCCGGAACGGGCAGGGCACTCGCGACGTACTCCGGCGAGGAGCTCGGCAGGCGGCTGCACGTGCCCGCGGCGACCGGTACGCCGCTCGCCGTGCCGGCCGGCGGCGTCGCGATCGCGTACATCGAGCTCGCATTGCCGGAGCTGCCGGGCGCGCTCGACCATCGGCTCGCGTTCCGCCGGTCCGGGGAGCCGGCGACGGCGGCGGTCACGGGTGCGGCAGCTCCGGTGAGGGCGGACGAGCCGCTCGTGCTCGGGCCGCCGCTCCGCAACGGCTACTGGGCGGCCGTCTACCACCCGGCGTGGGAGCGCGGGCATCGCCGCTTCGTCTACGCCGTCGCCGGGCGCGCGGTGATCCCCGGCCGCTACGCGATCGACTGGATACAACTGGACGCCGACGGGCGGCACGCACAGGGCGACCCCGAGATCGTCGCCAACTGGCACGCGTACGGCACGGAGGTGCTGGCCGTGGCCGATGCCGTGGTCGCGGCGGTACGCGACGACGTCGAGGAGAGCGAGACGCTTTCGGCGCATCCGGATTTGCCGCTCGAGGACGGGAGCGGCAACTACGTCGTCCTCGACCTCGGCGGAAACCGCTATGCCTTCTACGAGCACCTCAAGCCCGGCAGCGTGCGGGTTGCCGTCGGCGACCGCGTAGGCAAAGGCGAGACGCTCGCGGAGCTCGGCTTCACCGGCCATGCCTCCGGTCCCCACCTGCATTTTCACGTCGCGGACGGCGTAGTCCCCCTCGGCTCGGAAGGCCTGCCGTTCGTGATCGACGCGTTCGAGGTCCTCGGCCGCTACGACGACGTCGGGCAACTCGGCCGGGCGCCGTGGCTGCCGGCCGAGGCGGGCGCCGGTGGCCGGCGCACGGCAGAACGTCCGGCGCCGAACGTCGTGTTGCGCTTCCCCTGAGACCGCGGCGCTCGCCGTTCCCGTCGGCCCCGGCTACTCGGAGCCCTCCGGGCGCAGCATGGCGGGGTCGGGCGTAGCGCCCGCCGCGCCCGCCGCCGCGGCCTTCGCCGTCCGGTCGAAGATCGGGAACTCGCCCGCCTTGTAGCGTTGCCAGTAGTCGTCGAGGCTGGCCTTCACCTTGCCGTGCAGCAGGTAGACGCCGATCAGGTTCGGCAGCGACATGCCGAGGATCATCAGGTCGCCGAATTCCAGCACGTTGAGCGCCGTGATCACCGAACCGAGGAACGTGAAGGTGAGGAACAGCGCCTTGTAGTAGCCCGAAGCGCGCTCGCCGAAGAGCCACACGGTGCAGCGCTCGCCGTAATAGGACCAGGAGATCATGGTCGAGTACGCGAACAGGAAGACAGAGAACGCCAGCACGTACGGGAACCACGCGATGTGCTCACTGAAGGCGCGTGACGTGAGGGCTGCGCCCTGCGCCGTCTCGATCACGTCCGCGTATGCCGGATTGTTGTAGGCACCGGTGATGCTGATGACGAGCGCCGTCATCGTGCAGATGACGACCGTGTCGATGAACGGCTCGAGCAGCGCGACCGTCCCTTCGCGTATCGGGTACCTGGTCTTCGCGGCCGAATGGGCAATGGCGGCGGAGCCCGCGCCGGCCTCGTTCGAGAACGCCGCGCGCTGGAAGCCGACGATCATCACGCCGACGAACCCGCCGAACGCCGCATCGGGCGCGAATGCATCCGTGAAGATTCTCGTGAATGCCGCCGGCACCATCTCCGAATTCGTGAAGATGACGAACAGGCAGGCGAGCACGTAGACGATCGCCATCAGCGGGACGATCTTCTCGGCGACCTGCGCGATGCGGCGTATGCCGCCGACGATGACGATGCCGACGAGGAACGTCATCAGCAACCCGTACACCCACGGCATGTCGTTGAGCCAGGGGATCGACTCCTGCACCGCATTCATCGACTGGTTCACCTGGAACGAGTTGCCGCCGGCGATCGAGCCGCCTATGCAGAGGAAGGCGAACAGGATGGCGACCGCCCTGCCGAAACGGGGCAGGCCCTTTTCGGCGAGCCCTTTCGACAGGTACTGCGTGGGGCCGCCGAGCACGTGGCCGTCCGCGCGGATCTCGCGGTACATCACGCCCAGCGTGCACTCCGTGAACTTGGTGGTCATGCCGATCAGGCCGGCCAGGATCATCCAGAACGTCGCGCCCGGCCCGCCGAGCGTGATGGCGATCGCGACGCCGGCGATGTTCCCGAGGCCCACGGTCGCCGAGAGCGCACAGCTCAGCGCCTGGAAGTGCGACACGTCGCCCGGCTCGCTCGGGTCCGTGTACTTGCCGCGCACGAGCTGGATGGCGTGCCGGAACCCGCGCACGTTGAACAGACCCATGCGGATCGTCAGGAAGATGCCGCCGGCCACCAGCCAGATCACGATGAACGGCAGCTCGATGCTGTCGTCCCAGAACGCGATGTCGAAGAACAGCACCGCGGAGACCACGGAGTTGACGGCGCCCATCGCGCGATCCGCTGCCTGGATGACACCCGCTTCCCGCGCTTCGCGAACGCTTTGCGCGGCAGGTTCGGCCTCCGCTGCCTGCGCCGCGAGCACCGGCTCGCCGCTCAGCAGCGCGGTGGCGAAAACGAACAGCAACAGGCTCGACAGGAAATCACGCATAAATTGCTTCCCCCGGGATCTGGCACCTAAGATGCGCTGTTCGCGGCTCCATGGAAGCGCGGCACGCCGGCGATTTGCCGCGGTATGATGCGGGCTCGAGCGCGGCAGGTCCACCCCCGGCGGCTTTTACATGATGAGACGGGCGCCGCGGCGCCGCTTCGATGCTGCTACGATCGCCGGGCTATGAAACATAAGAAATTCGCGGCCTTGCCCGCACTGCTCCTTTCGCTGGCCTGCTTCGCGCAGGACGACCCGTACGCCCCCGACACGCCGGAGCCCGGCTCGGTGGAGGCGATTGCCGAGTTCACGACCGACTCCCGGTACCTGAGTCCCTGGGTCGCCTACGTGCCGGAATCGGACACGGTGCCGTCTCCCGCGGACTACCTCGGGCGCGTCGTCGGAACGCCGGGCGAGCTCACGCGCACCGAGCAGATCTACGGGTACTTCCGCGAGCTCAGTCGCGCTTCGGACCGCGTGCAGGTCTCGGTGATCGGCGAAACGGAGGAGGGCCGTGACATCCTGCTGGTCGCCGTGGCGGACGCGGCCGGCCTCGCGAACCTCGAGCGCTACAAGGCGATCACCGCCGCGCTCGCCGACCCGCGCCGCACGTCGCCCGGGGAGGCCGAGAAGCTGATCCGCGAAGGACGGCCGATCTACTACTTCAACGCGGGGCTGCACTCGACGGAAACGGGCAGCCCCGAGATGGTCATGGAGCTTGCGTACCGGCTCGCGGTCTCCGAGCAGCCGATGATCCGGGCAATCCGCGAGAACCTCATCGTGCTGATCAACCCGGTCTCCGAGCCCGACGGCCGGGACAAGGTCGTCGACTGGTTCTACCGCTATCTCAAGGGCAAGACGAACATCGACGAGCTGCCGCCGCGCTCGCCGCCCTACTGGGGCCATTACGTGTTCCACGACAACAACCGGGATACCCACCAGAAGGCCCTGAAGATCACCCAGGCCGTGCACCGCATGTTCTACGAGTATCACCCGACGGTGGTGCACGACCTCCACGAATCCATCCCGCTGCTGCAGACCTGGAACGGCACCGGGCCGTTCAACGTCAACATCGATCCCATCCTCATCGACGAGTGGTTCGCGATGGCTTTCGCGGAGATCACGACGATGACGACGTTCGGCATGCCGGGCGTGTGGACCTGGGGTTTCGGCGAGGGGTGGGGACATCACTACCTCGACTCGGTCGCCGTCAATCACAACGCGATCGGGCGCGGTTACGAGACGTTCGGGAACTCGACCGCCGAAACGCTCGATCGCGTGCTGCGCCCGAGCGAGCAGGAAGACATCGCGAGCAACCCGGTCACGACGCAGCAGTGGTACCGGCCGCTGCCGCCGGACCGGCACGTGCGCTGGTCGCTCAGGAACAACACGAACTACATGCAGACCGGCTGCCTCGCGATCCTCGATTACAGCGCGAAGCACGCGCAGGAGATGTTGCGCGGGTTCTACCGCAAGGGCTACAACTCCTGGCAGAAAGGACTGAACGAGGCACCGTACGGCTTCGTCATCCCCGCCGACCAGGGCGACCCGCGCCGGGTCGCCGCCATGGTGACGCGGCTCGTCGGGCATCGTATCGAGGTGGGACGCGCGACCGGCCGGTTCGAGATCGGGGAGCGCGAGTTCCCGGCCGGCACCTTCGTCATCAAGCTCGACCAGCCGTATCGCAATTACGCGGTCGACCTGCTGACGCCGCAGGCATTCCCGGAGGACGCGGAGTACACGCCGTACGACGACGTGTCGTGGGCCTTCACCGCGCACTACGGGGTCGAGGCGCTGCCGATCGACGATCCGCGGATCCGCGACGTCGCGGTCGAGCCGGTGTCGGAGAGTTACCGCCCGACCGGCCGGGTGCGGGGCTCGGGGCCCGTGTTCCTGCTCGCGGACACGGGACAGGAAGGGCTGCTCGCCGCCCGCGCGCGCCTGGCCGACTTCCGCGTCGACATCGCCGAGAAGCCGTTTTCCGTCGGTCGCCGCGAGTATCCGGCGGGCTCCTGGATTCTGCCCGCGCAGGAGGGCCTCGCGACGGCGCTGCGCGACGTCGCCGAGGAGCTCGCGCTCGAGTTCGACAGCGCGCGGAGCGCGCCGGACGTGGCACGCCACGAAGCGCCGCTGCCGCGGATCGCCGTCTGGCACACGTGGAGGGACACCGAGCCGGTCGGCTGGGTGCGCTACACGCTCGACCAGCAGCGCATCCCCTACGACTACATCCGCGACGAGGAGATCCGCGCGGGTGACCTCGGCCGCCGCTGGGACGTCATCCTCTACGGCCATACCTACTCCGGGCTGACCGACCAGATTCACGGCATCGACAAGCGCTTCGGCCCGATGCCTTACACGCGCACCGACGAGTTCCCGAGCCACGGCGTCCCCGACGCCTCCGACGACATCACCGGCGGCATCGGCTGGGAAGGCATGGCGAATCTCGAGCGCTTCCTCGAGGGCGGGGGAATGCTGGTCACCCTGGCGAACGGCTCGGCGCTGGCGCTCGAGGGCGGGCTCGTGCGCGGCGTTTCACGCGCCGGCGGCGACGTGAAGACGCCCGGCGCGGAGCTCAAGGTGTCGTTCCTGCGGCCCGAGCACCCGATCGCGTACGGTTACCCGGCGGTGACCTCCGCGTTCCGCAACGACTACACGGTCTACGACGTGCGGCGTGCGGACCGGGATCGCGTCGTGCTGCAATGGGGGACGAAGCCGCTCAAGGACGAGCGCGAGGACGAGGGAGGCGACGAAGAGAAGGACGACGACTTCGTCGTGAGCGGAGGCGTGAGAAACGGCGACGATCTCGAGGGCCACCCGGCCATTCTCGACCTCCCGGTCGGCGACGGGCGCGTGATCGCGTTCAACTTCAACCCGCTGCACCGCGACCTCAATCATTCCGACTACCGTTTCCTGTGGAACGCGCTGCTCAACTGGCGCCACATTCTCGACGCTGAAAACCCGTAAGGTGCGCCGCGCGCGACGGCGAGGGTCGGTCGCGCGGCCGCCCCTGCAGGCTCCGTGCCCTGCAGGAGGCCGCAGCGCGGCCGGCGGCGAAGAGTTGACTCCCACACCGCCGCTATGCGCGGGAAGGCCTGCGGCGCCCCGGCGGACGGTATAATCCGCCCCTTCATGCAGAACCTCTACTTCACGCTGCTGGCGTTCATCTTCGTGCTGATGAACGCCTTTTTCGTCGCGGCGGAATTCGCGATCGTCAAGCTCCGGCAGACCCAGGCGGAGGAGCTCGCCGGGGTCGCCGGGCTCCGCGGCCGGGTGCTGCTCAAGGTGCGGAGCCATCTCGACGAGTACCTCTCGGCCTGCCAGCTCGGGATCACGCTGGCCTCGCTCGGCCTCGGCTGGATCGGCGAGCCCGCGTTCGCGCGGCTGGTCCAGCCGCTGCTCGCCGCGTTCGGCGTGTCCGATCCCGAGGTGGTGCACGGCATCGCCTTCGTGGTCGCGTTCGCCACCATCTCGTACCTGCACATCGTGATCGGGGAGCTCGCACCGAAATCGCTCGCGATCCGCGAGCCCGAGCCCGTATCGCTGTGGACCGCGATCCCGCTGTTCAGCTTCTACTGGGTCATGTACCCGTTCATCTGGCTTTTGAACGGCAGCGCCAACCTGCTGCTTCGGCTGTTCGGCGTGGAGCTCGTCTCCGACGAGGACCCGGCGCATTCCGTGCAGGAGCTCAAGAAGGTGCTGAGGGCGAGCCACCTGCACGGCGAGCTGGGTCGCGAGTCCGCGATCCTGCTCGACCGGGCCTTCGAGCTCGAGGGACTCACGGCCGGCGACCTCATGCGCCCGGACGAGGATCTCGTCACGCTGAACATCGACGACGACCTGGAGGACATCCTGGAGGTCATCCGCCGCAACCGCTACTCGCGCTACCCGGTGTACGAGGGCGAGCCCGACAACCTCATCGGCATCCTGCACGTCAAGGACCTCGTGACCGAGCTCGGCAAGTCCGCAGACGAGATCGATCTCCGCTCGCTCGTGAAGCCCGCGCTCATCATCAGCGACGGGCTGTCGGCCGTCGGCGTGCTGAAGGAATTCCAGCAGGGCTACCCGCATCTCGCGATCGTGGTCGACGAGTACGGCACCGTGGAGGGCTTCCTGACCCTCGACCACGTGGTCGAGGTGCTGCTCGGCACCATCCAGGACGAGTTCCGCCACCGCCGGCCCGACTGGAAACGCGAGCCGGACGGGAGCTGGGTGGGGCACGGGTCGCTCTCGGTGTGGTCGCTCGAGCGGCTGCTCGACGTCGACCTGTCCCGCTTCAGCGAGGTGAACAGCGTGGGCGGGCTCGTCATGGACCAGCTCGAGCGCATCCCCAAGCCCGGCGAGCGCGTGGCGTTCGACGGCTTCGAGATCGAGGTGCGGGAGATGGAGGGGCCGCGGATCGTCACCGTGGCGGTCATTCCCCGCGCCTGGCCGGAGTACGACGAGCAGAGTGGTTAGCAGAACCAGATACTTAGCTTGTATTCTTGCCGTAACCTGTCACAATGCGACCGGTGCGGCCCGGAAAACGACCGTGACGACAGAGTGTGCGCCAGGCCGTTTATGCCGGTCGGGGGGCAGGCTAGACTGCCCGGCAATCTGACGCGGTTCTAGCGGCGGGATGACCATTACAAGCGGTAAGGACATGGCAGGGCCCCTGCCCATCGTCACGCGCCGGCGGCCCCGTGCGGGCGAGCGCACGCGCGGCACCGTGGACGCCCTGCAGACCAAGATTGCGGTCAACCTCCAGCACCTCGATGCGGACCACTGGGAGGAGCAGCTTCGCGCCAACGTCGCGGAGTTGCCGGACGCGAGCGGCTGCGACGCCGCCTTCCTGGTGCTCGTCGAGCCCGGCTCCGGCCGCTTCGAGTACGTGTTCGCCTCCACCAGCGTGTTCTCGCCCGGCAACCCCGAGGTGCTGAAGGGGGAGACGCTGGAAGACTGGCCCTGGCTCGTGCGGCGCCTGGGCCACCTGCGCCTGGTCGACATCAACGACACCGACGCTCCGCCGCAGGGCGCCGCCCCGGAGTTCAATCGCCTGGCCGAGCTCGGCGTGGGCGCATGCCTCGTGATCGGCTTCGACGTGCGCAAGGAGCTGGCCGGCTTCCTCGCGATCGCCAACCAGCGGCCGGTCGAGTTCTGGGATGCGGGCCTGCATCTCCTGATGAAGCTCGTGGGAGCCTCGCTCGCGTCGGGGCTCGAGCGCATGCGGGTGATCGAGCTGCTCGAGGAGATGGAAGAGCGCAACGAGCTCATCAACCTGACCGCGAACGACGGCATCTGGGACTTCGACGGACAGACCAAGAAGATCTCCCTGTCGCGGCGCTGGAAGGAGATGCTGGGCTACGACCAGGACCGGGACGACGTGCTGCCGGACTGGTACCGGCTCGTGCACCCGGACGACATGGCACGCGTCCAGGCGAAGATGCGCGAGCACCTCGAGGGCAAGACGCCGTTCTTCGAGAGCATGCATCGCATGAAGCACCAGAACGGCGAGTGGCGCTGGATGACGAGCCGTGCCAAGGCGCTGCAGGACGAGAAGGGGCGGCTGATCCGCCTGCTCGGGGTCGAGGTCGACATCACGGAGCGCAAGCTCTACGAGGAGGCGCTGTTCCGGGAGAAGGAAAGCGCCCAGATCACGCTGCGCTCCATCGGCGACGGCGTCATCACGACCAATGCCGATTGCGTCGTGGAGTACATCAACCCGGTCGCCGAGGAGCTCACGGGCTGGAAGGTGGACGACGCGAGCGGGCGCCCGGTGGACGAAATATTCCGCGGGTTCCACGAAGAGACCTGCGAGCCGCTCGAGAACCCGCTCGCCGTCGCGATCCGGCGCAACCGCTCGATCAAGTCCGTGCGGCCGACCCTGCTCATCCGGCGCGACGGCAACGAGCTGTACATCGAGAGCTGCGCCTCCCCGATCCGGGACGGGAAGGGAGAGGTGACCGGCGGTGTGCTCGTCTTCCACGACGTGAGCGAAGCGCGCGAGCTCAATCGCCGCCTGAGCTATCACGCCAGCCACGACATCCTGACCGGGCTCGTCAACCGGCGCGAATTCGAGAACCGCCTGGAGCGCGCCCTGAAGAGCGCCCGGGCGCGGGAAACCTCCTACGCGCTGCTCTACCTCGATCTCGACCAGTTCAAGATCGTCAACGACTCCTGCGGCCACAGCGCGGGCGACCACCTGCTGGGCCAGCTCGGCGCGCTGCTCAAGTCGAAGATCCGCTGGCGCGACACGCTCGCACGCCTCGGCGGCGACGAGTTCGGCGTGCTGCTCGAAAGCTGCAGCCTCGACGAGGCGATGCAGACCGCGGAAGCGCTGCGCGTCGCGATCAGCGAGTTCAAGTTCATGTGGGAGGACCGCAGCTTCCGGCTGGGCGTCAGCATCGGCGGCGTGCCCATCACCGCCGAGAACGAGGACGTCGCCTCCCTCCTGTCCGCCGCGGACAGCGCCTGTGCCGCCGCGAAGGAAGGGGGCCGCAACCGCATCCACAGCTTCCTCGAGAACGACATCGACCTGATGCGGCGGCGCCGCGAGATGCAGTGGGCGGCGCGCATCAACAACGCGCTCGAGGAAGACCGCTTCGAGCTGTTCCGGCAGACGATCCGGCCGCTGCAGCACGCCGAGGAGGGTGCGCACTACGAGCTGCTGCTCAGGATGCGCGACGAGACCGGCAGCATCATTGCGCCCGCCTTGTTCATCGAGGCGGCGGAGCGCTACGGCCTGACCCCGAACATCGACCGCTGGGTGATCAAGAGCGCATTCCGCTGGCTGGTGTCGGAGGCGGACGAGCGCGAACGGCTCGCCCTGTGCTCGATCAACCTGTCCGGGCAGAGCCTGGGCGACGAGAAGTTCCTGCCGTTCGTCATCGACCAGTTCCAGATGAGCGGCCTGGACGCGTCCCGTATCTGCTTCGAGATCACGGAAACCGCGGCGATCGCGAGCTACTCGCAGGCCAACCGCTTCATCAACGCGCTGAAGGAGCTCGGCTGCAAGTTCGCGCTGGACGACTTCGGCACGGGCCTGTCGTCGTTCGGGTACCTGAAGCACTTCCCCGTCGACTTCCTGAAGATCGACGGCAGCTTCGTCAAGGAAATCCTGCACGACCCCATCGACCGCGAGATGGTGCGCTCCATCAACGAGATCGGTCACCTCACCGGCAAGAAGACCATCGCGGAATTCGCCGAGAACGAGGAGATCATCACCATGCTCCGCGGCATGGGCATCGACTACGCCCAGGGCTACGGGGTGGCCGAGCCGAAGCGCGTCACCCGCGCCGTGGCCTGAGCCCAAGAGCGCAAGCCCGTCATCCCCATCGTCGGCCGGCCCGCGGGAGTCCGTGGGGCCCGCCGCGCGTCCCGCCAAACCGCGTGCGCGACCGGCGGCCGCCACAAAAGCGTAAACGGCGTGTAAACGACCGTAAACGATCCGTAACGAACTGAAAACACAGCGTAAACGCGGACCGGCTTCGCTTTACAGCCGTCCCCGGCGGCCGTCAACATACCCCACCGGCTGAGAACAACAAGGGCCTTGCCGGGCCGGCGCCCGCGCACGGGACTGGGGAACGAGAGCATGTTGATCTTTCCGAAGGATTCGGGGCATACGCTCGTGCGTCCGCTGTTTTCGGCGTGCACCGCCCCCGGTATTCGTCGTGCCGCGGCACGGTTCCTCCTTTTCGTTCTCCTGCCATCGCTCGCGTGGTCCCAGCAGGCGACGCCGGACACGCAGGTCGGCGATACCGTCACGCACCCGGTCACCGGCGAGGACGCCACGGTCGTCGAGGTCCTGCCGGGTTACGGCGTCCTCACGGATGCGGGCGACGTCCTCCTCGTCTACTTCACGGTCGGCGATTCGTTCACCCCGCCGGGTGCCACGGAGCCGCTCACGATCACGGCCGTGGCCGTCAACGACGACACCGGTCTCGTCGAATCGATCACGGTCGATACCGACCCGGAGCAAACGCTGCAGATCGCCGAGCCGGTCGACGACCAGCTCGCGGCGTGGCTGGCCGCGCAGGCGGCGGCGCAGGGTGCGCCCGGGTCGCCGGGCGGCTACACGTCGATACCGGCACCGCCCGGTAACACGAACCCCTACCCGGGGCAGTCCGTGACCGGGGACGACGGCGACGACGGCCACGACGGCGTCGGCACGAACATCTGTATTCCGAATCCCTTCGGTGACGACTGGTGCACGTTCGTCGGCGTCGCCGCGGAGCCGGGCGAGGACGGTGAAGCACCCGACGCGCTGACCGTGAACGTGGATGCCTCGCACGGCGACATCGAGATCGTCTCGAACGACTGGAACGCCATTCACGCCACGAGCATCGGCGGCAACGGCGGTCAGGGCGGCGACGAGTACGGGATCGACATCGATGGGGCGCGCGGCGGCAATGCCGGCCCGGGCGGCACCGTCCAGGTGACGTCGAGCGTCGGCATCACCACGTTCGGAGAACGCTCTCACGGCATCTTCGCCCAGAGCCGCAGCGGCCGGGCCGGCGCGGGCGGGAGCGGATACGGTTTCGTCGGGAACGGCGGTGCCGGCGGCACCGCGGCCCAGGGCGGGCAAGTCACGGTCACGCACAACGGCACGATCACGACCGTCGGCAACGGCTCGCACGGCATCCACGCGATCAGCACCGGCGGCGCAGCCGGTGCGGGAGGCGACGGCTGGGGCATCGTGGGGACGGGCGGCAGCTCGCAGCACGGTGGCAACGGCGGCAGCGTCACGGTCGTGAACAACGGCAGCATCGTCACCCACGGCGTGGCGAGCCACGGCATCCTCGCCCAGAGCATCGGCGGCACGGGCGGCGACGGCGGCGACGCCGGCGGCATTGCCGCCCTGGGCGGCGGCGCCTCGGTCGGCGGTAACGGCGGGGCCGTCACCGTGACGAACAATGCGGGCGCCTCCATTGTCACGCACGGCGACGGCAGCGTGGGCGTGCTCGCGCAAAGCATCGGCGGCGGAGGCGGTAACGGCGGTGCCGCCGGCGGGATTGCCGCCTTCGGCGGGGGCGGCGACGGCGGGGGCAACGGCTCGACGGTGACGGTCACGAACCACGCCGGCAGCACGATCGCGACGGGCGGCGCGGGCGCTCACGGTGTGCTGGCGCAGTCCATCGGCGGCGGCGGCGGCTTCGGCGCTTCCGCGGGCGGCTTCGTCTCCGTGGGGGACACCGGCGGGGGCGGCGGCACGGGCGGTGCGGTCACCATCACGAGCGCCGCGCAGATCACGACGGCGGGCCTCGGCGCGCGCGGGCTGTTCGCGCAGTCGATCGGCGGCGGCGGCGGCTCGGCCGGCGGCACCGGCGGGGCGTTCACCGTGGGCGGCAGCGGCGGCAGTGGCGGTGACGGCGGCACCGTGGAGGTCGTCAACAGCGGTCTCATCGGCACGCAGGGCGACGGTGCGGATGCGATTCTCGCCCAGAGCGTCGGTGGCGGCGGCGGCAGCGGCAGCGCGGCCGCCGGCCTGGTCGCCCTCGGCGGCTCGGGCGGCGGCGGCGGCTTTGCCGGCGAGGTAACCGTCAACAATTCGGGCGGCCTGATCACGACCGGCGACTTCGCCCGCGGCATTTTCGCCCAGAGCGTGGGCGGCGGCGGCGGCACGGGCGGGTCCAGCGAAGCGCTGGTGGCCCTGGGCGGCACCGGCGCCGCGGGCGGTGACGGGAAAGCCGTGGAGGTCGAGAACTCGGGCAGCATCGTCACGGGGGGCGCGAACGCGAGCGCGATCCAGGCCCAGTCGATCGGCGGCGGCGGTGGCGACGGCGGCACGACCGGCGGCCAGCTCATCAACATCGGCGGGAACGGCGCCGCCGGCGGGTCGTCGTCCACGGTGCAGGTCACGTCCAGCGGCAACCTGACCACCACCGGACGGGATTCCCACGGCATCTTTGCGCAGTCGATCGGCGGCGGCGGCGGCAACGGCGCCAACGCGGTCGGCGGGTCGTTGTTCGCCGGCGCGGCGGTCGGCGGTGCCGGCGGTGCCGGCGGCAACGGCAACGCGGTCACCGTGACCACCCGGGAACGGACGGTCGTCATCGGCGGCGTCCCGACGACGGTGGATCCCCTGATCGGCACCGCGGGCGACCGGTCCCACGGCATCTTCGCGCAGTCGATCGGCGGCGGCGGCGGCAACGGCGGCTTCGCGGTGCAGGCAACGGGGGGCACGTTCATCTCCGCCGCGATCGCCATCGGCGGCAGGGGCAACGCAGGCGGTGACGGCGGCGCCGTGAAGGTCGGCAGCGCGAACGACTTCAGCGTCGCCTCCATCACGACCGCGGGGGCCGAATCGAAAGGCCTGCTCGCGCAGTCGATCGGCGGCGGCGGCGGCAACGGCGGCTTCTCCCTCGCGGGTGCCCTGCAACTGAATCCGGTCGGCGGCGGTGCGATCGCCGTCGGGGTCGGCGGTGAGGGCGGCGCCGGGGGAGCGGCCGGCACCGTCGACGTGTACTTCTCCGGCAGCGTGAACACCGGCGGTGAGGCGGCCACGGGCGTTCTCGCGCAGTCGATCGGCGGTGGCGGCGGCAACGGCGGTTTCAACATCTCGGCGCCGGTGTCGATCTCCGGCGTCGGCGACGGCTCGATCGGCGTCGGCGTCGGCGGCAAAGGCTCGGCCGGCGGCGACGGCAACACGGTGACGGCCACGGTGGATGCCACCGTGATCACCGCCGGTGACGACGCTGTCGGCGTGCACTACCAGAGCGTCGGCGGTGGCGGCGGCAACGGCGGCTTCAACATCACGACGGGCGTGTCCGCGGCCGGTGTCGGCAGCGGCGCGATCACCGTCGGCGTCGGCGGCTCCGGTGACGGCGGCGGCGCGGGCGGCACCGTCGACGGCGACGTCTACGGGCGCGTCGAAACCTCGGGCGACGACGCCGGCGGCATCATCATGCAGTCGATCGGCGGCGGCGGCGGCAACGGCGGTTTCGACATCAACGTGGCGGCGGCAGGCGCCGGGGTCGGCAGCGGCACGGTCGGGGTGGGACTCGGCGGCGACGGTGCCGTCGGCGGGGCCGGCGGCACCGTCATCGCGGTGATGGACGCGATCGTCGCGACGGCGGGCGCCGACTCGGACGGCGTGCTCATCCAGAGCGTGGGTGGCGGCGGCGGCAACGGCGGCTTCGACATCACGGTTCCCCTGAATGCCGCGGGCGTCGGCAACGGCAGCGTCAGCGTCGGGCTGGGCGGCCAGGGCGCCGGCGGCGGGGCGGGCGGGATCGTCGACGCCGACTTCGACGGCGCGATCCACACGATCGGGACCCGCTCCGAAGGCATGATCGTGCAGTCGATCGGCGGCGGCGGCGGCAACGGCGGGTTTGCGATCAACGTCTCGGGCGCCGGGGCGGGCATCGGCAGCGGCACGGTCTCGATCGGCCTGGGTGGCGACGGCGGCACCGGCAGCGACGCCGGGCGCGTGACGGCGTCGTTCGACGGCTCGCTCCTCACCGAAGGTGCCGGTTCCACCGGCCTGCTCTTCCAGAGCGTCGGCGGCGGCGGGGGCAACGGCGGATTCGCGGTCACGGCCGCGGTGAACGGCGCCGGCGTCGGCAACGGAGCGGTCAGCGTGGGCCTCGGCGGGGGCGGCGCGGGCGGCGGCCACGGCGGGCGGCTCGAAGGCACCGTCGGCTCCGCCGGTGCGACGGCGACGATCGCGACGCTGGGCGAAGACGCGGCCGGCATCGTCATGCAATCGATCGGCGGCGGCGGCGGCAAGGGCGGCTTCAACGTCAACACGGCGATCGCCGGCGCGGGCGTCGGCAGCGGCTCCGTGAGCGTGGGCCTGGGCGGCGACGGCGGGGCCGGTGGCAACGGGGGTGCGATCGACGCCGAGCTCTTTGCCAACGTCAGCACGCAAGGTGCCGGCTCGGACGCCGTCCTGATCCAGAGCGTCGGCGGCGGCGGCGGCAGCGGCGGTTTCGACGTCACCGCGCCGGTCAACTTCGCGGGCGTCGGTAACGGCACGGTGGGTGTCGGCCTGGGCGGCTCGGGCGGTGCGGGCGGCGACGGCGGCGTCATCGAGCGCGCCAGTTTCACGGGCGCCATTTACACGGCCGGCGCAGGCGCGGACGGTTACACCGTGCAGTCGATCGGCGGCGGTGGCGGCGATGGCGGCTTCCAGGTGACCGGCAGCGTCGGCGGCGCGGGCGTCGGCAGCGGCTCGGTCGGCGTCTCCATCGGCGGCTCGGGAGGGGTCGCCGGTGACGGCGGCGCGGTGACGGCGCGCCTCGAC
>Ga0079224_100004566_pt1 | contig 17980 bp, 17 predicted proteins | sample Stecom2015_FD_80414 | JGI IMG/M metagenome (GOLD analysis project Ga0079224, IMG submission 80414) | Agricultural soil microbial communities from Utah to study Nitrogen management - Steer compost 2015 | ecosystem: Environmental > Terrestrial > Soil > Agricultural land | place: USA: Utah...
TCCGCGAGAACAGAATCGATTACCGCGTGGCGATACGGCGCTCCGTACCAGGCGTACGTTCCGGTAAAGGCAACGAAGCCCAGCGCCACATTCATCGCTACGCCCGCAATGAGTATCAGCAGGCGTGCAGGCAGCGATCGTGACTCGAAGTACCGCTCCTCTGGAACAGGCTTCGGCCCGAACGGGACCATTGCTTCGGGATCCCAGTCCTCCGGGCGAATGCCCTCGGGAACCTGGTCATCGCCTGCAATGGTGCCTGCTCCGCTACCGCCAACGGTAGCAGGGACACCATCCCGTGAAGGCAACTTCTCACCGCCGCCCTCGAGCAGTGCCATGGTCTCGTCTTCGCGTGAGGCCATGCGCACGTATCCGCCGAGTGGCAGGAGCGCGAGTACATACTCGGTCTCGCCCCAGCGCTTCTTGAGAAGTGCGGGCCCGAAGCCGATGGAGAAGCGAGGTGCGTACACCCCAACGGCCTTGGCGGCAAGAAAATGTCCGAGCTCGTGCACGAAGATCACGAGTCCGAAAACAACGACTGGTGCGAGCCAGACTAGCATTCGTGGAAAAGCTCGGTAACGAGGCGCCTGGCTTCCGCATCCGCGGCAAGCAGTGCGTCTCGTGAATCAGCAGAAGCGCCGGACAGTCGCGACAAGGCGTGCTCCACGGCGCGGGGAATATCGGTGAAAGCTACGGCTCCTCCAAGGAAGAGGGCGACCGCGGCCTCATTTGCTGCATTGTAAACTGCCGGCGCAGCCCCACCAGCTCGTCCCGCATTCGTACCCAGCTCCAGCATCGGGAATCTGTCGTAGCGCACGGGCTCGAAGGTCAGCGGCGAGAGCTCCACCGGGTCGAATGTTGGTACACCGGTGTCCGTAAGGCGCTCCGGATGCGTGAGTGCGTAGAGTACCGGCAGCTCCATGCTTGGAACGCCCATCTGCGCAAGCACGCTGCCGTCCACAAACTCCACGAATGAGTGCACCACGCTCTGCGGATGCACAACCACGTCAATGCGGTCATACGGCAATCCGAAAAGAAAGTGCGCCTCTATCACCTCGAGCGCCTTGTTCGCAAGCGACGCACTGTCCACCGTGATCTTGCGACCCATCTGCCAGGTTGGATGCTGCAGTGCGTCCGCAAGCGTGGCGCGCTCGATGCGCTCGTCAGGCCAGGTGCGAAACGGGCCACCGGATGCGGTAAGTACGAGCCGACGAATCTCGGAAGCAGGCCTGCTCCCAATGCACTGCAGGATTGCCGAATGCTCCGAATCCACCGGAACCAGCTCGCCGCCACCTTCTCGCGCTGCCGCCAGCACGAGGTTGCCGCCAACCACCAGCGTTTCCTTGTTTGCGAGAGCCACGCGCTTTCCATGGTACAGCGCCGCGAGCGTGGCATCGAGCCCGGCAGCCCCAACCACCGCGTTCAGAACGATGTGCGCACTCGGCAATGTTGCAGCCTCGATGAGGCACTCAGTGCCGCTCTTCCAATCGCCATTCGCACTGTCACCAACCATTCCCACGAACTCAGGACGGAATCGTTCCGCCTGCTCGCGCAGCAGCGCCTCGTTGCTGAAGGCAGTGAGCGCCGCAACGGAAAAACGATCGCGCTGCCTGTCGAGTACGCGAAGCGCAGTGGTTCCAATGGAGCCGGTGGAGCCGAGAAGTGCGACACCCTGCGGCTCCGGAGTGGTGCGGGCGCCGGTCATCGGATTGCCGGCACCATCAGGAACTCGATCAGGAAGTAGCCCAGGGGCAACGTGAACAACAGGCTGTCCAGGCGATCGAAAACTCCCCCGTGTCCTGGAATGAGGTGAGAACTGTCCTTCACCCCTGCCTCACGCTTGAGCAGCGACTCCGCAAGATCTCCGACCTGCGCCGCTACACTGATGAGGGCACCGAACAGGAGTGCGCCAGCTGTCGTAAAGCCGAGACTTGCAACTTCGGGCAGCACGAACCGCCCGATGGCGAGCGCGAGCAGCATCGTGGTTACCAGCCCGCCTATGGCGCCTTCAACCGTCTTGCCCGGGCTGACGGCCGGAATGAGCTTTCGCCTCCCGAAGGTGCGCCCTACGAAATAGGCTCCGATGTCCGAGCCCCACGTTAGCAGCACGGGAAGCATGACGAGCGCGGTTCCGCCCAGCGCATCCACGCTGAATCGGTGGTATCTCAGAGCATATGCAAAGCTCAGCATTCCGCCAATGTAAAGAACGCCGAACACCGTGATCGCCGTAGCGGCAAGCGGATGGCCTTCAACACCCCGCGCCCAGATGGCAATGGCCAGCAGCCCGAGCATAACGAGCGCCAGTGCGCTGAGCGGAACGTTGAGCACGCGCAGGAAGTGCCCATGCACCACCAGTGGTACCGCGGCAGACAGTGCTATCCCAGCACCGGCAATCGGCCTGACGCCTGTGTGTCCGGCCATGCGATACAGCTCCCAGCTTGCCAGGGCAGCAGCAATGCCGAGCAGCGACGCCAGCCACGCATCGCCAAGAAAGATGATGAGTATGGTGACTGGCGCCGCGATCACGGCGAACAGCACCCGCAGGGTTAACTCGGACAATGGAAGGGGGACCGAAGCGGTGTCGCGCCGCGTCAGGCGGTAACGCGCCCGAACCTGCGATCGCGGTTCTGGTAGTCCACGATCGCGGTGAACAGCTCGCGACGCGTGAAGTCCGGCCACAGTAGTGGCGAGATGTACAGCTCCGTGTAGGCAAGCTGCCACAGCAGGAAATTCGAGATGCGAAGTTCGCCGGAGGTACGGATAAGCAAGTCGGGGTCCGGAATGCCGCTGGTGTACAGCTCGGACTCGAACATGCGCTCGTCTATGGCGTCTGGTGCGAGCTCTCCGGCCGCAACGTGCTCCGCGAGCCTGCGCGCAACACGAACCAGTTCGGCGCGACTGCCATAGGATATGAACAGGTTGAGCAGCAGCCGGTCATTTCCAGCCGTCATATCAACCACGTGCTTCACGGCCCTGGCAGCAGCCGGCGTAAGGCGGGTAAGGTCTCCCAGCACCTGAACCCGTACACCCTGGGCATGAAGTTCGTCTGCCTCACGCGCCACATACTCCTCCAGCAGCGACATGAGGGCTGACACCTCGCTCTCCGGACGGTGCCAGTTTTCCTGCGAAAAGGCAAAGAGCGAGAGCACATCGAGGCCTGCCTGTACCGCACCCTCCACCACCTCACGCACAGACTTCATCCCTGACCGGTGCCCAACGGGGCGTGGAAGAAACCTCTCCCGCGCCCAGCGTCCGTTGCCGTCCATGATGATCGCTACGTGACGCGGCAGGTGGCCGTGCACGCGGATCCGCGCCAGCAACTCGGTGGCGACTGAATCCTCGGCCATCGGCTCAGACTTCCATGATCTCGGCTTCCTTGCCCTTCACGAGCTCCTCCAGTCGGGCAATGCAGTCGTCGTGCACCTTTTGCAGGTCCTTCTCTGCCCTCTTCACCTCGTCTTCGGAAACGCCGTCCAGCTTCTTCAGCCTGTCGCGACCGTCGGTGCGCGCGTGCCTTACGGCTACGCGGCCCTCTTCGGCGAGCTTGTGCACCACCTTCACCATCTCGCGGCGGCGCTCCTCGTTCATGGGCGGAACCGGAACCCGGATCACAGCTCCCTGATTCGATGGCTCCAGACCGAGGTCTGATTCGCGAATCGCCTTCTCGATTACCTTGGCCTGACCCTTGTCGTAAGGCGTGACGATGAGCAGGCGCGGCTCGGGCGAACTCACCGAGGCCACCTGGTTCAGCATCATCTGCTGCCCGTACACCTCCACGCGCACGGTATCCAGCAACTGCCCGCTGGCCTTTCCGGTTCGGATGCCCGAGAACTCGCGACGAGTGCTATCCACCGCCTTGTCCATGGCGGTGCGCACGTTATTCAGGATTTGAGAAGTGGAACTCATGGTTGTCAAATCACTGCACGAGGGTGCCTACGCGCTCACCTCTGATCGCGCTGGCGATTGCCCCGGGCTGGTTGATGTTGAGAACGATCAGGGGTAGCTGATTTTCCTTGCACAGCGTGATGGCGGTCTGGTCCATCACTGCAAGCTCCTTCACGATCGCATCGCGGTAGCTGATGGTCTCGTACAGCGTGGCCGACGGATCCTTGCGGGGATCGGCGGAATACACACCATCCACACCCGTTGCCTTGATGATCAGTTGCGCCTTCATCTGAATTGCACGAAGAACTGCTGCCGTATCAGTGCTAAAGTATGGATTTCCGGTGCCTGCCGCAAAGATCACCGTGCGTCCCTTCTCGAAGTGACGCAGCGCCCGACGACGAATATAGGGCTCGGCAAGTTCTTCCATGCGTATGGCGGTCATTGCACGCGTATCCACCCCGGCGCGCTCCAGCACGTCCTGCAGCGCCAGTGCGTTGATCACCGTGCCAAGCATTCCCATATAATCGGCAGACACGCGGTCCATGCCCAACCGGGAAATCTGCGACCCGCGTACGATATTGCCGCCACCGATAACGATTCCCACCTCGGCTCCGAGGCCAACCACGCTCTTTATCTCGGCGGCGAGCCGGGTGATGGTCTCGAAGTCGAGACCAAAACCCTTGTCACCAGCCAGGGCCTCCCCTGAAAGCTTGAGGAGTATGCGTCTGTAGACTAGCTCGGCCACTCTCGCCCTACTCGCCGAGCTGGAAGCGGACGAAGCGGCGAACCTGGATGTTCTCGCCCACCTTGGACGATGCCTCCTTGATGAGATCCGCTATCGTCTTCTTCGGCTCACGCACCCACGGCTGGGAGAGGAGCGCCACTTCCTTGTAGAACGACTCTACCTTGCCCTCGACCATCTTCTGGATGATCGCGTCCGGCTTGCCGCTCTGGCGAGCCTGGTCTTCAGCGATGCGGCGCTCCTTCTCTACAGCGTCAGCCGGGATGGAATCCTTGTCCACGCCCAGGGGGGCAGCTGCAGCGATGTGCTCGGCGATGGTGCGTACGAGCTGCTGGAAGTCATCCGTGCGAGCTACGAAATCCGTTTCGCAGTTCAACTCGACGATTACGCCGAGCTTGCCGTTGTGGTGGATATAGCTGCCGATCATGCCTTCGGAGGTGGCGCGGCCGGTGCGGCTCTCCGCCTTTGCGATTCCCTTCTTTCGAAGGTACTCAACGGCCTTCTCCACGTCGCCGTCATTGGCCTCGAGAGCCTTCTTGCAATCCATCATTCCGGCGCCGGTGCGGCGACGGAGTTCCTGAACGTCTTTTGCGGTGAAAGTTGTAGCAGCCATTAGCTGAATCCTCGTTTCATGGAAACGCCGCCGGTTGTAGCCGGCGGCGTTGACAAGTGTACTAGTAGGGGCGGAAGCACACTACCCGCCACCTGAAACCTGCGCCTCGGCGTGCGAATCGCCGGAGCCGGTTCACGCGCCTTCGCCCTGGCTGGCTTCGGCGGGAGCGGCCGGCTCTGCTGCTGCCGGAGCCGGAGCGGCTGAACCGGCGGCCGAGTCAGCTGCTGCACCTTCGGCGCCAGCGGCATCGGGGCCCTTGAGCTGGGCGGCGATTGCCTCGGGACGGGCGCGACGACGGCGGGGCCGACGACGCTTGCGACCATCCTCTGAAGACTCGGGCTCAGCGCCACGGTCCGAGCTGTAGGTGTAGGACTCGACCTCTTCGGACTCGTCACGCACCGGAGCCTCACGACGTGCCTCGGAGATGGTGTCCGCCAGGGCACGGGTCATCAGCTCGACCGACCGGATTGCGTCATCGTTGCCCGCGATAGGCACGGTGATCAGGTCCGGATCTGCGTTGGTATCGGTGATTGCGATGATCGGAATGCCAAGCTTGTTGGCTTCGTTTACCGCAATACGCTCCTTCTTGGAATCCACGACGAACATGAGGCCTGGCAGGCGCGTCATGTTGCGAAGGCCGGAGAGGTTCTTCTCCAGCTTCTCGCGCTCGCGCGACAGAAGCAGCTGCTCCTTCTTGGTGTAGTTGGAGAACTCACCGCCCTCTTCGGAACCGGCAGCGAGCTCCTTCATCTTGCGGAGCTGCTTCTTCACGGTACCGAAGTTCGTGAGCAGGCCTCCGAGCCAGCGCTCGGTGACGTGCATGGCGCCGGCGCGCTCTGCCTCTTCGCGAACGATGGCAGACACCTGACGCTTGGTGCAGACGAAGAGGACCTGCTCGCCACGAACGACTACTTCGCGCGCAAGCTGCTGAGCAGCCTCGAGCTGACGCAGCGTCTTCTGCAGGTCAATGATGTGGATTCCGTTGCGCTCGGCAAAGATGAAGCGGCGCATCTTGGGGTTCCAGCGACGGGTCTGGTGCCCGAAGTGTACCCCGGCCTTGAGGAGATCCTCGATTGCGGGTAGGGTCATTGCTCTTTACAAAAGGTTGGTTGAAAATCCTCCGCTTCCTTCGCTGCCTTGCCCACCGGCATGGCCGGACCCGGGCAATGGCTCCGGAAGCGTGTGTGGTTTCGGTTGGGCACCCCGCGGGAGCGGTGCAGGAATCGCCATTGGCGACGCTGCCTGCTCCTGCGGGGGATGCGCCAATCCGTTTAGCGCTTCGAGAACTGGAAGCGCTTGCGGGCCTTCGGACGGCCCGGCTTCTTGCGCTCCACTGCACGCGCATCACGCGTGAGCAGTCCGAGCTCGCGAAGCCTTACGCGGTACGACTCGTCGCCGGCGACCAGTGCACGCGCGACAGCCAGGCGAAGGGCACCGGCCTGGCCGGAAGCACCGCCACCCGTCAGGTTCGCCTTCACGTCGAAGCTGCCGAGGGTATCAGTAGCCGCGAACGGCTGCTGAATCATGGAGACGAGTGTGGGACGCGGGAAGTAGTCGCCGAGGGTACGGCCGTTCACTTCCCACTTGCCCGAACCGGGCTTGAGATAAACGCGGCAAACGGCCTCCTTGCGGCGACCGACAGCGTGCAGAGTCTGGGAGTCTGCCATTACCTGGCCTCGAGGGAGCTGAAGGTCAACGGCTGCGGCTGCTGGGCAGCATGGGGATGCTCGGAGCCGGCGTAAACGCGCAGCTTGCGACGGAGCGTCTGGCGGGCAAGGCTGGTCTTGGGCAGCATGCCGTAGACAGCCTTTTCGATCACGCGCTCCGGATGCTTGGCGAGCATGGTGCGGAAGGGCGTGAAGCGCTCGTGTCCCATGTAGCCGGTGTGACGGAAGTACTGCTTCTGATCCGCCTTGCGACCGGTGACGCGAACCTTGTCCGCATTGATGACGATGACATTGTCACCGGTATCCATATGCGGGGTGTAGATGGGCTTGTGCTTGCCGCGAATGACCTTGGCGATCTCGGCTGCGAGGCGGCCGAGCACCATGCCATCGGCATCCACCACGAACCAGCTGTGGCTGATGTCGGTGGGCTTGGCGCTGAACGTTTTCATGAGGTAGGAATCGAACTAATGGGTCCTTCGCCTCACCGGTGCGGGTTGCAACCCGGGTTTCGGCCGCCATTCAAGGCAGTTTTTGGACAGACTCGTAACGTACGCGAGGCTTTGGGAAGTGTCAACGGGAGCAGCCGGGCTACTCCAACTCCACCAGCGCAGCCCCTTTCTCCACCGCTTGGCCAGCCTCCACCAGCACGCGAGACACCGTCCCACCCGTCGTGGCCCTGAGTTCGTTCTCCATCTTCATCGCTTCCATCACCACCAGTCCCTGCCCCGCCTCCACCACCGCGCCCACCTCCACGTTCACGCGCACGATCATTCCGGGCATGGGAGCAACCAGAGGCTTCGGCCCTGCGGCCGCAGCAGATTGCTGCACCATGTCCTGGATGGCGCGTCGTCGCTCGTCCAGGGCCTCCACCTCGAATCGCCAGCCATCGAGGGAGATGGCGTAGCGGCCGCGCCCCGGAAGTCGCCGTACCGCTGCGCGATGCGCCAGTCCATTCGCATCGAGCCGGTACGTAGGAGTACCGGGAACGGCTGTGAGGTCAGCCTCCAGTGGTGCTCCGTCCACCAGCACCGAATTGTCGGAGAGTTCCACCTCCAGACGCCGCCCATCGACCTCCACCAGGTACTTCATTCGCTGCTTGCCTCCTGAACGAACTCGCACACGACTTCCACGTGCGACGTCTGCGGGAACATGTCAAATGCGCGAACCGACGCCACCTGCCACCCCGGCAGGCGGGTGACATCCCTTGCAAGGGTTGCAGGATTGCAGCTCACGTAGATCAGGTGTGACGGTCTGGGCTTGCCGGCAGCGAGAAGTTCCGTGACGCGCGCGTGCAGGCCGGCACGTGGCGGGTTCACGATCACGAGATCTGCGGGCAGAGCGTCTGGAAGGGCGCGTTCAACCGAAGCGGCAATGGAGAGCGAGGGAGGCGGCAGTGTTTGCGCGGCGAACGCTGCCGCTGCAGGGTCGCGTTCGATCGCGGTAACTCGAACCCCGGCAGCAGCCAGTCTGCTGGCATACGCTCCGGTGCCCGAGTAGGCGTCTACAGCCGTGCGCGGCTGCCTGGCGAGCGCAAGGTTCAGTACGTGCGAGCGCACGGCCTCGGCAACCGACGGGTTGACCTGCACGAAAGACGCGCCCGGCTCCAGGTCCAGTGTGTCGCCAGGCATGTCCGCCACCACGTCTGCCGGCCGGCCGCGCAGCAGCTCCGGTGCGCCATCCTCGCCTGCCCACCACAGTTCCGCCACCTCAGGTACGGCATCGGCAAAATCGCCTGCGGCCTCCCAGCTTTCGCCACCCTGAACCACCAGTGCGACGCCTTCGCTCGTGAGGCGTGCAGCCACACGCAGTGACTTCGCCTCGGGCAGCAGATCACCAGCCCTGAGAACCGCACCCCACGCCTCCAGCAACCCCTCGCTCGAGATGGGGCAGTCGGCCAACGGAAATACCACGGAAGGATTGTCGAACGGATGGAGACCCGCAATCCAGCGTGAATCGGCCGGCGCGAGCGCGTCGTGAGGCATCTCTTCCCCCGCGACGCGCTCTCTCAGAGCGAGAGTAAGCTTTGCCCTGTAACGCCACTGCTCCGGGCTTGGCTCAACCGGAGGAACGTCAACCGCACGCTTGCCGATACGAAGGAATGCATCCTCCACGATCCGGCGCTTCGCATCCAGCTGTGCCGGATAATTCATGTGCTGCAGCTGGCACCCGCCACACGAATCCCGCTCATAGTGCTCACATGGCGGATCTACCCTCGAGGGCGACGCCACCTCGAGTTTCGTGAGGCGCCCGCGCGCGAATGACCTGCCCACGGCAGCGGTTGCCACACCCTCATCGCCGGGCGCAGTCCTCGGTAGGAACACAACCAGCCCGCCAGCGCGCGCAACCCCATCGCCGCCGGCCGCAATCGACTCCACGGCAACCCTTAGCTCGCGAACCTCAGCCGGGGATGCTTCATGGCCGGTTGTACGGCGCTCACCTCGCCTCACCGTCTCAGCCCTTCCGCCCGAGCAACACGTTGCCATGCAGACTCCGCCTGCCGCACTGCCGCACCTGCAGGCGATCCTCCATTTGCGCGAGCACGATCTGCGTCGGCAAGGAGTGCAGCGACAACCGCAGCAAGCCGAACCTGCTCCTCCGGTGCGCGAGCACCGGTAATCGCCTCCAGGTTCTGCTCCAGCCACTGGATGGTAACGTTGCCTGCACGATAGTCCGGATGCTCCATGACGCGAAGGTGGAAGTCGCGTGACGTCTCGACTCCCGACACGGTGAGTTCGTGCAGGGCACGACACATCCGCTCGATGGCGTCCTCGCGTGTGGCAGCGTGCACGATGAGCTTCGCGAGCATCGGATCGTAGTACAGCCCAACCTCGCTCCCCGCGATGATGCCACCGTCCCATCGAACACCAGGACCGCCGGGAACCTGCAGGAACTCGATCCGGCCAGTGGATGGCAGGAACCCGTTGGACGGATCCTCGCTCGTTATGCGGCATTCGATGGCCCAGCCACGTGGCTGGATCTCCTCCTGCCGGAACGGAAGCTGCTCGCCTGCCGCGATCCGGAGCTGCCACTGCACCAGGTCGATTCCGGTGACGAGTTCCGTCACGGGGTGCTCTACCTGGATGCGCGTGTTCATCTCGAGGAAATAAAAATTGCCCTTCGCGTCGAGCAGGAATTCGCACGTACCGGCATTCTCATACCCAACCGCTCGTGCGGCTGCCACGGCAGTCTCACCCATGCGCGTGCGAAGCTCCGCGTTCACGGCGATACTCGGCGCTTCCTCGATCATCTTCTGGTGGCGCCGCTGGATGGAGCACTCCCGCTCACCAAGATGGAGAACGTTGCCATGCTGGTCCGCAAGCACCTGGATCTCAACGTGGCGCGGGCCCTCGATGTACTTCTCCACGTAAACCGCGTCATCACCAAAGGCATTGAGCGCCTCACGACGCGCCGACTCGAGCGCCGTGGAGAGTTCCCCCTGCTCCCTCACGATGCGCATACCCTTTCCGCCACCGCCCGCCGCAGCCTTGAGCAGAATGGGATAGCCGTACTGATCTGCAATGGCGGCCGCTTCCTCCGCATCACGCAGCGCCTCCTGCGTACCCGGAACAACCGGCACACCAGCAGCAGTCACGAGGTGCCTTGCCGCAGTCTTGCTGCCCATTCCCTCGATGGCTTCAGCCGACGGACCAATCCAGGTGAGACCGGCATCGCGCACCGCCCGGGCGAACCATGCACGCTCTGCCAGGAAGCCATAACCCGGGTGAATTGCCTCCGCGCCTGACGCCTTCGCCGCCTCGATTATCCGCTCGCCAACCAGATAGCTCTCCGATGCCGGCGAAGCTCCAATGTGCACTGCGGCGGCCGCTTCGTGCACATGTGGGGCGTTCGCGTCTGCATCGCTGTAAACCGCGATGGACTTCACGCCAAGTTCACGACATGCGCGTACGATGCGCAGCGCAATCTCGCCGCGGTTGGCAATTAGAATGGAACGGAACATTCGGGGATGCGTCGATCGTGAGTCGTCAGTCATCAGTATGAGTCATCGGTGACTGCCGCTGCCAGCTTCCAGGGCAGCACCGAACGAGAACATGAATCCACGGCAATTGCCCGCAGTCGACAGAGGTCGCCGTTACCGACGATTGCCGACTGACTACTGGTGACTGCCTCACAACGGCATCGTGCCGTGCTTCTTGCGCGGATTGCTGTCCCGCTTGCCCTGGAGCGATTCCAGTGCACTGATCAGCCTCGGGCGCGTTTCGCGCGGATCAATCACGTCATCCAGATAGCCGCGTCCGGCCGCGATGTAAGGGTGCGCAAAGCGCTCGCGATATTCCTCGATCTTCGCATCGGTTGCAGCCACCGGATCGTCCGACGCAGCAATCTCCTTGCGATACAGGATCTCCACGGCGCCCTTCGGACCCATGACTGCAATCTCCGCGCTCGGCCACGCAACATTATAGTCGCCGCGAATGTGTTTGGAGCTCATCACGTCGTAGGCGCCGCCGTACGCCTTGCGCGTTATCACGGTGAGCTTGGGGACAGTGGCTTCGCAGTATGCATAGAGAAGCTTTGCACCATGCTTGATGATCCCTCCGTGCTCCTGTCCTACGCCGGGCAGAAATCCGGGAACGTCTTCCAGGGTCACGATCGGAATGTTGAACGCATCGCAGAACCTAATGAACCGCGCTGCCTTCACCGACGCTCCAATGTCCAGCACCCCCGCCAGTACCGCGGGCTGATTGGCAACGATACCAACACTGTATCCGCCGAGGTGCGCGAAGCCGCAGATGATGTTGGCGGCGAAGCCTGCCTGCACCTCGTACAGTTCGCCGTCGTCAACGATGCGCCTTATGACATCATGCATGTCGTAAGGCTTGTTCGGGTTCTCGGGGATTATGCTGAGCAGTTCTTCGTCGCTGCGATCATGCGGGTCCGTGCCGGCGCCGCGCGGGGCGTCGTCCAGGTTGTTCGACGGGATGTATCTGAACAGCTCGCGGATTGCCGTGAGGCACTCGACTTCCGAGTCGTGCGTGAAGTGCGCAACGCCCGAAGTGGAGGCGTGGGTGTCTGCGCCGCCGAGTTCCTCCATCGTTACGTCTTCGTGCGTCACGGTCTTCACCACGTTAGGCCCCGTGACGAACATGTAGGACGTACCGCGCACCATGTAGATGAAGTCCGTGATTGCAGGCGAGTATACCGCGCCGCCGGCACAGGGGCCGAGTATCGCCGAAATCTGCGGCACCACACCGGAAGCCAGCGTGTTGCGCAGGAAGATGTCGGCATATCCGCCAAGCGACACGACACCTTCCTGGATTCTCGCTCCACCCGAGTCGTTCAGGCCGATCACGGGGGCTCCGTTGCGCACGGCGAGGTCCATAACCTTGACGATTCTCGCGGCGTGGGCTTCGGACAGCGATCCACCGAACACGGTGAAGTCCTGCGAGAACACATATACCAGCCGGCCGTTCACCCGACCGTAGCCGGTAACCACCCCATCGCCGTAGATGGGGTCCGCTCCGTTCTCCACGCTTCGTGCAGTGACAAACCGGTCGATCTCAACCAGGCTTCCCTCGTCCAGCAGGATCTCCAGCCTCTCCCGGGCGGAGAGCTTCCCTTTCGCATGCTGCGCCTCGAGCCTTGCCTGCCCTCCACCGAGTTCTGACTCGGCACGGCGGCGCTCCAGAAGCGCGAGATTATCGGCCATAGACATGGCGACAAGCTAGCCGGAGCAACCGGAACGATGAAGGGTGCGGAGCGTGCTGGCGCCCATGCAGCCTCGAACCATGGTGCTGCCGTTGCGTTCGCTGACCCGCAGGTACGGACCGGCACGGCGATGATTGCAGAAAGCAGAAGGCCCCCGGTTCCAGCTGGAACCGGGGGCCTTCTGCATAACGCGGGGGAACTCAGGCGCTCTCGCCGTCGCTGCCCTCGGTGTCAGGCGCTGCTTCTGCAACCGCTTCGTCCGCAGCTTCCGTGTCCATTCCGGAAACGTCAGCCGGGGTGCTCGCCGGGCTCATGTGATCTTCCTCATCGCTCATGATCACGGTGGAGCCACCCTCCGGACGAGGAGGCTGATCTTCCGGAATTCCGGTTACGGCCAGCACGATGCGGCGGTGGATGGGATCAACTTCCATCACCTTCACATCCAGGCGCATGCCTTCCCAGGCAACGTCTGCAGGGTTGTTCGTGATCTCGCCGGCAATCGCAAGCTGGCTGACAGGCACGAAGCCCTCGATGTCGTTGCCCATGTCGACAACCACACCCTTGTCCATCAGGCGAACGATGCTGGCGCCTTCGGTCTCGAGACCAACCGGATAGGTCTCACCGATACGGAGCCATGGATCCTCCTCTGCCTGCTTGAGGCCGAGGCTGATGCGCTTGTTCTCCGCATCGATGTTGAGGATGACCACGTCTACCGTATCGCCCTTCTTCACCACTTCCGACGGGTGCTGAACGCGCTTGGTCCAGGACATGTCGGAGATGTGGATGAGCCCGTCGATACCCGGCTCGATCTCCACGAAGGCGCCGAAGCTCGTGAGGTTGCGCACCTTGCCGCTGATGCGGGTTCCCACGGGGTACTTGAGAGGAAGCACCATCCACGGATCCTGCTCCGTCTGCTTCATACCAAGCGAGATTTTCTCCTCCTCCGGATCCACCTTCAGCACCACTGCCTCGATCGTCTCACCGATGGAGACAAGCTTTGACGGGTGCCTCACGTTGCGCGTCCAGCTCATTTCGCTGATGTGCACCAGGCCTTCGATGCCAGGCTGGAGCTCGATGAACGCACCGTAGTTCGTGATGGACACAACCTTTCCGGTGACACGCGTACCGACCGGGAAGCGATCTGCGACATCCTTCCACGGATACGGCTGCAGCTGCTTGAGTCCGAGCGAGATGCGCTCGCGATCCCAGTCAATGTCGAGAACCTTGACCTCGAGCTCCTGCCCGATCTGCACCATCTCGCTCGGATGCGAAATTCGGCCCCATGACATGTCGGTGATGTGGAGCAGTCCGTCCACGCCGCCGAGGTCGATGAATGCACCGAAGTCCGTGATGTTCTTCACGACGCCCGTCCGCACCTGATCCTTGGCAAGCTCCTTCATGAGCTTCTCGCGCTTGCCGGCGCGCTCGGTTTCCAGGATCACGCGGCGCGACACAACGATGTTGCGGCGACGCTTGTTGAGCTTGATGATCTTGAACTCGTATTTCTGGCCGAGCAGCTCGTCGATGTTCGGCACGCGACGAAGAGCGATCTGCGAACCCGGGAGGAACGCGTCCACGCCCATGAGGTCCACAACCACGCCGCCCTTGATCTTCTTGACAAGTGTTCCTTCCACCGGCTCGTCGTTCTCGTAGGCCACACGAATGCGCTCCCACACGCGCATGAAGTCGGCCTTCTTCTTCGAGAGAACAACAGAACCTTCCTGATCCTCGAGATGCTCGAGCAGGACTTCAACTTCATCACCGACCTTGAGGTCGGGCATGTCCTTGAATTCTTCGAGCGGAACGGTGCCTTCGGACTTGAAGCCGATGTCCAGCACCACCATGTTCTCGCGAACTTCCATGACCTTGGCGGAGACAATCTCGCCCTCCTCGATGGAGGCCATTGTCCCCTGGTACATCTCGATCATGGCCTCGAACTCTTCGGACGTGTATTCGTCCTCCTCGTAGAGTTCGGGGCGGCGGTTGGCTAGCGGACGGAGCTGTGACCGTTGAAGGTCACGCTTCTGACGTGCCGTGAGCTGAGTGCCATCGCCGGAGTCATCAGTGCCGGTGGAACCGGTGTCTGCAGCGGTAGAGATTGTGTCCTGTACGAGTTCGGTCATACCGAGAGGTGCTCTCCCAGACGCGGATTTATTCTCGCCGCGACGAGTCCTGGAGGTGAAAGACGATGAACGCCGGTAGGCCCCAGAACGGACGGCCAGCCGGCGCTACTTCACGGGAACCATGCAATGTACGTGCGAGCAGATCGAGCGTCAACCAGATTCGACCGCCCCTTCACCGGGTGACTCCAACTCATCCACCCGCGCCGCCGCCCTCGCCAGGGCCACTATCCGCTCCACCTGCTCAGGCTGCGTCAGGTAGGTCGTGTCCACCAGAACCGCATCCCTGGCCTGCACCGTCTGCGTGGAATCCCGCGCATCCCGCTGCACCAGGCGCTCCGTTTCCGCCGCAATCTCCTCGTCCAGCGGACGCCGCTCCAGTCGCTGAAGAAGCCTCCGCCGCGCCCGCTCCCACGGGTCCGCCACCAGGAAGATCTTCATCTGCGCATCCGGAAATACCGCCGTGCCGATGTCCCGCCCGTCCACAACCACCGACGTACCGCTCGCAATCGCCCGGACCTGCGCGTTCACCCAGTCGCGTACGCGCGCCCGAGTGGCCACCGCAGACACCGCTCGCGTAACGCCCTCGTCCCTTATGCGCTCCTCGGCGTCCGCGCCATCCACAAGCACTCGGAAGGAATGCTCGCGAGGCGCCACGCTAACCCGTTCTGCAGCCTGCAGCAGCGACTCGTCCGTCCACTCGTCAGGTGTGCCTCCATGCTCCAGCCTGGCTGCCGTAACGCCGCGATACAACGCACCCGAATCCACATGCCGGTAGCCAAGTTCCAGCGCAACCCATTGCGCGGTGCTCGACTTCCCGCTGGCAGCCGGACCGTCTATCGCAATCACCTGGTGCTCACGGCGCTCCGTCATCGCCGCATCCTCCCCAGGTCGTTCCAGAACTCGGGATAGCTCACCGCCACGCAATCCGGGTCGTCCACCACCACGTCATTCCCCGGCAGCGCACCGAGCACGCCGAACGCCATGGCCATGCGGTGATCGCCATGCGTCTTCACCGCGCCGGCAAGCGGCCGCCGCACACCGCGCACCACCAGCCCGTCAGGCAGCTCTCCGGCATCCGCACCTATGGCCCTCAGCCCGGCCACCAGGGCGGAAATCCGGTCGCTCTCCTTGACGCGCAGCTCGCCCGCGCCAGTGATTCTCGTCTCGCCTTCAGCAAGTGCAGCGAGACAGGCAAGCACGGGCAATTCATCCACCATGCCCGGCACATCACCTGCCTCCACGGTGATTCCGCGCAGCTCCGACGGCCTGACGACCAGCGTAGCCACAGGTTCCTCCCAGCCCTCCTGCTCTGTCACCGAGATGGACGCGCCCATCCGCTCCAGTGCCGCCAGGAACCCGGCGCGGGCCGGCGAGATGCAGACGTCAGGCAGCTCCACCCCTTCCAGCCCTGCACCGCCTGCTGCCGCAAATGCTGCCGGGAATGCAGCAGACGAAGGGTCCGCGGGCACCCGCACGTCCGTAGCCGGCAGCGAGGAAGCCGGCTCCAGCCTGACTGCGCCATCACGTGATGAGATCCGTACGCCTCGTGATGCAAGCATCCGCTCCGTGTGGTCGCGTGACAGTTGCGGCTCCCGAACCGTGGCTGGTACGCCGGCAATGAGCGCCGCGAGGAGAATGGCGCTCTTGACCTGGGCGGACGCCACCTCCGAATCCCACTCGATTTCGTGCAGCGCTCCCCCGAACAACTCCATCGGGAGCGTGCCATCGCTCGTGAGGCGGATCTCCGCGCCCATCCTGGTCAGCGGCGCAACCACCCGACGCATCGGCCGCCGCGAAAGACTTTCGTCCCCCACGAGCGTCGCGCGCGTTCCGGCACCTGCAATCACACCCGCGAGCAGCCTGGCGGTGGTTCCGCTGTTTCCGCAGTCGATCGGTTCCGACGGTGCCTGAAGGCCGCGCAGCGTCACACCCGTTACTTTCCAGACGTCAGGGCCCTCGAGCACTTCCACACCCTGCAGCCGGAGCGCCTGCGCGGAAGCGCGCACGTCTGCCGAATTGAGGATGCCCTGAACCTGGCTGACACCTTCGCCGAGTGCGGCGAGTATCAGCGCGCGATGAGAGATACTCTTGTCGCCGGGAACCCTGAGGCGGTGCGGAGCGATGTTCGTTGCGGAGGCTGGCATATCGCCCCCAAGATAGGCGTATCGTTGTCGGCCCGGCACTGCAGGCCCGGCCGAAACGCTGACGCATGGTGCTCGATCGTGCGGCGGAGCCAGCGTCGTTTACGGGTGGAGATCCGGCAGGTCCGGGCTGGTCGGAACCGCTCCTGGCACTTCATCGAGTCCCTGCAGTGATTCTTCCACATTTTCCACGAACATCAGTTCCAGAAGCCTGATGGCCGCCCTTGCAAACGCGTGGTGCTCACGTGCGCCAAGGTCACCGGTTCGCTCGAGCTCAGTGTCTCCGAGAATGCGCCCACTCTCGCGGAATACCATGAACGTGTCGTGAGCCTGCCGCGACATGAGAAGGTCGGCGGAAAGCCGGTCGAAATCACTCGCCTGCTTTAAGTCCGCCGGCTCGTGAAGGGTATCCGCAGGCACGCCCGAATCCGCGATGGAGGCTCGCGTAGCGGCTCCGGAATCAATGCTCTCAGCGTAGGTCTCGAGGGCCCGCTGGTTGACCAGCACAGGCGGACCGAAGTGCTCGCAAAGCGCGCGAAACCGCGGGTCCTCTGCCTGCCCTGCATGCTCCTGGAGCGCCGTGCGGAAGCGCTCGTGACGAACCACGGCGCCCATCAGCTGCGCACGGACGAAACTCATGCCGCTTTTCATGTTTCGCCTCCCACTGTACGGGTGTGGACGAGCCTGGCGCGATCCGACAGCCTGCCGGCGGCCGGGAGCAGATTCCGTGGCTGCACGGAGCGTGCGAAAAGCCGGCCGACGGATGGTTGCAAAGCCTGAAAAATGCCTTGCCGCTACTGGCAAGTTCGCCACCAGGATCTGCTTGAAAAACTGCAGAATTTGCCCCCGAAAAGTGTTGACCGAGGCGCCCTGACTATTAGTATTCCTTACCGAAGATTTACCGAAAGCACTGGGTGGCGAAGCGATGGTGAAGGCAGGCGCCGGGAGAACCGGAACCCGCGTGGTTGGGGCGACCGGTTCGTCTCGGCGGAGCGGTAAAGTGGTTGGCGGAGAGTCCGGAGCTGCAAGCAGACTTGCGGGCGTAAGGCGCGCGAGAAAGCCTGCGAGCGGCGGCGGAGCTGTGCGGCGGAAGGGCGCATCGGGAAGTGAATCCAGGCAATCGGGTGGCGCTCCCGTTGGCCGGAAGA
>Ga0079224_100004567_pt1 | contig 17979 bp, 10 predicted proteins | sample Stecom2015_FD_80414 | JGI IMG/M metagenome (GOLD analysis project Ga0079224, IMG submission 80414) | Agricultural soil microbial communities from Utah to study Nitrogen management - Steer compost 2015 | ecosystem: Environmental > Terrestrial > Soil > Agricultural land | place: USA: Utah...
TAGCCCGCTGCGAGGTCGGCATTGGACGGGGAGCGGATACCACCGTCGATGAAGCGGGCGTCGCCGACGGTGGACGGCGGGCGCACACAGGGGGACGCACAACTCGCGGCGACCGCGGCCACCGGATCGACGCCACCGTCTTTGTCGAACACCACGAACTCGCCGGTGACCGCGTTGACCGCGGTGACTTCCAAGTGTTTGTCGGGCCAACCCTCGACGCCGCCGAGCCACGATGCGACGGTCTTGCGCCGTTGCGCCTCGGACTCGGTCCGGGCGGCGAGTGCGAGCGCGCCGATGCGCCTGCGTGCGTCCACAGGGTCGTTGGCGTGGAATCCGGCGAGCCCGAGCCGCACCAGGTTGCGCAGGCCCATCCTGCCCGGCTGCTCGCCCCGAGCGCCCTCCAGTTCCCTCAGGTAGCGCGTGTGCAGGTCGATCCCGCCGGGTAATTGGGTGCCGACCACCGCGCCCGCGGAGGTTCCGACCACCAGGTCGGCGGATGTGAGATCCACGCCGTGCTCGGCGAGTCCGGCCACCAGGCCCAGTTCCCATGCGATTCCGGTGATGCCACCCGCGCCGAGTACGAGTGCCCTGCCGTCGTCCGTCACGAATCCTCCGAGGTCGAGGTGATCTTCGGTGGGCGGCGGCGTAGCGGTCCGGCTCGCCGGCTGTGTCGACGTGACGTGGCGTTTCGCGTTCTTTCGGAATGTCGGGATGGGTCGGTTCGGTCGCGGTGGGCGGACCGTGGGCCATCGCCTCGAGTCGGTCGTGGGAGCGCTTGCTGCGCAGGGCTCACGGTGTCGGACCGGGGCGGGTCGAGAAGCTGTCCGGGCCGGGAGGTTCATTCCGCGTGCTTCGGAAGTGGCTGCGGGGTTCTTCACGGTATCGGACGATCACCGAGACGGTCGGCGATGACGCGCACATTGTGTCGTTCTACCGTTGTGCGGAGAGCGGAACGTATGCGCGCAGTGCCGAGGAATTCTTTCACCGCTTCCCGCGCTGCAGCCGAAAACGTGGTTCCGTCGGAGGCCGCGGCATGAATTGATTGTCGCGAAGAAAATCGGCCCGTCGCATTCGGTGGTTCGCGGAAGGACGCCTTGGTCTGTCCACTGTGTATGGAACTCGGCTGCGCCCGTCGCGGGACTTCTCACTTATTGGGAAGTGTCATGCGAAGTGGCATCGGAATCCGTCGCGCGACGAGGCGCTCCTGCGTCGGGGCGACTTCCCCGTGCGAAGCGTCCACAATCGCCGAAGCGCACACCGGTGACGGGTGGTCGCCCGTCGTTGGCGGATGACGATGCGAAGTGTGCCTCCCCGTTGAAAGGCCGATCGTCGCCGTGGCGGCTCCGGTTGGGTGGGTGCGCCATGCGACAGCGCACCGCGGCCGACCGGCATGTCTTCCCCGGGAGTGTCGGGGCGGTGTCGTCGGTGTCGTGACTGTCGTGGTGGCCGAGGGACTCATGCGTGCACGTGACCGCGATTCCCACTTTTTGGGACAACGCGAGTGGGGGTGGACTCCCGGTTCGGTCACGCCATCGAGTGGAACGACCCGGCGTGACCATCCCGTCTGACCACGTGTGGAACGACTTTCCGTGGTTTCGTGAGGAAAGGTCGAAACGGCAAACGGGCGCTACCCTCGCTTACGGTGGCAACCAAAAGAAGTGGCACATCTCACGATCGGGTTAGTCAGGTGGTGGATATCACGGCGAAATCTCCCCCAAGGTGATATTCGCCGTCTTGCCCTGCCGGTCGCCGCGATGTTTCGTTGACCCTAATGACTCGTTTGTTTGACAAGCTGGGTACTGGAGGCGGGTGTGCCAATACACGAACGGCTTGAGAGCGTCTACGCGGAGGTTCTTGCGCGGAACCCAGGCGAAACCGAATTCCACCAGGCCGTACGTGAGGTACTGGAGAGCATCGGACCTGCCGTGGGGAAGCACCCCCAGTACGCGGACGCGAAGATCGTTTCCCGGATCTGTGAACCGGAACGCCAGATCATCTTCCGGGTCCCCTGGGAGGACGACTCCGGGGAGATCCACATCAACCGTGGCTTCCGCATGGAGTTCAACAGCGCGCTCGGCCCGTACAAGGGTGGATTGCGCTTCCATCCCTCGGTGTACTTGGGGATCGTCAAGTTCCTCGGCTTCGAGCAAGTCTTCAAAAACGCCCTGACCGGCCTGCCCATCGGCGGTGGCAAGGGCGGAGCGGACTTCGACCCCAAGGGCAAGTCCGATCGGGAGATCATGCGGTTCTGCCAGAGCTTCATGACGGAGCTGTGGCGCCACATCGGTGAGTACACCGACGTGCCCGCGGGGGACACCGGTGTCGGGAGCAGGGAGATCGGCTACCTGTGCGGGCAGTACAAGCGCATCACCAACCGTTACGAGTCCGGTGTGCTGACCGGCAAAGGACTGATCTACGGCGGCGCCCGGGTACGCACCGAGGCCACCGGGTACGGGACCGCGTTCTTCGTCAACGAGATGCTCGCCGCGCGGGGTGATTCGTTCGCGGGCAAGAACGTGGTGGTCTCCGGTTCCGGCAACGTCGCGATCTACGCCATCGAGAAGGTGCATCAACTCGGTGGGCGGGTCATCGCGTGCTCGGACTCGAGTGGCTACGTGGTCGACGAGAAGGGCATCGACGTCGAGCTGCTCAAGGAGGTCAAGGAGAGGCGTCGGGAGCGTATCTCCGTCTACGCGGATCTCCAGAAGCGTGCTCGCTTCGTGCGGGGGCAGCAGGTGTGGGAGGTCCCGTGCGACATCGCCATCCCCTGCGCCACGCAGAACGAGATCACCGGTAAGGAAGCCGAGCGGTTGATCCGCAACGGTTGCAAGGTGGTCGCCGAGGGCGCCAACATGCCCACCACGCCCGAAGCCGTGCGCCTGTTCCAGGACGCCGGGGTGGCGTTCGGTCCGGGCAAGGCCGCGAACGCGGGTGGCGTCGCGACCTCGGCGTTGGAGATGCAGCAGAACGCGTCGCGCGATTCGTGGTCCTTCGAGTACACCGAGGACCGACTCGAGGACATCATGCGCGATATCCACACCCGCTGCCTGGAGACGGCCGAGGAATACGGCATGCCCGGCAACTATGTCGCGGGTGCGAACATCGCGGCCTACACGCGGGTGGCCGACGCGATGTTGGACCTCGGTCTGATCTGAGGGCGTACCGTCATCGGTGCGGCAAGTTCGCGGCAACGGCGCCTGCGAGCTGCTGCGCCGAAACGCACGGATCGTCGACGCCCGAGTGGTAGTAGAAGACGTTCACGTCCTCGCTTCGAACGTCGTCGACGCGGCGATGCGGCCACGTGATCGAACAGTATTCCTCGGAGTCGCTCACGGCGTGTCCGACGATGCCGTCGAACTCCACCGGTTCGGAACCCTCCTCTGGAGGTTGGCCGGGAAAGCCCGGCACGATGCGGACCCGAACCTCCCCGTCACCTTCCCAAGCACAGTCGTGCAGGCCGGACGCAGTCGTCGTCGTAGGGCCGAGTAGATCGCGCGTGACCTCCTCGGTGAGGAGTAGGCACGGATCGATGTCGAGTGCGCTGTCGGCCGGGAGATCTCGCAGGATCCCGTCCCCACGGAGTCGTTCCAACGCCGCGTCGAGTGCGGCGCGCGGTCCCTTGCAGGAGGGGGCGCCGGGGTCGCTTGCGCTGACGGCGAGCCGTGGGTCGTCGGACAGTTGCACCGAGGCCTCGCAGCCGCCCGTCACGTGGGTGAGGAGCACGGTGCGGCCATCGGTCGTCCCGGCGTTACGAGCGCCTTGGTCGTGGAGGGGCTCGCCGATCGTGAGGGTGATGCCACCGGAACCGCTGCTTTGGTAGTGACACCGGTGGAAAAACGTCGGATTCTCCTCGGGGGTGAGCAAACCCAGCGACGGCACGCGTGTGTCGGCCAGGACCGCGCACGGATCGACCAGGCGCAGCCGGTCGGTGGTGAGGGCTTCCTCCGTACTCACCGTCGGTGAGGCGGTGCCGGTCGCCTCGTCGTTCCCCTCCTGCGCGGTGGAGTCGGTGTCCTCACCGCCGAGGACGACGAGCAACACCGCGACGAGTACCACGGTGAGCACGGCCGATGTTCCGACGGTCAGTCCGATGACGCGAAGGTTGCGGTCTCCGCCCGGCACCTCCGTCGGTGTCGGGGGTGACGGGGGCGGCGGAGGCGGTGAAGGCGGCGGGGGTACGGCCGCGGCGGCGTGCAGGCGTCGTTCCTGGGCCGTGATGAGGTCACCGACCGCGGTGGGCCACGGTGCGGGCGGCGGGGGAACGGGACCGAGGTGTTCGACGATCTGCCGGGGTGTGGGCCGCAGTGCCGGGTCCTTGGCGAGGCACGGTTCCACGACCTCCCGGACCGTCGGCGGCAGTGGACTCAGGTCGACGGTGGTGTGGGCGACGTTGTACAGCGTTTGGGGGGTCGACGTTCCGGCGAAGGGACGGCGACCGGTGGCGGCCGTGAACAACAGCGAGCCGAGTGAGAAGACGTCGCTGGCCGGTGTGAGGTCACCGCCGAGTGCCTGTTCGGGGGACATGAACGCGGGCGAGCCGACGAGCGCGTTGGTGGCCGTGAGGTCCGATCCCTCGACGGCGCGTGCGATGCCGAAGTCGATGACGCGGGGCCCGTCGTGGGCGAGGAGTACGTTGCCGGGTTTGAGGTCCCGGTGGATGAGCCCGGCACGGTGGATGTCGGTCAACGCCACGGCGAGGGTGACCGCGAGATAGTGCACGCCGGCGACGTCGAGCGGGCCTGCGACGTCGAGTACGTCGGAAAGGGACGGTCCGGGGATGTACAGGGACGCCAACCAGGGCGTGTCGGATTCGGTGTCCGCGTCGAGCACGGGTGCGGTGTAGGCACCGACACGAGTCGGGAGGCCGAGACCTCGTGGCGGAACCTGGCGCGGAACACGGGATCGTGCGCGAGCGTGGGGAAGATGTGTTTGACGGCGGCGAAGCGACCGTCGGGTCCGACGGCCAGCAACACGCGACCCATGCCGCCTTCGCCGAGCGCCGCCAGAATTCGATAGCGACCCACCTCGCGGGGGTCGCCGGGGTCGAGTGGTCTCATGGTGTCGGCAACCTCGGTATGACGGCCTCGGCGACGGAGCGGATGTCGGCGCACACCGCGTTGACGGGTCGTCCGGTGGCGGTGGCGCGGTAGCGTAGTGACACGACTTCGGTGGTCACCTCGTCGGAGGGTCGATGCGCCCAGCTGAGGGCACAGGACGGACTGCCCGGCTGTGGGTCCTCCTGCCGGTAGACGGTGCGGCCGCCCACGCTGTCCCGCTCCCACTGGCTCGGGACGTCAGCCGGGTCGACGTCGCGTGACAGTTCGATGACGAGCGTGCCGGTGACGTCCCATTCACACCGATGCAGCCGATCGGGACGCGTCGTCGGTGCCACGGAGAAGATGCGTGAGACCTCGGTGTCGTCGAGCAGTGAGCACGGATCGACGGTCGCGAGCGAACCGGGCACCGCGTCGCGTTGTGGGGCGTTGTCGCGCAGCGCCTCCAGTGCGTCGGACAACACGGCGTGGGCGCTGGAGCAGGGTTCGTCCCTGACGTCACCGACGCCGGGGCCGACGGTGACGCTGACGCCCAGGTCGGCGTGTTGGGGTAACACGGCCACGGCCTCGCATCGGCCGTCCCCGCCGTGGTCGACGACGAGCGGGAGCCCTCCGACGTCCCGGTCGTCGATCTCCTCGCCGGGTGTCGGGTCCACCGGCACGGCGTCGCCGAGGACGAGGTCGAACCAGCGTCCGTCCTCGTGTTCGTAAGTGCATTGCGACAGGTGTACGGCGGGTTGAGGGGTGAGCTGTCCCGACAGCACCCGACACGGATCGACGGCCCTGAGCCGGTCCAGGCTCAACGGGTCGTCCTCGTGCCGTCCGGCGGTGGGCTGACCGGGAAGCGCCGAGGGCGGGCCTTCCGGGGCCGCGTGTCCGGTGGGGGTGCCGGAATCGTCGCGCAACAGCAAGGCGGCGGCGACACCGACCGCCGCCACCGTGGCGGCGGTCATGGCCAGGATGGGCCAGCGTCGCACCGTCCGCGGGCTCGGTGGCGGGTCCAGTGCTCGTCTGGCTTGTGTTTCCTGCGCGTGGATGAGGTCGTGGACCGGTTGGGGCCAGGGTGCGGTGCCGGGTGGGGCGGCGCCGACAGCGGTGATGCGGTCGAGCAGTTCCACCGGACTCGGCCGCCGCTGGGCGTCCTTGTCGAGGCAGGCGGCGACGATTCCGCGCAGGGGTTCGGGCACACCGGTCAGATCGGGGGCGGTGTGCGCGATGTTGTACAGCGCCTGTGCGGCGGACGAACCGGCGAAGGGGCTGCGTCCCGTCGCGGCGAACACGAGGACCGAGCCCAGGGAGAACACGTCGGTGGCCGGGGTCAAGGCGTGCCCCAGTGCCTGTTCGGGTGACATGAACTCGGGCGAACCGATGATCGACCCGGTGTTGGTCAGTTCATCGTGGTCCTCGACGGCGCGTGCGATGCCGAAGTCGATGACGCGGGGCCCGTCGTGGGCGAGGAGTACGTTGCCGGGTTTGAGGTCCCGGTGGATGAGCCCGGCACGGTGGATGTCGGCCAACGCCGTGGCCAGACCGACGGCGAGCTGCCGTAGCGACGACGCCGGAAGCGGCCCCGTGGCGGTCACGACGTTCCGCAGGGACGGTCCCGGTACGTACAGGGTGGCCAGCCACGGTGTCGGCGCGTCGGCGTCGGCGTCCAGGACCGGCGCGGTGTAGGCACCGGACACGAGACGGCAGGCCGCGATCTCCCGACGGAAACGTTCGCGGAACACCGGATCGTGCGCCAGGAACCCGTGCACGAGCTTCACAGCGGCGAAACGCCCGTCGGGACCGATCGCCAACAGCACCCGACCCATGCCGCCTTCGCCGAGCGAACCGAGTACTCGGTAAGAGCCGAGCTGCCGCGGATCGCCGGCCGCCAGCGGTCTGGCGGCCGGCGTGGGATCAATCGACACCGATGGCTTTACGCACCGACGACAGCACCCTGCTCGCACGTTCCCGCGCTCGTTCGGCGCCGCGCGCGAGGACGTCGTCGAGTTCGCTGCCGGGCTCCATGTACGCGTTGTACTTCTCGCGCATGGGCGCGAGTTCGGAGTTCAACACCTCGAACAGGATGTTCTTCAGCTCGCCCCAGCCCATGCCGCCTTCCTGCAGGCGTTTGCGGGTGTCGGCGACGACGTCCGCCGCCGAGTCGGGGGCGAACTGTTCGAGGATCTGGAACACCGCAGAGCTGTCCGGGTCCTTCGGCTCCTCCACCGGCGTGCTGTCGGTGGGGATGCGGCGGACGAGCTTTTTGAGCTTGTTCTCCGGCAGGAAGAGCGGGATCGTGTTGTCGTACGACTTGCTCATCTTGCGGCCGTCGAGGCCCGGCAACACGTCGCCGGAGCCGCTCTCCGGGATGATGGCCTCCGGGATCTTGAAGCTGTAGCTGTCGCCGTAGAGGTGGTTGAAGCTGCCCGCGATGTCGGCTGCGTATTCGACGTGCTGCACCTGGTCCTTGCCCACGGGCACCACGTCGGCCTCCATGATGAGGATGTCGACGGCCATGAGGATGGGGTAGTTGTACAACCCCATGTTGACGCCGACGTCGGGGTCCTCACCGGCTTCGATGTTGCGGTCGCGTGCGGCCTTGTAGGCGTGGGCGCGGTTCATGAGGCCCTTGCCGGTGACGCACGAGAGGATCCAGTTGAGCTCGAAGATCTCGGGGACGTCCGACTGCACGTAGAAGGTTGTGCGCGCAGGGTCGAGGCCCGCGGCGAGCCATGACGCGGCCACCGAACGCGAGTAGTGCCTGAGCAGTTCGGGGTCGCGGATGCTCGTCAGCGCGTGGTAGTCGGCGATGAAGTACAGGGAGTCGTACTGTTCGGCCAACCGCAGCGCCGGACGGATCGCGCCCACCAGGTTGCCCAAGTGGACTTCTCCGGACGGTTTGATGCCGGTCAAGGAGACCTTGGCTGCGGGTTCTGACATGTGGCCATCCTAGCGCCGGGCCGTCGGTGGCCGATCCCGGAACCCGCGCTGCTCACCGGCCCCTCGTCGAGTCCGTGTGGTCGGTGGTTTCCCGTTACGAGGCCGAGGGGTCGGCGTGGCCGCGTCGTGAGGCCGACGTCCGCGTCGCCGGCCTCACGGACACTCACGCGCGGATCGTCACGACCCCCACGGAACCTGCGGTGAGCGGTAGAAGTCGACGCCGCGGGCCTCCCAACGCGGCCCCTGCTTGCTGAGTCGTTCGCTGAACGACGTCCAGTCGTGCGTGTCCCGCGGCGACCAGCCGAGTTCGGCGATGGCGGCCAGCCGCGGGAACGCCATGTACTCGATGTGGTCGAGCGTGCGCAGCGTCTCCGACCACAGTGGTGCCTCCACACCCAGCACGGCGTCCTCGCCGACCCCGCTGACATGGTCACCGGGGTCCCAGTCGTAGGCGTCGCGCACCTCGATGTAGCCCGCCCAGGACAGACCGAGTGGCGTGTTCTCGTCGTACTTCATGTCGATGTAGGCCTTGTTGGCGGGCGACATGATCACCTTGTGGCCGCGGGCGACGGCGTCGGCGATCTCCTCGTGTTCGGTCGTGGTGCCCCAGTACTGGGCGATGGTGTCGGTGGAGGGTGTGCCCCGCACGATCTCGTTCCAGCCGAGCGGACGTTTGCCGTACTTCTCCACGATCGGCACCACGCGCTGCATGAACGTGCGGTAATCCTCCGGCGGCGTCGACCATGCCTCGTCCCCGCCGATGTGCAGGTACGGTCCGGGCGTCAGTTCCGCGATCTCACGGATGACGTCGTCCACGAACTCGTAGGTGATCTCCTTGTCGATGCACAGGGAGCTGTAGCCGACCTCGATGTCGGTGCGCGGTGGCGGGGCGATGCCGTCGCAGTTCAGTTCCGCGTACGTGGACAGCGCGGAGTTGGTGTGTCCCGGCATGTCGATCTCCGGGACGACGGTGATGTACCGCTCGGCGGCGTAGGAGACGATGTCGCGGTAGTCGTCCTTGGTGAGGTAACCGCCGCCCACACCGTCGACACCGGTGCCCGGTCCACCGCCCACGGTGGCGAGTTCGGGCCAGCTTTCGATCTCGATGCGCCAGCCCTGGTCGTCCGTCAGGTGGATGTGCAGGTGGTTGATCTTGTAGCGCGCGATTTCGTCGATGTAGGACTTGATCTCATCAAGCGTGTGGAAGTGGCGCGCGATGTCGAGCATGGCGCTGCGGTAGGAGAACCGTGGGTGGTCGACGATGCCGCCGCCGGGCACGGTCCACGTCTTGTGCTGGGGTGTGTCGGATTCGATCGCGGCGGGCAGTAACTGGCGCAGCGTCTGGGTGCCGGCGAAAAGTCCCGCCGGTTCGTTGGCCCGGATCGTGACACCGCGTTTGGTGACGTCCAGTCGGTATCCCTCGGGGCCGAGTTCGTCGCCCACGTCGTCGAGCAACAGTGAGATGCCGCCGCCGTTGCCGCGTGCGGGGACCACCGGTAGTGGGTAGCCGGTGGCGGGACGTAGTGCGTCGGCGAGCTGGTGGCCGATGGCCCGCACCTCGTCCGACCGTGGTTCCGTGCGGATGAGCGTCCCCGGCCCGAGCCGGTAGTCGGCGTCCGGATCGGGGGTCACCTCGGCCGGGACGGGGATGACGTCGCCGAGGCCGATGTCGGTCGTGGTGGTCACGGACGGGTCCGCTGCCGCGGGTGCCGCCGACACCGCCAGTGCCGCGACGCACGCCACGGCGGCGAGCATCGCCGTCGTTCCGGGTCTTTTGGATCTGCGCACGAGCACCTCCGTTGACTCAGGGCATATACAGGTTCAGACCACTGGGTGGTCCAGACAACCACTGTTCGAGTGAGGAATCCGGTCGGGCCGAGCCACGTCCGGTGTCATCGCGACACCCGATCCGTCGGTCGGATTCGGTTCGTGGCTCGGTCTGTCACCCGATTCGTCGTCCGGCCGTTTTCGTGGCCTTTCCCTTGTCCGCCCGCTCGTCTCGCGGTGCGCGTCCCGGGTGCCCCGGCGGTTCGAGGGGCCGATGGTGCGGTCGCTACCGCTTTGGCCGCAGCACCGCCTTGAGCCGATCCAGCACCTCCGGGTCCTCGATCGTGGAGGGCACCGGTTCGTCACGGCCGTCGGCGAGGGCCCGCATGGTCTTGCGCAGCACCTTGCCCGAACGGGTCTTCGGGAGCGCGTCCACCACGGCGACGTCGCGGAAGGCCGCCACGGGGCCGATCTCGGCACGCACCGCGGCCACGAGCTCCTCGCGCAGCTTCTCCTCCGTGATGTCCGCGCCCGCCTTGAGCACCACGAATCCCCGTGGCAACTGCCCCTTGAGCGCGTCGTGCACCCCGATCACCGCGCATTCGGCCACGGCGGGATGCGCGGCCAGCACCGCCTCGATCGCACCGGTGGACAGCCGATGGCCCGCGACGTTGATGACGTCGTCGGTGCGGCCCATGACGAAGAGGTAACCGTCGGGGTCGAGGTAGCCCGAATCGCCGGTGAGGTAATAGCCCTCGTAACGCGACAGGTACGCCTCGATGTAGCGGTCGTCGTCGCCCCACAACGTCGGCAGCGCACCCGGCGGCAACGGCAGCCGCACCGCTATCGCGCCCTCCTGGCCTGAGGGCCGCTCCTTGCCGGACTGGTCCAGCACCCGCACGTCCCAGCCCGGCATGGGGACGGTGACCGATCCGGGTTTCGGCGGCAGCGGTTCGAGGCCCCGTGGATTCGCCGCGATCGCCCAGCCCGTCTCCGTCTGCCACCAGTGGTCGACCACCGGCACACCCAACCGCTCGGCCGCCCAGTGGTACGTCTGCGGGTCCGTCCGTTCCCCCGCCAGGAACAGGGTGCGGAACCGGCTGAGGTCGTAACGCGCCATCTCGGCGCCGTCGGGGTCGACACGTTTGATGGCCCTGATCGCCGTGGGCGCGGTGAACAGTGCCCGCACTCCGTACTCGGACACCACGCGCCAGAACGCGCCCGCATCGGGTGTGCCCACCGGTTTACCCTCGTAGAGCACCGACGTGGCCCCCACCAGTAGTGGCGCGTACACGATGTAGGAGTGGCCGACCACCCAGCCGACGTCGGACGCCGTCCACCAGACGTCGCCGGGACCGATGTCGTAGATGTTGGCCATCGACCACGTCAACGCCACCGCGTGCCCACCGGTGTCCCGCACCACGCCCTTCGGCCTACCGGTGGTGCCGGACGTGTAGAGGATGTAGAGCGGATCGGTCGCGGCCACCGGTACGGGATCGACGGGACGCGCGGAGGCCACAAGCGTCGTCCAGTCGAGCTCCCCGTCCCGGAGTTCGGCGTGTTTCGTGTCCCGCTGGAGCACCACGACGTGATCGGGCCGGTGGGTGGTGTCCGCCAGTGCCCTCCGCACGATCGGCACGTACTCCACCACGCGTGTCGGCTCGATGCCGCACGACGCCGTGACCACGACCTTCGGCCGGGCGTCGTCGACGCGGGTGGCCAGTTCCCTCGGCGCGAACCCGCCGAACACCACGGAGTGCACCGCGCCCAACCGGGCACAGGCGAGCATGGCGATGACCGCCTCCGGCACCATGGGCAGGTAGAGGACGACCCGGTCCCCCTTCCCGACCCCCAGCCCGCGCAGCGCGCCCGCGAACGTGGCCACCTCGTCGCGCAGCTCGCGGTAGGTGTAGCGGCGTTTCGAACCGGTGACGGGGGAGTCCCACAGCAGTGCGTCCTGTTCGCCCCGGCCCGCGTCGACGTGGCGGTCCAGCGCATTGTGCGCCGTGTTGAGCTCCCCGTCGGGAAACCATCGGTACAGCGGTGCGGCCGAGTCGTCGAGCGCCCGGGTGGGGCGCCGTGTCCAGTCGACCGCCCGTGCGGCCTCCAGCCAGAAACCGTCGGGGTCGTCGAGACTGCGTCGGTACTGCTCGGCGTACGCACCCGTGCTTCCCGTGCCGACCTTGTCGGTTGTCTCGGCCACGTCAGGCATGTCGGGCATGTTTCCGCCTCCTCCACGTTGAGGGTGTGCGTGCCGACCGTAGAACCGGGGCGGTGCGCCACACCAGTGTTCGGCGAGACGGACTCGGTGGTCAGCCGCGCTCGGCGGGTGTGCTGCCGGGCCGTTCCAGCCATGGCCGGAACGGCCCGGAACAGCCGTCGGGCCTCCGGGGATGTGAAATCGAGGTGAAGCCCTCCTCGATAGTGGGTCGATACCGGTCGATACCGAGTGGAGTGGACGGCCACTCGCCGTGCCCTCCGTAAGCTCGACTCACGGCAACCGCCATACTGGGCCTTCGGACGTTGCCGGGCGACGCGGCGAAGGAGCGAGGGGTGGAATCGATCGCGAGCTCGTTGCTCTCGCTGGCCTATCGGTTGTTCCAACCGGGCTTGTGCCCCGGGGACTGGGCCTGGGCGACGAGCATGGCCGGCGCATTGATCGCGTTGTTTCCGGTGGGCACGGCCGTGGCGGTCGCGCTCATGCGCAAGTTCACCGGCAACCGCTACCACGGCGGTGCGCTCGCGGCGCTCATCGCGCTCGGTCTGGTGGGTATGTTCCTCATCCCCTGGTTGCTGATCACCGGGGTGTCGAGCGTGTTCCGCGCCGTGTTCCGCGGTGATCCCGCCGGGTTGTCGCCGCAGGAGTACTCCGCTCTCCAGCAGCAGTACTGCTGGGTCGGCCCGCAGGACGAGTACCTGGGCGGCAAGCAGAACGTCTACGAGACGCTGTTCTACCCCTCCGGCGACATGCTCTCCTACGGCTACTACCTCGGTGGCCTCGTCGGTCTGCCGTTGCTGGTGCTGCTCGCGGTCTTGCTGCTCGCCCGCATCGCCATGCGCCGCGGCCCCAAGTGGCCGGGCAGGCTGCTGTGGGTGTCGTTCGTGCTGTTGGTGATCGCGTCGGCCGGGGTGGAGTCCAACACGGCCGTCCATCTGTGGTTGGGCTTCCTGCCCACCACGGTGCTCGGGGTCATCCCCGTGGCCCTGGTCGGTCCGCCGAGCTGGTCCACGATCGAGGACTCCGATCGGCGCCCCGAACGACTCCCGGAACAGCGGCCGCAGCAGCCGGTGCGCATCGACCCGAGGGAACAACAACAGCAGCAGACACCGCCCCCACCGCCACCCCCGCCTGCGAAGCAGTACGCGCCCACGTCGGTGGCCCCCGCGCCCGAGCCGCCACCGGAACAACCGCCGGGGGAACTGGCGGCCACGCCGGGTCCGGTCCCCGTCCCGCCGGGTTCCGCGCCGGCGGGCAGCAGCCGTTTCCGTCGTGTGCGACGGCTCGGCCACGGCGGCTTCGGCACCGTGTGGGAGGCGGTGGACACCCAACTCGGACGCACGGTGGCACTCAAGATCGCGCACGCACCGGACCGCGAGACCGAGGAGCGCATGCAGCGTGAGGCGCGGGCACTGGCCGCGCTGAGCCATCCGAACTGTGTGCACGTGTACGACCTGGTGGAGGAGCCCGACGGGCTCGCCCTGGTGATGGAGTACCTGGAGGGGCAGCCGCTCGCCGAGATCGTCGACACCGCCGGTCCGTTGGATGACGTCGCCGCAGGACGACTGTGGGCCACCATGGCCAGCGCGTTGGCGGCCGCGCACAGCAAAGGTGTGCTGCACCGCGACGTGAAGCCGTCGAACGTGATCATCGACCCGAGCGGCGTGGCGCATCTCATCGACTTCGGCATCGCCCGCAGCAGGGGTGACTCCAAACTCACGGCCACGGGCATGATGGTCGGCACCCCCGACTACGTGGCACCCGAGACCGCGGCGGGCGCGCCCGCGAGTCCCGCGTCGGACGCGTGGCAGCTCGCGGCCACCGTCAGCTACGCATTGACCGGGCAGCCTCCGCGCGGCACGCGGGAGACGCCGATGGCGGCGCTCATGGCCGCCGCGCGCGCCGAACCGCCCACACAACTGCCCCGGCACAGCGTGCACGCGAAACTGCTCGCGGCCTCGCTCGACCCACAGCCACGCAACCGACCCACCCTCAACACCGTTCACCGCGAGGTGGAGGGCTGGTTGGCCAGGGCGGGCACGTCCACGGACGGCCCGGTCACCAAACTGGTGCCGCGGCAGCAGTGATCCTTCCCCGCCGGCCGTGCCGGTGGCGGAGGAAAGCGGTGGAGGGGATTGAGCGCGGTTTTGCCGACGGCGTGCCGCCGCCGGTCGGGTTCACCGGTTCACCGTCGGCGGCTCACCGCCACGACGGCAACCACAGCTCGGCCTGCCAACGGTCGTGGGTGATCGGTTCGCCGTTCAGGACGGGCCACAGCCACGCGAAGTTCGCGACCACCAATCCGATGTACAGCGACAGCACCAGAAGGCCGGTGCCGCGTCGTTCGTAGCCGTTGCGGGCGCTGCCGAGGATCTGCCCCAGCACGAGCGTCAGCCCCAGGGCCAAAAACGGTGCCAACGGCGTGGCGTAGAAGTAGTACATCTGTCGGTCGAGGTTGACGAACCACGGCAGCAGCCCCGCGAGATAGCCCACGAGCACAGCGGCGTAGCGCCAATCGGTGCGGAACACCGCTCGCCACAGCCCCCACGCCAGCACCGGCAGCGCGAGCCACCACATCGCCGGCGTCCCGATGAGCATGGTGGCGCTCACGCACTCCGATTCCCCGCAGCCCGTGACGTGCTCGCCCGACTCGTAGTGGTACAGCATCGGGCGCAGTCCCATCGGCCACGTCCACGGCTTCGACTCCCACGGGTGCGGATCACCGTCGGGCGTGGCGAGGTTGTTGTGGAAGTCCAGGACGTTCGTCGTGTACAGCACGAGGGAACGCAGCGCGTCGGGCACGAACCCGAACGGTCCCTCGCCGATGTCCTGGATCTCCACGTAATGACGGTCGGTGGCGGTTTCGCTGGCGAACCACGCCCACCAACCACCCAGGTACGTCAGTACCGAGATGACACCGATGCTCCACGCCACCGGCGGCACGTCCTGGCGCAGCACCCCCAGCCAGGGGCGTCGCACACCGGCCGTCCTCCGCGCGGTGACGTCGAAGGCCAGGGTCAGCAGCGCGAAGGCGATCACCCAGTACGCGCCCGACCACTTCACCGCCGTGGCCAGACCCAACGACACGCCCGCGCCGAAACGCCACCAGCGGAAGCCGAGTCGTGGTCCGTAGGGCGATTCTTCGATCCAGCCCTCGCGCACGGCGAGGGCCAGTCGTTCGCGCACCTGGTCGCGGTCCAGCAGGACACAGCCGAACGCGGCGAGGACGAACAGCGCGAGGAAGATGTCGAGCATCCCCGACCGGGATTGCAGGTGCAGGACACCGTCGCAGATGACGAGCACACCCGCCACCGCGCCCAACAGCGTGGACCGGGTCAGCCGCCGTGCGATGCGGACGGTGAGCAGCACGATGAGCGCGCCCGCGACGGCCGCGCTGAACCGCCAGCCCCAGGCGTTGTAACCGAAGATCCACTCCCCGACGGCGATGAGTTGCTTCGCCAGCGGGGGGTGCACGATCAGTTCGTAGCCGTGGTTGTCCTCGTACCCGCCGTTGCGCAGCATCTGCCACGCCTGGGGCACGTAGTGTTTCTCGTCGAACACCGGTGTGCCCTTGTCGGTGGGCACGTCCAGGTTCTGCAGCCGCACGAGCGCGCCGATGGCCGTCAACACGAGCGTGACGATCAGGGCTCGCACCCGGTCATCCGGCATCGGTCTGCCCAATAAGGCGGCTTCGCGGTCAACCGGGGGCTTTCGAAGCCGTGGTGCCTGGCCCACGCCGCCCGCCGACGAACGGGTGAGGAGTGCGGTCACGGGCTCCGATCCTACGGGCTAGCCTCTGGCGTTGTGACCCTCGTACTGGCCGCGACCCCGCTCGGTGACTCCCGTGACGCCTCACCCCGATTGGCGCAGGTGTTGGGCGAGGCCGATGTCGTGGCGGCCGAGGACACCCGACGCCTACGGGCACTCGCGACCACCCTGGGTGTGACGCTGCGCGGGCGGATCGTGAGTTTCTACGAGGACGTCGAGTCGGCGAGGCTGCCCACGTTGCTGGAGGCGCTGCGGGCGGGACAGACGGTGGTGCTCGTCACCGACGCCGGTATGCCCAGCGTGTCCGACCCCGGGTACCGGCTCGTCGCGGCGTGCGTGGCCGAGGACGTCCGGGTGACGTGTGTGCCCGGCCCGTCGGCGGTGACGACGGCGTTGGCGGTGTCGGGGCTGCCGCCCGACCGGTTCTGTTTCGACGGGTTCGCGCCACGGAAACCGGGTGAGCGGGCCCGTTGGCTGCGCGAACTGGCCGAGCAGACCCGCACGGTGGTGTTCTTCGAGTCGCCGCACCGGTTGGCGACGACGCTGTCCGAGGCCGCCGAGGTGCTCGGTGCGCAGCGCAGGGCCGCCGTGTGCCGGGAGTTGACCAAGCCGTACGAGGAAGTGCGCCGCGGTGGGCTCGGCGAACTCGCCGAATGGGCGCGGCAGGGCGTACGCGGTGAGATCACCGTGGTGTTGGAGGGGGCGAAGCCACGTTCCGCCGATCTGGCCGAGCTGGTGGCCGAGGTCCAGGCGCGCGTGGCGGCCGGGGAACGGTTGAAGTCGGCCTCGGCCGAGGTGGCGCAGGCGGCGGGCGTGTCGCGGAAACAGCTGTACGACGCCGTGCTGAGGGAACGGGACGCGGAGTAGCCGGTGTCGGAAGCCGGGTGAGCGGGTCCGCCTCCAACGCAGGGTGGCCGGATCGTCAACTCGGCGGCCGTTCCAACAGCCGTACCAGCGGCGCGGCCTTGTGCAGACACTCCTGCCACTCGGTGTCGGGGTCGGAATCGGCGGTGATCCCTCCACCCACCCCGATCCGGACGGTGCCGTCGCTGATCTCGAAGGTGCGGATCGCGACGTTCAGTTCCATTCCCGCCACGGGGGAGGCGAGACCGATCGCGCCCGTGTAGACGCCGCGTGGAGCGGATTCCAGCTCCGCGATCAGCTCGAGCGCGCGGAGCTTCGGTGCGCCCGTGACCGAAGCGGGCGGAAACGCGGCCCACAACAGGTCGGTGTCGTCGCGGCCGTCCGCCAGCACACCCTCCACAGTGGAGTCCAAATGCCACACGCCAGGGGCGGGGCGTACGGCGAGCAGCTCCGGTACGCGCACGCTGCCGACCGCGCACACTCGCCCCAGGTCGTTCCGCACCAGGTCGGTGATCATGACGTTCTCGGCGACGTCCTTGGCGGAACGTCGGAGCTCGCCGGCTTGATGGTCGTCGTGCGGACCGCGTCGAGGACGTGTTCCCTTGATCGGCGAGGAGCGCACCCGGCGGCCCGTGCGGGCCAGGAACAGCTCCGGTGACATCGACACGATCGCACCCCAGTCGCCCGCGAGACAGGCGGCACGGGTCGGGGCGAGCCGTCGAACGCCCTCGGTGAACAGCGCCGCGGGTTCCCCGTGGAAGTCGCCGGTCAGTCGCGTGCAGATGTTGGCCTGGAGCAGCTCTCCCGCCGCGATGGCGGCCACACACGCGGTGACGGCGTCATGGTGTTCCCGTCGGGTGGGGAACGAGGGCGTGGTGGGTCGCCACGTGAAAGTGGGGTCCGGTCGCGGCCGGGAGGAGAGCAGGTCGTCCAGCTCCGCGGCGAGGGATTCGGGCAACGCCGCGTCGTCGGGCACGAGGGCCTCGAACCACCATCGGCCCTCACCGTCCAGGCGGAGGACGTGGTCGGCCCAGCCCCACACGGCACGGGGCAGGGCACAGCGTCGCCCGGAAGGGTCGGTGAGGTCGTAGGAGAGGTAACCGAACCAGCCACCGCCGATCACCCCCGGTTCGGCGGAGGTGATCTCGGGCTGTCGGGCGACGGTGGCGAACGCGGCCGTGACGTCGTCGGTGTCCCCGCCGCCTGGAACGGGGCGGAGGGACACGGTCGGGGCGAGCACCGCGCGTGAGGCGAACCAGTCACCGCACAGCGCGGCCGGTGGGGCGAGCCCTTCCCGGGCTGCCCGCAGCCGGAGGAGCGCGAAGGCGTCCTCCGGGGTGGGTGTGGCCCGCAGGGCTGTTCTGGCCACTCGCATTCCCA
>Ga0079224_100004569_pt1 | contig 17970 bp, 11 predicted proteins | sample Stecom2015_FD_80414 | JGI IMG/M metagenome (GOLD analysis project Ga0079224, IMG submission 80414) | Agricultural soil microbial communities from Utah to study Nitrogen management - Steer compost 2015 | ecosystem: Environmental > Terrestrial > Soil > Agricultural land | place: USA: Utah...
GCGTGGTGCCGCACACCCGATCTCGACGACGGCGCCCCGCGCGGCATGATGGCACCGCCGGCTGCCCCCGCGGCGTCACCCGGCAAGCCTGCCGCCCCGGGGCTCCACCTCGTCAAACGCCCTCGCCGGGAGCGCGCCGGTCTCGTCCACCGCATGAACCGTCCTCTCCCCCTCTTTCCGGTGTCCGTGGTCGGCAGCTGGCCGCGCCCTGCGTGGTTGCTCGCCGCGACCAAGGCGCGCAGTCCCGACCTCGGCGAGCAGCGCGACCGCGCCACGCGCCTCGCGATCGAGCAGCAGGAAGCTGCCGGCGTCGACGTCGTGAGCGACGGCGAGCAGCGGCGCGACAACTTCTATTCGTTCCTGTGCGACAAGCTCGACGGCCTGCGCCTGATGACGATGGCCGACCTGCTCGACCACGTCGAGGACAAGGCGGCGTTCGAGAACCTGCTGCAGGCGCTCGACGTGCCGGCCTACGCGATCAAGAACCCGACGGTGGTCGGCAGGCTGGTGCGGCGCGAGCCGCTCGCGGTCGAGGAGGCCAGGTTCCTGCGTGCACACACCGACCGCGCGATTAAGGTCACCCTGCCCGGCCCCTACCTGCTCAGCCGCTCGATCTGGGTGAAGAGCCTGTCGGCGGCCGCCTACCCGACGCGCGAGGCGCTGGTCGACGACGTGGTCGCGGTCCTGCGCGCCGAGCTGCAGGAACTGGCCGCGCTCGGCGTCGACGTCGTGCAGTTCGACGAGCCGGTGCTCACCGAGGTCGTGTTCGCCGGCAAGGCGGCGACCCGCACCTTCATGTGCGCCGCGCTCGCCGCCGCGGCCGACCCGCGCGACGAGCTGGAGCTGGCCGTCAACCTCATCAACCGCGTGGTCGACGGCGTCACCGGCACGACCACGGCGCTGCACGTGTGCCGCGGCAACTGGAGCCGCCAGGAGGACGTGCTGCTCAGCGGTACGTACGAGCCGCTGCTCCCGCACTTCGCGCGCATGCACGTGCGCCAGTTCGTGCTGGAGTACGCCACGCCGCGCGCCGGTCCCGAAGCACTGCTCGCGCGCCTGCCGGCCGACAAGCAGATCGGGTTCGGCGTCGTGAACCCGCGCACCGACGAGATCGAGGACCCTGCCGCGGTCGTCGCGCGCGTGCGCGCGCTCGCCGACCTGCTCGGGCCCGAACGCGTGTGGCTCAACCCGGACTGCGGCTTCGGCACGTTCGCCGAGCGGCCGATGGCGAGCGAGGCGACCGCGGCCGCCAAGCTGCGCGTGCTCGCCGAGGCGGCCGCGCGGCTGCGCTGAGCGCCGACGGGCCTGGCGACCGAGCCGGCATCCGACCCGATGCGGTGGTCGACGCGATCCCGGACGGCGCGGCGCGCGGGCACGGCGCCGGTCAGCCGGTCTCCCGTCGCCGCTTCACCGCTTCATCCGCCCGTGCGCACGACCTCCACGCGCGAACCGTCGGGGCCCTTCACCACCTGGATGCGCGCCGGCATGCGCTCGGTCAGCTCGGCGACGTGCGTGATGATCCCGACCATGCGGCCGGCGCGCTGCAGCGACTCGATCGCGGACGCCACCGTCTCCAGGGTCTCCGCGTCGAGCGTGCCGAAGCCCTCGTCGATGAACAGGCTGTCGAGCCGGACGGCGCCCGCGGTCGCCTGCACCTGCTCGCTCAGCTCCAGAGCGAGCGCGAGCGAGGTGAGGAAGGTCTCCCCGCCGCTCAGCGTGTCGGCGCTGCGCAGCTCGCCGCCGTTGTCGTGGTCGACCGCGCAGAACTCGCCGTCGCGCAGGTCGAGCGTGTAGCGGTCGCTCAGCTCGCGCAGGCGCACCGAGGCGCCCTGGACCAGCTCGCGCAGCGACTCGGCGAGCAGCCAGTCGAGGAAGCCGTCGGAGCGCAGCTCGCGCGCGAGCGTACCGAAAGTCGCGGCGTCGGCCTGCTTCCGGGCCAGCTCGGTGCGCAGTTCCTCGGCGCGCGCGAGGTCGTTCCGCAGGCGGTCGAGACGCGTCGCCGCGCTCGCGCGCCGCTCGCTCGCCTCGGCGTGCGCCCGCGCGGCGGCCTCGCACGCCGCGGTGCAGGCGGCGAGGTCGGCGGTCCGGCCGCCGAGCTTGCGGCGAAGCGCCGCGGCGTCGCGCGCGAGCGCCTGCTTCTCGGCGTCGTGGGCGCGCAGCGCCGCGTCGAGCGCGTCGATCTCCTCGTCCGCGAGGAGCGCGGCGCGCGCTGCCGCCTCGTCCGCGAACCCCGCCTGCGCGCAGCGTTCTCGTGCGGCGGCGGCGAGATTGTGCGCGCGCGCGGTCGCGGCCTCGTGCTCCGCGGCGGCGGCGGCTTCCTGCTCGTGTGCGGCGCGCAGTTCGGTCTCCGCGCGCGTGCACGCGTCGTGCGCGGCGCGTTCGGCGGCGCCCAGCTCCTCGGCGCGCGCGTGCAGCTCGGCGCGCAGGGCGGTCGGATCGCGGTCGCCGGCGACCGCGCGCACCTGCGCGGCGAGCTGGTCGCGCTCTGCGGCGGCTTCGGCGTGCGCCGCGGCGGCTGCCTCCTGCGCGGCAGTGCACGCCTCGACCTCGCGGCGTTGCCGCTCGCAGGCCGCCGTGGCCTGGTCGAACGCGCGCTCGGCCTTGCGCACGGCGTCCTCCGCCTGCTCCCAGGCCTGCTGGGCGCGCGCCAGCTCGGCCTCGGCGGCGAGGATGGCGTCCGGCTCCGCCGGCAGCGCGAGGTCCGCGCGCGCGGCCACGGCCTCGCGCAGCGCGGCGGCGCACGCTTCCAGCGCCGTCCGTGCGCGGTCCGCTTCCTCGCCGAGCGTCGCGGCGTGCTTCGCCGCCTCCTGCGCCGCTGCTTCGGCCTTGCCGGCCTCGACCTCGGCGCGCCGGGCGGCTTCGTCGGCCCGCCCGGCGTGCTCCCTGGCGTCCGCCTCCGCGGTCTCGGCGCGCGCGAGCGCCTTCTCGGCGGCGCGCGGCATCCGCGGGCGCTCGCCGACCGGCTGTTCGCACACCGGGCACGGCTCGCCGGCGCGCAGCTCCTTGCGCAGTACGAGCGCGTGCTGGCGGCGGTGCTCCTCCCGCAGCGCGCGCGCCGCATCCTCGGCCGCACGGCGCGCGTCGGCGGCGGCGCGCGCGGCCTTGGCGGCGGCATCCGCGAGACGGGATGCATCGGCTGCACGGGCTTCGGCCGTCGCGCGCGCCTCGGCGGCCTGCCGCACGAGCGCCGCGTGGCGGCTCGCGTGCTCCTGTGCCTCGCGCGCCGCCGGGACGAGTTCGCGGATCGCCGCGGCGCGCTCGGGGGCGTAGGACACCTGCGCGCGCCGCGCGTTCGCGGCCTCCAGCGCCGCGCGCGCATCCGCCAGCGCGCGTTCGGCCCGCTCGGCCGCCTTGCGCGCTTCGGTCGCCTTGCGCCCGGCCTCGTCTGCCTGCCGCGCCGCGCTCGTGGCGCGCGCCTCGCTCCGCGCGAGCGTCGGCAGCACGCCGAGCACCTGGTCGAGCGCGGCGACGCGTTCGCGCAGCGCGGGCACCTGCGCGGCGGCCTGCCTGGCGCTCGCGAGCGTGCGCAGGGCGTTGCCGTGCCGCGCGGCGGCGGCCTCGCACGCCGCCTGCGCTCGCCTGGCCTTCGCCGCCGCCTGCTCGGCGAGCGCGCGCGCCGCGTCGAGGTTCGCGAACACGTCGCGCAGGCGCGCGGCGTGGCGCGCCGCATCGAGGCGCGCGCGGTCGCGCGCGACCGCCTCGCCGCGGCGCTCGAGGTCGGCGAGCGCGCGCTCCTTCTCGGCGAGGTCGCGCGCGAGCTGCGCGACCTCGCGCGCTTCCTGCAGCGTCGCCTCGGCCACGGTGCGCGCGCGCGCCGCGCGTTCGACCTCCTCGCCCAGGGCCTCGACCTCGGCCACGAGGCGCGCGACCGCGTCGGCGTCGACCCCTGCGTAGTCCTCGGCGAGCCGGCGCTCGATCTGCGCGGTCGCCGTGTTCGCCTCGGCGTGGCGTTCCTGGGCCGCCTTGCGCATGCGCTCGTAGCGCCCGAGCCGGAGGAGGTTGCTCAGGATCTCGCGCCGCTCGGCCGGCTTCGCCGCGAGGAACTGCTGGAACTTGCCCTGCGGTAGGACCACCGCCTGGGCGAACGTGCGGTAGTCGAGGCCGAGCAGCTCCTGCACCGCGAGGTCGACCTCGCGCACCCTGCCCGCGAGCGGCTTCTGCTCTTCGCCGGTGCGCGGATCCAGCTCGACGAGCTGCGCGGTCGTCGTGCCGCCGCGCTTGAGCGCGCGCACCGCGCGCAGGTGCCGGTTCGAGACCTCGAAGTCGAGCGTCACGCACAGGCGCGGCGCACCGTGCGCGATGATCTCCTGGTAGCCCTGTCCGCCGAGGCGCGGCACCTGCCCGTAGAGCGCGTAGGTGATCGCGTCGAGCAGCGAGGACTTCCCTGCGCCGGTCGGCCCGAAGATCGCGAACAGGCGCAGGCCGGCGAGGTCGATCGCCTGACGCGTCTTGAACGCGGTGAACCCCTCGACCTCCAGGCGCAGCGGCTTCACGGCGCGGTCGCGTCGTCGTGCGCGGCGTACAGCGCAGCGAACGCGTCGCGCACCGCGGGCTCCGGCGGGCGCTGGTGCCTGGCGGCGTAGTACGCGGCGAACAGTTCGTGCGGCGACGCGCCGGCCGGCGGCCGCGCCGGCTCTTCGCGCGCTTCGGTCCGTTCGGGAAGCAGCGCCTCGATCGCGACCGCGTTGGCGAGCATCCGGCGCACCTTGGCGGCCAGTTCCGGGTCGCGCTGCGGCAGCGGGACCCGCACGCGCAACCAGCCCGCCGCGCGCAACTCGCTCGCGCGCGCCTCCAGCTCGGCGAGCGGCGCGGTCACGGTGCGGATCTCCTTGCCGCCCTCGTACGGGATCCGGGTCACGCGCGCCGGCTTGCCGGGCGCGGCGTCGACGACCACGAACGACTTGCGGTCGCCCTCCTCGCCGAAGTCGAGCTGCAGCGGGGAGCCGGCGTACTCGGCGGGCGACGGCGCTGCGACCGCCTGTGGACGGTGGATGTGACCGAGCGCGACGTAGTGCGCGTGCGGCGGCAGCGCCTGCGGCGTCGTCGCCCACTGCTCGCCGACGTGCACCTTGCGCTCCGAGCCGGCGAGCACCGCGGCCTGCAGGTGCAGGTGCGCGACCAGCAGGTTGACCGCGCCGGCCGCGAACGAGCTGCACAGGTGCTCGACCATGCGCCGCGTGCCGTCGGCGTAGGTCTGATGCGCCGCGGTATCGCCTGCCGCGATGTCGGCGGCGCGCACGAGGTCGGCCATGCGCGGGAACGGCAGTGCGGCGACGATCGCGGTCTCGCCCGCCGCGGTGCGCAGGCGCAGTACGCCGCCCTCGTCGGCGCGCGCCGGTCGCGCGACGACGTGCACGCGCGCGAGCGACGCGAACCGACCCCACGCGGTGAACCGGCTCGGGTTGTCGTGGTTGCCGGCGATCACGACGCTCTGCACCCCGTGGTCGCCGACCCGCCGCAGGAAGGCGAACACGGCGTCCTCGGCGTCGGCGATCGGCGCGCCGGTGTCGAACACGTCGCCCGAGACGAGGAGCAGGTCGACCTTCTCGGCGGCGACGAAGCGGGCGAGATGGTCGAGTACGGCGGCCAGCTCGTCGAGGCGCTGGATGCCGCGCCACGTGCGCCCCGCGTGCCAGTCGCTGGTGTGGACGATCCTCATCCCCTGCCGCTCGCGCGCCTGGCGCGCGCAAAGGGATCGGACCCGTCGCCTGCGACCTCGTCGGGGCGCGTCGCCCACGCCGGGAACGGGAAGGTCAGCAGCACCGGCACCGGGATCTCCGGCTGGGCGACGATCATCGTGCCGGGCTGGAGGAGCATGGCGCGCTGCCGCCCGACCCGGCCGAGGAACGCGTACTCGGCGCGCTCCGCCTCGGCGCCGTCGAGCCGGCCGACGACGCGCAGCGCCGCGTTGGCGACCACGCGCCGCTCGACCTCGCTCGCGGTCTGCTGCGCGCCGAGCAGCGAGATGCCGAGCGAGCGGCCGCGCTCGGCGATGTCGAGGAGGATGTCGCGGATCGGGCTGTCGCCCTCGCGCGGCGCGTACTTGTTCAGCTCGTCGAGCACGACGAACACGAGCGGCCGCGCGGTGCCCTTCGCCTCCTTCTCCTCCATCATCTTCTTCAGCAGCACGCCGACGACGAACGACTGCGCGGTCGCGTGCAACGCGTGGATGTCGACCACCGTGACCTGTCGGTCCTGCCACGCGACCGCCTTGCCGGTCGCGTCGGCATCGCCGCGCACCAGATGGCCCATGCGCTGCGCCGCGGCGTGCAGGCGGCGGCGGAACGCGTCGAGCGTACCAGGCGCGGCGCCGCGCACCATGGAGTCCAGCGTGGCGCCGTCGAGCAGGTCGACCAGCTCCTCGAACGTCGTGAGCTGCTGGCCGTCGACGACCAGCGCGGGGTCGGCCTGGGCGGTGCGCGCCGCCTGCTCCAGCTCGCGCTCGACGCGGTGGATCACGTAGCCGAGCTGCGAGCGGCCCTCGGTCGACTCGGCGAAGCAGAACCGCAGCAGGCGCTCGCGCGCGAACTCGTGCAGGGTCCACAGGTACGGCTGCACGCCGTCCTGCCGGCTGCCGGTGTCGGGCATCACCGCGCCGCGCCCGCGCTTCGCCGGCGCCCAGATCCCGACGCTGGCGAACGGGCCGGGCTTCAGGCCGAGGCGCGCGTAGGCCTGCTGCATCGCAGCGTCGAGCTTGCGGTTCGGCCGGTCGAGGAACAGCAGGTCCTCGCCCTTGACGTTGAACACGAGCGCCTTGGCGTTGGTCGCGTCCGCGCCGAGTGCCTCGGAGTGGAACAGCGACCACAGGAGGAAGGTCGCGTACGACGTCTTGGTCGCCACCCCTGACGCGCCGCTGATCGAGGCGTGCGCGCCGCGCGTGCCGTCCATGAACTCGAGGTTCGCGTAGATCACCTCGCCGGTGCGCGTGAGCCCGATCGGCATGCGCTTGTGCATCCGGTCGAACGACAGCGCGCGCTGGAAGTCCTCGCCGCGCACGACGCGCGCCTCGGTGCCCGGCTGCGGCGGCACGAAGATCTCCGGATCGAGGCGGGTCACCTGCACGTGCGCCGCGTAGCTGATCTGTACCGGCAGGCTGCCTTCCGCCGCGCGGAACGCGTCCGAGTCGAACGGCTGGCCCTCGTAACGTTTGCGCACCTGGTCGACGAGCCCGTAGAAGCGGATCGTGTCGCCCGCCGGCAGGCGCTCCTCGACGACGACGAGGTCGTCGAGCTGCACCGCGCGACCTTCCGCGACTCCGATCCAGAACTCCAGCGGGGTCGCGTCCATCGAGCCGAGGACGACGCCGACCGGCGTGGTCTGCGCCGCGACTTCCCCGGGATCAGGACGTCGGTTCATGCAAGGCCTCCTTCACGACCGCGCGCTCGATCGCGGCGGCGACGACGCGCCGGTCGCCGAGCCGCGTGCGCAGGTGCGCTTCGAGCCCGCCGATCGGCAACAGGTTCTGCGGCGAACGCGGATCGCGCACCGGCGAGGGCGCGAGCCCCGGCAGGAGCGCGGCGGTCTGGTCGGCGAGCGCGCGCGCCGCCTCGGCGCCGATCGAGGCGACCACCTCGAGGCGCGCGAGGCCGTAGAGGCTCGCCGCGCCGGGCGCGGGCGCGGCGAGGCGCACGAACCACGAGTAGCGCGCGAAGCGCTTCGAGTGGCGCAGGGCGAACAGGGGCGTGCGTGCGCCGGCCGGCAGCGCGGCGAGCAGCGGCAGGCACGAATGCGGCAGGTGCAGGTCGTGGACGCGCTTGACGTAGCCGACCACGCGCTCGCCCGGCGTGCCCTCGAAGGTGAGGGGGCCGTCGGCGACCACCAGCGCGTCGCCTCCGGCGGCCGCGTCGCGCGCGACCGCCTCTTCGACGCGGCGCATGTCGGACTGCAGCGCGCGCAGCGGCGCGTCGGGCTCGCGCTCGGGGGTCGACAGCGGCTCGTAGGTGAGCGCCGGCGCGATCGTGACGGGTTCGCGCAGCGCCTCGCCCGCGCCGAGCACCACGCGCCGGCCGACCACGTGCGTACCGAGCCGCGCCGAACCCGGTTGCAGCACCACCGTGCCGACGGCGTACGACCCGAACAGGCCGTGGAACACGGCGTCGCCGCGCGTGCCGAGCAGGCGCACGTCGATGCGGCGCACCCCGTCGACGAACACGACGCGCGCCGGGCGCACCGCGTCGTGCGGCTGGATAGGTTGCCAGCGCGCCGGCTCGACCTCGACCGCGAGGTCGACCTCCTCGCCGTTCCCGACCGGCGCGTCCAGCGCGACCTCGGGGCCGTACTCGGCATCCCACGCCAGGAGCCGCAGCCGCGCGCCACAGAAGAGGGATCCCATCGCCGCCGCGGCGAGGGTACCTCGGCGGCCGGGCGTTGCCACCGCGCGCGCGGCGTTTCCTGGCGGCCTCGTCCCGTCGCGCGTGCGGCGCGGCGCTCAGCTCATGTTCCGTGCGGGAGGCGAGGCGCGCGTCGATCGGCGGCGCGGGCGGGCTCCTGCGCGTGCACGCGGCCGGCCGACCTCGCTCGGGTCGGCGTCTGCGCGCCGCGTGCGGTCGTTCGTGCGGCACGCCGGCCGTCCTGACCGAGGCCGGCACACGGAAGCTCCCCGCTCCCGGCGCGGGTCGCGAGCGGCAGCGCTTGCCGCGTGCCGTCACGTGCACTTGAGCTGCACCGACGCCGCGATGCCCCGTGCCAGCGTCTGGGTGATCGGGCAGCGGCGCAGGGTCTCGGCGAACACGTCGTCGAGCACCTGCGGCTCGGCGTCAGCGTCGGCGTAGACCGTCACGCTGAGCGTCGACAGCCCCGGGTGGCCGTCCTGCTCCACGCCGAGGAAGGTCAGGATCCCCTCGGCGCGGCCCTTCACGACCGCTTCGAGGTGGCGGACCTCGATCCCGCGCCGCGACAGACGCCACTGCAGGCCGGTGACCAGCGCGCCGCCGAGCGCGGTGAGGAGGTACTCGATCGCCGACGGTGCCTGGTCTTCGGTGTCGAAGCTCGCCGGCTGGCCGACGGCGAGGGCGTGGTTGCGCACGCCCGCCTTGGCGAGCATGCCGCCCGCCCAGCGCACGCGGGTCTGCCAGACGTGCTCGCGCGCCGCCTGCAGGTCCTTGCCGAGGGCGGAGTCGTCGGCCTTCTTGCGCAGCCAGTAGTGCCGGTAGCCGCCGTCGGCGTCCTGCTCGGCGCACAGCGTGTGGCCGACCATCCGGCACCACGCCGGCAGGTCCTCGCGCACCGAGGCCTCGCGGCTCTTCACCAGCAGCACGCCGCCGGGCGGGAGCGGCGCCATCGCGCTGCGGATGATCAGCAGCAGTCCGCTGCCGCAGTCGAGGTCGCCGCCGTCGCAGGTGGCGTCGGCGGCGGGCGGCACCGCGTCGGGAGGTGTCATCGCGCGATCCCTGCCGGACGGCGGCGCGCGGGCGTCAGTAGGTGACGCACGGCGCGCCCGCCGTCGTGAACTCCACCAGCTTGGCGCCGCCGACGATGGTGGCGCCGTCGACCAGCTTGGCCTCGTCGAGGTTGCGGCGCTTGAAGCACGGCGAGCACACCCAGATCTTGCCGCCGGCCTTCACGAAGTTGTCCATCAGCTCGCGCAACGGCGCGAAGCCTTCTTCGTGCACGTCGTCAGCGTAGCCCTTCTGCGAAAGACGGACGCCTTCGGTGCTGAGGAACACGACCGTTTCCTTGTCGGAGGCGACCGCGGCGTTGGCGACGACGAAGGCGACGGTCGCCTTGTCCGGGTCGTTCTTGGCACAGGTGAGGCTGACGCAGAACTTGTCCATGGGTCGAGGTCTCCTTGGCGAGAGCGGGGGTCAGTCGGAACGGCGCCGGATCCAGTAGTCGGGGTGGCGCGCGAACAGGAGCGTGTGGCGGGTGAGTCCGCACCACGCGGGAATGTCTTGCGGCGCGCCCGGGTCGAGCGCGCGCAGGGCGAGCACCGCGCCCGGCGGCATTGCGCGCAGGCGCTGGCGCAGCTCCAGCACGAGGTCGCCGCACGCGAGGCTGCCCGCGTCCCAGACCGCATCCGGCGCGGGCGGGACCGGCGCCCCTTGCGGCGCTGCCGGAGCGGTTTCGGGTGCGCGCGCGCCCTCCGGCCACAGGCAGGCCGGCCGCAGCGCGTCGCCGTGACCTTCCGTCGCGCTCGCGGCGAGCCATGCGCTCTGGAAGCAGGGGCGGCGCACGATCCACTGCAGCGCGCGCTCGGCGAGATCGGAGGGAGGCTCGCCCTGGGAGGCGGCCGCGCAGCGCAGGCAGCGCGGCCGGTCCTTGCTGCCGAGGACGATCGAGAGCACCACGTCGTGGCCGCACAGCGCGGCCGCGCACACGGCGCACGGTGAGCCGGTCGCGGCCTGCACGGCCGCGATCAGCTCCGCGGTGCGCGCCGGGTCGACGTCGTCCTCGTCGTCGATCACGTCCGGGTCACTGCTTCTTGCTCGCGCTCGCCTCGGCGGCCGAGCGCAGCTCGCGGTAGGTCAGCTTGCGGGTGAAGCCGGGGAAGTCCTTGCCGTCGACCTCCACGTAGCCCTTGGCGACCGCGTTGACGGGGCCGTCCTGCTGGCGTGGCTCCAGGATCAGGTCGCGGCCGACGGTGAACGACACCCGGCGTGCGTCGAGGTTGCCGAAGTAGTAGTCGACCAGTTCGGGCGACGGCCCCTCGTAGTTCGTCGCCACCGTCAGGCGCACCTTCTCCTCGTTGTCCGCGTTGAGCGCGATCGGCGCGACGTAGATGTCGGCGACCGCGACGTCGTGCGGGATCCAGCCGAGCTCGGGCGCCCAGAACACGGGCCAGCAGTGGTAGCTCGCGTCGCGGTCGACGCCGTCGAGCGACGGCTTGAACAGCGCGCCGTACACGATGCGCGTCGGCAACCCGCTCGCGCGCGCGAGCGCGGTCCACAGCGAGTGGAAGTCGGTGCAGTTGCCGGTGCGGTTCTGCAGGCAGTACTCCGAGCTGCCGACCGGCGAGGCCTTCCACTTGCTCGGGTCCTTCACCCAGTACTCGACGTTGGCGAGCGTCCAGTCGTACAGCTTGCGCGCGATGCGCACCGGGTTGGTCTCGCTGCCGCGGATCTCGGCGGCCAGCGCCTCGATCGCGCCGTCGATGACCACGTGCCGGTTGGGCGCGAGGTCGGCGGCGAACAGCTTCCGCTCGGCGTCGGTCAGCGGCCGGGTGCGTTCGGGATCGACGTCGTGCTTCGCCTCGCGGCGGGTGACGGTGAATCTCGTCTCCACGCGCACTTCCCCGCTCGGCTCGGTGACGTGCGCGTACACGTAACGGTTGCCGTGTGCGTCGGTCGTCTCGCGCCAGCCCGGCGGCGCGACGACTTCGACGTCGGTGACGTCCTGCTCGGGATCGAGGCGCGGCAGGGGGAACCAGACGCGCACGTCCTGCGCGCCCTCGGGCACCGGCACGGTGAGGATGTGGTCGACCCGGTAGCGGCCGACCTCGCCGGCGGCGACCGAGCGGGCGGTCGCGGAGGTCTCGGGGCCCGAGGCGCACGCGGCGACAAGGGCGAACGGAACGAAGGAGATCGAGCGCATGCGTGGGAGCCTCCTCCCGGGCGGCGCGGCCGGCGGGCTCGCGCCGCCGGGACTTCAGAAGTTGTACTGGAAGTAGAGGTCGTAGCGGACCGCGTTGCCGCCGTGCCCCGCGCCGACGCTCGCGAGGTAGTCGGTCTGCCAGTAGATCACGTCGAAGCCCGTGCGGATGCCGGTGCTGAAGTCGTGCCACCAGCCGGCGTACCCGGCGAGGTTGCGCATGGGGTTGCCGGGGGCGAGGTCGTCGTTGTCCGGGTCGTCGGTCGATGCGCCGACGTGCAGGCGGGTCTGCGGGCTGAGCATGTAGACCAGCTCGGCGAAGCCGCCCTTCGACGCGATCTCGCCGCCGAAGTTGGGCGTGCCGGCGGTCGTGTTGATCGTCTGCCCGATGCCGCCGCGGACGTCGCCGAGGTTCTCACCGGCCCACGCCTCGCCGCGGAACGTCAGCGACTCGCTCAGTGGGATGCTGACGTCGACGCCCACGAGCCAGGTGTCGAACCGGTTCTCGCCGTTGAAGAACGTGTCGGTCTCGGTGCGCCCGTAGAGACCCCACACGCCCAGCTCGATCTTGCGCTTCTCGACCCAGCCGTCCGACTTGAAGCCCACGCGCAGCTGCACGTGCGGCATGCCGGAGTCGAACCCGTCGCGCTCGCCGGTCGGTGTGTCGAGGTCCTGGTTGTTCACCGCGCCGGTCAGGCCGAGCGCGAGCTTGACGTCGAACGCGCCGTCCTTCGGCGTGTAACGACCCTGGATCTGCGCGCGGCGGTCACCGGTGTTGCCGGCGTTCCACATCAGCATCTCGCCGTTGACCGCGGGCATGAGCGGGGACACGACGTCCCAGTCCTGACCGACGCGCAGGCCGAGTTCGTCCTTGGCGACGTCGATGTACGCGAGGCGGATGCGCGGCGTGGCGCGCGACTCCGACGACCCGGTCGGGAAGTTGGCGAAGTCGGTCTCCAGCTTGCCGGTCACCGTGCCCGCAGCGGTCGGGACCGGCGTGAGGTCGAACCCGAAGCGCGTGAGGCGCGGGTCGAGATGGAACTGGTCGTCGTTGCGCTTGGTCTCGGGCAGCACGCGCGTCGGCAGCACGACGCTGTCCATGCGCGCGCTGTTGTAGTACGCGTCGAGCCGGAAGAAGCCGTAGAACCGGATGGGGATCCCGGACTTGGTCAGGTCCTTCCAGTCGAGCGCCTTGGGCTCCGGCGTCTGGCCGGACGACGGGTCGCCCTGCGCGGCGACCGGCAGCGCAGCGAACAGGATGGCGAGCGAAGTGAGTGAGGAGAGACGGAGGGGGAGTCGGTGAACCATGCACGTGTGCGAACCCGTGCCCGGTCTGCCCCTGATTGCGAACGCGGGGCGACGGCGGCCGCCGCGCGCGCACGACTCCCTTGCTTCAGGAACCCGGGCGCGGTCGGCGACCCTCGGCCGATGGGATGCAGACCGCACCCCAGCCAGGCCGGCCTCAGCGCATTCAAAGCTTGCCGGGCACGAGTCGATCCATTGGCCAGGGTAAGGAGTTCCCGCAGGCCGGACGTCGGCCTGCATCCGCGCGAACCGTAGCGCTGGCCCGCGCCGAGAGACAGTCCGCCGCACCACGAAATCGCCGGGGTTTCTCACCGCGGGTGCCGCGCGCGCGCTCAGGCTCGTGCGGGTCATTGCGCGCCGCGCCGTGCCCGCGAGACGGGGCAGGCCTTCCCGGTGCGAGCACGGCCCGCGGCTCCGGGGACCCGTGGATTCCTCTTCCGCATGCCTCGGCGGAGCCCGCCCCTCGGCCTCGACAACCGACCATCCCTTCCCCGGCGGTGCGCGCCGACCGAGGCGGCATGATCCCGCCGCCTGCATGGCTGAAGCCTCCGCCTCGTCGCCCGCGTCCCGTCTCCGTCGCGAGATCGGCCGCTTCGCGCTGACCGCACTGGTCGTCAACGCGATCCTCGGTAGCGGGATTTTCGGCCTGCCCGACGACATCGTGCGCGCGGTCGGCGCGGCGGCGCCGCTCGCGTACCTGCTCGCGGCCGCGGGCATCGCGGTCGTCATGGCGTGCTTCGCCGAGGTCGCGTCACGCTTCGGCGAGGCGGGCGGGCCGTACCTGTACGCGCGCGCTGCCTTCGGCGGATTCGTCGGCCTGCAGACCGGATGGTTCGCGTGGCTCGTGCGCATCACCTCGGCGGCGGCGAACGCGAACCTGTTCGTCGTCTACCTCGGGCAGTTCTGGCCCGCGGCCACCGACCCGCTGCCGCGCGCGGCGATCCTGGTGCTGCTGCTCGGCACGCTGACCGTGATCAACGTGCGCGGCGTGCGGCAAGGCGCGCGCCTCAGCACGTGGGCGACGGTGATGAAGCTCGTGCCGCTCGCGGTGTTCCTCGGCGGCGGGATCCTGTTCGCGGGCGGCGGCGCGAAGCTCGACCTCGGCGGCGGCGAGGGGCGCTGGGCAGCCGCGATCCTCGCGCTCATGTTCGCGTTCGGCGGGTTCGAGGCGGCGCTGATCCCGATGGGGGAGGCGAAGGACCCGCGGCGCGACGTGCCGGTCGCGCTGTTCGGCGGGCTGCTCGTCGTCGCCGCGATCTACCTCGGCGTCCACCTCGCGGTCGCCGCCGCGTTGCCCGACTCCGCGTCGTACGGCACGCCCGCGGTGCAGGAGCGGCCGGTCGCCGAGGCGGCGCGCGTGATCCTCGGTCCGGCGGGTGCGGCACTGATCGCCGCGGGCGTGATGCTGTCGACCGGCGGCTACCTTGCCGGGCAGTTCGTCAGCGCGCCGCGCCTCACCTTCGCACTGGCCGAGCGCGGCGACTTTCCGCGCTTCCTCGCGGCAGTGCACCCGCGCTTCGCGACGCCGCACGCATCGATCGTGCTGCACGGCGTGCTCGTCGCGACGTTCGCGATCCAGGGCAGCTTCCTGTGGAACGCGGTGCTGTCGGCGGTCGCCCGCCTGGTGACGTACGGCGTCGTGTGCGGCGCGGTGCCGCGCCTGCGCCGGCGGTATCAGGGCCCGGCGGGCTTCCGCGTCGCCGGCGGCCCGATCCTGCCCATCCTGGGACTCGGGTTCTGCGTGTGGCTCGCGGCCGAGATGACCGCGCAGCACGCGCTGATCGCCGGAGCGATCGTGCTCGTCGCGACGGCCAACTGGGCGTGGGTCCGGCGGCGCGGCTGAGGGGGTGATAGCATCCGACGCCCGCCACGCCTCACGCCTCCACGTCCGCCGATGGCACCGATCCATGCCCCGACCGGCGCGCGCCGCCGGTCGCCCCGTCGTCCGCTTCGGTACGAACTCCCCGGGTGGGCGCGGCGCGCGCTCGGCCCCTTCACGGCGACCCTCGCGTGCGCCGCGCTGCCCGCGCAGGGCGCGACGTCCTACTACAACGTCGAGAGTCCGCAGGGGAAGGCGATCGCGATCGCGACCGTGCAGGGGCACGACTACCTGCTGGTCTGCAACACGCCGGACAACTCGGTCGAGGTCTACGACACGGTCGGCAACGGGCTCGTCGGCACCGTGCGCACGGGCGCGGAGCCCGTGTCGGTCACCTGGGATCCGGCGACCTCGCGCTTCTACACCGCCGACTTCCTCGGCGACTCGGTGACCGTCGCCGAGCTGGTGCCGGACGGCAACAACCCGCCGCGCGTGCTCCTGCGCCGCACCGAGTGGGTCGGCGACGAGCCGACGCACGTCGCGGTGCTGCCCGGCGGCGCGCTCGCGGTGACGCTCAGCTCGATGTCCGCGCTCGCGGTGGTCGACCCGAACACGCTGCAGCCGGTGTTCGGCGGTGCGCTCGACCTGCTCGACGACTACGGCACGCCGCGCATGGCGGTGAAGGATCCGCGCGTCATCGCGACCGCCGGGCCGCTGGTCGTGGTCCTCAACCAGCGGGGCGGCAAGGCGGGGATCTCGTTCGGCGCCGCGTACGACTTCGACCTCTGGGTGCTCGACCTGTCCGCCGGCGCGGTGCGCGCTCTCGGCGGCCTCGGCACGACCAACTTCAGCATGCAGTTCGCCGCCAACGGCGACCTGTTCGTCGCCGGCACCGACGCGCAGATCGGGCTGGTCGGCGAGCCGGCGGCGCGCAATGCGCCGACCGGCTTCGTGCAGACGATGCTCTACCGCGTGCGCGGGCTCGGCGGCACGAGCCCGCAGGTCGTCGCGCGCGACCTCGGCCGGCAGACGACCGCGAACGGCCAGCCGGGCGCGCCGGTCGCGCCTTCCGACTCGCTCGCGCACGTGACCGATCTGGTCGTCTACGAGCCCGACGCAGCGACGCAGAAGGTCTACCTCGCGGCGTTCCACAGCGACCGCGTCGGCGTGGTCGACGCGCGCGGCGCGCAGCCGAACTCCTGGCCGATCCTCGCGCGCATCGCGATCGCGCCGATCAGCGGCGTGCCGAACGCGATGGCGGGCCCGCGCGCGCTGGCGGTGAAGTACCCGCGCGCGGGGGTCGCCGGCGATCCGGGCGCACGGGTCTACGTGCTCAACCGCATCGACAACTCGGTGGCGGTGATCGACCCCGTGACCGACACGCTGGTCGCGACGTTCGCGCTGCGCCACGACCCCACGCCCCTGCACATCAAGGCCGGGCGCAAGTTCCTCTACGACGCGCGCCTGTCGGGCAACGGCTTCACGTCGTGCGCGAGCTGCCACGTCGACGGGCGCTCGGACTACCTGGCATGGGAACTGAGCGACGGCGTGACCGTGCCGTTCGATCCCGAGCTGAACGGGGGGATCTCCGCGCCGCCCAACCCGCAGACCTGGCCCGGGACCAAGGGCCGGCTCGTCACCCAGAGCCTGCAGGGCCTGCTCAACGCCGAAGTCGAGCCGCGCGCGCAGCAGTTCTTCACCAACGAGCCCCTGCACTGGCGTGCCGACCGCCGCACCTTCGAGGCCTTCAACGGCGCGTTCCCCTCGCTGCTCGGCGGCGCGCCGCTGTCGGCGGCGGAGATGGCGGCGTTCCGCGCCTTCGTGATGTCGATCCACTACCCGCCCAACCCGGAGCAGGACCTCAGCCGCCGGCCGCGCGGCACGTTCGGCACGCCGGACGTGACCACCGACGGCAGCGGCGCGGCGCGCGGGATGAAGCTCGCCGCGATCCGCGCGCTCACCTCCACCAGCCCGGGCGGGACGCTGTCGGCCGGTCGGAGTTGCCTGCAGTGCCACGAGCCGCCGGAGGGCAGCGAGAACCTGGTGACCATGTTCGACACCAGCCGCTCCACGCCCGGCGTGCTGCAGCCGCTGGAGACGACGCAGATCCGCATGAACCGGGTGAAGGAGCGCCGCTTCGAGAAGGGCCCGGTCGGGCAGAGCGCGATCCAGACCGGGATGTTCGGCATGGGCCACGAGGGCGGGCTCGACTCGATCAACGACTTCACCGACGGCACGTTCGGCCGCAGCTTCCCCGGCGTCGGGGAGGTGCAGGACGTGATCCAGCTCTTCCGTGAGTGGGACACCGGAACGGGACCGCTGGTCGGCCGGCCGTTCACCGTCGACCTCGCCAGCCGCGGGGTCGCCCCGGCCGTGCTCGCGCTGTTCGAGGCGCAGGCGGCCGAGGCGAACTGCGGCGTCGCCGTGCACGGGCGCATCGGCGGAGTCGCGCGCGGGTTCTGGTTCGACCTCGCGGGCGCGACGCCGATCTACCGCGAGGAGCCGGGCGGTGCGACGTTCACCCAGGCGGCGCTGCTGGCGCTGGTCGCGAACGCCGACGACGTGCTCGTGTTCACGGCCACGCCGCTCGGCAGCGAGCGGCGGTTCGCGTGGCTGCAACCCGGCTCGCCGCCCCCGCTCCGCGGTCCGGCGCCCGCCTCGATCACGCTCGAACCGATGCCGGCCAGCCCGTTCTGGCGCGACCTGCCGCGGCTCACGGCCAACTGGGACATCGTCGGCCCGAGCCCGTTCGTGTGGCGCAGCACCGAGCCGGAGCCGGCGATCCTGCGCAAGAAGCGCATCGCGCAGAAGGGACTGATCACCGACGGTGCGGGACTCGGGCTCGGCATCGCCAACCCGCGCCACGAGGCGCCGCGCCGCCTGGCGGTCGCGGGCGACGGGATCCGGCACGGCGCGGCGCTCGTGCTCATCCTGCCGCTCGACCCGTCGACGCCGCCGCCGGCGCTCGGCCCGGTGACGTGGCTGTGGCTGCCGATCCACCCGACCGCCCGGGTGAACGCGGCGGGCAAGCGCATCTGGGAGACGCACGTCGAGCTGGATCCACTGACCACGTACACGCTGATGCTCGGCGGGCACGCCGCGCCCAACGTCGGCCGTTTGCTGCTCGGCACGCTCACGCAGGAGCCGCCGCCGCCGGGCACCTTCGACCCGGCGACCTGGAACCGCTACTGGGTGGGTGTGGTCAACGCCGACGGCACGTTCGGGGTGACGTTCGGCGAGCGCCTCCGTCTGCAGTAGGCATCGCGATCGCGCGCGCCGCGGTCAGCGCTGCGGCCGGATCGCGGTCGAGCCGATGCGCC
>Ga0079224_100004570_pt1 | contig 17968 bp, 12 predicted proteins | sample Stecom2015_FD_80414 | JGI IMG/M metagenome (GOLD analysis project Ga0079224, IMG submission 80414) | Agricultural soil microbial communities from Utah to study Nitrogen management - Steer compost 2015 | ecosystem: Environmental > Terrestrial > Soil > Agricultural land | place: USA: Utah...
GAAGTCCGGGAAGATCCAGGAGGTTCAGGCCCTCTTGTTCAATCTGGACGATTCAGAGCCGACCGGTTGGGACACGCGTTGGTACGGTCCCGGCCCCGGCGGCTGGCACAACATGCCGACGGGCCAATAGAACGGATCGGCGTGCGCGGGCGCTCCCGCGCGCGGTCGCGGCCTCGGCCCGCTGCGCGGCGGACGGGGTCGGAACAGGACCGTACTGTGGGAGCATCCGCGTCTTCGTCCACGCCCGCGCCCACTGCACGGTCGCGGTGAGCGGTGCGTCGACTACTGCCGATCGGCGGCAGGCCCGTTATTGCCGATCAGCGCGAGCCACCCGTCCTCGTCGAGTATCTGAATGCCGAGCGCCTGCGCTTGCTTCAGCTTCGACCCGGCGCCCGGACCAGCGACGACGATATCCGTCTTCGCCGACACCGAGCCCGCGACCTTCGCGCCGAGCGACTCCGCCCGCGCTTTCGCCTCGTTGCGCGTCATCTTCTCGAGTGTGCCGGTGAACACGACGGTCTTGCCCGACACCGGCGAATCGCCCTTCACGCGCTCGAGCGGCACGGTCTTCACGGCCTGCATGAGCCTCGCGACGACTTCGCGGTTGTGCGGCTCGCTGAAGAACTCGACGATCTCTTTCGCGACCGTTTCGCCGATGCCGCCGATCGCGTCGAGATCCTCGAGCGCATGCTCGCTCTCCATCGACGCGACGAGCTCCTCGAGCGTGCCGAAGTTGCGCGCGAGCAGCCGCGCCGTCGTTTCGCCGACATGCCGAATGCCGAGCGCGTAGATGAATCGGTCGAGCGCGATCTCGCGACGCGCTTCGATCGCGGCCATCAGGTTCTTGATGAGCTTGCCTTCGTCCTTGGCCTTGCTCTTCTTCGCGGCGGCAGTGTTCTTGCCGGCGGCCTCGGCCCGCGCCTTGCTGAGCTCCTGCCGGCGCTTCTTGAGCACTCGGTCGACCTCGTCCGCGCGCTCGGGCAGACGGAAGATGTCCGACGGATCCTCGAGCAGCCCTTCCTCGTGCAGCGTTTCGATGTAGGTCGCGCCGAGACCCTCGATGTCGAACGCATGCCGCGACACGAAATGCTTCAAGCGCTCGACGACCTGCGCGCGGCAGACCAATCCGCCGGTGCAGCGGCGGGCGACCTCGGCTTTGCCCGTCTTCTCGTCGACGGCGCGGACCGCGTGGCTGCCGCAGACGGGGCAGCGGTCCGGAAACACGTACGGCTGCGCATCCGGCGGTCGCCGCTCCGTGATCACGCGCACGATCTGCGGGATCACGTCCCCTGCCCGCTGCACGACGACCGTGTCGCCGATCCGCACGTCCTTGCGCGCGATCTCCTCCTCGTTGTGCAGCGTCGCGTTCGAGACGACCACGCCGCCGACCGTGACGGGCTTGAGCTTTGCGACGGGCGTCAGGACGCCGGTGCGGCCGACCTGGATATCGATGTCCAACAGCACCGTCTCGGCCTGCTGCGGCGGAAACTTGTGCGCGATCGCCCAGCGCGGCGCCCGCGATACGAAGCCGAGCCGCTCCTGCCAGTCCAGCCGATCGACCTTGTAGACGACGCCGTCGATGTCGTAGTCGAGGTCCACACGCTGCCGCTCGATTTCCCGATAGAACGCGAGCAGCTCGTCGGTGTTTGCGCAAAGCCGCCAGAGCGGATTCGTCGGGAAGCCCCAGCGCTTCAGCGCCGCGTAGACCTCGCTCTGGCGCTCGCCGGGCAGCGTCGACGCCTCGCCCCACGAGTACGCGAAGAAGCGCAGCGGGCGCGTCTTCGTGACGGCCGGATCGAGCTGCCGCAGCGAGCCCGCGGCCGCGTTGCGCGGGTTCGCGAACGGCGGGCGTCCCGCAGCCTGCTGCCGCTCGTTCATCTTGGCGAAGTCCGTGTGGCTCATGTAGACCTCGCCGCGCACCTCGAACACGTCCGGCATGCCGCGCACGCGCTTCGGGATGTCGTCGAGCGTCATGAGGTTCTGCGTGACGTCCTCGCCGACGAAGCCGTCGCCGCGCGTCGCGCCGAGCACGAATCGCCCGTGCTCGTAGCGCAAGGACGCGGAGAGGCCGTCGATCTTCGGCTCCGCCGTCATCGCAATCGGTTCCTCTACAGGCAGACCGAGGAAGCGCCGAATGCGGTCGACGAAGCTCGTGATGTCGTCCTCCTCGAGCGCGTTGTCGAGCGACAGCATCGGCACGCTGTGGCGCACCTTCGCGAATTTCTCGGCGGGCGCCGCACCGATGCGTTTCGACGGGCTGTCCGGCCGGACGAGCTCGGGGAAGCGCGCTTCAATTGCGGCGTTGCGTTGGCGCAGCGTGTCGTACTCGGCATCGGACATGATCGGCGCGTCGTCCTGGTAATACGCGCGATCGGCTTCGGCGATCTCGGCCGCGAGCCGCTCGAGCTCCGCGGCGGCTTCGCGCTCCGTAAGCTCGTCGACGTCCTTGGACGAAGGTCTGCTCTTCGGTTTGCGGCTCATCGGGCGTCACTCTCGGCATGCACGACGGCGATTGCCGAGCCTGCGATGCAATGCTTCATGGATAACGGGGAGGGCGCGCGGCGCACCGCGCGTGCGTATCGTCAGGGCCGTTGCTGCTCCAGCATGTCCGTCTTGAAGGAACGGTCGTCGCAGTTGTAGGGCTCGAACGGCAGCGGCGACACGAACATGCTGTCCCGGCCGCGATAGACGCCGGTCCAATAGACGCCGTCCTCGGCCTCGAACTCGCGAAGCAACGCGCCGTTCTCAGGATCCAGTGAGAAGCGCTCGGTGACGCGGAACGCGTCGCTGTGCGGCGTGCCGGTGTCCGCCGACAGGATGCCGGGCAGGAAGCCGCGCGTTTCGACGATCAGCACGTCATTCTCCCAACGGCCTATCGAGTAGCCGGTACGAGTCGGCGTCAGAGAAGCAGGAAACTCGCCGTCGATGTGAATCGTGCGCTCCATGTTCATCAGGCCGTAGGTCAGGTGGATCTCGTCCTCCGTCTGGCGAATGCGATTGATCGGGTTATCGAAGCTCCAATCGAACAAGATGTTGGTGGACTCGCAATTCAGGCGCGGGTTGTCGGTGGAGCCGCCGTCGAAATCGGCGACGGCGGCGCGGCCGGCATCGGTCAGCGGCATCAGCGGAGGGCGCTTCCAGGTCGTCGCGAGCGGGTCGTCGGAGAAGGATTCCGGCGTGCCGCGCGAGCCTTGAAACGCGCTGCGGCCTTCCGGCACCTCGCCCGGGGCAAACTCGTCCGCGACGCTGAGCGGGACCAGCGTGCCGCTGAGGCCGCGCGGGTCCGTCATCACGACCTGTTCCGCGGCCCAGTCGCCGCTGATGTCCGGCACGCCGTTCGCGAGGCGCTTCACTTCGATGGGCTGACGTACGTCGAGCTCCGCGGCCACCAGTTGCCCATACCGATCCATCTTGTTGCCGTTGGCGAACAGGATCGAGCCCATGTAGCAGGTGTTTTCCTCGTAGCGATCGGGCGAGCCGGTGATCGTGACGGCGGAGCCGATCTCGAACATTTCCTTGGTCCAGCCGGAACGCCGCAGCACGGTGCCGCCGCGCAGCTCGCACTTCCAGTTGCTGACGGTGCCGTCCGCGTTGGTCACGTCCACATAGATCCACGAGTGAGGATTGATCAGCGCAATGTCGGAGATCGTGCCCTCGATCGTGAGATCCACGTTGAGGTTGAAGTTAGCAAGGCCATGATGCGCGGACGCGGCGCCGGCGCAGAGCAGCAGGGGGAGGAGGGGAATGGAGCGGCGCTTGAAGCGTCGCGAGCCTGCAGGCTGAGTCGACATCAAGAGCGGCATGACCGTTCCTCGGCGTTCCGTTCCAGGTAGCGGTGGTCGAACTTGTCAGACTATACCGAACCGGGCCGTGCTTTCGTACGACTGGCCGGAAGCGACCCAGGCCGTCCCAACTGACCGATTCAGGTATGTTGAGGAAGGATCAGGGCGTGGCTTGTTAGAATCATCGCTTTGATCGGGGCTTCCATGCCCGATTTTCGGGAGAGCTTACGTCCAATGTCCGCAATCCGACCCATTCACCGGTTCGTACTGGTCGGTCTGCTGGCCGCATCTGTCGCTTCCGCGGGCGGCATCGAAGGTGATGCCGCCAACGGCAAGGCACTGTTCGAGGGCAACGGCTGCGTGGCCTGCCATAGCGTGACGCCGGGAGACAGCTCGAAGGTGGGCCCGAGTCTCTTCGGCGTCGTCGGGCGCAAGGCGGGTACCGCGCCGAGCCTTTTGGGCGCCACAGAGAAGCTGAAGGCTTACGGTGTGGTCTGGACCGCCGAGACCCTGGATGAATTTCTGGCCGACCCGAGCGCCAAGGTGCCGGGCACGCCGATGGCGGGCATCTTGACCGATCCGCAGCAACGCGCCGACGTGATCGCTTACTTGCGCACGCTGAAGTAGCAGCGTCGCGCAGCTCGAAAAAAAAGCCCCCGACCGAAGTCGGGGGCTCTCGGCTTGCAGCCCGCCGGCTTGCGGTCTACCGGCTGACCTGGACGATGGTCGCACCGCCGGGGCCGCGGCCGCTCGTGCCGCGGGCACTCGCGCCGTTCGAGACGACCTTGACCCAGAGCGCATCCGCGCCCTTGTAGTACGCGGTATCGCCGGCCGCGCGCAGCGCATCCAGGCTGTCCGCGGCTTTGCCCGAGGCAGCGGTCGTGAATCCCGGCAGCTCGAAGATCACCCACGAGCCGCGATCCAGCTCCGTCAGGGTGAGGTCCAGCGTGGGCCTTTCGGTGGTCACCTTGATCTCGGTGCCGGCTCGCACGTTCGTGCTGGTCACGTCGTACTCCCTGCCGTTGCGGCTGAGAATCACCGGAGGCTGTGGAGCGGGGCGGAAGCCGCCGGGGGCGCCCGTAAACGGACCACCGGCTCCGGCTCCTGCGGCAGCACCGGGGCCGCCAGGACCGCCGGCGACCGCGCCGGAGCCGATCCCTGCGCCTCCCGCGGGCGCCGCGCCGCGACCGGCCGCGGCACCTGGACCGGCCGCTGCGCCCGGGCCCGCACCGCGGGGCCTGAAGCCCCCGCCGCCGAAGCTCAGGCGTCCGATATCGCCCTTGCACACGGCTGCGTTCCAGTCGCTCTTGATCACACAGGCTTCTTCGTCGGTTGCGACGTTGTCGAAGACGCCGTCGTGGATGATGACGTACGAATCAGCGATACCGCCGACCGAGCCGTCCTTGTCGTGGAACACCGCGGCCTTCCACGCGACGCCGTTCAGGTTGTCGTTGCCCCACTTGCGCACCATCGGCGGGAAGTACACGGGCTTGGCGTTGACGAACTTCGCGCCCTCGATCGCGTTCTCGGTGCTGACTCCCGCGCTCGTGTACATGAGGTAGGAGATCGCTCCCGTCTTGCGGGTCGCGTTGTCCTCGTAGTTTACGAACGTGGTGTTCTCGACGTCTTGACGGTAGTCGTAGTACTCGTACCCGCGGATCGGGAAATCGGGCATTTGGGGCTTCGGAAGGCTGCGGCCGTACGCGATCTCCTCCGGCGTCCTGGGATTGCCGATGTTGTCGGTCTCGCCGACGAACAGCGAGTCGGCGACCTTCGACGTGTAGGGATCACTGCCGAACGAGCCGGACGCATGGGTAAAGCCCATCGCGTTGTCGGCGAGCTTCACGTTCCTGAACAGATGCATCTCGCCGCGGCCCCAGATGCCGCCATTGCGGTTCTTGTATGAGGTGAGATCCTCGAAGACCGACTCGAGCGTCCTGCTGTCCGGGTCTTCCGGATCTTCCTTCGGCATATGCGCGTTGCCGGTGACGCCGAAAGTGCCATCGGGGTTGATGTTTCGGTCGAACATGAACCCGTCGTAGTTGGAGTGGGCAACGTTACCCTTGAAGACCCCGATCGGCATCCGGCGCGGCCACATCGCCTTGCTGATCTCCGTGCCTTCGAACTGACCCACCGGGTGCTCCGGCAGCGACATCCAGAAGCCGTTCACATCGGAACCCGCGGCAACGTTGTCGATGAAATCGTTCGACGGATTCGTGATCCAGAACGTCGTGACCGTGTTGTCCGAGGGGATCAGGACATCCGGGGAGCGCTGACCATTCTGTCGGACGGCCTGGCGATCGTCGTAGTTTTCCATCTCGCCGGCCGCGGCAAGGATGGTCGGAACGCACGGCTTCGTCGTATGACACTTCGTCTGGATGCCGAGGTTGCGGACGAACTGGTTGCCCGTCTCGATGCCGTCCTCGAGGAAGAAGCAGTGACCGACGGTGTTGTAGGTCACGTTGTTCTCGATCCGCAGGTTGTTCGTGCCGTGCACGGTCACGCAGCGGTTGTACGTATCGTGAATCGCGGAGTTCTTGATGTACTGCCCGTCCGCATCGCCGACCAGATGCCAATGGATCGGGTACCGCGCGAGCGTCAGGTTCTGACCCATTCGATAGAGCTCGACGCCCGAGACGTACATCTTGCTCGACGGCATCGCCATGATATGGCCGCCGAAGAACGACTCTTCCGCGTCGGCCGCTGCCTGGATCTTGATGTTGCGCGTCAGCAGGCCCACTTCGCCGCGCTCGTCCACGTCGAAGGTGATCTCGCCGAAGTGCATGTATTCGAGAGGCTGATCAAGCGTGATCGCATTACCGCGGATGGCGGCAATCGTGCGCACCTCCGCCTGCCGCGGATCGTAGTCCGTCGACGCGAGAACGATCTCGTCGCCGACTCGCCAGCCGGAGGCATCCAGGACCTCGATCGTGTCGCTGCCTGCCTCCGCCGTCTTGGCCAGCTTCGTCCACGTGTGCGTCCGGTCGCCGTGCAGGTTCAGCGTGCCGCCCGAGATCATGATGCCGCGGTCGCCCATGCCGGCCATGACGTCCTCACCCTTGACGTTGTCGGTGAAGGTGATCGTCGCGTTGCGCGTGTAGAGGCTGTCTTCGCTGCCGATGGCCAGCTCGCCGTGCAGCATGATCCACTCGGTGGTCAGCTCGAGGTCCGCGTCGTCCGAGAAGGTCAGCTTGCCGTCGATCGAAAGCCCCCCGAGCGCCGGCGGACTGACATCGAGCAGCACGTTCTTGTCCCTTGCGATGACGACCTTGTCTCCTGCGGCCGGCACCTGGCCGTTCGGCCACGTGGCAGGGTCGGACCACAGCGACGGGCTGGCCGCCGATGGTGCCGCTTCCTGCGCATGAGCGACAGCGATTACTCCGCCGAGAAGGGATGCCGAGAGGAAAAGTGGAAAAAGGGACGAGCGGTATTGTTGTCTCATGACGTCGAACCCCCTACATGAACAGAGCATATCCTAGCGCTATTACCCGTCCCCGCGTAAACGGCAGACACGCACCGGGCTCTACATCGCCCTCCTTCATGCCTTTGTCAAGTAGTTGACAGAATCGGCAAGATCCGCGCTCGCGCAGCCGCTGTTTCAGCGATACGGTTCCGGAGACAGCACTAACCGGCGGGCAACGCTCAGCTCGCTGCGCCGTACCCGCAGCAACCACAGTTCCGATGCAGCAGGGGGATTCGCGGCCGTCGGCAGCGACGGACCGTGCGCGGACGGTCCGACGCGTGGCACACTCCCGACATAGGGGCGTCTTCGTCACCGTGGGCAGCGCCACGGAGGATCGCGTGAGGACATGAGCGCACCACCGTTACTCATCGCGAAGGCAGGCGACGCGAGGCTCGAGCTCTTGCCGGGGCTCGCGAACCGGCACGGCCTCATCGCGGGCGCGACGGGCACCGGCAAGACCGTCACGCTGCAAACCATTGCCGAGCGCTTCTCGTCGATCGGTGTGCCGGTGTTCATGGCCGACGTGAAGGGTGATCTCGCCGGCATCGCGGCGCCGGGCGGCGGCCACGACAAGGTCGAGGAGCGCTTCGCGCTGCTCGGCATCGAGCCCGCCTATGCGGGCTGCCCGGTGGTCTTCTGGGACGTTCTCGGCGCGAGCGGCCATCCTGTGCGCGCCACGGTATCCGACATGGGGCCGCTTTTGCTCGCGCGCATGCTCGAGCTCAACGACACGCAAGAGGGCGTGCTCAACCTCGTCTTCAAGGTGGCCGACGACGCGGGACTGTTGCTGCTCGACCTGAAGGACTTGCGCAGCATGCTGCAGCACGTCGCAGAGAACGCGCGCGAGCTGCGCACGGAGTACGGCAACGTCTCCGCGGCCTCGGTCGGCGCGATTCAGCGCGGCCTGCTCGCGCTCGAGACGCAGGGCGCCGACCGATTTTTCGGCGAGCCGATGCTCGATGTCGACGATCTTCTGCAGACCGACGGCGGCCGGGGGGTCGTGAACATCCTCGCGGCGGACAAGCTGCTCCACTCCCCGCGGGTCTACGGCATGTTCTTGCTTTGGCTCCTCGCGGAGCTTTTCGAGCGCTTGCCGGAGGTCGGAGACCCCGAGAAGCCGCGGCTCGTGTTTTTCTTCGACGAGGCGCATCTGCTGTTCGACGACGCGCCGAAAGCGCTCGTCGAGAAGATCGAGCAGGTCGTGCGTCTCATTCGCTCGAAGGGCGTCGGCGTGTACTTCGTCACGCAGAATCCGCTCGACATTCCGGATAGCGTGCTCGGGCAGCTCGGCAACCGCGTGCAGCACGCGCTGCGTGCGTTCACGCCGCGCGATCAGAAGGCCGTGAAGGCGGCGGCCCAGACGATGCGCGTCAATCCCGCGCTCGATATCGAAACGGCGATCACGGAGCTCGGCGTCGGCGAGGCGCTCGTGTCGCTGCTCGACTCAAAGGGCCGACCCGGCGTCACGGAGCGCGCGTTGATCGTGCCGCCGATGAGCCGGCTCGGGCCGATCGAGCCTGCCGTGCGCGCGCAGCTCGTAGCCGCGTCGCGCCTGGCCGGCCACTATGACGAGGCCGTCGACCGCGAGTCGGCCTACGAGAAGCTGCGCGCCCGGGCCGAGGGCGAGGTTTCGTCGCAAGGCGCCAAGCGCGGCCGGGCGGCCGGTGACGACTCGCAACGCGGACAGAGCCGGGCTGCGGGCAACGACCCGGGCGGCCTCGCGTCGGAGATCCTGTTCGGTCGGCGCGGGCCGCGCGGCGGGCGGCAGACGCAGGGGTTGATCGAGGCGATGGCGAAGAGCGCGGTGCGCTCGATGGGGACGCAGGTCGGGCGCTCGCTGATGCGCGGCTTGCTCGGCTCGTTGCTCGGCGGGCGCAAGTAGGGCTCGCGCAGCGTCTTTCGACCGCATGGACCCGTCGTTGCGCGCCGCCGAGCGGCGCTACTCGGCGATGATGTCCCCCGAGCCGCCGAGCTCAGACGGGAAATCCCTGAGCTTTGGCAACCCGTCCTTCATCGGCAGCACCGTAGCGGCGTAGTTCACGTGCAGCGCCGGCTTGAACTCGAGGCTCGGGATCGTGGCCGCATAGACGTCGGTCAGCCCCCATAGCGGATGGTGTGTGAGCAGGTGTCCGCCGCACTGCGTGCACCACTTGCGCTCGCTGTTGTCGCTCTTCTGAAAACGGCCAACGAGCTCGTTCCCCTTCGTCACCTTGACGTTCTCGGGCCTCCACAGCGTGAATGCGTTGACGGGTCCGGCCGACCAGGAGCGGCAGGAGCTGCAATGACAATAGCCCATCGCTTCCGGCTCGCCCGAAACCTCGAGTGTAACGGCTCCGCAAAAGCAGCTACCCGTGTACGTAGCGGTCATGGCATGTTCTCCCTCGTCGAGCGTTGGACCGTTAATCAGACCACAGCGCAACAAGCCCGGTTCGTCCGGCGGTTTCCTTGGTCTTTTGCTGGGAGATAGCTTGGCTGCCGACCGTGTCAATGCCCGTTGGAACGAGCGTGGTTCTTTCCGGGCCCGCGGGTGGTAGCGAGCGGCCCGCGGGCGGCTGGCCATCCAGTCCAAGCGCAAAGCGGTCACCGATTAGCGAGCACCGTCGGAGGGGTGTATGGCGAAAACGCGGCTGCGGCAAGCGGCGACGGTGGGCGCCGTCGAGCACGGCAACTCGGCGGTCCTTGTCACGATTGCGTCCAGCGGCGAGCTCCTCGATCGGCGGCGTATCGACCTCACGCACGATCTGCCCACGCATCCGTATCATCACGAGGGCGCTTGGGCGATGGGACGCTATCTGAGCAGCCCCTGGGCGAGGCCAATCTCGCTCGGCGACGCCGTGTCCCTCGTCGAGCGCGTGCAGGCGGCCGCTGCGCACGGCGCGCATGAAGCCCTCGAGGCGCTCGCCTCCGCGGTACCGATACCGATCGTCAGCATCGCGATTCGCGCTTGCCCCGAGCTTCCGCCGATGATCGAGGAGCGGATCGCCGACAATCGCGCGATGACGCTCGCCGACTCCGTCATGTATCGCCGTGCGCTCGCGAGCGCGGCCGAGGCGCGCGGCTGGACTGTGTATTGGTACGACCGCGAGCGCGTGGCTCGCGACGCGTCGGCCGCGATGGGCCAGGATATCGATGCGCTTGTCGACATGATGGGGCGAGCGATCGGGCCGCCTTGGCAGGCCAAGCACAAGCTCGCGGCGACGGCCGCGTTCGCGGCGATCGGGTGTTCCACGCGGCGTTTGTCGCGGGGAAAACGCTAGCGCCTCCGCGGGCGCGTTTGTTGAATGATTCCCGTTCGAGAAGCGCTTCCGCGGAAGCGTGCGGCGGCTCTGAAGCTTCCGAAGTTCTAGTCGCTGCTCCCGGCGCCGTCGACCGGCGCCTGCATGAGGTCGGCGAGCGATTCGCCCGCGACGCCGCGGGCTTCGACGACGAGAATCTGCCGATCGGCTTTCAGGCCGTCGGAGCCGCGGGAGCAAGAAGGGTGCCAGGCGCGTCGAGAATCGAGTCGAACCGCCGACGGCGCGGGGCTATGCTAGTCTAAGAATCGCGTCTCGGCCCCTCCGACAGGAGCGTGCGTGTGAGAACCTTACTCGTCGCCGCCGGCATCCTCCTGACCGGTTGCGCGGCTTCCGGAACCGGCGCGCTTCCCGCGTCGTCTTCCGCGTCTCAAGCGGCAGCACCCCTCGCTGATGAAGCGGAGATCCAAGTGGCGAAGGAGCTCGACCTCAGCGCGATTGCGCCGGAGGAGCAAGGCGTCGTCTGCCGCCGGGAAGCGCCAGTCGGCTCACGAATTCCGGTCATGCGCTGCGAGCCCGCGAGGTCGGCCGCGACGGCGGACTCCGTGGCGTTCGACGAGCAGCAGCGACAGGACATCGAGGAGATGCGCCGCCAGAGGCAACTGCTGCTGGAGCAGCAACGCGTGGGCGGCTTCCGACCTTGAGCGGCCCCCGGCGGCTACGATGGTTCGCCGCTACAGCACGCGCCAGAATCGAATGACGACTCCGTTCGGATAGCGCTCGCCCGTGCTGATGAAGATCGAGCGCATCAGCCATTCGAGGTCCGGATCTCCGGTTTCGAATTTAGGTATTGCGCGGAAATAGATCTGTGATTGGTCGACCGTCTCGCCTGCGTTGAGACGCTCCATGACTTCGGGCGGCGCGTGCCGGATCCCGATGTTCGATACGTAGATCAGCGAACCGGAATCCGTTTCTATCGTGTAACGCGCATCGATATCGGTGAAGCCGTCTTCGCGCCGGATCAGCTGCCAGTCTGCGCCGCCCGGCAGGATTTTGCCGCTGATACCGGAGCCTTCGACCGTGCCTCCGAGAATGTCGATGATGCGTCGCGTGCCGTTCGGCAGCTCACCGACGACCAGCGGGTCGGCGACCTGAGCGCGTACCTCGAACGCGAATTCCAGCTTGGGCGGTTGCACCGGTTCCTGAGCTTGACTTGCCATGGCATACAGTACCGCCATTACGGGGATGATCAAGCCGGAGAGGTGTCTTCGCATGTGCGGCTCCTTGCATCGGTTGGAAGGCCTGAACATCCTAACCGATCTGGTGAGCCGCGCGGAGGAAGGGCCTCCGCGGGCGGATCTCACTCGAAGCCGCGCGCCTCCGTTGCGAGATCAGCCCGACTAGGCTCACTCGTGCCGCAGCGCTTCCATTGGCGCGATCCGCGACGCCCGGCGCGCCGGTGACGGTCGTGCCGCCGATGTCGAGCGCGAGCATCGCGACGACGACTATGGAGAGCCCGGGCTGAAGGGCGATTTGGCGGAACGCCTGCTTCATTTCGATCACCTTGGTCCGTTCGAGCATGCGTAGGCTCTCGATCGGGCTCGCCGACGAGGTGCATGTGCCGGAGTGCATTCGGGCCTCGGCCCCTGCGTAGAAGGGGCCGAGCGGGCGAAGCGAATCTTGTCTCGAGCAAAGGCCCGCAACGTCCGCGCCAACGGAATGAAGCAACCGAAAGCCGTTGTTTTCGCTAGTTATCGATCTGATACGCGCTCGTTGCAGCCCCCGGCGGTCGTCCCGCAACCGGCCGGGTGAGTCCCGTTTCCGGGAAGAACGTAGATCAGCCGGCTTACGGCCAATCAGCTCGCTCACTCGATACCGGAAGCAACCTTATCGTTCTCCAGATGTGCGCTTACGACCACTATGCATGTAACTGCAAAGGTTGCGCTTATAAGAACGTAGTGGCAGTGTTACGACTCGATCGACCGGCGCTGGCGAAGGCGAGGCTAAGCGGCACCCAACGTATCGGTCGGTTGCACCAGCCGGCAGCGGCTGCAGCTATTCGCGAGTAGCCGACCCACCGATATCCGAGCGAAACGGCACTTGACTCTCGGCGATCGCTATGTCTTATTACGATCGTGCGCTTGCGTGCATCCTAGACAGAAGATAATCGACGAAAGAGAACGGACAACAATCGTCCGGATTTTGGGGGAAAGGTAGCAGGGGGACCGGCGCTACCGATTCACGCCGACAGAGACTCTGTCGCGCGCACTGCTGCGCGGCAGCCGAACTTCAATAAAAGGACTCGAGAGGATTCAGGAATGGATAGCAACACGATCCATTACAGGAAAAAGCTTCTGCATTGCGCTGTGGCGGCTGTTCTCGGTACTTCGGGAGCGGCGATGTACACGCCGCAGGCGTTGGGGCAAGAGACGCCCGAGGATGCCGCTGAGAGTGCTGTCGAAGAAGTCGTGGTCACGGGCTCGCGCATCGTGCGCCGCGACCTCGAGGTCAACAGCCCGCTGCTGACGATCGATCGAGAAATTCTCGATGACAACGCCTTCATCTCCGTCGAGGAGGCGCTCAACGACCTGCCGCAATTCATGGCCGGCGGCGTCAACATGAGCGCCGCGGCGGTCACCGGCCTGCAAGCCGCGAACGGCCTCGAAGGGGGCCTCGGCTCGGGCGACGCGTTCAACATGTCGTTGCTGCCGAACAACGCACAGGCAATCGGTATCGTGGTGCCGGGTGCCGCCAACGTGAACTTGCGCGGTCTTGGCGCGAACCGCTCGTTGACGCTGCTCGACGGCCATCGCGCGATGCCGCTGAACGCGTCGATGATCGTGGACCTCAACACGATACCCTCGATCGCCATCGGCAGCATGGAAGTGATCACCGGAGGCGCTTCCGCCGTATACGGCGCCGACGCGTTGGCCGGCGTCACGAATATCAAGTTCCGGGACGACTACGAAGGGGTGAACCTGAGAGTGCGCGGGGGCACCAACGAAGTCGGCGACGGCGAGGAATACCAGATAGGCGCTTTGATCGGTGCCAATTTCGCGGCCGGCCGCGGTAACGTGATGATCGGCATGGAGTACAGCAATCGCGAGGAGGCGCTGTGGATCAAGCGTGATTTCTTCCGCGAGGTCATGGATTCGCCGTATTCGAACTCCGGCGACTATCTCTTCGGCTGGGACCCCTACTATTCATCCGGCGGAACCTTCGGTACCCAGAACGCCGTGCAGGAAGCCTGGAACGGCAATGCGCCGTCCACGGAAGCGATCCTGGAGGTATTCGGCGATCGGAATTGCGGAAACGAGAACTGCATCGCGAGCGCCACGAATGCGCCGTTCGGCGGCGGCTGGTACTTCAATGCGGACGGGACGCTTTACACTCGAAGCTCCCAGACCGGCGGCGGCGGTGCTCCGACGGTTTATTACGGGCCTCAAAGCTTCAATGGATTGAATCCGAACGGGCCGAACGAGGCTAACCCCTTCGAGACCACTTGTACCTTCACGACCCTCGGTACCAGCGCCGATCCCAACTTCCTTGATGAGCCGTGCAACCCGACGCTGAACCGCGTCGACTATGGCCGCTGGTTATCGAGCCCCCGCGATGCCTACAACATGTTCGGCCGCGCCACGTTCGATATCACCGACGAGGTCGAGCTGTATTCGAACTTCCATTTCGCCTCGTCGAAGACCTACACACGCCGTGAACCGGCGCCGATTCTCGGCGGCTTCAATGTGGTCATTCCGTTCGATTCGCAGTTGGACGGGGAAGACATCTATCTGCCTTCTCTCGATATCAACACGGGACAGACGGTCAGCTCGTACCTGGCCGGCGGCGTACACGGCACGTCTTGCGCGCCGACGGGCGGCTGCACGATATCCGAGGTCTACCCGGTGCCGGCCGAGCTGCGCACCCTGCTCGAGTCCCGTCCCGACGCGACGTGGGGCCCAGGCACTCCGCTCGAGGGTCTGAGCAGGTGCCACGTTTACACGCTGCTGCCGCCGGGCTCGCAAGGGCCGGGAGTCCTCGAGAACCCCACGACGGGCGCTCTGTATTCGCTCGACGTGGACCCGAACACCGGTAAGGCCGTGTCCAGCTGCGGCGGCAACTCGGGATGGCAGTTGAACTGGCAACCCGCGTGGATGCCGCCTCGCGGCACCGAGAACACGGCTCAGTTGTATCAGGTGGCCCTGGGTTTGCGCGGCGATTTCCCATTCTCCGACTGGACCTGGGATGTCTTCACGTCGCAAGGCGCTTCGGAGACGCAGACGAAGTACATCGGCTTCCTGTCGATCAACACCTATCAACGCATTCTCTCGGCGGCGAACTACGGCAAGGGCTACTCGGAAGTGGGGCCGGCCTCCAAGTATCTGACCTGCACCAGCGGCCTGAACCCGTTCGATCCCAATCTCGTGGTTTCCCCGGACTGCATCGAAGCGATCATCGCGAACACGATCGACCGCAACACGATGACTCAGAGCATCTACGAAGCCAGCGCTCAGGGCCACGTGGCGAACCTGCCGGGGGGCGAGATGCGCGCCGCGGTGGGTGCGACCTATCGCACGAACGCGTACAAGTTCACGCCGGATGCGTTGCTCGATCGAACGTACCTGACGGACTTCTCCGCCGGCGCCTTCGGCTCGGGCAGCATCGACGAGGAGGTCTCAGTCCGGGAGGTGTACGGCGAGTTGCTGGTCCCGTTGATCAGCGGTAAGCGCTTCGCCCGCAGCCTCGAGCTCGAGCTCGGCGCCCGTCATTCCGAGTACACCACCGGTCAGAACGTGGACACCTACAAGCTGCTCGGCAGCTGGGCCCCGGTGGACTGGCTGCGCCTTCGCGGCGGCTACAACCGGGCGGAGCGTGCACCGAACATGTCGGAGCTCTATGCCACGCCGAACGGCAGCGCGCAGTTTGGCTCATTCCCCAATGACCCCTGCCGTAACAACCCAACCGGTGCCACGGTCTCGTTCCCGGGGCCGACGCCGGGCTCGACCCTGAACAACACGGACACGACGGACCCCGCGGTGCGCGCTCAGTTGCAGGCTCTCTGCTCGGCGCATATCAACGCATGGGGCGGTAACAACGCCTCCGACTTCCATGCCGATCCCAACGAGTGGAATGTCGGCACGGGCGGTGCGCTGGTCGTCGGTAACCCGAACCTGCGCAACGAGGAGGGCGACACGTGGACATGGGGTATCGCGTTCCGTTCACCCTTCGACGGTCCGGTGCTCTCGGGCCTGACGGGAACGCTCGACTGGTACAAGGCGCGGGTCAGCGATCCGATCAACGTCCTGGCGACGAGCACGATCGTCAACAGCTGCTACAACATCAACGGCTTGAACCCGACGTTCTCGCTCGATGATCCGAACGGCTACTGTTCGCTGATCGAACGTGATCCGGTGGACGGCGGCATCGAGCGCGTCTACCTCTCGTTCGCCAACCAGGACAGGCTGGAGATCAGCGGTGTGGATCTGGCATTCCGCTGGACCGCTCCTCTCGCGGATCTCGGCCTCGACAATGCGCCCGGCGTGCTGTCGATCAATACCAACATGAACTTCCTGCTCGATCAGATCCAGCGCTTTACCGGGTCCTCGGACGAGATCGCCGACTACGCCGGCTTCGATGGAGCGGCAAAGTTCCGCAGCAACATCGGCTTCAGCTACAACTGGAACCGCCATCGCCTAACGCTGGTCTGGAACTACCGCGACGCGACGGACAGCCCGACGACCTATGCGGTGACTGCCAATCAGACCGGGTCGACCGGGCCCGAGCTGCGGCGCAACCCGTTGCTCGCGGGTTATAAGGCCGTCCACCTGTTCAACCTGACCGGGAGCACCCGGGTCGGGCCGGTAACCTTGTCGCTCAGTGTCAACAATTTGTTCGACAAGAAGCCGCGCCCGGGCGGGTACCAGTTGGACGATCCGCGTCGGGGCTTCGGCAGCTTCAGCCCGTTCGACGATCTCGTGGGCCGTCGCTACTCCTTCGTCATGACGACGGAGCTCTGACGGCAGGAGGTTCTTGCCGATCCCACGCCTTTACGCCCCTGACGGCAACGTCAGGGGCAGTGGGGAGAACCGGAAATGGCGGGTGGCGACACCCGCCATTTCAATCCCGCAGCTCCTGCCCAGATCGAGCGGCCGTCCGTTCCTGCTTCTCTATCCGGCTTATAACCTCGTTTCGCTGGGCATGGGGCACGCGCTCGAGGTCTATCGAGTAGAGCGCTCGGAGGTATGAGCGGTCCCAGTCGGTGAGCCCGGAGTAGGCGCTCGGATTGCCGAATAAATTCAGGATGCTGTCAAAGGCCGCCGGATTCGCATTCGGATCGATTTGGGCGAGGGACACGATCGCGAGATAGTCCGCGAGCTGCTGCCACGTCGCCCCGTTTAGCCGGGTCGCGTCCACGATGATGATGACGTACCGGAGGTCGTCTCGCGTGGCGCTATGCAGGCGCGACGGGCCGGCCACTGCGACGTTTGGGGGACAAAGGGACGAGCTGGACCCACGAATCAGCAGCGGGTTCCCTTCGCACAATCCTCTCGTCGACGGCAGCTCGATGGCCGCTGCTCCGGTGCGCGCATCGACCGGTAAGCTGACGTGCCACCAGCGCACGGCACGATCGCTTTGCACGAAGGTATCGAGCGCCTCGAGCCCGAGATCCATCCCGGCATTGCCGCCGGCAGGACGGAAGACGTGCGGCTGGGCGTCGACCATGTAGGCGGCCATCTCGTTTGCGTCGGCGGCGAAGAGGATGTTGACCTCCGGCCGGCATCCCGGCTCGCCGGCTTCGAGCCCGATATCGAGCGCCACGCTCGAGATGCGGTCGACGATGTACTGCGCCGCGGTGTTCTCGAGGTTGTGGACGCCGACGCAGAGTCGCCGGCGCCAGCGCGCGTACCCGCGCGTGCGCGCAGGGGCCGCAATCTCCTCGACGAATTCCCGGATATAAAGACGAAGATCGAACTCGATCTCGCCGAGCCGGCGCCCGCGCACGACGACCTCCTCGACGGCCTGGGATGCCGCAGAGCTCGTGCTCGTCGCCTCCGGCGCCGCGTTCTGAGCCGCGGACGCTGCCGTCAGCATAGCGGCGATCGCCGGCAACGCCCGAAGCCCGCGGCGGCCGGTTCTGGGGCGATTCGTTCTATGCGCCGCGAAGGTCATCGTCAGCGGAATCGCTGCCCTTACGTTCTCAGAAAGAATAGCGACCGATCGTGTCGAAATCACCGCTGGGCGTCCCGAGTTGAGACAACCGCTTCCGCGGAGATTCCGCGGAGGGATCTCCGAAAACGATTCTCGTTTCCGAAACGTTTCCGCGGAGGTGTCGAGAGGCGCCATTTCGTCCCGGACGATCGGCGAGGGTAGCACGCTAGTTGCGGTGTCCGCCGACGATCGTCCGGCACCGCGGGAACAAGGCGGATGCCCGAAGCGCGATGTACGACGCGCTTGCGAGGGTCGATCCGACGCTTGCGCCGAATATCACGAGC
>Ga0079224_100004571_pt1 | contig 17967 bp, 18 predicted proteins | sample Stecom2015_FD_80414 | JGI IMG/M metagenome (GOLD analysis project Ga0079224, IMG submission 80414) | Agricultural soil microbial communities from Utah to study Nitrogen management - Steer compost 2015 | ecosystem: Environmental > Terrestrial > Soil > Agricultural land | place: USA: Utah...
TATCACGGAAGGGTAAAATCCTTGGCCGAGGGAGCAAGGGAAGCAGGACTAAAATTCTAAAAAGACTATGTACCAGAATTATAAGAACGTAGAGTTAGTTAAGCCAGGAGGACTGGAGTTGAAGGACCGTTTGGTCGGAGTACAACGGGTCACCAAGGTGACCAAGGGTGGAAGGGCCTTCGGATTCTCGGCCATCGTGGTCGTAGGTGATGAGAACGGTGTTGTGGGCCATGGTCTGGGCAAATCCAAAGAGGTCGCCACGGCAATTGCCAAGGCCATCGAGGATGCCAAGAAGAACCTGATCCGTATCCCCCTGAACAAAGCTACCCTTCCACACGAACAGAAGGGCAAATACGGCGGTGCACGTGTCTATATCCAGCCAGCATCCCATGGTACAGGGGTGATTGCCGGTGGTGCGGTACGCGCGGTACTGGAATCCGTAGGGGTCCAGGACGTACTTTCAAAATCCCAGGGTTCATCCAACCCCCACAACGTTGTAAAGGCTACCTTTGATGCCCTGTTGCAACTCAGGAGCGCGGAGACAGTGGCCAAACAAAGAGGGGTTTCTTTGGAAAAAGTCTTTAAAGGATAAAAGAAGGATATTATGGCAAAAATCAAAGTAAAGCAGGTTAAGAGCGCCATCAAAAGGCCACAGAACCAGAAAAGGACCTTGGAGGCCCTGGGACTGAGAAAAATAGGGCATGTGGTCGAACATGATGACACGCCCAATATCCTTGGCATGATCAATAAGGTAAAACATTTGGTTTCCACGGAGGAGGCCTAAAAATATAACGTTAGATGGAATTACATAATCTCAAACCAGCGGACGGCGCTGTTCACAAAGAGGGAAAACGAGTTGGAAGAGGGGAAGGCTCCGGCAAGGGAGGGACATCCACCCGTGGACACAAAGGTGCCAAATCCAGGTCCGGTTATTCCAAGAAAATTGGTTTCGAGGGCGGGCAGATGCCTTTGCAGAGAAGGGTTCCCAAATTCGGTTTCACCAACATCAACAGGAAGGAATACCAAGGGATCAACCTGGACAGGATCCAGGAATTGGTGGACAAGGGTTCCGTCAAGGGAGAGATCAACCTGGAAATCCTATTGGAGAACGGGCTGGTCCACAAGAATGATTTGGTGAAGATATTGGGCAATGGGGAATTGAAGGCTCCCCTGAAGGTCACCGCACATAAATTTAGTGCTTCTGCAAAAGCTGCCATAGAGGCTGCCGGAGGCGAGGCCATAAGTTTATAAGATAAGTACAGCATGAAGAAGTTTATTGAGACCCTATCAAATATCTGGAAAATCGAGGAGCTGAGAAGAAGGATTATCCTGACCCTTGGCCTGTTGTTGGTCTACCGTTTTGGTGCCCAGATCGTGCTTCCAGGGATTGATACCACCCAGTTGGCCCAATTGTCCTCACAAACCGAAAGTGGTATATTGGGGATTCTTAATGCTTTTACAGGGGGGGCTTTTGCCAATGCATCGGTTTTTGCCCTCGGGATCATGCCCTATATCTCCGCATCCATCGTGGTGCAGTTGATGGGGATAGCGATTCCATATTTACAAAAATTGCAAAAGGAAGGGGAGAGCGGTAGGAAGACCATCAACCAGATCACCCGTTGGTTGACCATCGGAATCTGTATTGTTCAGGCGCCTGCCTATCTTTACGGTCTGGGTGCCCTAGGGGTTCCGGACTCTGCCTTTATTCTTGGCAAGGGAATGGATTTCATCATCCCTGCAGTGATTATCCTGGTGACCGGTTGTGTGTTCGCCATGTGGTTGGGTGAAAAAATCACAGACAAGGGAATCGGAAACGGAATTTCCCTTCTGATCATGGTTGGGATCATTGCCACGATGCCCCAGGCATTTGTGCAGGAATTTGTTTCCAGGACCACCAACAATACCGGGGGAATCATGTTCATGCTGATCGAGGTCATCGTATGGTTCCTTGTCATCTTGGCCAGTGTGCTCTTGGTGATGGCTGTGAGACAGATACCGGTACAGTACGCCCGAAGGACGGCTTCTGGGGGCTATGAAAAGAATGTCATGGGTGCCCGGCAATATATTCCCTTGAAATTGAACGCTTCCGGGGTAATGCCCATTATCTTTGCCCAGGCGATCATGTTTGCCCCGTCCCTGTTGGGAAGGACGTTTAACAATACGGCCGTTGGACAATGGATGGAAGTACAGTTTGCCGATATATTCGGCTTGGCCTACAATATATTGTTTGCCGTGCTGATCATCATATTCACTTACTTCTATACGGCGATCACCGTGCCCACCAACAAAATGGCCGATGATCTCAAGAGAAGTGGCGGGTTTATTCCCGGTATCAGACCGGGCAGGGAAACCGGGGAGTTCCTGGACAAGATCATGTCCTTGATCACCCTTCCGGGTTCTGTGTTCCTGGCCCTTTTGGCCGTCTTGCCCGCCATCGTGGTCAAGTTGATGGACGTGCAGGCCGGTTGGGCCCTCTTTTACGGAGGGACCTCCCTTTTGATCATGGTGGGAGTGGCCATCGATACGGTCCAACAGGTGAACTCATATTTGCTCAATAGGCATTATGATGGCTTGATGAAGACCGGAAAAAATAGAAAAGTAGCATAATATATGGCAAAACAGCCAGCAATAGAACAAGACGGGACTATCATTGAGGCATTGTCAAATGCGATGTTCAGGGTAGAATTGGAAAATGGGCATGTTGTAACAGCACACATTTCCGGGAAAATGCGGATGCACTACATCAAGTTGCTCCCCGGGGACAAGGTAAAGTTGGAAATGAGTCCATACGATTTAACAAAAGCAAGAATTACTTATAGATACTAGTTACGATGAAGGTAAGAGCATCAATAAAGAAGAGGAGTGCCGAATGCAAAATAGTTCGCAGAAAAGGCAGATTGTACGTAATCAACAAAAAGAATCCTAGATTTAAACAAAGACAAGGGTAATTATGGCAAGAATTGCAGGGGTAGACATACCTAAACAAAAGCGAGGCGTTATTGCACTTACCTATATTTTCGGTATAGGGAATAGCAGGGCGCAGGAGATTTTAAAGACCGCCCAAGTAAGCGAGGACACCAAGGTATCCGAATGGAACGATGATGAGATCGGAAGGATCAGGGATGCCGTTTCCAGCTATACCATAGAGGGGGAACTTCGCTCGGAGACCCAGATGAACATCAAGCGTCTGATGGACATCGGTTGTTACAGGGGCATTCGTCACAGAGCTGGATTGCCACTGAGAGGCCAGCGTACCAAGAACAACTCTAGGACCAGAAAAGGAAAAAGGAAAACAGTTGCCAACAAGAAAAAGGCAACTAAATAATACGTAGGCATGGCAAAGGCAAGTACAAAAACAGCTAAAAAGCGCAAAGTTATAGTGGAGTCCACTGGAGAGGCGCATGTTGTTGCTTCTTTCAACAATATCATCATTTCCCTTACCAACAAGAAGGGGGATGTGATCTCTTGGTCATCCGCTGGAAAAATGGGTTTCCGTGGTTCCAAAAAGAACACCCCCTATGCGGCCCAGGTCGCGGCGGAGGATTGCTCGAAAGTTGCCCATGAAGCAGGTTTGAGAAAGGTGAAGGTCTATGTGAAGGGACCGGGCAATGGCCGGGAATCCGCCATCCGTACCCTGCACAACTCCGGGATCGAAGTGACCGAGATCATCGACGTCACCCCGCTTCCGCACAACGGTTGCAGACCGCCCAAAAGAAGGAGAGTTTAATTATTATATATAATCAATTGGCCCCAAAAGGGTCTTCACCAAGGTCGCAGCAAGATTATCGAAGGATAAGCCTTAATTCATAATCGCGACTTTTAAATCCAAGAAGATGGCAAGATACACAGGACCAAAAACAAAGATCGCCAGAAAGTTCGGAGAGGCGATCTTCGGGGATGACAAATCCTTCGAAAAGAAAAATTACCCTCCCGGACAGCACGGTACCAATAGGCGTCGGGGCAAAAAATCGGAATATGCGATCCAGTTGACGGAAAAGCAAAAAGCCAAATATACCTACGGTATCTTGGAACGTCAGTTCCGCAACCTCTTCGTCGAGGCCAAGAGAAAAGAAGGGGTGACCGGGGAGGTTCTGCTCCAATTGTGTGAATCCCGTTTGGACAACGTGGTCTACAGAATGGGCATATCGCCCTCCAGGAGCGGGGCCCGCCAATTGGTGTCCCACCGTCACATAACCGTGAACGGGGCTTTGGTCAACATCCCTTCCTATAAGTTAAAGGCCGGCGATGTTGTCGGCGTTAGGGAAAAATCAAAATCCGTTGCATCCATACAGGACTCATTGTCGGCCAACAGTTCCGTCTATGAGTGGATCACCTGGAATTCCGAGAAGAAGGAAGGGACCTTTGTAAGCGTCCCTGAGAGAATCCAGATTCCAGAGAACATCAAGGAGCAACTGATCGTCGAATTATACTCTAAATAAAATTCAACACTAATCCTATTATGGCATTACTTAATTTTCAGAAGCCCGATAAAGTTATAATGATCGATTCAACGGATTTCGAGGGGAAGTTTGAATTCCGTCCTTTGGAGCCCGGTTATGGATTGACCGTCGGGAATGCGCTGAGAAGGGTCTTGCTTTCCTCTTTGGAAGGTTTCGCCATTACTTCTGTACGCATAGATGGAGTTGAACATGAATTTTCAGTGGTCCCAGGAGTAGTTGAGGATGTCACTGAGATCATCCTGAACCTGAAACAGGTTCGGTTCAAGAGACAGATCGAGGACGTGGACAGTGAGACCGTTTCCATTTCTGTCAGCGGAAAAGAACAATTGACCGCTGGGGATTTTCAAAAGTTCATTTCTGGCTATCAGGTACTCAATCCCGATTTGGTGATCTGCAATATGGGTCCCAAGGTGAGTAGCAACTTGGAGATTGTCATCGAAAAGGGCCGTGGATACGTTCCCGCCGAGGAGAACAAGAAATCCAATGCCCCTTTGGGGAGTATTGCGGTGGATTCGGTCTATACCCCGGTAAAGAACGTTAAGTACAGCATCGAAAACTTTCGGGTGGAGCAAAAGACCGACTATGAGAAATTGGTCTTCGAGATCATCACAGATGGTTCCATAAACCCCAAGGATGCCCTGACCGAGGCCGCAAAGGTCTTGATCCATCACTTCATGTTGTTCTCCGATGAGAGGATCACCCTGGAGGCCGATGAGATCGCCCAGACCGAGACCTATGATGAGGAATCCCTGCACATGCGCCAGTTACTGAAGACCAAATTGGTCGACATGGACCTGTCCGTAAGGGCCCTGAACTGCCTAAAGGCCGCTGAGGTCGATTCTTTGGGGGACCTGGTCTCCTTCAACAAGAACGATCTGATGAAATTCAGGAACTTCGGAAAAAAATCATTGACCGAACTGGAAGAATTGGTGATCAACAAGGGTCTGCAATTTGGCATGGACCTGGGCAAATACAAACTTGATAAGGATTAACGATCATATTTTGCTCTCCCCGCCCAAAGGCCGGGATCTGGTAGCAAGATGATAAACCATAAACAATGAGACACGGAAAAAAATTCAATCACCTGGGCAGGACCTCAGCCCACAGAAAGGCCATGTTGGCCAATATGGCATGTTCCCTTATTGAGCATAAGAGGATCAATACCACAGTGGCAAAGGCCAAGGCCCTTAAGCAGTTCGTGGAGCCTTTGATCACCAAATCAAAGACAGAGAACAACCAGACCTCCGAAAAGGGTACCCACAACAGAAGGGTGGTCTTTAGCAATCTTAGGAACAAGGAAGCGGTGACCGAACTTTTTGGGACCGTTGCCGAAAAGGTGGGAGACAGGCCAGGGGGTTATACCCGTATCATCAAATTGGGCAACCGTTTGGGGGATAATGCCGATATGGCCATGATCGAACTTGTGGATTTCAACGAACTCTACAATGCCGGTAAGGCAGAGAAGAAAACCACCCGAAGAAGCCGAAGGGGCGGAGGCAAGAAAACCGAATTGGTGCCCCCGGTGGCCACTGAAACCAAAACAGACGATTCCGAAGAGTAAACAACATGGATTCGACTTTAATAGTATTGAAAAAAGGATAAGTGGCAACTTATCCTTTTTTTATGTTCTTTTGCAAAATAGGAATTTTACGTACAGTATGAAGTATCACACAAAGAAAGACGCTTTGATATTATTGGCCGACGGGACCATTTTCCATGGGAAAGCTGTCGGGGGGAACCAGGGCACCGCCCTGGGGGAAGTCTGTTTCAATACCGGGATGACCGGCTATCAGGAAATCTTTACAGACCCCTCCTACTACGGGCAGTTGATGGTGGCCACCAATGCCCATATCGGCAATTACGGGACCCGGGAGGATGAAGTGGAATCGGACTCCATCATGATCGCCGGGCTGATCTGTAAGAACTTCAATTATGATTATTCCCGGCCGGGGGCCCAAATGTCCCTCCTGGAATTTTTGGACAAACACAAACTTTTTGCCATCTCCGATGTGGATACCCGTGCCCTGGTGGCCCATATCAGGGACCACGGGGCCATGAATGCCGTGATATCCACCAGGGTGGATGAATTGGATGCCCTTCGGGAGGAATTAAAAGGGGTGCCCAGTATGGAAGGCCTGGAATTGGCCTCCCAGGTCTCCACCAAGGAAGCCTATTATTTTGGAGATGAAAATTCAAAGATAAAGATCTCGGCCCTGGACATCGGCATCAAAAAGAACATTCTGCGGAACCTGGCAGAGCGGGGTGCCTATATCAAGGTATTTCCCTATAACAGTTCCTTTGCCCAGATGGATGCTTGGGGACCGGATGGCTTTTTCATATCCAATGGCCCGGGGGACCCGGAACCTTTGACGGATGCCATTACCGCGACCAAGGAGATCATCGCATCGGGCAAGCCCATGTTCGGGATCTGCCTGGGCCATCAGGTCCTGGCCCTGGCCAATGGGGTATCCACTTATAAAATGCACAATGGACACCGGGGAATCAACCATCCCATCCTCAATGTGATCAGCGGGAAAGGGGAGATCACGTCCCAGAACCACGGCTTTGCCATCAATCGGGAAGAGGCCGAGGCCCATTCCCTTTTGGAGATCACCCATACCCATTTGAACGATGGCACCGCAGCGGGCATCCGCATGCGGGACAAGGATGTATTTTCGGTGCAGTACCATCCCGAGGCCAGTCCGGGACCCCATGATGCCCACTATCTTTTTGATCAATTTTTTGAGACACTCCAGAGGGGCAAAAACTAAAACGTTGTAGTTTTAGTTTCTGGGTCCCGCAACGGTTTTATGGTCGAAATCATTCCATTGGATGGCACGGCTTTCGTATCTTAGCCCTTTAAACCACAACTTTTAATAGCACGCAACAATGAGCATCATCATCAACATCCAAGCAAGACAGATATTAGATTCAAGAGGTAATCCCACTGTGGAAGTGGATGTGATCACCGAGAATGGGGTTTTGGGCCGTGCCGCCGTACCCTCAGGGGCCTCCACCGGGGAACATGAGGCCGTTGAACTTCGTGATGGCGGGGATGCTTTTATGGGAAAGGGCGTGACCAAGGCCATTGACAACGTCAATACCCTGATCGCGGAGGAACTGGTGGGGACCTCGGTTTTCGAACAGAACCAGATTGACCGGACCATGATCGAGCTGGATGGGACTCCGAACAAATCAAAATTGGGGGCCAATGCCATATTGGGGGTTTCCCTGGCCGTGGCCAAGGCGGCGGCCAATGAACTGAACATGCCCCTGTACCGCTATGTGGGAGGGGTGAGTGCCAACACCCTTCCGGTGCCCATGATGAACATCATCAACGGCGGGTCCCATTCCGATGCGCCCATCGCTTTCCAGGAGTTTATGGTGATGCCGGTCAAGGCCAGGGATTTTACCCATGCCATGCAAATGGGGACCGAAATCTTCCACCACCTAAAAAAAGTATTGCACGACCGTGGCCTCAGTACGGCCGTAGGGGATGAAGGGGGATTTGCCCCGACCCTGGAAGGGGGCACCGAGGATGCCCTGGACACTATTGCCAAGGCCGTGGAGAAGGCCGGGTATAAATTGGGGGAAGAAGTGATGATCGCCCTGGACTGTGCCGCGGCCGAGTTCTATGAGAACGGCAAATACGACTACACCAAATTCGAGGGGGATAGTGGCAAGGTCAGGACCTCCCGGGAACAGGCCGATTACTTGGCCGAACTCTGCGCTAAATACCCGATCATCTCCATTGAGGACGGAATGGACGAGAACGATTGGGATGGTTGGAAACTGTTGACCGAGAAAATCGGGGACAAAGTCCAATTGGTCGGGGACGACCTCTTTGTGACCAATGTGGAACGTTTGTCCCGGGGCATAGAAAACGGCATCGCCAATTCCATTTTGATCAAGGTAAACCAGATAGGGACCTTGACCGAGACCATTGCGGCGGTCAACATGGCCAAGAATGCAGGCTATACCTCGGTGATGTCCCACCGCTCCGGGGAGACCGAGGACAATACCATCGCCGATTTGGCCGTGGCCTTGAACACGGGGCAGATCAAGACGGGATCCGCCTCGCGGAGCGACCGTATGGCCAAGTACAACCAATTGCTCAGGATCGAGGAGGAATTGGGCTCCGTAGCCTATTATCCGCAAGAAAAAGCCTTCAAGCTCAAGTAAGCAAAAAAGAATTTTGGACAAAACGGGCCTTTCCACATAGGGGAAGGCTTTTTTGTTTGCCACAGTAACAAACTTTGGCTAAATTGATGGGGATTAACCAGATCAAATTCAATTTCCCCCATGAACAACTTTCTATTTGTAGCGGCAGAGAACGATGCCCTGGCCAACTGCAAGGCTGGGGGAATGGGCGATGTGGTGCGGGATGTCCCACGACAGATATCCAATAGGGGGGACAAGGTCCATGTGATCGTACCATCCTATTCCAGGTTGCACCATGGGGGCCTGCCGGTGACCGGTCTGAATTTTGGCCTTCGGGGCATAAACTATTCGGCCGAACTGTACGAGGTAACCCCCAAAAAGGAATTTCCGAACATCATCCATTATGTACTGCACCATCCTGAGATCGAGCCCGGGAATATCGCGGATATCTACCACAACGATCCCGAGGAACCCTTTTTTACCGATGCCATCAAATATTTCATTTTTTGCACCGGGGTGGCGGAAGCCATCAAAAAGGGGGCCTTTGGCAAGGTGGATGTGGTCCATCTGCACGATTGGCATTCCAGTACCCTGCTTTTCTTGAGAAGGTACCATGCGGAATACGCCATTTTGAAGGGGATCCGCTTTGTGTACAGCATCCATAATTTGGCCATCCAGGGCATCCGACCCTTCGACAACAATTATTCCTCCCTTAGGAATTGGTTCCCCACGGTCCCTTTTGATACAAGGGCCCTGATGGACCCCAGGTACCAGGATTGCATCAACCTGATGGCCGTGGGCATACGGTTTGCCGATGCCGTCCACACTGTTTCCCCTTCTTATAGGGAGGATGTACTCTTGCCCAGTTCACCTCCGGAGTTCATCGGGGGGGAAGGGCTCGAAAGGGATCTGCAACGGGCCGATGAACAGGATAGGCTTTTCGGGATCTTGAACGGCTGCAACTATAAGAACATCAACCAGGAGAAAAAGGGCAATCTCTACAGGAACACGGTCAAGGCCCTGTTCAAGTGGTTACAGGAGGAATCCAAAAAGTACAAGGCCGATTTTTTGGCCCATACCGGGGAAAAGATCATGGAGTACGTGGATAACAGGCCCAAATTCATCGTCTCCAGCGTGGCCAGGTTGACGGAACAGAAATTCTACTTCTTTCTACGCTCCCCCGATGCCTTTGTGCAGATGCTCAAACGACTGGAAACCGTGGACGGCATCTATATGCTCCTGGGTACCGGGGCCCCGGAATTCGAGGAGCTCTTCAGGAAACTGAGCTATGAGCATAAAAACTTTGTCTTTACCAACGGGCAATCGGAAAAATTGATCGATTCCATCTACCTGGAAACCGATCTTTATTTTATGCCCAGCCTGTTCGAGCCCTGTGGCATCAGCCAAATGTTGGCCATGCGCAATGGAAATCCCTGTTTGGTCCACCATACCGGTGGGCTGAAGGACACCGTGGAACATGGGGTGACCGGTTTCAGTTTTGATGGGGACAGTTATGACAGCAAAATAAAGGATATGTTGGAGGTTTTCGACCAGGCCCTGGATGTCTTTGCCAACGATCGGCCCAAATGGAAAAAAATACAGGCCAATGCAAAAAAAATGCGCTTTACCTGGGAGCGATCGGTGGATGATTATTACACACAACTTTATGGAATTAAATAAGAAATTTGGAGCGCTGCCCCAAATTCGTTGATAAGGTTACAATTTCTGTTCGTAAATTGTTAATGGCGCGGCTTTTTCGTAATTTCCCCTTTCTATTTTTACTAACGCAATTAATCAAATAATGTCGGAAAAAGCGATACTCGAGTATGGAGGGCAACGGTATGAGTTCCCTGTTATCAAAGGTACTGAAGATGAATTGGCCATCGATATAAACGATCTACGCAGCAGAACGGGATTGGTGACCATGGATCCTGGCTATAAGAACACGGGTTCCTGCGAAAGTGCCATAACCTTTCTCGATGGTGAAAAGGGAATCTTGAGGTATCGTGGCTACTCCATAGAGGAGCTGGCCGAGAAAGCCGACTTTTTGGAAGTTGCTTATCTGTTGATTTTTGGGGAGCTACCCAATAAGTCACAATTGGAAAAGTTCCACAATGACATCAAGGAGGAATCCCAGGTGGACGAGGAGATGAAAAAGATCCTGGACGGCTTTCCCAAGTCGGCCCACCCCATGGGGGTGATCTCATCCCTGACCTCTGCCCTGGTGGCCTTCAATCCGACTTCGGTCGATGTTTCCTCGGAAAAGGCCATGTACGATTCCATCGTGCGCATCCTGGCCAAGTTTCCGGTATTGGTGGCCTGGACCTATAGAAAAAAGAAAGGCCTGCCCTTGGATTATGGGGACGATGCCCTTGGCTATGTGGAGAACATCCATAAAATGATGTTCAAAAGGCCCAACCAGGAATACAAAAAAGACCCGATCGCCATAGAGGCCCTGGACAAACTGTTGATTTTGCACGGGGACCACGAACAGAACTGTTCCACCTCCACGGTCAGGATCGTGGGGTCTTCCCATGCCGGGCTCTTCGCTTCCCTTTCTGCCGGCATTTCGGCCCTGTGGGGACCCCTGCACGGGGGCGCCAACCAAGAGGTACTGGAAATGTTGGAGGCCATCCATGCCGATGGGGGCGATACCGATAAGTTCATGGCCAAGGCCAGGGACAGGAACGATCCCTTCAGGCTGATGGGCTTCGGCCATAGGGTATACAAAAGTTTTGACCCCAGGGCAAGGATCATCAAAAGGGCCGCCGATGAGGTCTTGGACAATATGGGGATCGATGACCCCATTTTAGAGATCGCCAAAAAGTTGGAAAAGGAAGCTTTGGTGGATCCCTATTTCGTGGAACGCAAACTATACCCCAATGTGGATTTCTACTCCGGGATCATCTATAGGGCCCTGGGCCTACCCACCGAAATGTTCACCGTGATGTTCGCCTTGGGCAGGCTGCCCGGCTGGATCGCCCAATGGCGTGAAATGCGAATGATGAAAGAGCCCATTGGAAGACCCCGTCAAGTCTTTATAGGCAAGACCCTAAGGTCCTATGTGCCTGTGGAAAAAAGGTAAGATTTGGGACAATTGAAAAGGGGGCGATTCAGATCGCCCTTTTTCTATAGTTGACGGGCCGTTCCAAGGTTCAGGGCCCTGTCACTTTCATAGCAGAGTTTCATGACTTCCCGATAGTATTGTTTTTGGGAATCTCCCAGGCCAGGATGTAGGAGCCTGTCCAGGGAACGTTTGAACTCTTGGTGGATATGGTTGTGGGCTTCCAAATGGCTCAGATTCCTCAAAGTGGCCTCCAGCTCTTTGGCATATACGGCCATGGCCGTGCTCTGTTCGTTCAATTCCCCGGATGTTTGCTTCTTGACCTGGGACGTTTCACTGAGGAGTCCTTCGGGAAAGCTTCCCTGGTCGATACAGTCCCTATATTTGGCAATATAGGCCGCGGAATCCATCCGATCGCCGGAAAAGGAATCAAAATCCCATGGGTTTTGATACCCCTCAAAACCTCCCAATACGGCATAACCCAATGCAAATACGGCGAATAAAAACAGTACCTTCCTCATGTGTAAGAAAAAACTCTGTGCAAATGTAGATTGTATTAAATGTTATTCCAACATTTATGGCCTTGGGGACTTCATTTTTTTGGATAATTTAACACTCCCAAGTCGATGGAACCGGATTTTTTGGCGTATCCACATTTCCTTGGATGAATACCCTGAAAGCCCTACATTTTTCCATCAATTGGACAGGGGTTTTATGTGGTAAAAGAGTAGTTTTACCATAAAAATATTAAGGTTTTAGTCAACCGAACAAAAATTCCAGGCCATGATGCGCTTAAATATTGTAGATGAGACCAGTCCTTTGAGGGCCGTGATTTTGGGTACGGCCCAAAGCCCCGGGCCCACCCCCGCACCCGAGGATGCCTACGATCCAAAATCCCTGGAACACATTTTGGCAGGTACTTACCCCAAGGAAGCGGACATGGTCGATGAAATGAAGGGATTTGCCCAAGTGCTCCAAAAATACGGGGTCCAGATACTTAGGCCAAAACTCCTAAAGGATTGCAACCAAATCTTTACCAGGGACATTGCCTTTGTCATCGAGGATCGATTCTTCCATGCCAATATCCTGCCTGATCGGGAGGATGAATTCATGGCCATCCAAGGGGTATTGGACCAGTTGCCGCCCCAGAATATAATCCGACCCCCCCAAAAGGTCCATATCGAAGGAGGGGACGTGATCCCATGGAAGGACCATATCTTCATCGGCACCTATAGTGGTTCGGATTATTCGAGTTATATAACGGCCAGGACCAACCGGGAGGCCGTGGCGTATATCAGGGAAATGTTCCCCCACAAAACCGTAAAATCCTTTGAACTCCGAAAATCCAATACCGACCCCAGGGAAAATGCCCTGCACTTGGACTGTTGTTTCCAACCCGTTGGCCACGACCGGGCCATCCTGCACCGCAACGGCTTTTTGGTGGAGGAGGAATACCAATATTTGGTGGATTATTTTGGAAAGGGGAATATCTTTGAGATCGACAGGGAAGAGATGTACCGAATGTACAGCAATGTGTTCTCCATTTCCCCCGAGGTGGTGGTCAGCGAAAGGAACTTTACGCGCCTGAACCATTGGTTAAGGGAACAGGGGTTCACCGTGGAGGAGATCCCTTATGGGGAAATCGCCAAACAGGAAGGACTGCTGCGCTGTAGCACCTTGCCCCTGATCCGTGAAAAATAGGAATATCAAGCTCCCATATCCCAAAAAAATGAATAGCATACAAGAGAAAAGGCAGATCACCGATACTATCCTGATGGTACGTCCGGTCAACTTCCGGATGAACGAACAGACTGCCGTCAACAATTTTTTTCAGGAAGATCTGGAAGCCGGGAACGCGGAGATCAATGCGAGGGCCCAGAGGGAGTTCGATCAATTTGTTGCCCTGTTGGAGAACCATGGGGTAAGGGTGGTCAGTGTGGAGGATTCCCCACAGGTGGATACCCCGGATTCCATTTTCCCGAACAATTGGGTTTCTTTTCACGGGGATGGCACGGTATGCCTCTACCCCATGTTTGCCCAGAACCGCCGCAAGGAACGCAGGGAGGATATCCTGGAACGCTTGGAAAGGGAGGGCTTTGTCATCGAGAATATCATGGATTACACTTCGGGGGAAGCAGAAGGGGTGTTTTTGGAGGGTACTGGCAGCATCCTGATGGACCGGGTGGGCCAAAAGGCCTATTGCGCCCTTTCCCAGCGTGCGAACGAAGATCTCTTTATAGAATTCTGCGAGGACTTTGACTGTTTCCCCGTTCTTTTTACGGCCAAACAGTCCGTGAATGGAAAAAGGCTCCCCATATACCACACCAATGTGATGATGGCCATGGCCGAAAGCTTTGTGGTCATCTGTCTGGACAGCGTGGATGATAAAAAGGAACGGAAGAACCTGGTGGACCACCTCAAAAGGGACGGCAGGGAAATCATCGAGATCAGTGAAGCACAGATGTACCAATTTGCGGGCAATATGCTGCAAATCCTCGGTGCCGGGGATCAACCCTATATGGTGATGAGCTCGGCGGCCTACAATAGTTTGGAGGCAAGCCAAATAAAGGCCATCGAAAAACATTGTCCCATCCTCCATAGTCCCTTGGACACCATTGAGGCCTGTGGGGGCGGAAGTGCCCGCTGCATGATGGCCGAAGTATTTTTGCCCGGGCCTAGGCAGGCTCCCCCAATGGGATAGCCAGGAAGCATCCAGCTATTCCTCTATCTTGAATGTCCGTAAGGCCTGGTTGGGTTCCATGATGTTATGGCCTTCCCAAAAGTTGGGGTCGTAAAAGGGCATATAGGTGGCCTTTGCCCGCTTTTCCTCCTTGAAATTTGAGAAGACCGAAGCATCGATCAGCTGCTGTCCAAAGATCACCAATTCCCATTTTTCAGTGGGGCGCATCCTAAAATCCAAATTCAGGGAAAGTTCGTTCTGTTTGCGCCTGCCCTTGACGTGTTTGTTTTTTTCCACCACCTTCAAGGGGCGGTCCACGGCCAGAAATTGCCCTTGGGTGAGCTCCAGGAACCTAAGTTCATACCGGCCATTGGGAAGTTTGGCAAATCGGGCACTTCCCTCATAGCGTTCTTCCCGATAGGTGATGCCCAACAACCGGAAGTTCCGAAGCCGCTGGGTGTTCCCAAAATCCAGGCGCATCACGGCGAAGTCCCCGATATTGATAAAGAGCCGGCCCTTGAAATCGGCATTGCCCCGTTTGGGGGCAAAGGTGACGACATATACCCCTTCCCCGTCCATCTCGGAATACCCCGCCAATTCAAATTCGTAACGTTTGGTCTTGTCAATCAGCTGAAGCTTGCTTTCCCCTCGATAATAGAGTTCCTCCAAAAGTTCCCCAAGTAGGAATCTTTGGGAATCCAAAAAGCCCGAGATGCTATCCTTTTTCCCCAAGGATTTTTCTTTTTCGGCCCCCTCCCCTTCTAAGGATCCCAAAATGGAATCCACTTGTATCTTTTGGCTGAAGATGCCGGATTTGATCTTGAGATAGGAATCCCGTTTGATGTTCTCCTTGAAAATGCCCTCCATCCGTTGGCCCAGTTCCTCTAGGGAGGCGACCTGGCCCTTATCGTAGAGTTCCGCGGCCTTGATGATGCCCAGTTTGAATTCGTCCCCGTCTTTATAGAGGTCGAACAGACTTTCGGTATAGTGTCGGGCCCGTCTGGGCACTGAGTTGGCCAGGCTATCGATAAGTTCCTTGTCCAATTCCTCGATGCTGGACTTCTCAAACCCCATATCCAGCTTGTCGATATGGGTCAGATTGGAATGGCGCAGGAAGATCCGTTGTTTGACCGCTGAATTGTTGATGTTTTCGGGCAGTCTTTGGATCATCTTCTCGATGATGTCCCCCACTTCCAAGTCCCTGTCAAAGAGATAGACTCCCTGAAGTTCAATGGCCGCGGGTTCCAGGAACAACAGACTGTCCCCGAGCTGTTCCAGGGCGAACCCTTTTTTTCCATAGCCCAAGGAGGAGATATGGATGGAGTCCGGTCGAGGGGAACCCTCCTGCCAAACAAAGCTGAAGTATCCCTCCCCATTGCTGATCACCCCTTGGCCGGCCCCGTACTGTACCGTGGCATAGGGGATTCCCTTTTGGGTCTTGGCATCCAACAAACGGGCGCTCACGGTCTGTGCCGTGAGCTTGGGGCCCATTAGCAGGGCCAAGCAACAAAGGAAGAAACATTTCATGGGGAACATGGGGCTTTTGGCTTTTATCATTTAGACGTCCTATTAGGGTAAAGGGTTGCTTGAACACAAGACGAATGGATGGGAATTTTGTGACATGCTCCTTTTGTTCGGGGGATCCAGGGCGGCCGTATCCTCTGATCCGATGGGATGTCCGGATCGGCAAGAACACCTAGAGGGGGTGTTCCGGGGGACCGTCCGGGGAAGGGGGTCGTTGATCCCTTCGCTGGTCCAATATCTTTTTAAGGAAGCGTTGGCTGGCCTTGGTATCGGTGTGCACCTGTATGAAATACTGGTCCATATGGAGGGAGTGGAGCGAATTGCCCCCTTTTTGAAGGTTCAGTTTGTAAAAAGGGATGATAAGGCCAAAGGTTTCCAACAGGGATCGAAAGCGCACGATGATGCCCCTGGGCCTTATTTCAATATTGCAGCTGTTGCTGTTGTTGTCCAATTCGAGCAGGTTATGGATTTCCACACTGGTCTTTGCGATGCTCAGCTTGGGGGATCCCACGCCCCCCAGGGCGATCCGCTGCTTGATCGAAAAAGGTTTGCCCACCGCCCCATCGACCTTTCGGTCAATGTTCTTGTCGTTGTAGGATAGGTTCAAAAGCATGGGTGACGGTATTGTAGGGCCCTTTTCGACTTTTTCCGGTCCCTGTTTTAAAATGGACCTTTGGGGAACTGCCTTTTATCCCGTGATCCCTATCCCATAAAATTACAGATTTTCAAGGAGCGGGCGCCAAGCTTTGTAAAGGATTGGCACAAAAAATATGTAATTTTGCGGGCTGAAAGTTAATTGGATGAGTTTACAAAAGGATTTGACCCAAAAAGTGATCGAAGCGGTGGGTAAACATTATGGTGTGGAACTTCCCACGGTGGAATTCCAGCCCACCAGGAAGGATTTTGAGGGAGATATCACCTTGGTGGTATTTCCAATGCTCCGCTATATCAAGGGAAATCCTGCCCAGATTGCCGATCGGATCGGAGCCCATCTCCAAGAGGAAGTAGCGCAGGTGGCCAAATACAATGTGGTGCAGGGATTCTTGAACCTGGTCATCGCCGATGGATTTTACGTAAATTTTTTCAATGACATCCTCGATGCGGTGGATTATGGCTTTGTAAAGGCCTCCTCACAAGATGCGATCATGGTGGAGTATTCCTCTCCCAACACCAACAAGCCCCTGCATTTAGGGCATATAAGAAACAATCTTTTGGGATATTCGGTGGCCGAGATCCTAAGGGCATCGGGAAAGAAAGTATACAAGACCCAGATCATCAACGACCGGGGCATCCATATCTGCAAGAGCATGTTGGCCTGGCAGAAATCCGGAAAAGGGGAGACCCCAAGCAATTCCGGGAAGAAGGGCGACCATTTGGTGGGGGAATACTATGTGGCCTTTGACCAGGACCTCAAGAAAGAGATCAAGGCCCTGGTGGAAGGTGGTATGGAGGCCGACACGGCCGCCAAAGAGGCCCCCTTGCTTTTGGAGGCACAGGAAATGTTGCGCAAATGGGAGGCCGGGGACCCCGAGGTCGTGGCCCTATGGAAGATGATGAACACCTGGGTCTACGAAGGTTTTGAGAGTACCTATACAAAACTGGGGGTGGATTTTGATGCCCTCTATTACGAGAGCGACACCTATTTATTGGGCCGGGAAGTGGTCAATGACGGGCTGGAAAAGGGTGTTTTTTATCGCAAAGGGGACGGCAGTGTCTGGATTGACCTGACCGATGAGGGTTTGGACGAGAAAATTGTGCTGCGTTCCGATGGAACCGCCGTCTACATGACCCAGGACATTGGCACGGCCATCCAAAGGGTAAAGGATTTTCCGGATGTCCAAGGCATGGTCTATACCGTTGGGAATGAACAGGATTACCATTTCAAGGTACTTTTTCTGATCCTCAAGAAATTGGGATTTTCCTGGGCGGAACAACTCTATCATTTGAGCTATGGAATGGTGGACCTGCCCAGCGGCAAGATGAAGAGCCGGGAGGGGACGGTGGTGGATGCCGATGACCTGATCGCGCAAATGGAGGAAACCGCCGCCACCATCTCCGAGGAACTGGGAAAATTGGAA
>Ga0079224_100004572_pt1 | contig 17965 bp, 13 predicted proteins | sample Stecom2015_FD_80414 | JGI IMG/M metagenome (GOLD analysis project Ga0079224, IMG submission 80414) | Agricultural soil microbial communities from Utah to study Nitrogen management - Steer compost 2015 | ecosystem: Environmental > Terrestrial > Soil > Agricultural land | place: USA: Utah...
ACCTCTTTTATTCGTTGAGCTGCATCTTTCAGCAAGATCGCAGGGAAAACCTTCAATCCAGACTCCTCAATGATCCGCGCTCCTTCCTCTGCATTGGTGCCCTGAAGCCGGACGATGATGGGCACCTGGATATTGCCGATTTTTTTATACGCTTCCACCACACCGTTCGCAACGCGGTCACACCTTACGATGCCGCCGAAGATGTTGATCAGTATAGCCTTAACGTTCGGGTCTTTGAGGATAATTCTGAATCCGGCCTCTACGGTTTCAGCATTTGCACTTCCGCCTACGTCGAGGAAGTTGGCAGGTTCTCCACCGGATAGCTTGATGACGTCCATCGTGGCCATGGCCAGTCCTGCACCGTTCACCATGCATCCCACGTTGCCATCAAGCTTGATGTAGTTCAGCCCTGACTTGCTTGCCTCTACCTCAAGCGGATCTTCTTCGGTCACATCGCGCAGTTCAGCGAGGTCCTTGTGACGGAACAGGGAATTGTCGTCCAGGTTGACCTTTGCGTCAACCGCCAAAATACGCCCATCGGATGTCCTCAGCATCGGATTGATCTCAAACAGCGATGCATCAAGTCCAACATACGCCTTATACAACGCCGTAATGAACTTAACACCTTCCTTGAACGCATTGCCTTCAAGGCCGAGCGAGAACGCAACCCTGCGCGCCTGGTAGGGTTGAAGACCTATAGCCGGATCGATCCATTCCTTAATGATCTTTTCCGGAGTGGTAGCAGCCACTTCTTCAATGTTCATCCCGCCCTCCGTGGAGGCCATCAGCACGGGACAGCTTTTCGCGCGATCAAGCAATATGCTGATGTAGTATTCTTTCGGCTCTAGTTCGCCGGGATAGTACACATCTTCGGCCACCAGGACTTTGTTTACGCGCTTGCCTTCAGGGCCTGTTTGGTGTGTCACCAGCGTGCCACCCAGGATGGCCTTGACTTTATCGGCCACTTCGTGAATGCCTTTGGCAACTACCACACCCTTCGATCCTGTTTCGCGAATGGTTCCTTTTCCGCGACCTCCGGCGTGTATCTGCGACTTGATGACGAACCATTGGGTGCCTGTTTCCGCCTGAAGTTCCTTTGCAGCAGCCACAGCTCCATCCGGTGTGTCGGCAACAACACCGCGTTGCACCGTAACGCCGTAACGCTGAAGGAGCTCCTTGCCCTGGTACTCGTGAATGTTCATTAGTTTTTAATTTGAGGCGAAACTAGTTTATTTAAGGCTTTATTTCAAATCCCGCTCCCGCTGAAAGCCCGATGTTAAAGGCCATAGATATTCACAAGTCGTACGGACAATTAAACGTGCTGAAAGGCATCAGCATCCACATTAAGCCGGGAGAGATTGTTGCTATCGTTGGATCATCCGGTGCCGGGAAAAGTACACTGCTGCACATCCTTGGAACTCTTGATACGCCCGATAGTGGTAAGGTATTCATTTTGGGTCAGGACGTTTTCCTCCAGGGAACGAAGGCGCTGGCGGCTTTCCGAAATCAGTCGATAGGATTTGTATTTCAATTCCATAACCTGCTCCCTGAATTCTCGGCCATTGAAAACATTATGATCCCTGGCCTTATCGGCGGACGACGTGAGAACGAGGTGCGCGCACGCGCCGAGGAACTCATGGGATTGTTGGGCATCGCAGAGCGTCGCGACCATAAGCCTTCGGAAATGTCGGGCGGGGAGCAACAACGTACCGCTGTGGCGCGCGCCCTCATCAACTCTCCCAAATTGATATTTGCAGATGAACCGAGCGGAAACCTCGACTCAAAGAATGCGTACGAACTCCATCAGTTGTTCTTTACGCTGAGGGATAAGATGGGACAAACGTTTGTAATCGCTACACACAACGAGGAGCTTGCCCAGATGGCGGATCGTCGGCTCGAAATCAAAGATGGAATGATCCAATAAAAAAGGGACGCCTCCGTCTCCGGAAAACGCCCCTATTGGCAAACCCCATCCTTCCATCTTCACCAAAACCTTCTCCAGGGTGGGCTGCCAAATCCCCCAACTTCACTGCACCAACTCCTGGATAAATTGAATTTCTTCACAACCTGCGGTACAAAGATACATGCGCTCAACAAGCGCCTGCAATGCGATGCCACATCGATTGGGTACAACGTAAGAACACTATGATAATTACTTTCGATGCGAAATGATTCCCGGAAAAATCTTGAATTACACAATACACGGCGGATGGTTAATGGTTTCGACCTCAGTGCATTGAGATCTTGTCCGTGAAGTAAAAGTTTGGTGGTTACTTTTTACAGTGAGTAAAAATTGCCCTAGTGATGATGTGTAAGGATTTCTTCGTTCACTTCACTTACCTCCATAAATCCGTTCGCTGAGATGCCTGTAAGCTTCACTCTTCTGATATCGTTGATGGCCAGGGGGTCGAACCGAGCGGTTACCTTGATGTAGTTTTCGGTGAAGCCCGTCATCTCGTTACCCTCATCGCGTGTCTCGAATAAGGCATCTGCTTCCCGTCCTACATTGTCTTCGTAAAACTTCCTGCGCTTCTTGTCCGACAGGATATGCAACATCTCGGAGAGTCGCGCACGCTCAGCCTTTGGCACTACTGGTGTCATTTCTGCGGCTGGTGTATTCGCCCGTTCAGAATAGGGGAATACGTGCAGGTAGGAAACATCCAGATCATTTATGAAGTGGTAAGTGTCGAGAAAATCCGCTTCCGTTTCCCCCGGAAAACCCACAATAACGTCGACGCCAATGCAGCAGTGAGGTATTTGCTGCTTGATTCGGTGCACACGGTCGGCGTACAATTCACGCAGGTATCGGCGCCGCATACGCCGCAGAATCTTGTTGCTGCCCGATTGAAGCGGAACGTGAAAGTGGGGCACAAAACGCTCTGAACCCGCTACAAAGTCCAAAACCTCATCGGTCAGCAGGTTGGGCTCTATCGAGGAAATCCGGAACCGGGACACGCTGGTGACCTGGTCAAGCGCCCGGACGAGGTCGATGAAGCGGTCCTCGCGATGCCCGTTCCGTATCCCGAAATCGCCGGTGTTTACGCCGGTAAGGACAATTTCGCGCACGCCCGACTCGCCAATGGTCCGGGCGGCGGACACTACGTTTTCTATCGTCTCGCTGCGCGATTTTCCACGGGCAAGCGGTATGGTGCAGAACGAACAGGAATAGTCACAGCCATCCTGAACCTTCAGGAACGTTCTGGTTCGGTCGTGAAGCGACCAGGACGCATTAAAGGTATTAGCCCGCTCCACCGGAGATGCCAACACGCGAGGCGCTGCCGGCCGCTCAAAGCCGTCGAGCAACTCCACGAGGCGAAACTTTTCCGCGGCGCCCAGCACGGCATCAACTCCCGGAATGCCGGCGATCTCGGCCGGCTTCAACTGGGCGTAACATCCGATTATCGCGATAAATGCGTTGGGTGAAATCTTGCGGGCCTCCCGCACCACCTTGCGGCACTTTCGGTCTGCATTCTCCGTAACGGAACAGGTGTTGATGATGAAAATGTCGGGTGTAGCCGTAAAATCGACTTTCCGGTAGCCCTTTTCCTCGAATTTCCGGGAGATCGTAGATGTCTCCGAAAAATTCAGTTTGCACCCCAATGTGTAAAATGCCACCGTCTTCATTCCCCGACAATCAAAGGTAAGAGGGCAAAGTTAAAACGTTGTCTTTTATTTCCATGCCCTCTGCCTCTTATCCCAAAAGGGCATTTTCAATCGTGTCCAACCTTTCCTGCAACTTCTTCCTCGTCGCCTCATACTGCTCGGCGGAGGCGAGCGGCGTGTTTACGCTGATGTAAAATTTAATCTTCGGCTCCGTTCCAGAGGGGCGCACGGAGATCTTGCTGCCGTCTTCAAGATAGAATTGAAGTACGTCCGACTTGGGCAGGGTGAGGGTGCTTTCCTTGCCTGTCTCGAGATCGATTTCTATGCCCGACTTGTAGTCGAGGGAGCGGACAACACGCTGACCAGCGATGCGTTCTGGTGCGCGCGAACGGAAGTTCTCCATCATCGTCCGGATCGCCTGTTCACCTTCGCGTCCCGTCCGCGTAAGTGTGATCAGTCGCTCCTGGTACATACCGAATTCAAGATACATCGAGATCAGAGAATCGTATATGGACCGTCCTTCGTCTGCTGCGCTCGCGGCGATGGCCGCAAAGAAGGCGCAGGCCGACACTGCGTCCTTATCGCGGACGAAGTCGCCAACCATATAACCATAACTCTCTTCTCCCGCCGCTATGAACTGTTCCTTGCCCTCCAGCTTGCCCATCAATTCGGCGATGTACTTGAAGCCGGTCAACGTATTGTAGCAGGCAATGCCATAATGAGCCGCCATGGTATCAACCAGCTCGGTGGTGACAATGGTCTTTGCGATGTATCCCGATGCTTTGCCGACGTTCTTTAGGAGGAATTGCATCAACAGGCTGAACGCCTGGTTGCCATCGAGCAGAATAAACTCGCCATTGTTGTTTCGAACACCAATCCCCACCCGGTCGGTATCAGGGTCAGTTGCCATCACCATCGTGGCATTTACAGCGCGCCCTTTTGCGATGGCCATCTCCATGGCAGATTTTTCTTCAGGATTGGGCGACTTTACAGTAGGGAAGTTGCCATCCGGCTGCTTCTGCTCTTCAACAACGTGAACGTTCGTAAAGCCTACGCGACGCAGACACTCAGGAACCATGGTAATGCCAGCTCCATGGAGACTTGAGTAAACGAGAGGAATATTGTGTTGTCTTTTGATGGCATCGCGATTGGGAATGAGCTTTATGACTTCGTCATAGTACGCATCTTCAACTTCAGGTCCGATCGGCGTGATATTCTCCGGAACAGGATCAAACTTTACCTGGGAAAAGTCGGTGATGGCTTTCACTTCGCGAATGATGTTGCCGTCGTGTGGAGGCACAACCTGCGCGCCATCGGACCAGTAAACTTTATATCCGTTGTATTCCTTGGGATTGTGCGACGCAGTGATGACGATACCACCCTGACAACGCAGGTAGCGAATGGCAAAGGAGAGCATCGGTGTCGGCCTTAGCTCAGGGAACAACTTTACGAGGATGCCGTTGGCGGAAAGAACGTTTGCGGCTATGCGCGCCAGTCGGCTGCTGTTGTTCCGGCTGTCGTGTGCGATGGCCACTGTGACCTTTTGCCCCGGGAAGCTCTTTAGGAGATAGTTGGCAAAGCCCTGGGTTGCCATGCCAATGGTATATGGGTTCACGCAGTTGGAGCCGGGTCCCATAATGCCGCGAAGGCCGCCGGTACCGAACTCCAGGTCCTTGTAAAAACTGTCTACCAGCACCTTGCTGTCGGGGCTGCTCATCAGCTCCCGGATCTCTCGCTTGGTATCGTCGTCCACGAAGGGACTATCGAGCCACTTTTGGGCTTTTCGCTTTACCTCTTCCAGTACAGTAGTTTCCATGGTTAAGGAATGAGGCTCAAAATTAGAAAAGGCAGTCTAATCGGTGCCAACGGAGTGATATTTTTTGGCGAATGGCGCGGTCACAGGTTACCGCGCAGCGCCTGCTCACGTTCGATGGCTTCAAACAAGGCTTTGAAATTGCCCTTTCCAAACGAGGTTGCGCCCTTGCGTTGAATGATCTCATAGAAGACGGTGGGGCGATCGGTTACCGGGCGGGTAAAGATCTGAAGCAAATAGCCCTCGTCGTCGCGATCGATAAGAATGTTGAGTTTCCGGAGCGGGTCCAGCGGTTCGTCAATATCGCCAACGCGATCCGGTATATCGTCATAGTAAGCTTCAGGAACATGAAGAAATCCCACGCCTCTTTTCCGAAGTTCGCTCACCGTCTTGACGATATCATCGGTAGCGAGTGCAATGTGCTGAACGCCGGGGCCGTTGTAAAATTCGAGATACTCTTCGATCTGTGATTTCCTTTTGCCTTCAGCGGGTTCGTTGATGGGGAACTTGATATAACCATTGCCGTTCGAGACAACCTTTGACATCAGCGCACTGTATTCTGTGGAAATGTCTTTGTCATCAAACGTTACAAGCAGGCGAAAGCCCATTACCTTTTCATAAAACTCCACCCACCTGTTCATTTCCCCCAGGTATACATTGCCTACGCAGTGGTCGACGTATTTGAAACCCACCGGCGTTACGGACACTTCAGGTGTTACGGGATGATATCCCGGCAGGAAAGCGCCGGAATAATCGCGTCGCTCTACAAAAGTGTGGACCGTGTCGCCGTAGGTCTTGATGGATGATGTGACAACTTCACCATGTTCATCCTTCAGGCGTTTGGGTTCTGCGACTGGTTCGGCACCGCGTGTTGTGGTTTCACGAAAGGCCGCTTCAGCATCTGCTACCGTAAGTGCGAGTACTTTTACACCATCGCCATGAAGATGTACGTGTTCCGCTATCGGTGAATCGGGCCGAAGTGCGCTCGTGAGAACAAACACAACTTTGCCTTGCTTTAATACGTATGAGGCCCTGTCGCGCACGCCGGTCTCCGGTCCTGCATAAGCGATCTGTTGAAAACCGAAAGCGTGCTGGTAGTACGCTGCCGCCTGCTTGGCGTTTCCCACATAAAATTCTATGTGGTCGGTACCCTGGATGGGGAGGAAGTCTTCATTCATGTATGCACACGTTTAGGTTACGGTAAATTTAGGAAGGTCGACAGAGAACCCGAATCTTTTGGCGAAGAAGTTGGCCGGCGCTTTCCTAATCGCGCGATTTGTCCAATATTTATGGAAAAATTACTATTATCCCTTATCCCTATGGACGCGAAGGAGGTTGACCGGGCACTCGGCAGACTTGCTGAAAAAAGGCGGGAACTGAATGCCGTTGACTACAGCAATCCCAGGTACGACGAACTGGAAGAAGAGTTGCACGATATGGAAGATGAGTTCCAGGAAAAGTACGGAACCTATCTGGAGAAGGTACTCCAGGAAGTGCATAACAATCATTGCCCGGAGAACGACGTCCTGTTGCCTATCGCATACATGGGAGATGGTGTACCTGTGGAAATCGAACGCGGGCCGAAAAAAGAAGCGCGACTCATCCTGGAAGCCAATCCACTGCGCATCCTGCTCCGAACAGGCAAGGATCAGAACGAAGTGGTCTGGAAGGCTTGACCGTACTGCAATTTCTTTAGGCGAACCCAAGCTTTTTGCGAACGCGTTCTAACACGTCGCGGGCGATCACGCGCGCTTTCTCTTCACCCTTTTGCAACTTTTCTTCGAGCAGCGCTGCGTTCTCGTAATAAAGATTGAAAGTTTCGCGCTCTTTCGCATAACGAGTGATGATGAGCTCGAAGAGCTCCTGCTTGGCCTGACCGTAACCATAATTGCCATCAAGGTACTTGTTACGCATGCGCTTCACATCGGAAGGATCTGCAATCAGAGAATACAAAGCAAAGACCGTGTCGCTGTCGGGATCCTTGGGTGCTTCCATCGGTGTGCTGTCTGTAACGATCGACATGATCTGCTTGCGCAGCTGTTTTTCCGGAAGGAATATGTCGATGATGTTGCCGTACGACTTGCTCATCTTTTGTCCATCAGTTCCGGGAACAGTCATGACCTGTTCTTCAATCTTGGCTTCCGGAATGACAAAAGTTTCCCCGTAGAGATTATTGAAAGCGGTAGCTATGTCACGCGTAATCTCAAGATGCTGCTTCTGGTCTTTACCTACCGGTACGAAGTTGGCATCATAAAGGAGAATATCGGCAGCCATCAGTACCGGATAGGTGAACAGGCCCGCGTTGACATCAGACAACCTATCCGATTTGTCTTTAAACGAGTGTGCATTGGCGAGCATTGGGAACGGCGTCACACAGTTTAGGTACCACGCCAGTTCACATACTTCGGGAATTCGCGACTGCCGGTAGAAGTAGTTATTGTCAATATCAAATCCAAAGGCAAGCCATGCGGCTGCAACCGCCCGTACATTATCGACCCGGGCCTGGCGATCCTTAATGGAAGTCAGTGAGTGAAGATCTGCGATAAAAAACAAGGACTCGTTGCCCGGTTCCTTGCTCAGCCTGATGGCAGGAATAATCGCGCCCAGCAAATTGCCCAGATGCGGTCGTCCGCTACTCTGTATACCTGTCAGTATTCTTGTCATGACCGCAAATATAGTCCTAAAGAGGAACCTACACGCATGCGCCATCAATCCGATTCATGATGCGGAAGGTGTGACAGACCTCGCGCGCAGGTTCCCTTTAGGGCTGTGGGAGGGCGTTTGTCGGGATTTGGAACCCTCATTCGAAATTTCCACGTACCACAAGTATTCCTTCATTAACTTTGCAAGGATGAAAACACTTTTTTTTACTTACAGGAACGCACTGGCGCTGCTGCTACTTTTTGCGTCCGCCGCTTCCGGACAGCATATTCAATCGATCCGGTTTCAGGAACTTGTACACGACTTTGGTTACATTGACCAGCACGGGGGACCGGTAAGCTATTCTTTCCAGTTTGTTAATACCGGCGACAAGCCTGTTCGGATTATTTCCGTACAGGCTTCATGCGGTTGTACGACACCAGACTGGACGCGCGACCCGGTACCGCCGGGAAAAGGTGGGTTTATTCAGGCCAGCTATGATCCGAAGGGAAGGCCAGGGTATTTCAACAAATCACTAACGGTTACCACGGACGCCGATGCTACTCCTGTTGTCCTCCAGATCAAAGGGCAGGTCAGCATGGGCAGTGAGCTTGCTGCGGTGTCCGAGTTTCGTTCTCCCATGGGAAGCTGGAAGTTGAAGACCACTTCCTTCAACATGGGTAAAGTCTACCGCAAGGACGAGTTCACCGTTAGGGAATTTCCGCTGTACAATGGCGGAGAGCGGCCGGTAACGTTTCTTAAGATGGAAGGACCTTCGTATATCAAAACCGAAGTTCTTCCACCGACACTTCCTCCCCGCGCGCAAGGCAAGGTGCGCATCCTGTACAACGGGGCTGAACGCGACGCCTATGGATTTCAATCCGACCGCATCGACATCCATACCGACGATGAAGACATGCCGGTGAAGTCGATCACAGTGTACGCCACCCTTGAAGACCACTTCCCCGTGATGTCGCGTGAAGAGCTTCAACGGGCACCGGTGCTTCGGATACTGGGATCTTCGTTCGACCTGGGCAAGATCAAACAATACAAGGATGCACGCCACGTCGTAACGCTGAGAAACGATGGTAAATCCAGGTTGACGATCAACGCAGTCCAACCGAACTGTCGATGCATCAGCACCGAACTGGCCTCCAAAGAATTAAAGCCCGGTGAAGAAGCTACGCTGGAAATCATCTTTAACCCCGAAGATCGCCTGGGTACTCAGCAAAAGTCAGTCGTGATCTATTCCAACGATCCTCAAAGTCCCGCGCAGCGCATCACCTTCAACGCGTACGTTGAGAAATAGGGATGTAAGGATCGGCAATCCCCTATGTGCCCCATGTATACGCCTATGTGCCGTATGTGGTTCAAGTATCTTACATAGGGATTATTGTAACTTTGGCTAGTTTCCATACCACAGTATCATGAGCGACAACCGTCCAAAAACCCAAAAACAGGATCTCTTTGAGCATCCCGACTTTTACGAAGTTGACGCGCTGTTAACCGAAGAGCAGAAGCTTGTACGCAGCACCATGCGTCGATTCGTCAAAAAGGAGATCACACCTTTCATTGAGGACTGGGCGCAGCGGGCACACTTTCCCGCGGAGTTGGCGAAGAAATTCGGCGAGGTCGGAGCACTGGGGCCTACTATCCCTACTGAGTATGGCGGAGGCGGAATGGATTACATCTCATACGGACTCATCATGCAGGAGATCGAACGCGGCGACTCCGGGTTGCGTTCGATGGCATCCGTCCAGGGATCGCTTGTCATGTATCCTATTTACAAGTTTGGTTCAGAGGAACAAAAGAAAAAGTATTTGCCTCGCCTGGCTTCTGGAGAACTGCTGGGATGCTTCGGACTCACTGAGCCGGATCACGGTTCGAATCCGGCAGGGATGACAACTCGATTTCAGGATATGGGAGATCACTATCTGCTGAACGGTGCCAAAATGTGGATCTCCAATGCGCCGCATGCTGACATCGCTATCGTGTGGGCAAAGGATGAGGCCGGTGTCATTCATGGTTTGATCCTGGAACGCGGTATGGAAGGATTCAGCACGCCGGAAATTCACGGCAAATGGTCGCTACGCGCAAGCAGCACCGGTGAACTCGTGTTTGATAATGTCAAAGTTCCCAAAGAGAACAAGCTTCCCGGCAAAACAGGACTGGGCGCGCCGCTGATGTGTCTGGACTCAGCGCGATACGGTATTAGCTGGGGCGCCATTGGCGCGGCAATGGATTGTTACGAATCAGCCAGACGCTATGCCCTCCAGCGCGAGCAGTTCGGCAAGCCAATAGCCTCCTTCCAGCTCGTTCAGAAGAAGCTTGCTGAAATGCTCACCGAAATCACCAAGGCCCAGTTGCTCGCATGGCGCCTGGGCACGCTGATGAACGAAGGAAAAGCCACCTCAGCACAAATCTCCATGGCCAAACGCAACAACGTTCGGATGGCCCTCGACATCGCCCGTGAAGCACGACAGGTGCACGGCGCCATGGGTATCACCGGTGAATACTCCCTCATGCGGCACATGATGAACCTCGAGTCGGTAATCACTTATGAAGGAACGGATGATATTCATCTCCTGATTCTAGGGCAGAGTATTACGGGGATTTCGGCGTTTAAAGGATAGATGCAGAGGCAGACGCAGATGCAGAGCCAGTGGCTCGAGGCCGAAGATAACGCCAGTCCTTCGGCGACAAAAAATTGATGTATGATTTCGCCGAAAAATTTCAGTTGTCACTCCATATCTTCAAGGTCCGTATTCAGATCGCCCCACACGATGTTCCTGGCTTCTTGACGAAAGAGGTTACCTGAAGACGAGGCACTCACGGCGTCCAACATTTTTTTTCGATTTGTCACCGGAATCTCTCTTATAGCCCTGCTTCCTTTTGTTTCATTGCCCTGACCCCATAGCATATCCATGAATTTTTGATTAACTTAAATAGTTGTAACTCACTGATAGTGAAGCAGTTTTTGCGATTTTTTGCCGCTTTTCTTACAGTTGTACCTTCCATCGCCTTTTCGCAGGGAATTGTGCGGAAGACGTATCACGACGCTGAGCGAAAACACCTCAAAGAGGTGTATCATGTGACGGACACGATCCAGAATATTCTCATGGGTCCGTATGAATCGTATTACCTGAATGGCAAACTCGAATCCCGCGGACAGTTCATCGACAATGAAACTGCTGGAGTCTGGGAATTCTTCTATGAGACCGGTGGGTTGAAAATGCGAGGTATCCTCCGTCAGAACGCCAACTACGGATTGTGGGAATACTACTATGAGAACGGCCAGAAGAGCATGGAGGGTACGATCAACGGCCGGCACCGCGAGGGTGAATGGAAGACTTACTACGAGAACGGACAGCTCAAAGAGATTGGCTCATACGAGGCCAACAAACGCGTTGATTACTGGAAGACTTTTTATGAAGACGGAGCCAGGCGCGGTGAGATCGTGTATGAAGACGACTACGGCAGATATACCGAGTATTATCACTCAGGCAAGGTGATGGGCGAAGGACCGAAACGCGGTCCAACCAAAGTCGGTCACTGGCGATACTTTTCTGAGTCAGGACATCTTGAGAGTGAAGGAGAACTTGAAAACGGTAGACGAACAGGCGAGTGGGTCTACTATTATCCGGATGGCAAAGTATCTGCCCGCGGATCATTTCGCGGTGATAAGGCCACCGGTACATGGACATACTTTCATGAGAACGGCGCAGTCAGTGCGACCGGAACTTTCGAGGATGGTGTAAAGGTCGGTCACTGGAAAACTCTATCTGCTGATGGGCTCGTGAGAAGCGAGGTAACCTATGTCAACGGGGCGGGCGAATACCGCGAGTATTATGCTGATGGCCGACTGAAAATCAAAGGACGCATCGAGAACGACGTGCGGCAGGGAAGATGGGAGTTCTACTATCCCGATGGCACACTTGAAGGCGAGTGCGAGTACGAAAACGGCAGGGGCAAATACAAAGGATACTATCCCACGGGCGCATTGCAAACAACCGGGGAAATGGAACAGGAACGCAAGGTGGGAACGTGGGAGATCTATGAAAAGGATGGAAGACTGTCCGGGTATTATCGACCCTTCTACGATGAGAATCGCATCCTCGCTACGGAGATCACCGAAATGGTTGGGAGAAGTAATCTCACAAAGGTGGTCACCCGTGGCAAGCGTTTTACATACTTCGTACCCAGGGCCAACGAATTTAAAGGTGTCATCGTAGGAACCAATCCGTTATTCCTCGCCGCGGGCCGACTGCCCGTGGGACTTGAATTCTACCTGCAGGAACGATTGGGTCATGAATTCGAGTTCATTGGTATTCGCGATCCGTTCTTCAAGTCCGACCAAAACATCACACCGGGACAGACTTTCATCCGCGGATACAGTGTCGCCATCAAACAGAAGTTCTACAATCCGATGAAAATCGGAATGTGGTATTTCGGACATGAACTGCGGTTCACCAACCTCGGACATTTTTCCAATGTTGTGCTGCCCCAGTTTCCCGATTTTTACTTTACTGTCAGTGGCGTTGAACAACGCATTGAATACGGCCCTGTTTTGGGATATCGACTCCTCCAACGCGGCAATGCATCCGGGTTGAGCATCGACGCATTTGTGTCCTATAACATCGGATACCGCGGCTTTGATGTTGACCCGAGCTACACGACCTACTTCACCGACGTCGAGCGTTCGCCCTTCTCCAACACATTTCATTTTGGCCTGAATTTCGGTAAGAGCTTTTCATTTCGGTAATTTACACCGTGAAGCACGCCTTCGGTCGCTTCATGGTGCCATGAAGTATGCATGAAGTCACTTCACGGTAGTGAAGGCTAAATACCTTCCCATATGAAAATTGTTGAGCTCGTCCTGAAGCCGGAAGAGGCTTTTGGCGATACATTTCCAGAAATCCTTAAAGCGAAACTCTCACTGCCTGCGGATGAGAACGTTACTGTCGTTCCCTTAAGGCGTTCCATTGACGCGCGCAGGCGCGAAGTCCTTGTACATATCCGTTGTGGTATTCCTGGTCCCGGAGAAACTGTGCCTACGCCGCGCACGCCTTCTTATCCTGATCGTTCTTCTGCTCCGGCTGTCATAATTGTAGGTTGTGGTCCTGCGGGACTGTTTGCTGCCGTCAGATTGCTCGAATTGGGATTTCGGCCAGTCATAGTCGAGCGAGGCAAGGATGTGCGCGAGAGGCGACGGGATCTGGCAGCGATCAACAAGCACCATGCCGTGAACCCTGATTCCAATTATTGCTTCGGTGAAGGTGGGGCAGGCACCTATTCTGACGGAAAACTCTACACACGCTCAAGTAAAAGAGGTGATGTACGACGTATACTCGACATACTTGTTGCGCATGGAGCCAAACCAGATATACTCTACGATGCGCATCCTCATATTGGTACCAATCGCTTGCCGCGAATCATTGCTTCGATCAGGCAGAGTATCCTGGAAGCTGAAGGAGTCATTCATTTTAACAAGAGAGTAACCGACCTGATAATGGATGCCGCTCGCGTTACAGGGGTGGTGACGCACGATGGCGACGAGCTGAAAGGGGAAGGTGTAATCCTGGCTACGGGTCATTCTGCCCGCGATATCTTTCACCTTCTGCATCGAAAGGGATTAGCGATCCAGCCTAAGCCGTTTGCACTTGGCGTACGCGTCGAACATCCACAACAGCTCATCGACAGCATTCAATATCACTGCGAAGGGGATCGTGGACCTTATCTGCCGGCTTCTTCATATGCGCTTGTGCACAATCTGGAGATGGGAGGGGCTAAGCGCGGTGTATTTTCATTTTGCATGTGCCCTGGAGGGTTTATGGTTCCCGCGGCTACTGCTCCAGGGGAGATCGTTATCAACGGGATGAGTCCATCCCGCAGGGACTCTCGCTTCGCCAACTCGGGTATTGTCGTGAGCGTGTCGGAAGCTGATGCACGCGACTCAAACGGACCGCTCGCTTTGCTTGAGTTTCAGGAAAACGTAGAGCGACTTGCTTGTGCGATGGCGGGAGGTACGCAGGCTGCACCCGCGCAGCGGTTGGTGGATTTTGTAAATGGCAGGGTATCGTCTACCTTGGCTGAAACATCGTATCAGCCTGGTGTTGTTCCAATTGACCTGCGGGGAGTATTACCGGATTTTGTCAGCCGGTCGTTGCAGGCAGCGTTTCGCGTGTTTGGAAAGAAGATGAAAGGATACCTCACCAACGAAGCACAGGTTGTAGCGGTAGAGAGCAGGACGTCATCGCCCATACGCATTCCTCGTGATGCGGAGACACTCATGCACCCGCAGGCGCGGGGATTGTTTCCGTGTGGCGAAGGAGCTGGATATGCTGGTGGAATCATGTCGGCTGCGATGGATGGTGAGCGATGCGCAGAGGCTTTTGCGCGTGTATTTAGTTTGAAGAAGTTGTAATGAGCGTTAAGAAAACAGTGGTTGTCGGAGCATCGCCCAATAGGGGCCGGTACGCATGGATCGCCAGTGAGATGCTGCAGGAATACGGTCACCCTATTGTCCCCCTTGGCATTCGTTCGGGAGAGATAGCCGGTGAATCCATTATAGACATCCGAACCAGGCCCGAGATACCTGATGTGGATACGGTGACGCTGTATCTGGCCCCGCCGAACCAACAGCAATGGTATGATTACCTGATCAGTCTTAAGCCGAAACGCATCATTTTCAATCCCGGTACTGAAAACCCTGAATTCGTGAGGCGCGCCAGGGAGGCCGGCATAGAGACAGTGGAGGCGTGTACCATGGTATTGCTTAGATCGAGACAGTATTAGATGAGTTTTTCCAACAAATGGAACTGATCAACTAATAGTTTAGTTAGCCTAAAGTAGGGGGTCTTTTTTGCTCCGAAAGGGGGGTAATAATTGTGTTAAATCATTCTTCTTTTCGCCTTAAAAGACCTATTTTTGTGGGTTGTAAACTTTGAACATGACCGACGTAAAAGGCTCAGTTGCCGTTGACTATTCAGCAAGCAATATTCAGGTTTTAGAGGGATTGGAAGCCGTCCGGAAACGGCCGGCGATGTATATAGGGGACGTTGGGATCAAAGGGCTTCATCACCTTGTTTGGGAGGTGGTGGATAACTCGATCGATGAGGCGCTCGCAGGGTACTGCGACGAAATCGTAGTCAACATTCACGAGGACAATTCCGTAAGCGTTGAGGATAATGGCCGGGGTATTCCCACGGACATGCACCAGAAGGAAAAGCGGTCGGCCCTGGAGGTTGTCATGACCGTGCTTCACGCGGGTGGCAAGTTCGACAAGAACACGTACAAGGTGTCCGGTGGCTTGCACGGTGTGGGTGTGTCCTGTGTCAACGCCCTGTCTGAAGAACTTACGGCTACCGTTTACCGTGAGGGAAAGGTGTTTACCCAGCAATACGAAAGGGGACGCCCCAAGTTTCCCGTTCGGGTCATAGGAGAATCTGCCCGCCGTGGCACGACAGTCCATTTCAGGCCTGATCCGCAGATATTCCAGGTTACAGAGTATAACTACGAAACGGTGGCTTCCCGCCTCCGTGAGCTGGCATTCCTGAATCCCAGGATTCGGATTACGTTAAACGACTACCGCGATCGTGACGAGAATGGCCAGCCCAGATCGGAAACGTTTTACTCTGAAGGCGGCCTGAGGGAGTTTGTAGAGTATATCGACTCGACGCGCGAAAAGCTCATTCCCGAGCCCATCTACATCGAAAGCAACAAGGGAGACATTCCGATCCAGGTGGCGATGAGCTACAATACTTCCTTCACGGAGAATTTGATCTCTTACGTCAACAACATCAATACACACGAAGGGGGTACCCACGTAGCCGGATTCAGAAGGGCATTGACCCGCACGTTGAAGTCGTACGCCGATCGCTCCGGTCTGCTCGACAAAGTAAAGATCGATATCAGCGGGGACGACTTTCGCGAAGGCCTTACGGCCGTGATCTCAGTGAAGGTCGCTGAGCCCCAGTTTGAAGGTCAGACCAAGACTAAGCTGGGTAACTCGGAAGTGATGGGCGTGGTCGATCAATCGGTAGGTGAAATTCTTCAATACTATCTCGAAGAGCACCCGCGTGAGGCGAGGCTGATCGTCAACAAGGTTATTCTTGCGGCGCAGGCCCGTCACGCTGCCCGAAAGGCTCGCGAAATGGTGCAGCGCAAGAACGTGCTGACCGGCACCGGGCTCCCGGGAAAGCTTGCCGACTGCTCCAGTACGGATCCTTCAATTTCCGAGCTATACCTCGTTGAGGGAGATTCAGCAGGAGGTTCGGCGAAGCAGGGTCGCGACCGCGTGTTTCAGGCCATCCTGCCGCTGAGAGGTAAAATCCTGAACGTGGAGAAGGCTCAGGAACACAAGATTTACGACAACGAAGAAATCAAGAACATTATCACAGCGCTTGGCGTTTCTTTTGGCACAGCCGAAGACGCCAAGGCGTTGAACCTTGATAAGCTCCGGTATCACAAGATCATCATCATGACCGATGCCGATGTCGACGGCAGCCACATCCGGACGCTTATCCTTACGTTTTTCTTCCGTTACATGCGTGAGCTCATTGAACAGGGCTACGTATACATCGCGCTTCCGCCACTTTATCTCGTAAAGAAAGGGAAGGAGGAGCGCTATTGCTGGACCGAAGAGGAGCGGGAAGCTGCGACACGTGAACTCGGTGGAGGCAAGGATGATTCAGTATCCGTGCAGCGTTACAAGGGCCTTGGTGAAATGAATCCTGAACAGCTGTGGGCAACGACCATGGATCCCGAGCGGAGAACCCTGAAGCAAGTCACCATAGAATCGGCAGCTGAAGCAGATCACCTCTTCTCCATGCTCATGGGTGACGAGGTGGCGCCACGCAGGGAGTTCATCGAAAAGAACTCGAAATACGCCCGCGTGGACATTTGACAATCGGTGTCAGAAAGTTAAGGTAGATTTTCAGGAGGACGGTTTTCCCGTCAGAGTATGGCTGGTTGGGGACTTATCTGCCGTAACGGGAGGTTAGTCCCTGACTTGATGTTTTGAATTTGTCGGTATACCTTCCGGTATACATTATTGTTTAATCGGTATTAGGAATGAGTGAGGCGACGGTTACAACGGCGGATAGAATTTCCCAACAGATCGGCGAGAGTAACTACATCAGCCGCGATCTCAGTTGGTTGCAGTTCAACTACCGTGTTCTGGATCAGGCCAGGGACACGAACAGGACCATCATTGAACGACTCAAATTCTTTTGTATTACCGCTTCCAACCTCGACGAATTCTGTACGATCCGACTTGGTAGCCTTTACAACTATATCGACTACGGCAAGGCACGGTACGACTACAGCGGACTGCGTGAAGAACCATTCCGCAAGTTGCTGCTGACCCGCACCAAGGCTTTCTTTAAGGATCAGAACGACTACTACATAAACGACCTTAAGCCCCTCTTCGAGGAGAATGGCTTCGTGATACGCGGCTATGAATCTCTTTCACAAGAGGACATCGACCGCGTGAACAACTATTTCCTGCGGACCATTTTCCCGATGCTTACGCCGATGGTGTTCGATAACTACCACACCTTCCCAACCCTGGCAAACAACAGGCTGCTGGTAGGAGTGGTGACGCGCAACCCGATTGAAAGTCAGGAACAACACAAGGCCTCTTTTGTCCAGGTGCCCCATAACCTGCCGCGTTTCTACGAAATTGAGCGCGATGATCTCATACAGTTTGTGCCGATCGAGGAAATCATCAAGCACAACATCGGGCACCTGTTCCGCAACGTCGAGATCATCTCGACGAACTTGTTCCGGGTAAACCGTAATGGCGACTTCACACTGGAAGAAAGTGAAGATATCGAATCCAACTTCCTGGAAGAACTTAAACGCAAGCTAAAGTCGCGCCGTACCGGTCGCGTGGTTCGTCTCGACATC
>Ga0079224_100004573_pt1 | contig 17962 bp, 12 predicted proteins | sample Stecom2015_FD_80414 | JGI IMG/M metagenome (GOLD analysis project Ga0079224, IMG submission 80414) | Agricultural soil microbial communities from Utah to study Nitrogen management - Steer compost 2015 | ecosystem: Environmental > Terrestrial > Soil > Agricultural land | place: USA: Utah...
AATGGGCGCGGTCGGTTACCAGCTTGCGACGCGACTGGACTATGCGCGCGAGCGCCTTGACGCCCATTTCGCGGCGGTCGAAGACCTGACACAAGCCAGCGACCACGTTCAGCAGGCCGTGACCGCGTTTCTCAACGGCGGTCTGACGGGTGTCGGGCTGGGCGAAGGCAAGCAGAAATTCGCCAACACGCTGCCCTTCCCGCACACGGACAGCATCTTCGCGATTATCGGCGAGGAGCTGGGCCTGCTGGGGACGTTCATCGTGCTGGTCTTGTTTGTGCTGCTGATTTATCGCGGCTTCACGGTGGCGCGCCACGCGCCGGACGCGTTCGGCGGCCTGCTGGCGGCGGGCGTCACGTGCTGGATTGCGTACGACGCGCTGCTCAATATCGCGGTGATGACCGCGCTGATCCCGCCGACGGGGGTGCCGCTACCCCTCATCAGTTATGGCGGGTCGTCGCTGGTGGCGGCGATGGCCGGAATCGGCCTGATTCTCAGCGTGTCGCGATCGGTGGGCCGGGCGGCAAAACCGGTCCGCAACCAGACGCCACGCTTGGCGCCACCCTCTGCCGAATGGAGAGACGCACGTGAGGATCATGATCTCAGCCGGCGGAACCGGCGGCGGAGTATACCCCGCGTTGGCCGTCGCCGGGGCAATTCGTAACCTGTATCCCCAGGCCAAGCTGTATTTCGTGGGCGCGCGCGGAGACATGGCGCGCGGGCTGGTCGAGCAGTCGGATGTCCAGTTTGACGGCTATCACGAGGTGCTGGCCGGGCCGGTGGCGGGCATCCCGCTTCTGGGCAAGATCGCCAGCGCGCTGAAGATCGTGGTGGGCGTGGTGCAGTCGTTGATTCTGGCGCTGCGCTTGCGACCCGAGGTGCTGTTTTTGACCGGTGGGTGGGTCGGCGTGCCGATGGCACTGGCGTGCTGGCTGTTGCGACGCTCGATCGTGATTTACGTACCGGATATTGAGCCGGGGCTGATGTTGAAAGTGATCGGACGCCGGCTTGCGCGCGTGATCGCGGCGACAACCGACGCGACCGTCGCGTACTACCCCGGCAAGCGCTTGGAAGTGACCGGCTACCCGCTGCGCCGCGAGATTCTCGAAGCGAGCCGCGAAGCCGGGATCGCGGCGCTGAAGCTTGACCCGCAGCGGCGGACGCTGTTGGCGTTCGGTGGCAGCCGGGGGTCACGCAGCATCAACACGACCATGAGCGCGATCGCGCCCACGCTGCTCGAAGACAACGTACAGATCGTGCACATCTCGGGGCGGCTGGATTGGCCGCAGGTTCAGCAGGCGCACGCCGCGCTTGCTCCAGAGCAGCGCCAGCACTATCAGGTGTATGATTTTCTGCCGGACATCGGGCAGGCGTTCGCCGCAGCGGACCTGGTGATTAGCCGCGCTGGTGCGTCGGCGCTGGCGGAGTTTCCGCAGCTTGGTCTGCCCGCGATCCTGGTGCCCTATCCATACGCGTGGCGCTATCAGAAGGTGAACGCGGATTACCTCGTCGAGCGCGGGGCGGCGGTGCGGCTCGATGACGAGCGGCTGGGTGAAGAATTGCTGCCGCTGGTGCGCGAGTTGCTGGCGGACGAGGCGCGGCTGGCAGGAATGCGGCAGGCGTCGAGCGCGCTACGCTTGCCGGACGGCGCGGGGAATATCGCGCGGCTGCTGGCGCGCACCGCCGGGCACGGGACCGAATGATCGCGGGGTTGGCGCGCAGGGCGACTTCGCGCATACTAAGCAGTGAGCGATTAGCCGTTAGCAGTGAGTGTAAAGCGGAAGGCCGGACGCCTCGCCCGGCCAGGGGGCAGATCCCATGATCGAACTATCGAGTTTTCTGTGGATGATGGTCATCGTCTTCGCCGTGATCGGGTATATGCGCGGCTGGACGAAGGAACTGATCGCCACGGCAGGGATCGTGCTGGCGCTGTTTACGCTGAAGCAGTTCGAGGCGCTGGTAATCGATCCGCTCACCGATGGGCGGCAGGCGCCGAAATTTTACTTGCAGGCGGCGATCTTGCTGCTGCTCGCCTTCTTTGCATACCAGACACCGCCGGAGCGGCTGGCGCGCGGCGGCGCGGTCCGCAATGCGCGCGAAACGCTGCAAGACGGGATTCTCGGCGCGCTGGTGGGAGCGCTCAACGGCTACCTGCTGATCGGCTCGCTGTGGTGGTATATGGATAACCTCGAATACCCGCTCAGCCCGTTCATTACGCCGGTCGCACCGGGCTCGCCTAGCGCGGAGATGGTCGATGCGCTGCCGCTAAGCTGGATGCTCAGCGCGGATGGTGGCCTGCTTTCGCTGGTGATGATCGGGTTGTTCATCTTTGTGATCGTCGCGGTGGTCTGATTCCGCCTGCCTGCTGCCAACCCTCGCGCCTGTTACCCGCTCGCTGCACTCTCCAGGAGCCATCATGCTTCATCCTGACCAGCATATCCACTTTGTGGGCATCGGCGGCTTTGGCATGTCCGCGATCGCGCGCGTGCTGCTCCAGCAGGGGTACACGGTTAGCGGCTCGGACCTGCGCGCCAACGACCTCACCCGCGCGCTACGTGCTGCCGGGGCGGCGATTTACCAGGGGCACGCCGCGGCGCACATCGCCGGGGCGGACCTGGTGGTGACCACCTCTGCCGCGCAGGACGACAACCCGGAGATCGCGGCGGCGCGGGCGCGCGGCGTGCCGGTTCTGCGGCGGCGCGACCTGCTCGGCGAGCTGATGGCGGGACGCACCGGGATCGCGATCGCGGGGACGCACGGCAAGACGACCACGACCGCGCTGCTGGTCCACACGCTGATCACCGCCGGGATGCCGCCCACTTACATTGTCGGCGGGGTGATGGCGAACGCCGGGGACAACGCGGGGATCGGCGCGAGCGACTATTTTGTGATAGAAGCGGACGAATACGACTATATGTTTCTAGGGCTGCGTCCGCAGATCGCCGCGATTCTCAACGTCGAGCACGACCACCCGGATATGTTCCCTACGCGCGCGGATGTGATCGACGCATTTTCGCAGTTCGCGGAGCGGCTGGAACCCGGCGGGCTGCTGGTCGCGTGCGCGGACGACGCAGCGGCGACCGCGCTGGCCGAGGCGCGCCGGGCGGTGGGCCAGCCCGCGATCACTTACGCGCTTGACGCGGCAGCGGATTGGTCCGCGACCAAACTGGAACCGCTGGCGGCAGGCGGCACACGCTTTGTCGCACGCAAGGGCGCGGCGCTACTAGGCGCGCTGACGATCGCGGCGCCGGGGCGGCACAATGTGTTGAACGCGCTGGCCGTGCTGGCGATCGCGGATCGGCTCGGCGTGCCGTTTGGCGCGGTAGCCGAGGCGTTTGCGACATTCAAGGGCACGGGGCGCCGCAGCGACGTGATGGGGCAGGCGGGCGGCGTGACGGTCGTCAGCGATTACGCGCACCATCCGACCGCGATCCGCGCGACGCTGGCGGCGTTCGCCGAGCGACCGGGCATTGGCGACCTGTGGGCGGTGTGGCAGCCGCACACGTTTGGCAGAATGCGCACGCTGGCGAATGACTTCGCGGACGCGTTTGGCGCGGCGGATCACGTGCTGGTGACGGATGTGTATTCCGTGCGCGAGACACCGGGTCCGGGCCTGGATGCGCCAGGGATGGCGGCGCGTATCGCGGCGCAGAGGCACGCGGATGCTCGTTGGACGGGCGATTTCGACGCGACGGCTGTCGCGCTGCTCGATGGCGTGCAGCCGGGCGACTGGGTCTTGATTCTATCGGCAGGCGACGCGCCCGCGATCGGCGACATGCTGCTGGCGCGGTTGCGCGAGGTGGAGAAGGATACAGGCGCATGAGCGATCCATTTACGGCGCTTGAGGCGCGATTTGGCGAGGCGCTGCGGCGTGACGAGCCGATGGCGCGGTATACGGTCGCGCGGCTGGGCGGCCCGGCGGACGCGCTGGTGACAGTGCGCAGCCGCGACGAGCTGGCGGACGCCGTCACGCTGGCGGTAGAGAGCGGCCTGCCGTGGCGCGTGCTTGGCGGCGGCGCGAACGTGCTGGTCTCGGATCGCGGCGTGCGCGGGCTGGTGATTGTCAACCATGCGCGCGAGGCGACGCTGGGCGAGGATGGACAGGTCTGGGCGGAGAGCGGCACGAGCTTTTCGACGCTGGCGCGCAAGGCGGCCAGTCGCGGGCTGAGCGGGCTGGAATGGGCGGTGAACGTGCCGGGGACGGTCGGCGGTGCGGTCGTCAACAACGCTGGCGCGCACGGTGGCGACGTGGCGGCGCGGCTGGTGTACGCCGACCTGCTGGACTGTGCGCAGGGTCGCACCGTCGAGCGCTGGCCGCCAGAGCAGATGTGCTACGATTACCGGGCGTCGGCGCTCAAGGGGCAGCACGGGCGCTATGTCGTGCTGGCGGCGGCGTTTCGCCTCGATCCGGGGCATGAGCCGGCGGCGATCAACGCGCGCATTAGCGAGCTGGTTGCACATCGCAAAGGGACACAGCCGCCCGGCGCGTCGCTGGGCAGCATGTTCAAAAACCCGCCCGGCGACTATGCGGGACGCCTGATCGAAGCCACCGGTTTGAAAGGGACGACGGTCGGCGGGGTGCAGATCTCGCCGGTGCACGCCAACTTCTTCATCAACCTCGGCGGCGGGACGGCGGCGGACTATCGCGCGCTGATCGAGCTGGCGCAGGCGCGTGTCGCAGAGGCTAGCAGCGTGCAGCTTGAATTGGAGATCGAGCTACTTGGCGACTGGACAGATGTCGCGCCAGGATCCCGTTAAGCGCCCCATAGCCGATTTGTAAGATGTGATAAACTCAAACCGGTTTTGAGCTTGGCCTCAACCGTGAAGGGATTCTGAATTTTCGGAAGTTGAGAGTCAGACGGCTTTTTTCACATTGGACACGAGAACAATGTTGGATTATAGTGGGATTATGTTGTGGGAAATCGATACCGCAGCGTTTACAATCAGAAGAAGGGTATCGCCTGGGCAGTACGGTCCTGCGCGGTAGCCTATACGGCGTAACCAGGCATGGCTTCGTTGAAGACTCGACAGCGGCGCGCGCGTCAAGACATCGGCACTCGAGGCCACGTTCGTCCCTCGGTTCGCCGGCAGCGTATAGCGCGCACCGAGCCTGCAGACCCAGTCCCACAGCGGATGGCCCCGCTCTCGCGGCTGGCGGCGACAAGCGCGCCTAGCCTCGCGCAGCGACGCGCCCAACGGCGAGAGCAGAAGCGACGCGCTCAGGCGCCGCGCACTGTCCCGCAGATCAAAGTGCGGGTCAACCCGCTCCAAATGCTGAGCTGGCGCGCGGTGTCCGGGGCGATTGTGATCGGGCTGTCGATTGTGCTGTACTTGTTCCTGACGGCTGACGCGTTCTACGTGAGCTCGGTCGCCATTGGGGGGGAAAAGTACCTCTCGCGTGAGGAAATTTTCCGATTCAGCGATGTCGCGCAACGCCATATTTTCTGGATTGATCCCGCCGAGGTAGCGGAGCGGCTGGAGCAGGTCGCCAATATTGCTGATGCCGAGGTGTATGTTGGCTGGCCGCCAGATATGGTCCAGATTATTGTGACGGAGCGCGAGCCCGCGCTGATCTGGGAGCAAGGCGTGCGTGTGTGGGTGGATGTGAACGGAATTGTGATGCGACAACGCGAAGATCGCCCTGAACTGCTGCGGATTGTGGCGCCTGCGACGGAAGAGTCGCTGGATGTCGGCGCGCGCATCCCGCAGACGATCGTGGATGGGGCGCTCCAGCTTCGCCAGCGGCACCCGAACATCGACGTGCTGAGCTATGACCCGCTGAGGGGGTTGGGCTATCGTGATGGCGGCGGCTGGACGGTTTGGTTTGGCGACGGAAATGAGATCGACACGAAGCTGTTGGTCTATTACGATGTGGTCGAGAATATCAAGTCGAAGGGCATCCAGCCCGGCGACATTTTCATGAATGAGCCTGACCGGCCGGTATACACGGTGTTGTGGCACGAAGGTGGCTGATTAGCGGATGGGCGAGTTGGTCGTAGGGATTGATATTGGTACCACGAAAGTGTGTACCATTGTGGGCGAGGTCCGCGAGACGGACATTAACGTCCTGGGCGTGGGCATCGAGCCGTCACACGGCATGCGTAAGGGCATGGTGACGGATGTCAACGCGCTCAGTGCGGCGATCTCGTCCTCGGTACACAAGGCCGAGCGCAGCAGCGGCTATGAAATAGGGCGCGCGTTTGTGTCGGTTGCCGGGGGGCAAATCGAGTCGATCAACAGCACGGGGGCCGTGGGGATTTCCAATACTCACGGCGTGGAACTGGTCGACCTCGATCGGGCGATGGACGCGGCGCGCGCCGTCCCCTTGCCGCACGGGCGTGAAGTGCTACACGTGATCCCGCGCAATTATACACTCGACGGGCAGGCGAACCTGCGCAGCCCGGTGGGGATGCTTGGCTTCCGGTTGGAAGTCGAGGCGCATATTATCACGGCGGGCGCGGCCAATATCCGCAATCTGGAGAAGTGTATCGAGTCCGCCGGGGTGTATGTTGACCGCTTCATCCTGAACCCGCTGGCGTCGGGCGATGTGGTGCTGACGCCCGAGGAGCGTGAAGCCGGGGTGATGGTCGTGGACATCGGCGGCGGCACGACCGACCTTGCGTTGTTTGTCGATGGCGCGGTCTGGCACACGGCGGTGATTTCAGTCGGCGGGCAGCACGTCACCAACGACATCGCGCACGGCCTGCATTTGCCGTTCGAGCTGGCGGAAGCGGTTAAGCTGGAATATGGGCACGCCGATCCGAAAGCGGTGAGCGCGCTCGAAGCGTTCCCGATCCAGCCATTTGGCGAGGAACTTCCGAGCAAAGTCCAGCGCTCGGACCTGGCGCTGATCGTCAATGCGCGCGTGGCCGAGATCTTTGAGCTGGTGCTCAAGGAGATCAAGCGCAGCGGGTACGACGGCCTGATGAAAGCCGGTATCGTGCTGACCGGCGGGAGCAGCCTGCTGCCCGGAATGAAGACGATCGCCGCGGATGTGCTGAAGATGCCGGTGCGTGTCGCGCAGCCGGAACACATCACCGGCATGGCCGAAGCGCTGAAAAGCCCATCATACAGTACCAGCGTGGGGTTGCTTAAGCTGGGGCTGATCATGGATCTTGAAGATGACCGGCGTAAAGGGTTGGGGACGAACGGCAGCAAGACGCCGCGCCCTGACGTGGGCGCGTTCTTTCGGCGCGCGCTGGGCCGCCTGCTGCCTGGCGAAGAGGATTAAGCGATAGACCGGAGCGCGAGCCACCGGGGGGTTTTCGGGTGGAGTTTTCTCGCTGCGGAAAATATCGTAAAATAACCAACGTGAAAGCGATTGTTAAATTGCTCCGTGGTGCGGAGTGGTGGGTTGGTTTAGGAAAACGGTGCGGAGCCATGGCCTAGCAGGGGGTTGTGGGCCGGCGCCAACATTCATAGTTCGGGTCTAGGGAGGGTGAGATTATGGCTGAGGCTCTGCCGTTGGGCGGCGACAACTTCGCGAGTATCAAAGTTGTCGGCATCGGGGGAGGCGGCGGGAACGCCGTCAACCGCATGATTGAAGAAGGCCTGGGCGGTGTTGAGTTCATCGCGATCAACACTGACTCGCAGGCGCTGCTGCTCAGCAAAGCCAAGACGCGCGTGCGGATTGGCGACAAGCTGACGCGCGGACTGGGCGCCGGGGGGAACCCGGAGATCGGCCGCAAAGCCGCCGAAGAAAGCGCCGACGAACTGTACGAAGTGCTGCGCGGCGCGGACATGATTTTCATTACCGGCGGCATGGGTGGCGGCACCGGGACCGGCGGCGCGCCGGTGGTGGCGCAGGTCGCCAAAGAACTGGGCGCGCTGACGATCGGCGTGGTGACGCGCCCGTTCACGTTTGAAGGCTCGCGGCGCATCCAGGCCGCCGAGGCGGGGATCGAGGCGCTCAAGAGCCAGGTCGATACGCTGATTGTGATCCCGAATGACCGCTTGCTCCAGATCGTGGACAAGCGCGCCAGCCTGCAGGACGCGTTCGGCATGGCCGACGATGTTCTGCGCCAGGGTATTCAGGGCATTTCCGAGCTGATTACCGTGCCCGGCCTGATCAACCTGGACTTCGCCGACGTGCGCACGATCATGTCGGAAGGCGGCGCCGCGCTGATGGCAGTCGGTCGCGCCAGCGGCGAGGATCGCGCCCGGATGGCCGCCGAAGAGGCGATCAGCAGCAGCCTGCTCGATGTCACCATCGACGGCGCGCGCGGCATCCTGTTCAACGTCACCGGCGGGCCGAACATGAGCCTGTTTGAGGTGAACGAGGCGGCGGCGATCATCAAGGAAACGTCGCACCCGGATGTCAACCTGATCTTCGGCGCGGTGATCGACGAGAACATGGGCGACGATATCCGCATCACCGTGATCGCGACTGGATTCGAGCAGTCACGCGTGGCGACGCGCCGCCCGACGAACACGCGCGAGCGCGTCCCGGCGCAGCGGCAGCAGTCGCAGCAGCGCCCGGCGCAGCGCCCGGTGCCGCAAGAGCCCGCCGCTGCTCCACCCGCGCCCGCCGAGCCGGATGTCGAGGCCCAGGCCCCGTCCCAGCCGCAGACGCGCAAGGTCGAAGAGGAATTCACGTCGCGCGTGTACGACACCGACGACCTGGATATCCCGGCGTTCCTGCGCCGCCGGTAAGCTGGTTTACAACGTAGCTTTCTCAGCGCGTGTGAGGGCGTCCTGACACTTGGCTTTCGCTACGCGCTGCATGCTCGCTGGCTGTTGTTGCAGTTATAATTTCACCCTCTGATGGCGCTGTCTTCGGTGCGGGTTTCCGCGCACGCGGCTACCTCAAACTGAAGGCGGCGCCGTTTGATTTTTCAAATGTGGCATGTGCCGCGCCGTTACCTTAAAATTGCCTTTGACAGTACCTCGGTACTATGTACCCATCCCGGTGATCATGCTAAAGTGTGAACCCCTCGAAACACCATATATAGGGGTTAGTTATCACATAATATCCCAAATATGGGGGTTAAGTGGGGTAAATGGGGTGGGATAAGTGGGTCACCTGGCCTATTTGGGATGGCCGCTTTCTGACTAAAACATGACTTTCGAAAACGCAGAAAGAGTTCGCGATGAAATGCCCGTATTGCGACGCTGATAACAAGTCGCGCGTGATTGACACAACCCGCGATATGCAGGATGGAATCCGGCGGCGGCGGGAGTGTAAAGTGTGTGGGCGTCGCTTCAATACGTACGAGCGTGTGATGCGTTCGACCCCGCTGCTGATCAAGAGCACGGGCGACCGCGAAGCGTTCGATCGCGAGAAGCTGATTCGCGGCATGCAGATTGCGTGCGCCAAGCGCCCCATCCCCGCTTCAGCGATCAGCGACCTGGTGGATCAGATCGAGACGCATCTGCAAAACATGGGCCGGGATGAAGTCTCCAGCCGCGTGGTGGGCGACATGGTCGTTGAGGGCCTGCGGCGCATCGATCCGATTGCCTATATCCGCTATGCCATCGTCTATCTGGGCCTGGATAGCACAACCAGCGTGCGCGACATGATCGACACGCTGCTGGGGGGGGACCAGAACGGGACACCCAAAACGCCCGCCGCGCCTGCGTCGTCGAACGGCGGAGAGGCGGGCGACGCTGCCTCTGAAGGTGATGGCGCTTCGAACGGTGGGCCATCCACCGAAACCGCCTAATCCAATCATCAGGGAATGGCGCGGGGTTCTGCCAGCGCAGGCAGAAACCCGTGTTGTGTTTTTCAGCACGTGGTTCTTGGACGTGGTGTAGCAGAATCGACGCGAGGGGGCCTGAGTGGGGGTCGCCTCCAAGCAGCGCGAGGAGCAAAATATGGCTGATGTAAGCAAGCAGGACCCGACAATCGAGGCCCGCACCAATGGCTTTCGTAAAATCCCTCTTCCGCCCGATCTCGCGCGTGAGATCCCCCTGAGTGACAACGCGCGGACCGTGCTGCGCAAGCGGTATCTGCGCCGGGGCGAGGACGGGCAGCCGGCGGAAACTGAGCAGGAAATGTTCTGGCGTGTAGCGTATCATGTCGCGCAATCAGAAGCGGATTACAACCAACCGGTCGAGCCTGCGGCGCGGCGCTATTATGAACTGCTGACGGAACTGCGTTTTTTCCCTAACAGCCCAACGTTTACCGGCGCGGGGACGCCGCTGGGCCAGCTCGCGGCCTGCTTTGTGTTGCCGATTGACGATGATATGGGCCGCACCGGGTCGGGCATTTTCGAGACGTTGCGCCACGCCGCGCTAATCCAGCAGACCGGCGGCGGCAACGGATTTGCGTTCAGCCGCCTGCGCCCGAAAGGGGGCATCGTCCGCTCGTCGAACGGTAAGGCGACCGGGCCGGTGGGCTTCCTGCGCGTGTATGACCAGGCGTTCGGCGAGATCGCGCAAGGGGGCAGCCGTCGCGGCGCGAATATGGCCGTGCTGCGCGTGGATCACCCCGATATCCACGAGTTCATCACCTGCAAGACAGACGAGAACTACATCACCAACTTCAACATTTCGGTGGGCATCACGGACGCATTTATGCGCGCGGTGGAAGAGGACGGCGATTTTGACCTGATCAACCCGCAGGACGGGTCAGCGTGGGAAACCGTCCGCGCGCGCGACTTGTTCTCTAAGATCGTCCATCAGGCGCATTACAACGGCGAGCCGGGCGTGCTGTTCCTCGACGCAGCCAATCGCGAGAATCCGGTCCCGCACTTGTACGAACTCGAGTCCACCAACCCCTGCGGCGAGCAATTTTTAGGTCCATACGAAAATTGCTGCCTGGGCAGCATTAATCTGGCGAAGCACATGACGCCCGAAGGCGAAGTCGATTGGGAGCTGCTCCGCCAGTCGATCGAGACCTCGACGCGCTTCCTGGAAGATGTCGTCTCGGCGAATAAGTACGTGCCTGCCGTGCCAGAGCTGGAAGCCGCCGCGCACCGCGTCCGGCGGATCGGCCTGGGGATCATGGGCCTGGCTGACATGATGTATGCGCTCGGCGTGCGTTATGGCTCGCCTGAGGGGCAAGAGTTCGCCAGCCAGGTGATGGAGTTCGTGCGATATCACGCGATGCGCACCAGCATCGAGCTTGCGCGGGAGCGCGGGCCGTTCCCGGCGATCGAGGGCAGCCGCTACGATCCCGCCGACCTCAAGTGGACGCCGCCACAGCCGCTTGTCCCCTACGAGCGTGACTGGGGGCGCCCCGCGCTGGACTGGCAGGCGATCACAGACGGTATCCGGCAGCACGGCATCCGCAACGGCGCGCAAACCACCATCGCGCCGACCGGCACGATCTCGACGGTTGCGGGATGCGAGGGATATGGCTGCGAGCCGGTGTTCGCGCTGGCGTACATGCGCCACGTCAACGACGCGGGCCGCCAGTTGACGCTGCAATACACCAGCCCGCTCTTTGAGCGCGCGCTGCGAAACTCTGGCCTGTCCGACGAGGAGATCGACGGCATTGTCGAGCAGGTGAACCAGATTGGTAGCTGCCAGGATCTCAACGACGTGCCCGAGGACATCCGCGATGTGTTCGTCGTCAGCAGCGATGTGACCGCCGAGGAGCACGTGCGGATGCAGGCCGCGCTCCAGGCGTTCACCGACAACGCGATCTCGAAGACGTGCAACTTTCCTGAAACCGCGACCGAGAGCGACGTGGCCGATGCGTATCTGCTCGGCTGGCGGCTCGGCTGCAAGGGCCTGACCGTCTATGTGACCGGCAGCCGCGAGAAGGTCGTGCTGGAGACTGCCGAGACCGCCAAGAAGAAGCAGGCGCTCGCCGAGACCGGGCCCGGCGAGCAGATACGCCTGTTCAATGAGGCGAAGAAACCCCGCCCGCGCTGGCTGAATGGCAAGACCTATCGCGTGCAGACGCCGCTGGGCGGGACATACGTCACAGTCAACGAGAATGGCGAGGGCAAGGGGCAGCCGTTCGAGGTGTTCCTGATGACCTCGAAGGTTGGCTCGGAGACTGCCGCAGTGTCCGAGGCAATCGGGCGGCTGGTCTCATACATCCTCCGCCTGTCCTCGACCGTCAGCCCGCGTGACCGGCTGATCGAGGTCGTGCGCCAGCTTAGCGGGATCGGCGGCGGGCGCCCGATTGGCTTCGGGCAGCAGCGCGTGCTCAGCCTGCCGGACGGGATCTCGCAGGCGTTGCAGGAGTATCTGGACGAGAGCGACGAATACGCCACGCTCGAGCCAGAGCCACCTGCCGTCAGCGAAGGACAGCTTGCCCTGCCGACCGTGCAGCAACGGACCGCTGACCTGTGCCCTGAGTGTGGCGCGGCGACGCTGGTTAACGAGGAAGGCTGCCGCAAGTGCTATAGCTGCGGGTTCAGCGAGTGCTAAGCCCGGCCTGAAACATGTAAATTCTCAGCAGCGGAGCCGCGTGAACAAGCGCAGGCTCCGCTTTTTGTCTTGCGCGCGGCGCCGGGTGATGCTACAAAGCAGAGAGCGAAGGGCCCCTGTGTGAGGGCAGCCCCTCGCGCGGAAAGGTGAGAAATGCGACGAGTCTCTGCCAGACGGGTAGCGCTGGCGGTCATCGGGCTGATGGCGCTCGGCTTGCTGGCGCTGGCCGCCGCGATGCTGGCGTATGGCGCGCAAGACCAGGCGCGCCCGGCGGACGTGATCATCGTCCTCGGCGCGGGCGAGATCGGGACGGAGCGCCGCACCGCGCATGGTATCGCGCTGTACCATGACGGGATTGCGCCGTGGCTGTTGTGTTCTGGTGGCTACCGGCACGCGGACGGTGACAGCGAAGCCGAGCTTTGCGCGTCGCTGGCCGAGGATGCGGGCGTCCCGGCAAGCGCGATCCTTTTGGAACCGGAGAGCCGCTCGACCGAGCAGAACGCAGAGAATGCCGCCCGGATCATGCGCGCCGAGGGCTTGCGCAGCGCGGTCGTGGTGAGCGATGGCTATCACCTGCTGCGGGCGCGGTGGCTGTTCGAGCGCGAGGACGTGACCGTCTGGACCAGCCCGGCGACTCCCCCTGGCGGCGCGGGTGATGTATTCGACTCGGCGTACAACATCACGCGCGAGCTTGGCGCGCTGATCTACCAGGGGGGCAAAGCCGCGCTTGGACGCTAGGCAGGTGGGCAAGGAGCAGGTGCGGGCTGTGGCAACTGTGCTCGTCGTCGAAGATGACCCCGATCTCCGATTTCTGTATGCGGCGGCGTTGGCACGCAGCGGCCACACTGTGACGACTGCCCCGGAGACGGCCCCCGCGTTGCTGCAACTCACGAATCGCCCAATCGATGTGATTGTGCTTGATGTGGGCTTGCCGGACCTGCCCGGTACGCGCTTGCTGGAGTTCATGCGCGGTGACCCTCGCCTGCGCGCCATCCCCGTCGTTGTGCTCTCCGCTGACGAGTCCACCCGCGAGCGCGCGCTCGCGCTTGGCGCGGCGTGCTTCATCACCAAGCCGGTCCGCCTGAAAGCGCTCGCCACGTTGGTCGACCGCCTGCTGAACGGACAACACCCCGGCGAACAGGCGTAGGGTAGGCGGTGTGCAGCCGTCGCGCCCTGCCGGTCGGCTCCCCCGTACAATAAGGTTGCATTCTTCCGCGCTACGCATCCTTTCCATGCGGAGCGCCGTATCGCTGCGGCGGCATGGTCGCCAGGGTCAGGATTCGGTTATGACTCTGTATAGCAGGGTCCTATCGGAACTCTGACACGGAGCGATCGGTATGGAAAGGATGACGGAACGAAGATGAGCAATCACGAAGAACACCATGAAGCAGATTTCGCGCTGCACGCGCCGTACAACGAGCATGTGGCGCTGATGGGAAACTGGAACGACTGGGAGCCGATCCCGATGGAGCGCGGCGACGATGGCTGGTGGCGCGTCAGCGTGCCGCTGCCGGATGGCGACTATCAGTACAAGTTCCAGGTGAAGTCGAAGAGCTACTTCTCCGATGGCGAGATGGTAACCATCGCCGACCCGCGCTCGCTGGTGGTGTCGGATGATTTTGAGAACACGCTGATCACGGTGAAGAACGGCGAGCGCGTGATCACCAACTATGAGTGGAAGCACGACGACCAGCCGCTGCCGGGGAATATGGACCTGGTGATCTACGAGCTGCACGTGCAGGACTTCAGCGGCGGGCCGGGGGACGTCCGCGAGGGCGCGCTGGGGCGTTTCCGGCACACGATCGAAAAGCTCGACTATCTGGTCGAATTGGGGATCAACGCCATCGAGCTGATGCCGGTCAGCGAGTTCCCCGGCGAGCACGGCTGGGGCTATAACCCGCGCTACCTGTTCGCGGTTGAGAAGTCGTATGGCACGCCCGACGATCTGTGCGCGCTGGTGGACGAGTGTCACGCGCGCGGCATCCGCGTGATTCTGGACGGCGTCTACAACCACAGTGAGGTTGCCACCCCGCTGGCGCAGATCGACCACAACTACTGGTATCACGGACAGCCGATGGATGCGCCCGACCAGCAATGGGGGCCGAAGTTCAACTACGAGTTCCATGATGACCAGTTGGGTTTCTGGCCCGCGCGGCAGTTCGCGCTGGACGCGATTTTGCACTGGGTGACGCATTTCCATATCGATGGTATCCGCTTCGACGCGACGGCGATCATCCGCAATTACGACGTGCTAAGCTGGCTGAACAGCGCGATCTACCAGCACATCGGCGGCGCCAAGCCGTTTATCACCATCGCCGAGCACGTCCCGCAGGATCCATCGGTCACCGGGATTGACGGGCCGCTCGACGCGGCGTGGCACGAGCATTTTTCGAAACAGATCATGGTCACGATGTGCGGGCAGCCACAGGAAGGGCGCGATCCGTATAACCTGGACGCGTTGATTGGGGTGATCGATCCGCTGCGGGATGGGTTCGCCAGCGCGCAGAACGTGATCAAGTACATCGACAACCACGATCAAGAGCGCATCATGTGGCAGCTTGGCGAGGCGGGTTTTATCGACGACGCGGCCTTCCGGCGGATGAAGATGGGCGCCGCGATTTTGTTGACCGTGCCAGGCATCCCGATGCTGTGGATGGGGCAGGAGTTCGGCGAGAGCGCGCCCCGCACCGAGTCCATCGAGCGCCAGCCGATTGACTGGGCGCTGCTGCAAAACGAGCGCAACGCCGATCTGAAGCGCACCTACCAGGGCCTGATCGCTATGCGCAAGAACACGCCTGCGCTTCGTGCAGACACGTTCGACGTCGTGCACCTCGATCAGGAGAGGTGTATCATGGCATATAAGCGTTGGAACGACGAAGGGAACGTCGTGGTGGTGGTCGCCAACCTGCTCGATGATTTCGCCGGCGAGGCGCACATCCCGAACTGGCCGAGCGATGGCAAATGGCACGAGTACATCAATAATTATGACGTCGAGGTTGGTGGCGGCACCCTGCATGACTCGCTGGCGGAGAGCGAGGTAAAAGTCTACATCAAGGTCGGTTAGCGGCCTGCGGCCTGCGTCGTATCTCGCGAGCGCCTGCCGCGTGGCCGGTTCAACCGGCGCGCAAAGATTGGAACTCCAAGCCCGTGCGAACATGCGCCGCGCGGCAGGCGAAAACATGCTTCAGGGAGAGAGGACGATGACAGGCTTACGGATCCGCTGGATTGGCGGGCTGGCGCTGGTATTAGCTGCCGCGCTGCTTATTTCCACACCTCTGATCGCGCAGGGCCAGGACGAGCCCCCGGCGCCGCGCGTGGTCGAGACGGCGCCACTGGCCGGGGAAGAACTGGCGCTCGACGACCCGGTCACTTTCTACTTCGATCAACCGATGGAGCGTGCATCCGTTGAAGATGCGTTCAGCGTGTCGCCTGCGGTTGAGGGCACGCTGACGTGGGCGGGCGATTCCGCGCTGACCTTCACCCCGGACGACGCCTACGACCGCGCGACCGAATACACCTTCACGATCGATGTGGGCGCGACCTCGGCGGATGGCGCGGCGCTGGCGGAGCCGTTCGAGTTGGCGCTGCGCACAACCGGCTACCTCGAAGTGGCCGAGGTGCTGCCCGCGCCCGGCTCGGAGGCGGTCGATACCGACAGCGTGATCACGGTCATCTTCAACCGGCCGGTCGTACCGCTTGTGACGGTCGACGAGCGGGATGCGCTGCCCGACCCGCTGGCGTTCGATCCGCCGGTCGAGGGGGATGGCGAGTGGATCAACACGTCGATCTACCTGTTCACACCGGCGGACGGGTTGCGCGGCGGTGAGAGCTATACTGCGACCGTTCGCGCCGGGTTGGAAGATGTGACCGGCGGCGTGCTGGCCGAAGACTATGTGTGGACGTTCACCACGCTGCCGCCGGATGTGATCACGATTGTGCCGGAAAACGGCGCTACCGGCGTCCGCCTTGAAGCACCGGTCACGGTGAGCTTCACGCAGCCGATGGACCACGACGCCACGGAGCAAGCCTTCTCGTTGGAGCGCACGCCGGACGATGAGACTGCGCTGGGCGAGCCGGTAGAGGGGACGTTCCGCTGGGCTGAGGACAGCCACAGCCTGACCTTCCGCCCGAGCGATCCGCTGGCGTTGGGCGGGACCTATACCGTGTCAATCGACGCAGCGATCGCGCAGAGCGAAACCGGCGCGCGGCTGCGCGAAGGCGCGACCAGCACCTTCAGCGCCGTGCCCGAACCGGCGATTGTCGAGACCTCGCCTTTTGATGGGCAGCAGAGCGCCGAACCCTACGGCGGGTTTACGCTGTTCTTCGCCGGGCCGATGGACTGGGAGACGGTCGAAGACAAGGTGATCATCGACCCGGAACCCTGGCGCGACTACGACGTGTATTGGTCCGAGTGGCAGAACAGCTTTACCTTCGGGTTCGACACCGAGCCGAGCGCGGCATACACCATCACGATCCTGCCGGGGATGCAGGACATCTACGGCAACACGATCGACGAGGGAATGGTCGTCACGTACACGACCCGACCCTACGCGCCAGAGCTGAGCTTACAGGCGCCGGGGCGCGTCGGGCTGTACAGCGCTTATACCGACGTGACGCGCCTCTTTGCCACGCATCGCAACATCGAGCGCATCGATCTGTCGCTGTGGCTGTTGCCGGTGCCCCAGTTCGCGACGCTAACCGGGCCGGATAGCTGGGAGTTGTGGGACACCTACACGCCGTCGCCCGAGGACCTGCTACGTCGCTGGTCGGTGGACGTCAGCGCCGGGCAGGACGAGCGCCGCTACGAGCTGCTGTACATCTCCGAAACGGGGCCGAGTGGCATTGGCAACGTCGAATGCCTGGGCGCGCCACCGCCGCAAGTGAAGCTTGGCGACGTGGCGCTGGTGGGCGAGGATGATCCGCGCCATCTCAATGTGCGGGCCGAAGCGGCTTTGAGCGCGGGCGTGATCACGCAGGCCGCGCCCGGCGAGACGTTTCAGATCATCGGCGGTCCGTTCTGCGAGAGCGGCTTCCTGTGGTGGCAGGTACGCTTGGACAACGGGATTGAGGGCTTCGCCGCCGAAGGCACGCTAGAGAACTACTTCTTCGTGCCGCTGCTGGGCACTCCCGCCGATCCGAACGCGCCCGCGCCCGCCGAGCCGGACCCGCCACCACCGCTGGCGCCCGGCGTCTACTTGCTGGAAGCGAGCGCGATCGAGCTAAGCGATCAGAGTGGCGCCTACCCGCGTCAGATCATGCTGGTGGCGACGGCGAATATTGCGCTGAAGTTCAGCCAGGACACGGCGCTCGCGTGGGTGACGGACCTGGAGAGCGGCGAGCCGGTCGCAAACGTGCCGGTCATCTTCTATAACGCGAACTTCAACCCGATCGGGCAGGCGACGACCGGCGTGGACGGTGTGGCGCGTGCCGAGATCCCGCACCTGAGCGATCTGTACACCACGGTTTACGCTTCGGTCAGCGCGGGCGACGTATTCGGCTTCGCGGTGAGCGAGTGGGCAGACGGGATGAACCCCTGGGAATTCGACGTGATGTCGGACTACCAGCCGGAGAACTTCGCCATCTACCTCTACACCGACCGTCCGATCTATCGCCCCGACCAGCCGGTGTACTTCAAAGG
>Ga0079224_100004574_pt1 | contig 17962 bp, 16 predicted proteins | sample Stecom2015_FD_80414 | JGI IMG/M metagenome (GOLD analysis project Ga0079224, IMG submission 80414) | Agricultural soil microbial communities from Utah to study Nitrogen management - Steer compost 2015 | ecosystem: Environmental > Terrestrial > Soil > Agricultural land | place: USA: Utah...
CTTGCTGCCACACTTCTCCGGGAGGAATCCCATGCCGCATCAGCTGGAGATCCGCGGACTTCATCTATCCTTTGGCGGGCTGCGGGCGCTGGTGGACGTCAACCTGCACGTGGACACCGGAGAGCTGGTGGCCGTAATCGGCCCCAACGGGGCCGGCAAGACAAGCCTCATCAACTGCATCAACGGGTTTTACCGGCCCCAGGCCGGCACCATCGCCTTCGAAGGGCGCGACATCACCCGCCTGCCGCCCCACGCCGTGGCCGCCTTAGGGATCGCCCGGGCCTTTCAAAACGTGGAGCTTTTCCGCGGCATGTCGGTGCTGGAAAACCTTACCCTGGCCCGGCACCTGCACCTGCGCTACGGCCTGGCCCACGCGCTGGCCTACTACGGCCGCGCCCAGGCCGAGGAGGCGGCCAACCGCCGGTTTGTCGAGGAGATCCTGGATTTCATGGAGCTGGAACCTTACCGGCACCAGGTGGTGGGCACCCTGGCCTACGGCGTGCAGAAGCGGGTGGAGATGGCCCGGGCCCTGTGCCTGGAGCCCCGGCTGCTGCTGTTGGACGAGCCCATGGCGGGCATGACCGTGGCGGAAAAGGAGGATATGGCCCGCTTCATCATCGACGTCAACGAGGAGCGGGGCACCTCCATCATCCTCATCGAACACGATCTGCACGTCGTCATGGACTTGAGCTCCCGGGTGTACGTCCTCAACTTTGGCCGGGTCATCGCCAGCGGCCCGCCCCAGGAAGTGGCCCGGGACCCGCGGGTCGTGGAAGCCTACCTGGGCAGCGAGCAGGCAGGTGAGCCAGCATGAAACCGTTCCCCGCCGCCGGCGGGAGCGCCCACAGCACGGCCCCGGCCGGCGCGGCCCCTCAGGACCCCCGCGCCTTGTCCGACGGACTTGCAGCCCAAGCCGCGGAACTATACAGCGCCTTGAGTCCGGAAGCGCGCACGGCCCAGACGTTGCCCCAGCTTCTTTGGGCCCGCGCGGCGGGGCCCGACCGGCACCGCCCCGCCCTGCGCCACAAGGAGTTTGGCATTTGGAACCAGATTACGTGGGAAGAGTACGCCCAGTACGTGCGCTGGACAGCCCAAGGCCTGTTGGCCCTCGGCCTTAAACCCGGGGAAACGGTGGCCGTCATCGCCGACAACATCCCCGAATGGTACTACATGGAGCTGGCCGCCCAGGCCATCGGGGCTGTGGTGGCCGGCATCTATCAGTCCAGCGTGGCCCGGGAAGTGGCCTACGGGGTGCAGGCCACCGGCGCGGTCTTGGTGCTGGCCGAAGACCAGGAGCAGGTCGACAAGCTGCTAGAAGTGCGGGATCAGATCCCGCAGGTGCGCCGGGTCATCTACGAAGACCCCCGGGGTATGCGCCGCTACCGGGACGACCCGTGGTTTCTGAGTTTCCAGGAGCTACTCGAGCTGGGCAAGGCGTATGGGGGACAGCACCCCGATGCGGTGGACCGGCTGGTGGCCCAGGGCGACCCCGACGCGGTGTGCCTGATGTGCTTTTCCAGCGGCACCACGGATCTGCCGAAACCGGTCATGCTCACCCACCGCAACGTGCTGGCCATGGGGCGCCACTTCACCGCCATCGAAGGTTTCCGCCCCGGCGACGACTACTTGTCCTTTCTCCCCCTCGCGTGGATGGGCGAGCAGATGATGGCGGTGGCCACGGGCTTGGTGGCCGGTTTCACCGTCAACTGCCCCGAAGAAGTAGAGACCATCGACCACGACCTGCGCGAGATCGGGCCGCACCTCATCTTTAGCCCGCCCCGGGTGTGGGAGGCCCAGATGCGCCAGATCCGGGTCAAAATGGAGGACTCCACTTGGCTCAAGCGGCAGGTTTTCCATTGGGGGCTCCACGTAGGGCTCAAAGTGGCCGACCTGCGCTTTGCCGGCCAGCCCGTACCCCTGAGCCTTAAGCTGCTCCACCGGTTTTTCCACTTTGCCCTCTACCGCCTGGTGCAAGACCGCTTCGGTTTCCTGCGCCTGCGCAAGGCCTACACCGCGGGCGCGGCCCTGGGGCCCGACGTGTTCCGCTTTTTCCACGCCCTGGGGGTCAACCTCAAGCAGGGCTACGGCCAGACGGAAACCAGCGGCATCTTTTGCGTCCACCGGGACGGCGACATCAAGTTCGAAACCGTGGGCACGCCCTTTCCCGGGGTGGAAGTGAAGGTCAGCGACCAGGGCGAGATCATGGTGCGGGGCGAGATCGTGTGCCGGGGCTACTACGGAAGGGACGACGCGACCCAGGCGGCCTTCACCGACGGCTGGCTGCACACGGGGGACGCGGGCTACATCGACCCCGACGGGCATTTGGTCATCATCGACCGGCTGCAGGACGTCATGCGCACCCAAGGCGGCGAAGTCTTCAGCCCCCAGTTCATCGAGAACAAGCTCAAGTTCAGCCACTACATCAAGGAGGCCGTGGTCTTTGGCGACGGGCTGCCGTATGTGGCCGCCCTCATCAACATCGACGCGGCCACTGTGGGCAAGTGGGCCGAGGACCGCCGCATCTCCTACACCACGTACCTGGACCTGTCGCAGAAACCGGAGGTGGCCCGGCTCATCCGGGAGGAAGTGGCCCGGGTCAACGCCCGCCTGAAGCCCGAGCACCGCATCCGCCGGTTTGCCCTGCTGTACAAGCTCCTGGACGCGGACGACGAGGAGCTGACCCGCACCGGCAAGGTGCGGCGCACCCTCATCGCCCAGCGGTACCGGCCTTTGTTTGAGGCCCTCTACGACGGCCGCCAGGAGGTGCCCGTGCGCACCACCTTCCACTACCAGGACGGGCGCGTCCAGGAGTTGGAGGTGCGGGTAGCCATCCAGTCCTTGACGGGTGAGGAGGCCCAAGATGGACTTCCTGCTGCAGCTGCTGGTTAACGGCCTCGTCATCGGATCGGTGTACGCGCTGGCAGCCCTGGGGTTTGTTCTGATCTACAAGTCCAGCCGCGTCCTCAACTTCGCCCACGGCGATTTCCTGGCCCTGGGTACCTTTGTGGCCTTCGCAATGGCCACGTCCTTGCGGCTGCCGGTGATCCCGTCCATCGTGCTGACTCTGATTGCCTTCTTTGTGCTGGGGCTCATCGTGGAGCGGGTAGTGCTCCGGCCCCTCATCGGCAAGGAAATCATCGCGGTCATCATGGTGAGCATCGGCCTGTCCAGCGTCATCAAGGGCGTCATGTACCTGATCTGGGGGCCGGGGTACTTCCTCTTCCCCGAATTCGTGCCCGACATCCCCATCATCATCGGTGACTTGTACTTGTCGCCCCTGCACCTGGTGGCCCTGGTCATCTCCGCGGCCTTCCTAGGGCTGTTCAGCCTGTTTTTCAAGCACAGCACCTTAGGGGTGGCCATGCGGGCCGTGGCCGACGACCAGCAGGCGGCGCTGTCCTTGGGGGTCAGCGTGCGCAAGATTTTCGCCGTCGCCTGGGGCATTGCGCTCCTGAGCGCGGTGGCCGCGGGCGTGGTGGTGGGCAGCATCACCAGCCTTAGCACCGAAGGGCTGGCCACCATCGGCATCCTGGTGTTTCCCGCGGTCATCGTGGGAGGGCTCGACAGCGTGCCCGGCGCGGTCATTGGCGGGCTGCTCATCGGCGTCCTGGAAAACTTGACCGCAGGCTTCCTCGACCCCCTCCTGGGCGTAAGCCTGCGGTCGGTGGTGCCCTTCATCGTGCTGGTGGTCATCTTGATGATCAAGCCGTACGGCCTGTTCGGCACGGTGGAAATCGAGCGGGTGTAGAGCGCCCGCGGGCGAAAGAACCATCCCCGGGCGGGCAGCGGGGCGGACGGGAGGCGTCGGGTCGTGCAGTTTTCCGCGTGCGGCAACTACAAGATCCGCTACAAAGACGAGGCCACCATCTTCCCCAACGACACCGGGCGGGTCTTTGTGGCGGTGCTGCTGTTGGCGCTGGCCAGCCTGCCCCTGTGGATGAGCCCGTACCTGGTGTTCGTGGGCACCTTGATCGGCATCTTTGTGGTGGGCGCGGTGGGCCTCAACATCCTGACCGGCTCCACGGGCCAGATCTCCCTGGGCCACAGCGCGTTTATGGGGCTGGGAGCCTACGCCGCGGGCCTGCTGGCCCAGGCGGGGTTTCCCTTCTGGCTGGCCATCCCCTTGGCGGGCGGGGTGGCCGCGGCCGCGGGCGCCTTTTTTGGCATCCCGTCCCTGCGGGTCAAAGGGCTGTACTTGGCCCTGGCCACCTTGGCGGCCCAGGTCATCCTCCAGTTCGCGTTCAACCTGTTTGACAGCCGGGGCGGCGGCACGTCCTATTTGTCGGTGCCGGAAGCGACGCTGCTGGGCGTCACCTTGGATCGGGACCGGCTTTTTTACTATGTGGTGCTGGCCGCAGTGGTGGCGGGCGTGCTGGCCGCGCTCAACCTGTTTCGCACCCGGGTGGGCCGGGCCTTCACGGCCATCCGCGACAACGACCGGGCCGCGGCGGCCATGGGCATCAACGTCTTCGCGTACAAGCTCTTGGCCTTTTCCATCAGCGCCTTTTACGCGGGTGTGGCCGGGGCCTTGTGGGCCTACGCGTCGGGGGTGGTGAGCGCGGAGCGGTTCACGCTGCTGCTGTCGGTGGAATACCTGGCCATGATCATCGTGGGGGGCTTGGGCAGCGTGCTGGGGGCCATCATGGGCGCCACCGTCATCACTGTGCTGCCCGAGGTGCTGCGGGTGCTGGCCGACTCCTTAAGCCAGGTGCTGCCCCAGGCCACCCACCTGTTCTTGGCCATGCGGTTCGCCGTTTTTGGCCTCATCATCGTCGGGTTTCTCATGTTTGAACCCCAGGGGCTGGCCGACCGCTGGCGGGTCATCAAGACCTACTTCAACACGTGGCCTTTCCGGTACTAGGTTCTCACCGCCGCGCCGGAAGCGGGCCGGACCAGGCCAGGGCCGCCCGCGGGGGGACAGCGCCTGCGGGCCGCGGCCTTTGGGCCGGCGGGCCGGCACCGGTTCCGGCGGCCGGCGGACACCGCGAAAGGGGATGCAGAACATGCGGCAGGCGTGGCTTGTGGTGCTGCTCGCCCTGGCGCTTCTCGCGGCGCCGGCGGCGGCCCAAGATGTGCCCACCATCAAAGTGGGCGCCATCGTGACCTACACCGGGCCCACCAGCGACGTGGGCGCCCACTACGGCGACGGCGTCCGGGACTACTTCCGCTGGCTGGCCGAGGAGCACGGCGGCATCGTGGAGACCGGCTTTGGCCCGGCCCGGGTGGAGCTGGTCTGGACCGACGACCAGTACAACCCCCAGGTCACCCTGACGGCCCTGCGCCGATTCATCAGCGAAGAGAACATCATCGGCGTCATCACCTGGGGCACCGGGTCCAACCTGGCCATCATGGACGAGCTCAACCGCGCCCAGGTGCCGGCCCTGTCCGCCTCCTTCCACCGGGGGCTGCTGGACCCGCCCGGGCAGTACAACTTCTTCATCAGCACCAATTACGACAACCACATGCGGGTCCTCATCGACTACGCGCTGAGCCAGCACACGGGGGACGCGCCGCCGCGCATCGCCTTCAGCGTCCACCCATCCCCCTACGGCCGCTCGCCCCTGGAGGCCGGCCGGTCCTATGCCGAGCAGCTGGGCTTGCCGGTGGTGGCCTCCCAGGAGCTGCCCGCGGACGTGCTGGACGCCACCGGCCAGATCCTGGAGCTGCGCCGGGCCCAGGCTGAGTACGTGTTTTTCCAAAACGTGGCCCAGCCCGTGTCGGTGTTCCTGCGGGACGCCCGCCGGCAAGGTTTGCGGGCCCAGTTCCTGGGCATTCACTACGCGGGCGGCGAGGAGCTCCTGCATCTGGCCGGCCGCAACGCGGACGGGTTCATCACCACCTCCGCCACGGTGACGTGGGACACCGACGTGCCGGGAATGGAGTTTATGCGGGCCCTCAACGCCCGGTTCCATCCCAACGTGGCCGTGCGCCCGCCCCACTACACTCAGGGCGTGGTCACCGCCATGGTGCTGACGGAAGCCTTGCGGCGGGCCACGGCCCCCACGGGCGCGGCGGTGAAGGCGGCCCTGGAGACGCTGGAGAACTTCGACGTCGGCGGGGTGGCGCCCCCCATCACCTTCGGGCCCGACCGGCACTGGGGCGCCGACACGCTGTACCTGTACCGGCTCGACGCCGGCGCCAACCGGCTGGTGTTCATCGGCGAGTTCGCGCCGTCGTATGACTGATGACAAGATGAGCAGGGATCTATCATGACGCAACCGGCAACCTTGGGGGCCCCCCTCGCGGGGTCCCCCGCCGCCCCCAACGTGGCGCCGCCGCTGCTAGTGGTCAACAACATCGAAGTGGTGTACCACGACGTGATCCTGGTGCTCAAAGGGGTTTCCCTGGCGGTGCCCCAGGGGCAGATCGTGGCCTTGCTGGGCACCAACGGCGCCGGCAAGTCCACCACCCTCAAGTCCATCTCGGGCCTTTTGCAGGCCGAGGAGGGCCACGTGCGCCACGGCACCATTCACTACCAGGGCCGCGACATCACCAACGCGGATCCCGCGGACATCGTGCAGGCGGGCATCGTGCAGGTGCTGGAGGGGCGCCGCATCTTCAAGCACCTGACCGTGGAGGAAAACTTGCGGGTGGGGTCCATCACCCGCCGGGACAGCCAGGTGCGGCAGGACATGGAGCTGGTGTACCAGTACTTCCCCCGCCTGTACGAGCGCCGGCGCCAGCTGGCCGGCTACTGTTCGGGCGGCGAGCAGCAAATGCTGGCCATCGGCCGGGCGCTGATGGTGCGGCCCCACCTGCTCCTCTTGGATGAACCGTCCTTGGGGCTGGCCCCCATGCTGGTCCAGGAAATCTTTGACATCATCGCCCGCATCAACGCCGAGCAGGGCACCACCATCCTTTTGGTAGAGCAAAACGCCCGGGTGGCTTTGGGCGTGGCCCACTACGGCTATATCATGGAGAACGGCCGCATCGTGCAGGAGGGACCGGTGGATCAGCTCAAGAATAATCCCGATGTAAAGGAATTTTATCTCGGGCTGACCGAATCCGGCACCCGCAAGAGCTACCGGGACGTCAAGGCCTACCGCCGGCGCAAGCGCTACATGTAGCCGCCGGGCCGGCCCGAGGCGTATGCTGGATGGGGGGATGGGGCGTGAGCCGTACGGAGGAGCGCCTGGCACAGCACAAGCCGCTTCCCGGGCAAGAGCGCAAGGAGCGGTTTTTGACCACGTCCGGCATGCCCATCAAGGGGCTGTACGGACCGGAGGACACCGCGGAGCTGGACTACCAGCGGGACTTGGGGGATCCGGGAGAGTACCCCTTCACCCGCGGGATTCACCGGACCATGTACCGGGGCCGCCTGTGGACCATGCGCCAGTTCGCGGGTTTCGGCACCGCGGAGGAAACCAACGCCCGTTTCCGCTATCTGCTCCAGGAAGGCCAGACGGGCTTGTCAGTGGCCTTTGACCTGCCTACCCTGATGGGCTACGACTCCGACCACCCCCGGGCTGAGGGCGAAGTGGGAGTGGAAGGCGTGGCCGTGTCCAGCCTGGCCGACATGGAAACCTTGTTTGACGGCATCCCGCTGGACCAGGTCACCACCTCCATGACCATCAACGCGCCGGCCATCATCATCTTTGCCATGTACCTCGCGGTCGCGGAAAAGCAGGGCGTTCCCTTCGATAAGCTTTCGGGGACGCTGCAGGCCGATATCCTGAAGGAGTACATGGCGCAAAACGAGTGGATCTTCCCGCCCCAGCCCAGCATGCGCCTGATCACCGACATCTTCGCCTACTGCGCGGAGCACGTGCCCCGCTGGAACACCATCAGCATCAGCGGCTACCACATCCGGGAGGCGGGCGCCACGGCCCTGCAGGAGCTGGCCTTCACCTTGGCCAACGGGCGTGAATACGTCCGGGCGGGCATCGCGGCGGGCCTGGACGTGGACGCCTTCGCGCCGCGGCTGTCCTTCTTCTTCAACAGCCACAACGACCTGTTTGAGGAAGTGGCCAAGTTCCGGGCCGCCCGCCGCATTTGGGCCAAGATCATGCGGGAGGAGTTTGGCGCGCGCAACCCGCGCTCGTGGATGCTGCGGTTCCATACCCAGACGGCCGGCTGCTCCCTGACAGCCCAGCAGCCCTACAACAACGTCATCCGCACCACCATCCAGGCTTTGGCGGCGGTGCTGGGCGGCACCCAGTCGCTGCACACCAACTCTTTAGACGAAGCCCTCTCCCTGCCCACCGAGGAGGCGGTGCGGCTGGCCCTGCGGACCCAGCAGATTATCGCCCACGAAAGCGGCGTGGCCAATACGCCCGACCCCCTGGGCGGGTCATATTTCGTGGAGGCCTTGACCAATCAGATGGAAGAGGGCGTGTGGGATTACTTCCGGCGCATCGACGAGCTGGGCGGCGTCATCCCCGCCATCGAAAAGGGCTTCTTCCAGCGGGAGATCGCCGACGCGGCCTACGAATACCAGCGCCGCGTCGAGTCGGGCGAGCAGATCATCGTCGGCGTCAACGCCTACACCATCGACGAGGAGACGCCGATCCCCATCCTGAAGATCGGGCCGGAAATCGAAGCCAAGCAGCGGGAGCGCCTGGCCCGGGTGCGGCGGGAGCGGGACGCCGGCCGGGTGCGGGCGGCCTTGGCCCGGGTGCGGGAGGCGGCCGCGAGCACCGAAAACCTGGTGCCGCCCATCCTGGAGGCGGTGCGGGCCTACGCCACCCTGGGCGAGATCGTGGACGAGCTGCGGGCCGTCTTTGGCGAATACGATGAGATCCAGATTCTGTAGACGCCGTGAGAACCCTGTCCAGTAGGAGGTAGCGTCGTTGCCGACGGCAGCCGTTTCCCAGCGCAAAATTCGGGTTTTGGTGGCCAAGCCCGGCCTGGACGGGCACGATCGCGGCGCGAAGGTCATCGCCCGGGCGCTGCGGGATGCGGGCATGGAGGTCATCTACACCGGCCTGCGCCAGACGCCGGAACAGATCGTGGATGCCGCGATCGAAGAAGACGTGGATGTCCTCGGCATCAGCATCCTGTCGGGGGCCCACAATACCCTGGTGCCCAAAATCCTCGACGGGCTCAAGGCCCAGGGCGCCGACGACATCACGGTGGTGGTGGGCGGCATCATCCCCACCGACGACGCCCGGCGCCTCAAGGAGTTGGGCGTGGCCGAGGTGTTTGGGCCGGGCAGCTCCCTGAAGGACATCATCGAATTCATCCGCCGGGCCGCGGCGGCACGGTCTTGAGGGCCCGCTCTACCCAGAGGCGGATTTCCTCCGTCAAGGGAAGGCGGGCCAGCTCCGCGGGCCCGTACCAGCCCACATGGCTGACTTCCGCATTGGCTCGCACTGCCACCGGTCCCACGGGGCGGGCAAAGTAAACGAGATCGATGTGCTCATGCCCCGGCCCGATGCGTTCGACCTGGACCCCCTGGGGCCGCACCAGCTGGCGGGGATAGTCCACCGGCAGGGCCCGCTCCCCCACCAGCTCCACCCGCACGCCGGTTTCCTCATACACCTCCCGCACCGCCGCCTCGTCGGGGAGCTCATTGGGTTCGATGTGGCCCCCGGGAGGCAGCCACATGCCCAGCCGCTTGTGGTAAAGGAGCAGCACCCGGCCCTGGTGGACCACGAAAGTGGCCACGGCAAAATCGCGCGTGATCTCCATAGTCCCGCTTCTTCGCAACGGCGGGCCGCGGTTCCTCTCCCTGGGGCCGCAGCCCGCGCCGCCGCCGGGACCCGGCCGTCGCTTGATCGGCCGCGGCGGGCATGTTATGCTGAAGGCGCGAACATAGATGATCAGGCAACCTTCGGGGCAGGGTGAGCCCCCTTTGGGGCAATTCCCGACCGGTGGCGATGCCGGCGGCCTTGGGGCCGCCGGACGAGCCCACGAGCCGCCGCGGCGGCAGGATCCGGTGCGAATCCGGAGCCGACGGTATAGTCCGGATGGGAGAAGGTTGCGGCTTCCGTGCAACTCCTGCTGAACCCGCGCATCGCGCGGTGTCCCAGCAGTGGGCGGTTTGCTGCAGCACGACACCCCGGGGATTGCCCATGGCAACCATCGGGGTCGTTTCTTTTCCGCGACCCCATAGGCGTGAGCAACGGTGGAGCATTGGCCAAAGGACCATCTGCCGTCGCCCGGCAGCCCGGCGGGCGACGATGCCTGGTGCATGGACTTGGCCTTGGCCCTGGCCGCCCGGGGGCAGGGCACCGTCGATCCCAACCCCATGGTGGGCGCGGTGGTGGTGCGGGACGGGCGCATCGCCGGCCTAGGATGGCACGTGCGGCCCGGGGAACCCCACGCGGAAGTGCACGCCCTGCGGGCCGCCGGTGACCTGGCCCAGGGGGCTACCCTGTACGTCAACCTGGAGCCCTGCGCTCATCACGGGCGCACGCCCCCCTGCACCGACGCCATCATCGCCGCGGGCATCCGCCGGGTGGTAGCCGCCATCGAAGACCCCAACCCCCAGGTCCGGGGTCAAGGCTTTGCCCAGCTGCGGGCCGCGGGCATCGAGGTGACGGTGGGCGTGCGGGCCCAGGAGGCCCGCCGCCTCAACGAAGTGTTTCTCAAGTACGCGGCCACCGGCCGGCCCTTTGTGCTGCTCAAGGCCGGCGTGAGCCTGGACGGGCGCATCGCCACCCGCAACGGCGCCTCCCGCTGGATCACAGGCCCCGAGGCCCGGGCGGCGGTGCACCGGCTGCGGGCGGCATATCCTGCCATCATGGTGGGCAGCGGCACGGCCTTGGCCGACGATCCGGAACTGACGGCCCGCACCGAGCCCCCGGCCGCCCGCCAACCCTTGCGGGTGGTGGTGGACTCCCGGGCCCGCCTGCCGGTGACCGCCCGCATGCTGCGGGCACCGGGCCGCACCCTGGTGGCCGTGACCCGGGCAGCGCCCGGGGCGCGCCGGCGGGCGCTGGAGCAGGCCGGCGCCGAGGTGGTCACCCTGCCCGACCGGGAGGGCCATGTCGACCTGGAAGCCCTCCTGGAGGAGCTGGGCCGCCGCGGCATCAGCGGCGTCCTCCTGGAAGGCGGCAGCACCCTCAATGGCGCCATGCTGCAGCTCGGGCTGGTGGACAAAGTCATGTTCTTCATCGCCCCCGTCCTCATCGGCGGCCGGGAGGCGCCCGGGGCCATCGGGGGCGCGGGCGCGGCGTCGCTGGCCGACGCCCCGCGCCTGGTGGACGTGGCCTGGGCGGCCTACGGCGCGGACTTGTGCGTCACCGGCTACCTGCCCGGGTCCGGAGCGCCCGGTGCCGCCCCTGCAGCGGGCAACCACGCGTAGAGGAGGCTGGTTCCTTGTTTACGGGGCTTGTGGAAGCCTTGGGCCACGTGGTGGCCCTGGACCCCCTGCCCGGCGGCGCGGGGCTGCGGCTGGTGGTCCGGGCGCCAAGGCTGGCCGCGGACACGGCCGTGGGCGACAGCATCGCCGTCAATGGCTGCTGCCTGACGGCAACCCAGCGGGAAGGCGACACCGTAGCCTTTGATGCGGTCCCCGAGACCTTGGCCCGCACCAACCTGGGCCAGCTCACGGTGGGCGCCGCCGTCAACCTGGAGCGGCCCCTGCGGCTTTCAGACCGCCTGGGCGGGCACTTGGTCCAGGGGCACGTGGATGCGGTAGGCCGGGTGCAAACCGTGCGTCCCGAAGGCAACTCCATCCGGCTGGCCATCGCCGCGCCGGAAACGGTCCGGCGCTACCTGGTGCCTAAAGGTTCCATCGCGGTGGACGGGGTGAGCCTGACCATCGCCGCCGTCACCCCCGACGGTTTCGAGGTGGTCATCATCCCCCACACCGCCGCCGTGACCACCCTGGGCCGGGTGCGCCCCGGCGACGCTGTCAACTTGGAAACCGACGTCATCGGCAAATACGTGGAGCGGCTGCTGGGCCCCTACGCCCCGCTCTCCGGAGCCGGCAGCCCGCGAGAGGAGCTGACGCCAGATGACCGATCCGGCCCCCCGGCCGCTGTTTGATCGCATCGAGGACGCCATTGAGGACATCCGCGCGGGCAAGTTCGTGGTGGTGGTGGACGACGAGGACCGGGAAAACGAAGGCGACCTGATCATCGCTGCGGAGAAGGTGACCCCCGAGGCCGTCAACTTCATGGCCCGCTACGGCCGGGGCCTCATCTGCATCTCCATGACGCCCGAGCGTCTGGATGAGCTCCACATCCCCCTCATGACCACCGACAACACTGAAGCCATGAAAACCGCCTTCACCGTGTCGGTGGACGCCCGCTCGGTGCGCACGGGGATCTCCGCGTACGAGCGGGCCGAAACCATCCGCACCCTCATCGATCCCAACACGAAGCCGTCGGACCTGGTGCGGCCCGGGCACATCTTTCCTCTGCGGGCGGTGGAAGGCGGCGTCCTTCGCCGGGCCGGCCACACCGAGGCGGCCCTGGACTTGGCGCGCCTGGCGGGCCTGTACCCCGCGGGCGTCCTGTGCGAGATCATGAACGACGACGGAACCATGGCCCGGGTGCCGCAGCTGGTGGAGTTCGCCCGCCGCCACGGCCTGCGCCTCATCACCATCGCGGACCTCATCCGCTACCGCCTCCAGCACGAGCGCCTGGTCCGGCCCGTGGCCGAGGCGGACCTCCCCACCCCTTGGGGCCGGTTTCGCATCATCGGCTACGAGAGCCTGGTGGACGGCCAGACCCACGTGGCGCTGGTGCTGGGCGACGTACGGGGCCGGCAGGATGTGCTGGTGCGGGTCCATTCGGAATGCCTGACGGGGGACGTTTTCGGCAGCCTGCGCTGCGACTGCGGCGACCAACTGCGGGCGGCCTTGGCCCAGATCGGCGAAGAAGGCGCCGGCGTGTTCCTCTACATGCGCCAGGAAGGGCGGGGCATCGGCCTCATCAACAAGATCCGGGCCTACGCGCTGCAGGACCAGGGCCAGGACACCGTGGAGGCCAACCTGTCCTTGGGTTTCCCGCCCGACAAGCGGGACTACGGCATCGGCGCGCAGATCCTGGTGGACTTGGGCCTGTCCCGCATTCGCCTTCTAACCAACAATCCCCGCAAGATCGTGGGGCTGGAAGGCTACGGCCTGGAAATCGTGGAGCGGGTGCCCATCAAGGTGCCGCCCAATCCCTTCAACCAGCAGTACTTGCGCACCAAGCAGCAGAAGCTTGGCCACTGGCTGAGCGACTTGGAAGCGGTGGCCCGGCCCCGCCTCCCGGCGCCCGCCGGCGCGGCGGCGGGGGCACCGCCCAACGGCCGAAAGGAGTCGGAACATGCCCCGCATCGTGGAAGGCCATCTGAGCGCTAAAGGTTTGCGGGTCGCCATCGTCGCGGCCCGCTTCAACGAGCTCATCACCCGCCAGCTGCTGCAGGGCGCCCTGGAAGCCTTGCGGCGCCACGGGGCCGCGGACGACGACATCACCGTCGCATGGGTGCCGGGCGCGTTTGAAATCCCCTTGGCCGCCACCAAGCTGGCCCAAAGCGGCCGCTTTGACGCGGTCGTCTGCGTGGGCGCGGTGATCCGGGGCGCCACGCCCCACTTCGACTACGTGGCCGGGACCGCAGCCAGCGGCATCGGGCGGGCCGCTTTGGACACCGGCGTGCCGGTCATCTTTGGGGTGCTCACCACCGACACCATCGAGCAGGCCGTGGAGCGGGCCGGCACCAAAGCCGGCAACAAGGGCTGGGACGCGGCGCTGGCCGCCATTGAAATGGCCAACCTGATGAAGGAGCTGGGCGCCTGAGGCGGCTAAGCCCCAGGCAGCCCGCCGGGCGCGCTAAGGGCCCAGCGGTGGGCCGGCCCCGGTCCACTCCGGGGTCAGGACGGCCCGGATGGCGCTGGACTCCAGCACCGTCTCGTGGGAAAAGATGACTACCCCGTCCGCAGCCGCGGCCCGGGCTGCGGCCACCTGGTGGGCCAGGAGCTGGGGCTCGGCCCGCAATAGGTGGGCGCCCAGACCCGCGTACAGGGCCACGCCGGCGCCGCGGACCAGGGCCGCCGCCGCCTCCAACTGGCGGACCACCTGGGCGGTGTCGGCGCTGTAGGCCATGGGCACCACCGCGTCCACCAGGCCCCGCTCCACCCAGGCGGGCCAGTCCTGCAGCCGGTTGGCCACCGCGTCGTCCACATCCCCGTGGACCGCGGCCGAAAAGCGGACGCCGGGCCGCCTTTCCCTGAGGGCCTGGCCGATGCGGGCCACCAGGTCCGTCACCTGTTCCCGGCGCCACGCGTCCCACAAGTCCAGGTGCGCCCAGTAGGCGTCGATGCCGTGCTGCCGGATAAAGGCCGCCGGCTCCCGCTCGAGCGTCACGGGATCGAAGCCGTGCTGGGCCCAGAAGCGCGCCAAGCTCTCGGGATGGTACCCAAAGCGGCGGGACGGGTACCGGGCGTAGTCCAGGTGAATGCCGGCCACGGGGTAGCGCTCGGCTACCTCCATCACCGACTGGAAGACGAACTCCTGCACCGCCGGCACCCCCGGGTCCAACATGCGGGCGGGCACGTGGGCCAGGGCCTCCTCCAGGCTGTAGTCCCAAAGGGAGCGGCCGTCCCGGTCTACCGTCACCCACTCGGGGTGGCGATTGAGGACGTGGTCGGGATGGGCCGGCCTCTCCAGCAACAAGCCCGCGGTGTAGGCGTTGATCCAGGCGTGAACTTCCAAGCCGGCCCGCCGGGCCCTCTCCAGCACGTAGTCCAGCGGGTCCAAGCCCGGTTCGATGCCGGGGGCCGGCGGCAGCAGGCGGGAACGGTAATAGGCTTCGCTGCGGCCGTTGACTTGCACAAAAAGGGCCGTGGCCCCCACGGCCCTGGCGGTGTCCACCACCTGGTCGATGCTGGCCCGGCTGGTGAGGGCGTGGCGCACCACCCAGATGCCCCGCAAAGGGCCCGGCCCGCTGGCCGTGGACTCCACAGCCGGCACCGGCCCACGGGCCCCCTCGCGCACGCCCAGATGAAAGCCGGCCGCCAGGGAGATGAGCACGGCGGCCACCAGCACAGCCTTGTGACGGCGAAACAAGGGCGCCCTCCTTTGTCTGCGCCGTGCGCCCCCGGGGCTCGGCCAGGCTACGGCAACAGGGTCGCGGTCGCGAAGGCCACCGCGCCCTGGCCGGCACCGACAAACCCCAGCCCTTCCGACGTGGTGGCTTTGATGTTGATGCGCTCCGGCGGCACGTCCAGGGCCGCCGCGATGCGGACCTGCATCGCGGGCACGTGGGGCGCCAGGCGAGGCCGCTCCAGCACCACCGTGGCGTCCACATTGCCCACCCGAAAGCCCGCAGCCCGCACCCGCCGGCCCACCTCCTCCAGCAGGCCCAGGCTGGACGCGCCCGCGTAGGCCGGATCGGTGTCGGGAAAGAGGCGGCCGATGTCCCCCAGCCCCGCGGCGCCCAGGAGCGCGTCCATAATCGCGTGCAGGAGCACGTCCGCGTCGGAATGGCCTGCCAGGCCTTCTTCCGCGGGAATTTCCACGCCGCCCAGCACCAGCGGCCGGCCCGCGGCAAAGCGGTGCACATCGTAGCCAAACCCGACGCGCATAGGGAGATCCTCCCCGGATGGAGGGGCACCGGCGGGCGGACCCGTCTCCGGCGGCGCGAAGGGGCCCCGGCCCTGTTGCCCGCCGGGGGCAGCCACCGTCCGCACCCGGGCCCACAGCAGCGTTTCCGCCAGCAGCAGATCTTCGGCGGTAGTGATCTTGAGGTTGTCGTAGGCGCCCGGGACGATGGCGACCCGGTGCCCCAGCCGCTCCACCAGGGCCGCGTCGTCGGTGGCCCGCCAACCCTCGGCCCGGGCCCGCGCGTGGGCTTCCACCAAGATGTCGCGGCGAAAGGCTTGGGGCGTCTGCACTGCCCGCAGGCTGGCCCGCTCCGGTGTCGCCTGGACCCACCCGTCCCGCACCTGCTTGACGGTGTCCTTGAGGGGCACGGCGGCCGTAGCCGCGCCGTGGCGGGCCGCGGCGGCCACCACCTCGTCCAGCAAGGCCGGCGCCAAGAGCGGGCGCACCCCGTCGTGCACCGCCACCAGGGGCAGGTGGGCCGGCACCGCCGCCAGCCCGCGGGACACCGACTCCTGGCGCTCGTCGCCGCCGGCCACCACCACCAGCGGCTTGCCGCCCATATCGCCGCCAAGCCACGCCTGGCAGGCGTCCACATCCTCCGGCGCCGCCACCAAGATCAATTGGGCCACTGAACGGGCCGCGGCACACGCCTCCAGCGTCCACCGGACGATGGGCTTGCCAAACAGGGGCAAGTACTGCTTCGGTCTTGCCCCCTGGCCCATGCGGTGCCCCCGTCCGGCGGCCGGGACAATCACCGCGGCCTTGGGCATGACATCCTCCTGGCGAGTCACTTGTTGTTCATTCGAGTCCGGGGCGGCAAAACCTGCCCAGCGCAGAGGTTAAAGTGCCCGCTCCACCGGTTTAGGCTTGGCGAAGATCATGCGGCCGGCGGCCGTCTGCAGGACGCTGGTGACCATCACCCCGATGGACTCGCCGATGAACCGGCGCCCGCCGTCCACCACGATCATGGTGCCGTCGTCCAGGTAGCCCACGCCCTGGCCCTGTTCCTTGCCGTCCTTGATGACGTGCACCACCATCTCTTCGCCGGGCAGCACCGCCGGTTTCACCGCGTTGGCCAGCTCGTTGATGTTGAGGACCTCAACCCCCTGCAGTTCGGCCACCTTGTTGAGATTAAAGTCGTTGGTGAGCACCTTGGCGTCCAGCCGCTTGGCCAAGCGCACCAGCTTGGCGTCCACCTCGGCCACGTCGTCAAAGTCCCGATCCCAGATCTGGACCGCGACTTTGGACTCCTTTTGCATCCGGTTAAGGATGTCCAGGCCGCGACGGCCCCGGTTGCGCTTAAGGACGTCGGAGGAATCCGCGATGTGCTGCAGTTCCTGCAGGACGAAGCCGGGAATGATCAGCGTTCCCTCGATGAATCCCGTTCGGACGATGTCCGCGATGCGGCCGTCGATGATGACGCTGGTGTCTAGGATCTTGTACTGTCCGGGGGCGCCGGGCCGCTGGAGGGAAACCCGGGTGGGCAAGTTGAGCCACGCGGCCAGGTCGTCCCGCTTGCGCACAGCCACCAGCCCGCCCAAGTAGCCGCCAACGGCGGTGATGACCGGGGACCAGTACGGGCCCAACAGGGGCGCCTCGACCGGCAACGGGCTGGTCGCGACCACAGCCAGCACCACGCCTGCCCCCGCCCCCAACGCGCCGGCCACGATGTCCGCCAGGGGCGTGCGCTGCACCAAAGACGCGAAATTGGCCAGGGCCTGGCGCAGGCGCTCCCCCGCCCACCAGCCCAGCCCCCAGCCCGCTGCCGCCCCGACCAACAGACCGGCCCACGGCCACTGACGGAAGGACGGCGCCAGTCCTGCCAGCACACCGGCCACCGGCGCGAAGGAAGCCAACTTGTACCCGCCTGCCGCACCCAAAAGAAAGGATAAGAACCGGATAATACGGACAAGCACGCTTGCGGGCCTCCTCCCTGTTCAGTTGTCAGATTGTCCCTGCGCTGCTAGTATGGGCGCGCACGGCCGCGCGTATCCAGCAGCGGCGGGCATGGAGCGGCCCACCTCCCTCAGCTGAGGAGTTCTCTGATCTGGCTTTCCACCTGCTCTTCAGGCAGGTCTTGGGCGAGCACCAGTTCGCTGATCAAAATTTGGCGGGCGTTCTCCAGCATCTTGCGCTCGCCGGTGGACAAGCCCTTGTCCCGCTCCCGCACCGACAAGTTGCGAACGACCTCGGCCACCTCGAAGATGTCGCCGCTCTTGATCTTTTCCAAGTTGGCCCGGTAGCGGCGGTTCCAGTTCTGCGACATGGTAGTCGTCTCGCCCTGAAGCACCTGGTACACCTTGCGCACGCCCTCGGCGTCGATGACCTCCCGCAGCCCCAGTTCCTCCACGCTGCTCATGGGGATCATGACGCGCAAATCTCCGATGGGCATCCGCATTACGTAGTAGCGCTCGGTACGGCCCAGCACCTCTTTCTCCTCGATGGCCTCGATGATCCCGGCCCCGTGCATCGGGTAGACGACC
>Ga0079224_100004575_pt1 | contig 17958 bp, 9 predicted proteins | sample Stecom2015_FD_80414 | JGI IMG/M metagenome (GOLD analysis project Ga0079224, IMG submission 80414) | Agricultural soil microbial communities from Utah to study Nitrogen management - Steer compost 2015 | ecosystem: Environmental > Terrestrial > Soil > Agricultural land | place: USA: Utah...
CACCGCAGCCCATCACCGAGGCGAAGTACTGGCGTGGCGGAGGTGGCTTGCAGAGCATCGACGTCGTCCACGCCCAGCATCGGCGACGCGCCGTTCGGGGCCGTCCGGGCTTTCTGAACGTGCTGGGCGCGTATTCCGGCCGGGCGGCAAACGGAGAGTATCCCGGCAGTCGCCTTCGACGAGCCCGACAGGTGCTGCTTCGAATGCGGTATCAACAGCAGCATTGGGCCATCGAGGTGGCCAACCTCCACAATCGCCGCTTCGTGGGCGCACACGGCGGCGTGATCCCCGATCCGGGCGATTTCGAGTCGATCTACATACGACCAGGGGCGACCGTTGTGAACCCGGACGCTCGCCGGCGAATCATTCGAAACGACTTCTGGATGAGGGGCGGATTCGACGTCTTCGGGCCGATGACGTCGGTGTCGCTATTCTGGACGGCCGAGATGTCCCGCTACTCGCTGCCGTCCGACACGCTCGGGACGCGCGCCGACCGGGCTGGACTCGTCGTGTCGCAGCCGCTGGCGCGTACTTCGCGTCACCGGGTCTCGCTGGATGCATCCGTCTGGCGCGACGCCATCGCACCGGAGGGCGGCTTCCATCAGCCGACGTTTACGCGGTGGCATGCGACGACCGCCTTGCGCGACTCCATTTCGGCAGGTGTGTGGCGTGCGATCGCGCAGGCCGGCATGGGAGCGTTCAGCGGCCGGCTCCATCCACTGGGTGGGCTTTCCGTTCGGGCGGATGGAGGCTTCTTGCGGGCTAATGCATCCGTTCAACTCAGCACATTGCACGACGCCCCCGTCGCCGTCACCGGTTTCGGTAGCCTCAGCGGGCTCGATCCAGGGGAGGCTGACGGCACGGATCAGAGCCAGGCCGACGGGTCGGGTAGCGTCGACGACACCGATGGACGCGCGCGGAGTGTTCTCCAGGGTGCCCTGGCCTTTGGCATCCACGTCGGTGGACTGGATTTTGAGATGGGTGGATTCGCGAGCCACATTGCCGAGCCGGTTGACTATTTCGTCATCGGCGGCGATTCGGTGGCCGCACTCGAGCCGTCCTCCGCGCTGATGGCCCTCGGGGGCTACGGTCTCCTCCGGTGGCGGCCCGATGCCTCGCGGGGACTTTACGGCAGACTTCAATCGACGCTCCACATAGTGGCGGATCGCACCGATCCGCTCATTGCGCGAATCTCGGACACGCTGCCACGCATCTCGGGCAGGGCGCGCGCAGGCGCGAAGTTCCTCCTTTTTCAGGGAGATCTGGATGCAAACGCCTATGTGGAGGTCGTCGCATGGTCAGCCATGCGAAGCCGATCGCTGCACCCCGAGACCGGCCTGCTGACCGTGCCCGAGGGCGGCGCGCGCATCCTCGGTCCGTCCAGCATGGTGAACGTGGCCATGGAGGCCGAAATCCGTGGTGCGACGCTCTTCCTGATCTACGAGAATGTGTTGTCCGGAACCGCACTCATGACGGGGAACATGATTGTCCCAGTTTATCCGCTCCCCGCCCGGCGCTTTCGATTCGGCGTGTTTTGGCCGATTTTTGGGTAGATCGCAGATTCTGGACGATCCGGCGTCGTGTTCCTATCTTGCTTAAGTTGAACTTTGGCGCCCGCGATACTTGCCAAACTGGAAACGGACGAAGGGTGTCGTCGTTTTGAAGCTGGTGTCCGGTTGTGAACTGGTTCCATCCTGCTGATACGATTCTGCCGACATGAGTAATCGACGAGGCGACGACGTGATCCGCTGCTCCTTCTGTGGACGCACCGCCCACGAGGTAACATCCATGGTGGCGGGTCCGGAGGTGTACATCTGCGACAGCTGCATCAACGACGCCGCAGGAATCGTCCGCAGCGACCTGGCGACCTATCAGCAACCATCCGTTCCCACCTCGCGCCGGCCGCCGGCCAAGGGACAGCGGCTTACGCCCCACGAAATCAAGAAGGCGCTCGATGAATACGTGATCGGGCAGGACCGCGCGAAGAAGTCGCTCGCGGTGGCCGTCTACAACCACTACAAGCGCATCGACTCGGACCGGTACCTGCACGAGTATGAGGACGTCGAGCTCGAGAAATCGAACATCCTGCTCATCGGTCCCACAGGCGTCGGCAAGACGCTACTCGCGCGAACGCTGGCCCGCATCCTTGACGTGCCCTTCTCCATCTCGGATGCCACGGCGCTGACCGAGGCGGGCTATGTGGGTGAGGATGTCGAGAGCATCCTCGCACACCTGTTGCACGCGGCCGATTTCAACGTGGAGCGCGCCGAGCGAGGCATCATCTACATCGACGAGATCGACAAGATTGCGAGAAAGGGCGACAATGCCTCGATTACGCGCGACGTCTCGGGTGAAGGCGTACAACAGGCACTGCTGAAGATCCTCGAGGGGACCGTGGCCGGGGTGCCGCCCAAGGGAGGCCGCAAGCATCCCGAGCAGAGCCTCATCAACATCGACACAAAAAACATCCTCTTCATCGTCGGCGGAGCGTTTGATGGTCTCGAGGAGATCATCGCCCATCGACTCTCCTCCAACACGATCGGCTTCCAGGTCGACGTCCACTCCAAGAAGTTCGACAAGCGGGATCCGACCCTTCTTCGCTACACGGAGCCCGACGACTTGCTCAAGTTCGGGCTCATCCCGGAGCTCGTTGGCCGCGTGCCCATCATTTCGGCGCTCGACCCCCTCTCCGATGCCGCCATGCATCAGATTCTCATCGAGCCGAAGAATGCCCTCGTCCGGCAGTATCAGAAGCTTTTCGCCATGGACGGCGTCGATCTGATCTTCGAGGAAGGGGCGCTCGACGAGGTCGTGCAGCGAGCGCGGAAGCTCGGCACGGGTGCGCGAGGCCTGCGGGCGGTCATGGAGCAGGTGATGGTGGACATCATGTACGACATGCACTCGCATCCGAACGTTGCCGTGTGCCGCATCACGAGCGATACGGTGGGGCGCAACTCGCCGCCGCTCTACGAGGAGCGCAAGGCTACGGCCTAATCGGCAGACGGCGAGGGAGATCATGTCGGCGACGCCGCACCCGGGGAAGGACGGCATCGTTACCGCACCTCTGGAACTAAGCTGTTACGTCCGCCGGTTTTTCTGTGGTGTCGTACGACGTGCTTCTTCGTGACTCCGCATGGCCTCTGTCAAGACATATTTGAATGGGATCCGCGAGGCTATTTCATTTTATGTCGGCGGGGTTTACCGGTATTTATTCGAGAAGGACATTTTTATTTGGGCGCAGGCGATTGCTTTTAAAGCGCTCATCACGATCGTTCCCATCGTTATCCTCGCGACCGGTATCGTAGGCCGCATCCTGCAGCAGGAAAACGCCTTCGAGAACGTCGCGAGGTACATCCAGGAATACATTCCTTCGTTCGAGCGCAGCCGGGTATTCATCGACTTTATCGATCGGCTGCAGCAGGCCGGCACGTTCTTTACCGGCCTCGGCATTCTTGCGCTGCTCTTCGCCGCGATGACCATGTTCACGACGCTTCGCGTGGTCATCGGCAACGTATTTCAGGAAGAGTGGCATCGCCATCGGAGCGTTCTGCGCGGATACCTCTTTGATATTCGAATGGCGATGCAGGTGGGTATCCTGTTCCTGCTGACGATTGGCCTGTCGATCATGACGCAGTCCATTCAGCAGGGTGGGCTCGAGATGGCCCAGCGTTTCGGGCTCGACTTCGTGTGGCTTCGCGAGGGGTGGCGTCTGGCTTTTCGTTGGCTTTCGCTGTTGATCCCTTATCTGCTATCGACGGCGATGTTCTTCCAGCTCTTCTACTTCGTGCCGCAGCCCCAACCGCCGAAGCGAAGCGCCCTCCTGGGCGCCGTGATAACGGGTATCCTCTGGGAGGCGGCCAAGTTGAGCTTTACGCTCTATGCCACGAGCGTGGGACGTTTCGACCGCTACGTCGTGCCGGGTACCGAGGGACAGGAGATTTTTCGGGCTCTCGGCGAGGCGTTCGGGCTCATCATCGCCTTCGTCTTCTGGATCTATTACTCCGGCGTGGTTCTCATCATCGGTGCGCTGATCGCGGTGCTCAATGAGAAACGCGTGCGGATGAAACGGCTCCAGCGCGAACGCGAGCGAATGCAAGCAGCGCTCGATAGCGATAACAACGGCCAGCCGAGCGATTCCAACCAGATTGCGCCCATGCCCGAGGACGAAGCAGCTGCCGGCCGATGATGCGGATGACCATACTCTTCGTGCTGGCGGCGCTTCTGGCGGGTACGGCACGTGCGCAGACGCCGCTTTCGGCCGTGAACAATCAGACCACGGTCAAGAAGATCTCCTTTCGGTTCGTGAACGGCCGGACGCTCGACCCGAACTTGCTGCAGGATCAGATCTGGCACAATGCGCCGGGCTTCTGGGACCGCGTGAGCCGCATCCTTCCCTTCATCGATGCCCCGCAATTCCCCTTCAGCCCCATCGAGCTACAGCGCGACGTGGTCCGGCTGCGGCGCTATTACCAGCGCAACGGATTCCTGCATCCGACCATAGATTACCCCGCATCCCAGGTCGACACTTCCTCGAACAAGATCCACATCATCTTTACGATCCGAGAGGGGCCGCCGCTCATCCTGCAAGACATCGGGTTCTTTGCGAGCGACAGCACCTACATCGCGCAGAAGCTCGAAGGCCGTGAGCGCGACAACTGGGTTCGATTTCGGGATGGTGTCACGCTTCAGGCCGGCAATCGGTACACCGAATTCGAGGGACTGCGAATTCAGGATGAGGTGCTGACGTGGTTCAGGGACTCGGGATACGCCTTCTCGCGAATCCGGCGCGATGCCGTCATCGATTCGACGGCCAATACGGTAGACCTTCGCTTCTACATCGACATGGGTCCGCGCGGGTATGTGGATGAGATCCAGATCGAGGGGAATGAATCCGTGGACGATGCCGTTGTCCTGCGCGAGCTTCCGTTTACCGTGGGAGATCGGTTCTCGGCAGAGCGGCTCACGGAAGGCCAGCAGGGGCTTTTCGCGCTGAATCTGTTCCGGGTCGTCGTGGCGGACGTGCCGGAGCAGCCGGAGGATAGCACGGTAACCGTTAGGTACCGCCTCCGGGAGGCCAGGCCGAGGTACATCTCGGCGCATACGGGGTACGGCCTGGAGCAGGGCGCACTCCTGCAGGGCAGTTGGACCCACCGCAACTTCCTGGGCGGCGCCCGGCTGTTCACGGTGACGGCCACGTACTCATCGGGGCTTGGCGCCGCCTCGGCGGGTGGATTCGGCGCCGCGCAAGAGAAGAGCGCCTCCTTCTCGCTAGCTCAGCCGTACATCTTCACGCGAAAACTCACCGGCACAGTCTCCCCCTCCTACACGCGCGGGTCAGACCCCAGGCTCGACATCGCCTTCGAGGAGTTCGAGGTCAACTCCACCCTCCTTTATTCGATCTATAATTTCCGGACGGTCGCCCTCCAGCACACTATCTCGCGTGCGAGGCCGCTGGGTGAAACCGGGTCGCTCCTCCTTCCCGATACGCTCGACTTCGACGAAAGCAGAGGCATCGACATCTTTACGAAAAACGTATTTACGCTGAGCGCCACCTTGGGGAAGGTTGATGACTTCTTCAGGCCGTCGAAAGGATTTCGAGTGCGGCCCCTGGCGGAGATGGGCGGAGTCGTCGTGCAGTTGCCCGATGACGTAGATTACCTCAAGCTACAGAATGAAGTCATCGGGTACCTTCCGATCGGCGGAGGATATACGCTGAGCGGGCGCCTGTTTCTGGGCAAAATCTGGCCCTATGGTGAGAGCCGTCGGCAGAACGCGAGGCAGATCGAATATCGGTTCGACCGGATTCGCTATTACGCCGGCGGCGCAAACGACGTGCGGGGATGGCCGATCGACCTGCTGGGCCCGAAGTTCGTGCGATTCGACGTGATTCGGGACGAGGAGGGTGAGCCGATCCTCGATGAGGATGGAAATGTACAGCGCGAGAATTTCCGTCTGGAGCCCGCAGGCGGCCTCGGCAAGATTGCGGCGAATGTGGAGCTCCGCACGCCGTTTCCGCTATTCGGGCCATCCTGGAAAGGGGCGGTTTTTCTCGACATGGGCCAGGTCTTCCCGTCCGATCAGGAGGAGGAGATTTTCCGGGTTCGCGACATTAGTCCTGCCGATTTCCGCGTAGGAGCGGGTGTTGGGCTGCGATTTGAGACCCTCGTTGGCGCTATTCGGTTTGATGTGGGATACAAGATCAATCCGACCATCGAAGATCTGGCCAGTCCGGAAGACATTTACGCCATGCGCGAACTGGGCAAGCCGGAGTCGGAAGTGGAGACGAGCATCTGGGACCGGTTTCGTCTCCACCTGAGCATCGGTCAAACGTTCTGGTGATGGAGCGAGGAGCAGACGTGGGTGATGGCCGCCGGGGCGATGAATCCCGGCCCGGAGGGAAGCGGCGCCTGATATGGACCGTCCTGGTGGTTCTGGCTTCGCTGGTCGGCGGCGTCGCGGCACTGCTCGTCCTGTTTTTCCTCGCCCTGCAAACGAACTGGGGCGGTACCTATTTCGCCGATTTCCTCTTCGCGATCGCGAATCCATACGCCGAGTCAGAGACTGCGTACGACGAGCTGCGCGGCAATTTCATCACCCGCCTGGAGCTCGACAATCTGCGCATGTACCGCATCGACACGATCTACGTCGACACGGTGTGGGCGGCCCCGGGGGATGGAGATGCACCTCCCACGATCCGATATGTTCATCAGGACAGCCTGAGCCATCCGGGCGAAGCGACTGCGTTCGACACGCTGGTCGTCGATACGCTCATTCTAGCCTCGATCGACACGCTTCGGCTGCGGTACAATCTGCTCAGCCTGCTGCGAAAGCAGGTGCATTTCCGTGAGATTTCCCTCACGAATCCGACGTTTTGGGCGAGGCGCGAGGGCGGCACGTGGGATCTGTTCGAACCCTTCGGCGCCGACACGTCCGAGGCCGAACCCGGGCAGGCGCCGTTTACGTTCCGAATCGATCAGGCGCGCATCACCAACGGAAGGCTCGTCGCCAACTACGATCCGCCCCGGACCGACTCTGTGCTCCAGGTCGAGGCATTCAACCTCGAAGCCCGTGACGTGCTCGTCGAGGACCTCATCAGCGTCCGCGTGGATACGCTTTTCGCCCGGTATTCGCCGCCCGGCCTCGACTACTTCTCGGAAGTGCGCGCGCGGCTGGCGCTGGATCGGAACGATTTGAACGTGACGGGGCTCGCTCTTGAGTCGCCGGCAAGCTTCGTTCGTGCGGGCGGCACGCTGCGCCTTCCGGGCGAGCAGGACCAGGACATCGAGAATATCGATTTCGATTTGGTCGCCGACCCCATCGACTTCCGCGATCTGCACCCGTTCGTCCCCGCCATCAACCCGAACGCCAGCGCCGTCATCGATCTGGCGGTTGGCGGATCGAGTCGGATTCTGGAGATCGACGCATCGGCGCAGCTCTCCGACGGGGGCTCGCTGTCGCTAACGGGAAACCTTTCGCCGGGCACGGAAGGGCCGGTCGCTTACAATGCCATCGGTTCGATCCGGGCGTTCGATCCCATCGTCCTGACGTCGCCCGGGTCCGGAGAGACCGTGCTGAATGGGGAATTCAACGTGGCCCTCGCCGGCCTCGATCTGCAGCGGCTCAACGGGACCGCATCCGCGGCTCTGACAGCCTCGCGCCTGGGCGGCATGGCGCTCGCGGGCGCGCGGCTCGAAGTGGAATTCGAGGAAGGCCGCGCCATCGGCAACCTGAGCAGCACCTGGAACGGAAGCTCGGTTTCGGCGGAGGGCACGGGGCGGCCGTTCGATGAGGTGCCGACCTACACCCTCCAGGGCCGGACGAGCAACTTCAACTTTGCTAGCCTCGGACTGGAAGGCCAGCAGAGCGCCATCAATGCCGCTTTCAGGGTCGACGGCACCGGGATCAACGCGAATACGGCCGATATCGATGCCAGCGTTATCCTGGAGCCATCCACCATCAATGACTACGCCATCAACGGCGGCGATGTCAGCATCCGGCTGGCCGGTGGAGAGGTGGACTACGGACTCCGATTCGTCTTTCCCGACGGTCTTCTGGCGGCGAACGGTTTGGCTTACCTGGACGATCCCTTCCGGTTCAGTATCGAGCGCGGCCGCTTCGAGAATGTCGATGTTGCCGCCCTTCTCGGAACGGGCATGCCGAGCTCGCTGAACGGCACCTTTCGCGCTCAGGCGATCGGGTCGGATCCGCAAACCCTCAGCGCGGAAGCCTCGCTCGACATGGAGCCATCCTACTACGACGACTACCGACTCGCGGACGGCTCCTTTCAGCTGAACATGGAGAACGGTCGTGCACAGCTAACGGCGCTCGCCGACCTGGGCGATGCGGGCAGCTTCGACTTTGCGGCCGTTACTCGACCTTTCGACGACGTGCCGACCCTCAACGTCACGCGCGGGCGATTCACCAATGTGGATATCGGGCCGCTCGCCGGCAACCCGGAGCTCAGCAGCGATTTGAACGGTGAGGCAACCTTCACGGTGCGCGGCTTCGACCCGGGCACGATGCAACTCGATGGCCGCCTGGTCCTGGCATCATCCACCATCAACGAGCAGGAAATCAGCTCCGCGGCGGCCGACATCGGGCTTCGGAGCGGGCTGCTTACCTTCGATGGGCGCGTCGACATTCCAGGGGGCGACGCCATGCTGGCCGGCTACATCCGCCCCTTTCAGGATGTGCCGGTCTATGAGATATCCCAGGGTCGCTTCCGCAACATCAATCTGGCGACGGTCACCGGAAATCCATCGCTGGAGAGCAGACTGGCGGGCACGATTGCCGTCGCCGGCCGTGGGTTCGACCCCGAGACGATGTCGCTGCAGGGACGCATCGACCTCGACGCCTCGCGAATCCACGAACAGGACATCAACTCGGCCTATCTCTCCGGTAATATCGCGGAAGGAACAATTGATGTCGATCTGATGCTCAGCGTCCCCGAGGGGGATACGCGCCTGATCGCGACCGTCCAGCCTTTCCTCGATGAACCGACCTACACGGTGCGGGAGGGTACGTTTGCGGGGATCAACGTCGGCGCCTTGATCGGCGACCCCACCTTGCGCACCAATCTTGCCGGCGAGCTTTCGCTTACCGGACGAGGCTTCGACACGGAGACCTTGGCGGTTGATGGAACCGTTCGGCTCGACCGGTCCGTGGTCAACGATGCGACGCTCGAGCGCGGCACGCTGGTGGCCAACATCTCCAACGGCTACACAGAGGTCGATGCCGATCTCGTCTTCCTCGAGGGCGCCGTGGACGTTCAAGGACGTGGCAGGCTCTTCGATGAGGAACCGACCTATGCGCTCGCCGGCTCGGTCATAAACGTGGATGTTGGCGACCTCGTCGGTACGGATACCCTCGAGGCCCGATTCAGCGCTGAATTTAGCGTCGAGGGTGCCGGCACCGACCCGGCCACGATGACGCTGGAGGGCCGTATCGACTCGCGCGACGCGGTGTACGAGGGCGCCGACGTCGACACGCTCCACACTCAGTTCAGACTGGCCGATGGTGTTCTGCGGGTCGATTCGCTCATCCTGCGGTCGGATGCTGCCGACGCACACGGCAGCGGCGTAGTGGCCCTCTACGACACCACGACGGCATCCGATCTGCGCTTCGAGGCCAGCGTGCGGGATCTGACGCCCGTGCGCGATCTACTGGCCGCCCAGAATCTTCAGCTCGAGGAGGGTCGATTCCAGGGCCGGGTATACGGACGCCCGGGGACGCTTCGCTTCGATGCCGCCGGCAGACTGAGCAGCTTCATCTACAACGACATCCGAATTGCCGAGTTCGACGGGACCCTTGCCGGCGAGATCGGCCCTAATCGAGAGATCAACGTGGCCGAAGTCCAGGGCGATTTCGACGCGGTGGTGCTGCCCCAGATCTTCATCCAGTCCGCCGACATCGGGCTCACGTACCGGCCGGGCACCGTGCGTTTCGACGGCATCGTGCGCCTGGAAAAGGGTCGGACGGCGGATCTTGCCGGTGTTGTCGAGACGGCACCCGACCTGCAGCGGATCGTCCTCGAGGAGCTGACGCTCGACCTCGACCAGCATCGCTGGGAGCTACTTCAGCAGGCCACCGTCTCCTACGGTGAGGAATATCGCGTTCGGAACCTGCTGCTCTATTCCGACGACCAGCAGATCGCGCTGGACGGTGTCGTCGATCCGGATGGCGATCAGAATCTCGTGATGACGCTCGAGAATGTTGAGACGGCGCCGTTCGCTGACATCTTCGGCTATGAGGGCCTCGGAGGCGTGATCAACGGGATGCTGATGCTCACGGGGCCTGCCGAGGCCCCGGAAATGACCGGCTCGCTCGATGCCAGCCTCCGATCCTTCGCAGAAGACGTGGGAGATCTGGACCTGGCCCTCGACTACAGAGACCTGCGCCTCCAGATCGATGCCCTGTTGACGCACGAGGACGGATCCACCCTCAACGCGGACGGCTATATCCCTCTGGATCTGCGCATCGCACAATTGTCGGAGGGCGGGGTCAGCGGCGATGTCGTGGATCGGTCCGTCGAATTCACCATCACGGCCGATTCGTTCGGCGTGGCGTGGGTGGAGCCGTTCCTGGATCCGGAATCCGTCAGCGAATTCCGTGGCCGGCTCACGGCCGACATCAACATCAGCGGCACCATCGACCAGCCCGTGCTCGACGGGACGGCAAGGTACCTCGAAGGGCGTGTCGGCCTGCCCGTACTCGGCCTGACCTACGAGCGCATCCAGGCCAATCTGGTACTCGATCAAAACGAGGTGGCGGTCAATGATTTCGTCATACGATCCGGCAGCGGGAGCGTCAGCGGATCGGGCACCATCCTCCTACCGCAACTCACGCTGGGCGAGTTCAACATCGACCTGACAGCCAGCGAATTCTTGGCCGTCGATTCGCCGGCGTATCGCTTCGTCGTAAACGGCGACATGGTCCTCAGCGGCACGACGGACCTCCCCGAGCTGCAGGGGAATGTTCGGGTGATCAGCGGCGATATTTTCCTGACCGAGGAGACGACGGCTCCCGAGCTGGAACAGGTGGAGCTGTCTGCCGAGGACCTTCTCACGGTCGAGCGCCGGTTCGGCATCCACGTCACGGCCGCCGATACGTCCACGTTCGATCTCTACAATGCGCTCGCGATGGAGCTAGACGTCAACATCGAGCGAAATACCTGGATTCGGTCGCAGGTCAATCCGGTGATGGATATACAGTTCTCGGGTAGCCTCGATCTGACAAAAGCCCATTACGAGGACATCAACATCTTTGGCACCATCGAGGTCGTGCCGCAGCGCAGCCGTATCGTGCAATTCGGGCGACGATTCGATATCGCCAGCGGCACGCTCACCTTCAATGGGCCGGCGAACGATCCGCGGATATCCATCACGGCAGAGCATGAGCCCAGGCCCTTCGGCCGGACTGCCGGCGAGGAGGAAGTGGTCATCACGCTGACGCTCGAGGGGCAAATGAGCGACCAGCTGGATCTGACGCTAGGGTCCGAACCGCAGATGCCAAATGCTGATATTCTATCGTACCTTGCCACGGGCCGGCCGGCCAGCTCGGGACTCCTGCTTGGCGGCGGGGGCGAGGAGGTGCTGCAGGGGCTCGCGCTGGATCAGATCACGATGTTGATGGAGGGGATTGCGTCCGCTGGGCTGGGATTGGATGTCGTGACCATCGACCAGCGCGGCGGAACGCCCCATTTGACGGCCGGTTCGTACGTGTCGTCTCGCCTGTTTCTGGCCGTCAGCCAGCCGATCGGCGATGCACGCGGCCTGGGTACGAGACGCCTCCGAGAAAACACGCCGACCATCACGGTGGAGTATGAGGTTACGAACTGGCTGCTCTTACAGCTGATGCAGCATGCGCAATCCGTACATTTGAATCTTCAGTGGGAATACGCATACTAGCACCCGGATCCTCGTTCGCCCCTCCACTTCACTCCATCCCGTATCCGTTCGCCCATGGCCGCTAAGTACCCGGAGGACAGTCTGCTCTCCAACATCTTTGAGCAGACCGGCGAGTTGGCCAGCTTCATGGGGCATTTCTTCGCACGATTCTGGCGGCGTCCCTACGAAGTCAAGGAATTCTTGAACCAGATGGATGAGGTCGGCTCGAAGAGTCTGGTCCTGACCCTGGTGACCGGCGCCGCGATCGGCATCGTGTTGGCCATGCAGAGCCGGGGCACGCTGGCGCGCTTCGGCGCCGAGGCCGTCCTGCCCAACATGCTGGCGTTGTCCGTCTTCAAGGAGATCGGGCCGGTGATCACGTCCCTCATTCTGGCCGGGCGCCTGGGAGCCGGCATCGGAGCAGAGATCGGCTCGATGCGGGTGACCGAGCAGATCGATGCCCTCGAGGTAGCGGCGCTGAAACCCTTTCACTACCTCGTAGTGACGCGCGTGCTCGCCTGCATCGTTATGTTTCCGCTGCTGACCATCATGACGGACGTCATCGCGATGGCCGGTGGATTCATGGAGTCCTTGATTTCGACCAACATGGACTATCGGATCTACATCAATGTGGCCTTCTCGTCGTTGCGCTTCTCCGATTTGTTCGTGGACACCATGAAGACGAGCATCTTCGGATTCATCGTGGGCATTGTGAGCTGCTACATGGGCTACAATGTGCGGGGTGGAACGCGCGAAGTGGGCCGGGCCGCGATGCACTCCGTCGTCGTCTCGTCGCTGCTGATCCTGCTGGCGGATGTGATCGTCGTGCGCATCTCGCTGATGCTTTTTGGTGACATTTCTCAGGGATGATGGAGTCTCCGACGAGATCGAACGGCGCACCGCCCGAGGACGTCGCCATCGAGATCCGCAATCTGCACAAGAGCTTTGGCGACCATCATGTGTTGCGCGGCGTCGATCTCCAGGTTCGAACCGGGACGACCTGCGTGGTTATGGGAGGGTCCGGCTCCGGAAAGAGCGTGCTCATCAAGAACATCGTGAAGCTGCTCGAGCCGGACGAGGGTGAAATCTGGATCTTCGGGACACGCGCTGATCTGCTCGAGAAGGATGAGCTCGATCGGCTGCGGCTGTCCATCGGCTATCTTTTTCAGAGTGGCGCGCTCTTCGATTCGATGACGGTGTGGGAGCAGATGGATTTCTATCTGGATCGGCACACGGACCTCACTCCGGACGAACGCGACGATCGGATCGAGGAGACGCTCAGCTGGGTGAACCTGGCCGACAAGGCAGATAGCTACCCGTCGGAGCTCTCCGGCGGCCAGCGCAAGCGTATCGGGCTGGCCCGCGCCATCGTGCTGCAACCTCAGATCCTCCTTTACGATGAGCCCACGACGGGCCTGGACCCCATCTCGGTGAGGACCGTCTCGGAGCTGATCGTTCGCCTGCAGGAGGAGCGGGGCATCTCGTCGATCGCCATCACGCATGACCTGCTCTGCGCCGAGATCATTGCCGATGAGGTGAACTTCCTCTCGGAGGGGCGCATCGTGGCGTCCGGTACCCTGGACGAGGTACAACAGGCGGATCATCCCGAATTGAAGGAGTTCTTCGGCACGGTCTGAGGCGCAACTATTTGACCCTCGATCGGTAGCAAAACGACGTATAGTCCTGGCGGGGGCCCGTTTTAATCCGGTCCTCCGCCGGCGTGCATCCCAATCCTGAGAGTAGTACGCAGAACTATCATGTCCCGTCAGGCACGCGTCGGAATCGTCGTCATCGGCGGACTTTTTCTGTTTCTGCTGGTGCTTTTCGCCGTCGCGAACAGGTCCTTTCTGTTCAGCGACACGTTTTTCATCAAAGCGCGCTACAGCAGCGTGGCGGGTCTGAGCTCCGGAGCACAGGTGCAGTTCCAGGGCGTCAACGTCGGCCGCGTTGAGAGCGTGCGTCTCCCGGAGCGGCCGGGCGAGAAGATCGTCGTGACGATGGCGATCCGCGAGAGCGCTCAGCATCTTATCACGACGGGCACCCAGGCTCAGATCAAAACGGATGGCCTCGTCGGCAACCAGATCGTCGTGCTGGTGAATCCGCCCATCACGCAGGACTTCGAGAGCGTCGAGCCAGGTGATTTCATCACGGGAGTCGAGCCGTTCGACGTCTTCGAGATCACAGACAAGATGCTGAGCACGGTGGCGCAGTTTGATTCGGCGGCATCGACCCTGCAGGACATGATGCAGGATGTGCGTCGTGGAGAGGGCACCCTCGGCAAGCTCGTCTACGATGACGCGCTTTACACGGAGTTCGTCGCGACGACCAATTCCACGCGCCGTACGATGAACAACCTCGCCGACAATGCCGAGGCGCTCGTGCGGCTTGCGCAGGATGCCACGCAGGGTGTCAGCACCATCCTCGCGAAGGTGGATCGTGGCGAGGGCACATTGGCCATGATGCTGAACGATCCGTCCGTCTACAACCGGCTTCTGGCGACGGCGGACACCTTGCAGGGCATATCAGCGGACCTCCGTAGCATCACGCACAGTGCCGAGAATGCAGCCAACTGGGGTGCACTCGGCGCCTTTCGCTTCGCCGAGTTGATGGAGGCCGCCAAGAGCAACTGGCTCTTCAAGCGCTACTTCGAGGAGCGCGGATACATGGAGAAGGCCGACTTCGAGCTGCGGGAGCAGGCCATTGCGCAATCGTTCCGCGAAATCCAGCAGCAGCGACGTGAGCTTCTCGAATGGCAAGAACGGCTCGAGCGCCTGGAGCAGTCTCTCGGTGGGGCACCCGCCGATACCGTGGCGGCCGCGGGGCATAGCTCGTCGTCGGATATGCTGCCGGCCGGCGTGAACACGTCGATGCCTGACTCCGCCGGTTTCAATGCGGATCCGTCGGCCGCCGATGCCCCAACTGTCGCTCCGACGAAGGACGCCGAATCCGACGCGTCGGTGCTCGGGGCGAACGCAAAGATTGGCGCGGGCAGAGAGAACTGATCGCCCGTGTTAGCATCCCCGCGCCCCATCGATCCGATGCAACCTGAGCGCTCAGGCGCTCGTTGCTGAGCCGGCGGGCCCGTTCTACGATGCCGGAAGGAGATATCAATCAGATCGCGGAATCACCCCAGACCGTGAGCACGCGTCTGACTGCCTTTCAGACGACCCTCATGGCGGGCGGCATCGTCCTATTTCTGATGCTGCTCTACGAGATGCGGGATTTCCTGAACCCGCCGCTCGTCGCCGTCGCCGCGGCGGTCGTACTCTGGCCTCTTCGGTCGTACAAGAGCGTGCGCGCCATCCTCGTTTCGATCCTGCTGCTTGTTTTCCTCTGGTTCCTGGATGAGTTGGCGGCGATCATCATTCCATTCGGAATCGTTTATCTCTTCGCCTACCTCTTCGACCCCGTCGTCACCGCGCTCCACACCCGCTACGGCGTGCCACGATGGGTAAGCTCCCTTCTCGCAACGGCCTTGCTCCTCAGGCTCGTGGCGCTCTTCATCTTGCTGCTGGTGCCGAACGTCATCGCCCAGTTCGAGGTCCTGTTCCGGCGACTCACCGATTCCGTGGGGCGTCTTCAGGCGTGGCTGCAGAATACCGAGGCCTTCGACAACCTCGAAGCCGTCGGCATCAACAAACAGATTTTCATCGACAACCTCAGGCAGTTTCTGCAGGATCAGGCCACGGCCATCGCGACGGGCATCCCCACCGCCGTGCAGACCGTCATGACCTCCCTGGGCGCGGTACTCTCGGGGATTGCGATCGCGTCCGTGTTGCCCGTGGTACATTTCTACCTGCTCAAGGACTATCCCTTCATCAAGCGGCGGCTGGTCGAGCTGTTCCCCACGTTCGGCGGGCGCCGCACATATCTGATGGAGGCGGGCAGCATCGTGGGCAATTATCTCCGCGGGCAACTGCTGATCTGCGCGATCGCAGGGTTCAACGTCTCGGTGGCGCTCATTCTATTCGATGTGCCGTCCGCCCTGCTGATCGGGATCGTCAGCGGCCTCCTCAATCTCATCCCACATATCGGGATCATCATTGCCAATGTGATGGGCATCTTGATCGGGGTCATCTTCGGAGATCCGTGGTACTGGGACGTCATCATCATCCTGGCCGTGTTGTTGGGTGAGTCGATCCTCGAGCAAACAGTCCTGACGCCGAACATCATGAGCTATCAGGTCGGACTTCACCCTGTGATCATCATCATTTCGTTGTTCGTCTTCGGGTACTTTATGGGATGGATCGGCCTCCTGATCGCGGTTCCCATGACCGCGCTTATCATGACGGTTTACAAAACCTATCGGGATCGAATTCAGTTTGAGTTGTCGAATTCGGGCGTTCCGCCCGATGCGAGCGTGTAGGCCGTTGTCTGATCTCTAGATGCATCCTACCGTGTTTCGCATTCCCTCCCGCTTTCATCCCGCCTATTCGATGCTGGGTCGATGGATCGCCGAGCGCGCCGGGGATCCGCGGCGTGCCGAATCGCTCTTCATCGTGGCCTCCGGGGTGGGAGCGCTCGTGCTGGTGCTGTCGCAAATCCTGACGTGGACGTTCCTCAACCCGTCTCCCTTGCCGTTCACCCTTACTCAGGTCACGGCAGCAGGCTTGTACGCGGTCGTCTGCCTGGCCGGACGGGAGCCCGAGATCACGGTAGAGGTGACGGATCGAGGCGTCGAGATCGCACGCCGTCCGCCGGCCGATGGCTTCCCCTGGCGCCTGGAGCGTCGGCCCGAGATCGTAGTCGTGCCATTTCGTCGCATTCGGCGCATCCGCACCGTGCCTGCCGACCTCTTCTACACGCACTACGCCCGATATGCCGGGACGAGGGTGTTCGTGAACCGCATCCCACCGGATGTCTTGATGCTCGAGCTGCCCACCGGGCCGCTTTTCCTGGGGATGCGGCCGGAAGACGTGGGTCGCTTCGTTCGATTCGTCGAGGAGCGGATGACGACTGCTTCGACGCGCGTCGCCTAAGGGCTGCATGCGGTTCTCTCTCCTCAAGACGGATAGCGATTCGGAGGCTCGGCTGGGTCGGATCGAGACCGATCACGGGCACATAGATACGCCCGTCTTCATGCCCGTTGGTACGGTGGGCAGCGTCAAGGCCGTTCAGCCGCGGGAGTTGCTCCATGATGTCGGGGCACAGATCATCCTCGGCAACACCTACCATCTGTACCTTCGGCCGGGACCCGATCTGATCGCGGCGGCCGGCGGGCTGCACCGGTTCATGGAATGGCCGGGACCGATCCTTACGGACTCGGGCGGCTACCAGGTTTTCTCGCTCGCTGACCGCCGCAAGCTGAGCGAGGAAGGCGTCGAGTTTCGGAGCCACCTCGACGGCACGGCCCACCTCTTCACGCCGGAGTCCGTGGTCGACATCCAGCGAAAGATCGGCTCCGACATCATGATGGTGCTCGACGAATGTCCGCCGGCGGACGTAACCGAGGAGTATGCCCGATCATCCAACGAGCTGACTCTTCGGTGGGCGGCGAGGTGCAAGGCCCGCTTCGAATCGACGGACCCGTTTCACTCGCATCATCAAACCCTGTTCGCCATCGTGCAGGGCGTGGTGTATCCGGATGTTCGCCGCGAGTCGGCCATGCGTCTGGTGGAGATGGATTTTCCGGGATACGCCATCGGGGGCCTCTCGGTCGGTGAGCCGGACGAGATCATGTACGAGATGGTGGAGGTGGTCACGGAGGTGCTTCCGCGCGCGAAGCCGCGGTACTTGATGGGCGTCGGCACGCCGGCGAACCTGCTGGAGAACGTCGCGCGGGGTATCGACATGTTCGATTGCGTGATGCCGACGCGCAACGGTCGCAACGGCATGCTCTTCACGACGGAGGGAATCATCAACATCCGCAATAAGAAGTGGCAGCACGACTTCTCTCCCATAGATCCGGTTCTCGATGGGTACGCGTCCCAAACTTTCAGCAAGGCTTACATACGACATCTTTTCATTGCCAATGAGATCCTGGGGCTGCAGATCGCGTCTTTACAGAATCTCACGTTCTACACGTGGCTGATGCGCGAGGCGCGCTGCGCCATCCAGGAAGATCGGTTTTTAG
>Ga0079224_100004577_pt1 | contig 17958 bp, 19 predicted proteins | sample Stecom2015_FD_80414 | JGI IMG/M metagenome (GOLD analysis project Ga0079224, IMG submission 80414) | Agricultural soil microbial communities from Utah to study Nitrogen management - Steer compost 2015 | ecosystem: Environmental > Terrestrial > Soil > Agricultural land | place: USA: Utah...
GCTTGCGTAACCGTGGACTTACGCGGCAGTAACCGCTGGGGCTGACGGATTGTTTCTTTGTCGGGGAAGTGAAGGTGTCCACAGCCGTTGTACTGTCGGTAGGTTTTTCAGCGCGGTAGGTAGCGGAGATTGTTTGCTGGCGGGACTGGCTGTCTCGCTACTTCGCGGTGAGGGCCTGGTCGAGATGGCTAAGCTGGCGGTCGCTTGTGGAGGTGCCAATTGTATGCGCGAAGATCTTGGTATGCTTTATCGCGGCGATGTCGACAATCTGCTTCCAAAGGTAGAAGCTCGAACGATCACGTTCAACACTTGAGTTCCTGTCGGAGTTTGCCGATGACAATCTGGCTAGCGTATTTGTCGAGATCGCGGTAATGACAACTATGTATCGCCTCAACCTCATCCGTTTCGATTTTTTGATACCGTTCGATCAGGAGCGAATGCATCGCAAAGAGGTCAATGCGATAATCGTAATATTCAATCGAAGTCAGATGAACACCATATTCATCGATGAGAATAGCTTTCTCCGAAAGAGGTAAGTTGTCAAAGGTATTTCTTGCCATACGTGAACAGTCTTTTGTTTGTAACGAACAATTTCCGCAAAAAGTTGGCGCGACCTTTCCGGTTACTTACCCAATATACGCGGACTATCATCATGATGTTTAGTCCGACAGGAGAAAAATTATGCCGATGGCGCAGTTGCTAATTTGGGGGCCGCGGGTGTCTGACCTTTGTGCGGAAGCTGACTTCTGAATTTAGATAGCAATTTTTTCGGAATAAGGGTCGGATAATACCATCCGTCGAATTCTTCGGGTGATTTCTCCGCTGAGGTGGGCTAAAAACGGGGGAGTTGTCTGAGGATTTTACAGGGGTTTCCCGCGGCAAAAACATTAGGGGGAATGTCGCGTGTGACGACGCTACCGGCACCAATTACAGCACGGTCGCCAATGGAGACACCGGGGCAAATCACTGCACTGCCGCCGACCCACACGTCTGATCCGATGGTGACGGGCTTTGCGTATTCCAGTCCGGATGCTCTTTCATCGGCATCCAGTGGGTGGGTGGCCGTGTAGATCTGTACGTTGGGCCCAAAGAGCGTACGACTTCCAATGGAAACACGGGTTACGTCAAGGACAACACAATTGAAGTTGCAGAATACCTTTTCGCCCGTATAGATGTTGTACCCGTAGTCGCAAAAGAATGGTGGTTGCATCCACAATCCCTTGTCTGCGTGCGGGATTAGTTGGCGCAGTATTCTCATTCGGCCGTCTGAGTCGTCGTCCCTGCTGGCGTTCAGTTCATGGAGAAGTATACGTGCCTTCTCGCGCTCGTGGCTTAGTTGTCGATCAAGGGGATCGTACAATTCACCGTCCAGCATTTTTTGTTTTTCCGACTTCAACTTCCGAGAGGATTTTGATGATTGATCAGTTTATCTCGGGAACAGGGGTCCTTTTCTCGTTTGCTTTTACGGCAGAATTTCTGTTTTGCCGTTGAGTACCGGCGAAAAAGAAGCCGATGGCGAAAAGAGTGTTCTTGAGGATGTTGTTAAGGTTGTGAGAGCTCCAAATCAGTGCACTGGTTTCAGCATCAAGCTGCGTTAAAACATAATCGCCCATGACGAATAGATAGAGGTTCATTACGAAGTAAATCATCACACCAATATTGATCCAGATGTTCCCGGATGCGAAGTAGCCTGAAGATCCTGCTCCTGAAAGAGAATAGAAGAAGTAGGCTACGCTGTAGATGATCATAATCACGGCGGTGACAAGCCACAGGAGCGTCTGGTACTGACTGAAAGGTTGTGCGAAGGCCGTGATCGCTATAAAAGCGAGAACATAGAAGCCGGAGCCCAGCCAGGCCCAGACCCTGCCAGTGGGTGCAAACAACACGCGGTAATAGAACCACGTAAGGAGCCCGAACAAGACCATGTAGTAGAGGTTGAACAAGACAACCGTCGACTGCTGTTGAAGCATCAGCACATAGCCCGCCATATCTGACAAGCCTGAGACTATCACCAGCAGGCCGATGATGTGAATCGGACGGGTGGTGGAGTGCCTGGAACGCAGGTAAAAGAAAAGCGGGAGTAATAGGGATACGTTCGACGCTATTCTGACAATTTCCGACAGTTTGATTGTTTCCATCATAGGTCGTCATCATCGTCATCGACGAGACAAGGAGGACAGGGATTAGAGGCATCATATGCCGTGCCCGGTCCGTTGAGCGCTCGTCCCGAAGCCCGTCTTCGGTTGTTCCAGATGATCAGGAGCATCTCAGGAGTGAGTTCGCTTGTGTGGATTCCCTGGGCAATATCTACGTTCTGAAAGTAGGGTAATGCCCGCATCTCGTCAAAGATTGTTTTTCCAAAGAAATGATACCAAATACCGTCGGGATTTGCAACCCGATAGTTATTCGCCCACCTCCGTGCCTGGTGAGTGGAAATTTGGCTGCTCGAATTCGCATCGATTAATATCCTCCCCTGGATTGTTGGCCAGAGCTTCATGCTTTCATCGATGGGAATGGCGACTATATGTTGCACTCCTGAGTCGTCGATCGCATAGTGAAAGGCGACGCCTACTAAGACGGAGACGGATTCGAGCATCGCCTCGAGGGCTTCACCCGAAATCTTGTATGGTGTAGACATTTCCTTGCCCGAGGAGATAGATTGCTCATCGTGTTTGGCAATCCATTCCAATGCAGTCCCCATGGGAATCTCTTCGCCAATACGACTATACATGGTGGCTTCTGAAACTGGCTCTTTGAAATCTTTTGATTCCTGACAGGCGCTTGGAAGAATAAGGGCTGTCAGTACAAACATCTTCAGGTATCTCATGAATCGTAGGTTTAATTGAACTTATTGCTGCTGATGGGCAACAGACCCGCTTGCTGCTGGCGGCGTCAGTGATCTATCGCCTCCGTATTTATCGCCAAAAGTACGCATGTATTGTTCGTCGTACGAGTGACGCCGCCCCGTCGGCTGTCGGATTCGCATAAGAGTCGATGTTTTGCGAATTGAACTGATGTATAACAGGGTAACGGATGATACCGGCAGTTGCTAAAAAAACCGTGCCTGCCGTCGCTTCACAAACAAAGCTCACCTCAATAGTCGGCGTGGCACATTTTCTACACTCGTGCGTTCTTTTGACGTTGTCGCTTCAACGTGTATTATTGTATCCAAAATAAGCTATATGACCAGCTACGACGAGATTTTCGAGAATAACAAGAAGTGGATTGAGCAACGCATGCGTGAAAACAAGGACTTCTTCCACGAACTCGCGCGGGATCAAAAGCCCGATTATCTCTATATCGGTTGCAGCGACAGTCGGGTTACTGCTGAAGAAATCATGGGGTTACGGCCGGGCGAGGCGTTTATCCATCGAAATGTGGCTAATCTCGTCAACAATGTCGACCTCAACGTCATGGCGGTCATTAATTATGCGATCCGCCATCTTCACGTCAAGCACATTATCGTATGCGGTCACTATAACTGCGGCGGAGTGAAGGCGGCCATGGTCCCTAAGGATCTCGGCATTTTGAATCCCTGGTTAAGGGTTATCCGTGACGTATACCGCATCCATAAAAACGAGCTTGACGGCATCGCAGATGAACAAAAGCGGTACGACCGTTTAGTTGAACTGAATGTACAGGAGCAGTGCATTAATATCATCAAGACGGCTGCTCTGCAATTAAGTTTTGCCCAGTCGGGGTTCCCGAGAGTTCACGGTTGGGTTTTCGATATCCATACGGGAAAGATCATCGATCTTAACATTGACATGGACGCCATATTGGCTAATATTCGTGAGATCTACGATCTTACATCAGGATAGGTTGCCGTTACTTTTTCATGTGCTCGAGATACGCGTTCAGGTAGTACGTGTCGAGCGAGTCTGAATCTCCATAAAACGATCGCAATTCGTCAAGTCGCTTGTGAAGTTCTGCACGGACGGTGTCATAGGCAGGATCGTTGTATACATTCCTCAGTTCGTTTGGGTCCCTCTCGAGATCGTATAATTCCCACTCATCAATGTCATAGTAGAAGTGCATGAGCTTGTAGCGTTCAGTAGCAATTCCGTAGTGACGTTTGACCATATGGACGGAAGGATATTCGTAGTATGTATAATATACCGCGTCGCGCCAGTTCGTGGAATCACCGTTCAGGAGTGGGCGAAACGACAATCCCTGCATTTCGGAGGGAATGGGTTGTTTGGCGAAGTCAAGCAGCGTAGGTGCGTAATCGAGATTTTGAACGAGCTGCCGTACCGTAGTTCCTGGTTTAATTTCGGCTGGATACCGTATGAGAAGGGGAGTGCGAAATGACTCTTCATACATGAAACGTTTGTCGAACCATCCATGCTCTCCCAGGTAGAAGCCTTGATCTGAAGTATAGACTACTACCGTGTTCTCCGTCAGTCCTGCCTCATCGAGGTAGTCAAGTACTTCGCCGACTCCATCATCAATAGACTGTACGGTTCGCAGGTAGTCCTTCAAATAGCGGTTGTATTTCCAGATGGCTATTTCCCGGGCTTCTTTATTCGAGAAGGGTTTCTCGCCCCGGCGACTGAATCGTTCGAGGAAGGCTTCATTCTTTGGACCATAGGCTGCTTCCCATTCAGCGCGTTGTTCGGGAGTCATTCTTTTTAGTTCATTGTCGAATCCGGTTGAGTCGCCATAGGGGTCTACGACGAGTTTGAAGTCATGTCCCCATTGTGCGTGGCCGTCTATTTCCATTTCCTGCTCACGGGCTGCCCGACCGCGACCCGCGTAATTGGTTTCCTGGTCAAAGAAGGAAGCCGGTGGCATAAAGGTGGTGTCGTCGAACAGTGTAAGATATTTGGAAGCTGGTTTCCAGTTTCTGTGAGGGGCTTTCTGATTGTAGATCAGCAGGAAGGGTTTGCTTTTGTCGCGATCTTCCTTCAGCCAGCGAAGTGCTGATGCGGTTGTAATTTCGCTTACGTGACCGTTGAATCGCTTCCGTTCCCCATTAACAAGAAAGTCCGGATTGTAGTAGTGTCCTTGTCCCGGTAGTACCATTGAGTAGTCAAACCCTTGAGGTAATCCATCGAGATGGATTTTTCCGATCATCGCTGTTGTGTAGCCTGCGCGCTGAAGAAGTTTTGCGAAGTTCTCCTGCTCCCAGTCGAATGCCTGAACGTTGTCGACCTTTCCGTTGATAAAGCTATGCTTACCAGTGAGTATCACGGCACGACTTGGTGCGCAGATGGAATTCGTTACCGTTGCGCGATGAAAGATGGCCCCTTCCCGTGCCAGACGATCGATGTTAGGCGTATTGTTGAGACCGTACCCATAGGCACTTACTGCCTGGTAGCCGTGATCGTCGCTCATAATAAAGATGATGTTTGGCAGTTTTTCACCATCGTGATCGTCAGACGATTGACAAGCGACGACAATGACCAAGAGAAACACGAGAGTGTAGTGCGATTTCATGTGTTCGTTTTGAAGTGGGAAAGTGCAGGTGCTTTGATAGATGAAGTTAACATTTTCGGTAAAAAGAAAGGGGGTGGGGCGCGCCGTTTTTTACTTGAGTGGTTCAGAGCTGACAAGGCCGCTGTGGTATATTTCGCCATTAATTCCAACGTGTATGCGAATCCTATCTTTTCTGATTCTCACTTTTTTCGCCTGCAAAAGTCAGGCACAGTTTAAACAGACCCCACCCCGAGCCTTAAAGCCCGGTGAGGTGGCAGTAACCGGGCCCGGAAACTATGGCGTTCCTGGAACGACGTATGTCTTGATGAATGATGTTTCATCGCCTCGCTCCGCTATTTTCCTTGGGAAGGATGTAGTACTCGATCTCAATGGGTATACCTTACGATTTGCGGATGGCGATTATCAGAATATGGCGAATAGCGGTTTCGAGGAAGGAGCTGTGGGTTGGGATCTTTCGCGCGCTCCGGGTGCTCAGGTGGTAGGTACGGATACCGTCCACGTGTTCGTGGGTGAACGACTGTTGCGGATGCGAAAGGGAGATGAAGTTCGGTCGCCCTATGTTGAACTTCCGTTGTCCAATCGTTCTTATTTTGCGATGTGTGGCGTGACCGGGTTCGACTGGAACGACATGAAAGCTGATGTTCGGAATCAGATGAAGATCAGTCTTTATGTTGAGGATGAACAGGGACGCGAGGTTAAAGTGACTACGGAGTACCGTGATACAACGATGGTGAGCTCACCGGTCGAGAACCGTCAACCTCGACTCGGTGGAGGTTTCGTTTATGCGCACCTGCAGGGACTTCCTGCCGGTAAATATCGTGTGCGTATAAAAGCGGAGACTGACTGTTTGATAGACGAAGTGGATATCCGGCCAGCCATGGATGTCGGAATCGGTATCGTTGATAAGACCTATGCGCGCGGACATTACGATGATCTGTACAACGGTCGACTGGCTGCATTCTATGACTATACAGACGATCGAAAGAAGGGAACGGCGCTCCCCGGTATTCCCCGGGCGCAGGGAAGGGGCACTGTTGTTATTCGGAACGGTACTATTGTGAATGCAGCGAAAGGGGTCCTTTCATGGGGAGTTCAATCAACTGCAGAGGATGTTCGCGTCGTTCTCGATAATGTTTCCATCGTCACATCCGGTATTAATACAATCGCCGTTGATGTTCCCCAGGCTACAATTACAAATTGCAGGTTTGAGGTTGACAATCCATTTATCATCAATCGGCACGGTTCGAGTTTCTATGCAGTCGATTTGAGGGGAAGAGCACCGAGCGAGGTTTCGTACTCGGAGTTTATTGGCGGGCAGGGATGCCTGGTTTTCAAAGGTAAGCGTACAACGGTTCATCATAACCGCTTCCGAAATCGTCAGATGGTGACAAACCACTACAGCATAATGGCGATGGGCGATAGCTCATTGATTCATGACAATTACATAGTACCGGAGGTGGGATCGGGGATTGAGATATACAAGCATAAGTACATCGAGATTTTTAACAATTACATTGCTATCACTACTTCTCCTCCAACGTGTGAATACGGTCATGATACGTACAGTACTAATGCTATCCGAATAGCGGATTATCTTGCGCCGCCCGGTTCCCCGAGTGGTTGCTACGGCAATCGCGTTTATAATAACCGCATCGAGGTTACGGCCGAGCCCAGGGCGGGTGTGGAGAGCTATCAGCCGGTGTCGTGGGCAGTCTTTTACAGCGCGTCGGGTGGCGACAACGAAATCTTCGGTAATGACATCGTTATTAGGAAGACGGATTTAACCTCCAAGACGAATACAAGCGCATTTTATATCGGAGGGGGTAATCACGGCTATGGCGGTAAGTTCTACAATAATCGCATCACCACTAATGTGCCGGCGGCATGGATAGGAACTCCCTATGGAGGCGCGGCTCGGAGTAAGTTTGTAAACAACGTGATTATCCGTGATGAAACGGCGGGAGATGATTTTGCAGTCTTTCGTATGGGAGGACATAGTGCAAAGACCGCTGCGCTGGAGATTGAGTTTCGTTCAAATGAGATCATCGGCGCGCCCTTCCGTATCGACGCTACGGATCATCCTCACACCTACTCCGTTTACTGGACATTGGAGGTTAATGTCGTGGACCGCAAGCAAAATGCCAAGACGGGGGTGCTGGTTCAGATACTGGATAAAAACAATAAATCAGTCTTTTCGGGAACAACGGACGACAAGGGCCGCATAGAGGTCGAGTTACTGGAATCTACCCAGACGGAAACCGGCCGGGTCGACTCAAGTACCTACACGGTGATTGTCGGCAAAAAGAAGCATTCCGTCACTTTAACCAAGAACACCAGCCTCACCGTGACTCAATAATGTCAGGTCGCTTCCGGGATTGCGTTATGCGATCCCGGAGGTTCGACTTTGTTCTATCATTTTGTATTCTTTTCTTTCCCCATCCATAGCAGGTTAAGGGCATAATATTTTCGTGTATACCTCAAACACGAAAGTATGTTGAGCAACGGTTCAATTGATTCGGGCAAAAGGAAAGTGGTAGTCGTTACCGGCGCTTCGGCAGGTCTCGGCCGAAGTATTGTACGCGAGTTTGCTGGTAAGGGCTACGACGTGTCATTAATTGCACGCGGTAGGGAGGGGCTCGAAGGAGCTAAACGCGAGGTTGAAGAGGCCGGAGGAAAGGCGGAAATATTCGCTATCGACGTGGCGGATGCCGAAGCGGTTGAACGAGCAGCAGACGAGACTGAAAGGAAGCTTGGGCCCATCGATGTGTGGGTGAACAATGCTATGAATAGCGTTTTTTCACCGGTCAGGGAGATGACCGCCGAAGACTACCGCCGCGTAACGGAAGTCACTTACTTGGGACAGGTATACGGTGCGTTAAGTGCACTGAAGCGGATGCTCCCAAGAGACAGGGGCTGCATCATCTTTGTCGGATCGGCCCTGGCTTACCGCGGCATTCCTTTGCAATCAGCCTACTGCGGAGCGAAACATGCGATTCAGGGATTTTTCGACTCACTTCGTACGGAGTTGATGCACGACAAGAGTAACGTGCAGATATCTATGGTGCAGCTTCCCGCGATGAATACCACTCAGTTCAAATTTGTCAAATCACGTCTGCCGTTCAAGCCCCGCCCTATGGGAACGATTTATCAGCCGGAGATAGCGGCTGAGGTGATTGAGTATGCGTCCCGGTATCCACGTCGTGAATATTATGTTGGTTGGCCGACGTTCCAGGCGATTGTGGGCAATAAGATCGCACCTTGGTATGCTGATTGGGTATTATCACGCAACGGGTATGATGGGCAGATGACCTCACAGCCGGAGAGCACAGACCGCAAAGATAACTTGTGGGAACCCTTGCCCGGAGATCACGGGGCACACGGCGACTTTGAGGAGCAATCTGTTTCGTTCAGCCCGTTAACGTGGTTATCGATGCATCGTGGCGTGTTGGCGGCATCAATGCTTTTGCTGGCTGGCGTTGCATTTTCGGCGATGCGCAACGGCGAGAAAGCGGAAGTAACTCAACCTGTAACAAACTAAGACGATGGGAATAAAAGAAAAGACGGTGGAAGGCCTTCAAAACCTGAAAGACGAAGGGAAAGTGCTGAAGGGAGAGAAGAGCAAGGATAAGATATATGAAAGTAGCCGTGATTTTGCGACGGAGGACGAGGCTCGGTCTGAGTTTGTCCGGGCAAGACAGAGACTTTTTGATGTAAACGCATGGTCTTCAATTCCTGGTATTGCCAACGCACGGTTCCGGCTATTCAACAAAAGCGGTGAGCCGCTGGAAAAATCTGTAGCGCAGGTCGATGACTTTATTGAGATCGATTTGCCCGGACCACTCCCCATGTATTGGGTAAGAGTGGTGGATGTCGTGAAGGGTGATGATGAGGCTTCATTTACGGTTCAGCCCACGTATGATCCTACAGACATCGACGACCGGTCTGTCACAGATCATTTCTTTCAAGACAAGGCCCGCAGCGTTTTCTGTGTTGAACAGCGCGGCACGAATCTATCGGCGGCGGAGATAGGAATAAATGAGACGATCAACAACGAGGGCCCGGAGGCAGGGTCAAAAGCCGTTATAAACACGTTGGTTTCGGAAGGTGGATGGGCCGGGTTTCAGCAATATCAGTGGAAGAATCTCACCGAATACCTTGTCGGGCTCAAATCCGCAGGCGAATAGGTGAAGAGTGATATTGATATACCACCTGGCTGGAGTTACAATCCCGCAACATGGGATCAGCGAGCTCCTATCATCGTCCTGGCTGTGATCGGTTTTCTCACCGCGGGCTATCTGGCTGCTTATCAGTTTCGGATTATAGACGATGTGTGGGAACCGTTTTTCGGAGACGGAAGTCTTACTATTCTGAATTCACCGGTGTCCGATGTATTGCCGGTACCCGACGCGGCTTTAGGCGCTTTCGGTTACTTGTTGGATGCTGTCGCAGGCGCGATAGGTGGGAAGAACCGCTGGCGGACAATGCCGTGGATCGTTGTGTTGTTTGGCGTAGCCGTTGGACCGCTCGGATTAGTGAGTGTTATGCTGGTGGTTTTTCAGCCTGTCTTGTTTGACGCCTGGTGTACACTCTGTCTTTTAACCGCCTTTATTTCAGTTGTGATGATTGGCCCGGCCATGGACGAGGTGCTTGCGAGCCTACAGTATCTTCAACGCGCACGTCAAAGCGGGAAATCCTGGTGGCGTGCTTTCTGGGGCTGCAAGGATGTCATCGATAATGTGAAGTGATATGAGGAGCATGTGGTCACAACTTTCGATGATGGTCGTGGGAATATGGGTCACCGCAGCGCCCGGTGTTTTTGATTTTGAGAAGTCGATAGCCACCAACGGACATGTCGTTGGACCATTAATTGCAACGTTTGGGATAGTTGCTGCCGCCGAGGCGACGCGTAATGTCAGGTGGGCCTCCTTGCCCTTTGGCGCCTGGTTGTTGGTGGCACCGTGGATACTCGGATATGATAATGTCACAGCTATGATTAGTGATTTGATCGCGGGTGCCGCCACGGTACTCCTATGCTATGTGAGACCACGGAGAGACTACACTTTCGGTGGCGGTTGGCCGGCGTTTTGGAAAACAAATACCATGCACTGGCGCGCTTCTGGGAATAAGTCAGTTCAACATTAGACCTTTGAGGGTTTAAGTGTTTCCACAGTTTCTGGTAAATCTCTTCCCATTTAGAGGAGCGCTCCTCAGTAATACGGTAGCCCTACGGGAAGGCATTCCTTTTGCCATCTCTGGCGTATTACTAAAACGAAATGATCATGAGATTCATACCAACTAAAGTCCACGGGGTATTAGACTACCTGGTGGGCATATTACTGATAGCCGCTCCGTGGGTACTTGGATTCGCACGGGGGGGAGCTGAAACGTGGGTGCCCGTTGCACTCGGTACAGGTACTATCCTGTACAGTCTGATGACTGATTATGAACTGGGACTTTCAAAAAGCATTTCGATGCCGACACACCTCTCACTCGACCTGGTGGGCGGCGTTTTGCTAGCGGCGTCACCATGGTTATTCGGCTTTAGCGAATATGTGTATTTACCGCACCTGATCGTCGGTCTTTTCGAAATCGTGGCATCGCTGACCACTGAGCGGACACCCGCGGTTGCTGTCCACCGAGGCCAACATCGCCATGCTCACTAATATATGAGCCTTATTAAAGAGCCGGAGAGTCCGGCTTTTTTATTGGAACAATATTGTTACCTCCCCTTTAGGGTCGGACAGCTTTTCAGTCAGGCATTAATATGAAGGGTGGAAGGATATTTTCAGACAGGGAGGAAGCAGGCCGCGTTCTGGGAAAGCGGTTGACGCCGGCGTATTGCGGAAAAGGCGCACTTGTCTTTGGTATCCCCCGTGGCGGCGTGCCAGTAGCTGCGGCCGTTGCAAAAGCGATTCGTGGCGAATTGGGGGTACTGATTACAAAGAAACTACCTCATCCTCTTCAGGAAGAATTAGCTATTGGTGCTTGTGCCGAAGATGGTTCGGTGTTTTTGACTTCCTATTCTAATGATATCGATCGCGATGCCCTCAAACGCATCGTACAGGAGCAGCTCAATGAAATTCGCAGTCGTGTGTCCCGCTTTCGTCAGGGCAAGCGGCTACCTGAAATCAAAGGACGAACAGTTATTATTGTTGATGACGGTATTGCTACCGGGTCGACGCTCGTACCTGCTATCAAACTTTGTCAATCGCAGAAAGCCGCTCGTATTGTTGTGGCTTCTCCAGTTTCGGGGAAGCGCTACGTGTCGGAAATTGACGCTTTAGCCGATGAAGTCGTTATAGCTGTTCAGCCTTCCGACTTTCACTCCGTGGGTCAGGTGTTTGAAGATTTTCACCCGCTCTGCGACGAGGAGGTCGTAGCTATCTTAAGACAACATGAACGAGGATATCATCATACGATGGCTCGTAAGTTCATTTGATCGATTCCCACTCGGCAACAGGTATAGTTTTTATCCTTCATCAGTAGCGGGCACCTGCAAGGCTGCCTTTTTAAAGCTTTTGTCATCTAGTTGAAAGATCATGCAAAATCAAGGTTTCAGCAGTAGTGTGTATCAGCATTGCATAGAGGCATGTTACCGCTGCGCCAGCGAGTGCGAGCACTGTGCAACGGAGTGTCTGAAGGAGAATGATATCGAGATGCTGTCCAGGTGCATTGCACTTGCCCGGGAATGTGCTATCGTCTGTTCTTCCAATGCGAGGTTGCTCAGCGTAGGAGGAGAGTTCGCGACGCATTTGTGCCAGGCGTGTTCCGAGATCTGCCTTACCTGTGCAGAGGAATGCGAAAGCAGTTCTCAGGAACTGGATTATTGCAAACGGTGCGCCGAGGTATGCCGTGAATGCGCTGAAATTTGCGCGGGACTGGTGGGACAATTGCATACATAATTGTTCGTATCACTGAAATGGAATTACAGTATGATAGCTATGAACTACCGCGGCCCATTCAGGGTTCGTGTGGATCGTAATAAACCCGATCCCGAAATTTTGCATCCTTACGATGCTATGGTTCGAGTAACCCGATCGTGTATTTGCGGGTCGGACTTACACCTTTATCATGGCCTTGTGCCCGACACGCGTGTAGGGATGACGTTCGGACATGAGTTTACGGGAGTGGTTGAGGAAGTAGGGACGGGAGTTGAAAAGCTAAAGCCGGGCGATCAAGTGTTGGTTCCGTTTAATATTGCTTGTGGAAGTTGCGCCTTCTGCCAGCAGGAACTTTACGGAAACTGCCATGAATCGAATTCGCAAGCGACAGCGGTAGGAGGAATATTTGGCTATTCGCACACAGCGGGCGGATACGACGGAGGTCAAGCAGAATACGTACGCGTGCCCTATGCCGATGTCGGTCCTATGAAGATACCCGAGGGCATGGACATCGAAGATGCTGTTCTGCTGACGGATGTAACTCCGACGGGCTACCAGGCGGCTGAGATGGGAGGGATAAAAAGGGGCGACACAGTGGTCGTCTTCGGAGCAGGGCCTATCGGCTTAATGGCTGCGAGATGTTCGTGGCTATTCGGCGCCGGGCGGGTGATTATTATCGATCACCTCGAATACAGACTTGATTTTGCCCGGAGATTCGCGAAATGCGAGGCTTACAACTTTCGATCGATGGACGATCCCGTTGTTTTCCTCAAGAAAACAACTGATGGCTTCGGGGCGGATGTCTGTATCGATGCCGTTGGATGCGAGGCGGAGGGAAGCACCATGCAGACCTTGACGGGCCGGAAACTATTGCTTCAGGCCGGTTCGGCTACAGCACTGCAGTGGGCCATAAACAGCGTTAAGAAAGGTGGCATCGTATCGATCGTCGGAGTATATGGACCTACCTGGAATCTCGTGCCAATAGGAAACGTACTTAATAAGGGGATTACAATACGCGCGAATCAGGCGTCGGTGAAACGCCTCCTGCCGAAGCTGGTAGATCATGTGATGGCTGGTCGGTTGAAGCCCAGTGAGATGATTACTCACCGCCTACCGCTGGAGGAAGTCGCTGAGGCTTATCACATGTTTTCGACGAAACTTGACAACTGTATCAAACCAGTACTCATTCCCAACGCAGCTTGATATGAAGGATATGGAACCTACTGTGAAAATTACCGGGCTCGACAGACGTATAGCTGAAGCGGAGAAAGACATTCCAGGCTGGGGCATCGATGCAGATCCCGAAAACGAGCCTACTTACCCGATGAAGCGCTATACCGGGGCCGATCATGAGCGTCTTAACTACGAGCGTGCGCCACAGCAGCGTACGGATGTCGAGGTGTTGCACTCTATTGAACGGCCCGGTGTAACCCGGGTTTTCGGCGTATCCGCGCCGCCAAGTGGACTAAGCGGTATGCTACGTCGTTATGCATTCAGATTTAGTGAAGGGAGTTCTGCGCACTGGATGACCTTAATATTGGCCGACAGAGTCAACGTCGTCGAAGGAGTACTTGACGATCTCCGGCATGGTCATATCCCCAACATTTTTGCAGAGAAGGGTTGGAAAGCAGAGTGGAGGTACAATCGCAGCGGTGCAATACGCAAGGCTTTGATAACAGTTGCCGTCGCGTCAGCTGCCGTTTATCTCTTAACCCGGTCGCGCCGGGTAGGGCGTATTGAAGGCGTCCACTAGCCTGCGCGTTTCTGATTGAATACACGAGCTCCTCCGGGAGCTCTTTTTTTTGTCTGCGTACTGTTCGGCGCGTTTACGTTATCTGGCCCAGAGGTTACCGCTCGCAGAAAAACGCCGGCAGAGTCTTTCCCTTTTGACGTGAAATCCTATCTTGCTTATCGGTGGACGTGAAGTGACGTACACTGCTATTTTACCCAACCTGACACCTCATGAAACCTCTTGCCCAGACAGAGCACGTTTCACAAAATGCTGCAACGCCTCAAAAGATTTCAGTTGCCAGAGAACTCCTGCGTATCCCCGTAGTCGTTGCCGCCCTTGGCTATCTCGTTGATATGTACGATCTCTTCTTGTTCAGTATTGTCCGGATTCCGAGTCTCACGGCGATCGGTGTATCCGGAAGTAGTCTGTTGGATGACGGGGTTTTTCTGCTGAATATGCAGATGGCGGGCCTGCTCATCGGAGGTGTTTTTTGGGGAGTGCTGGGCGACAAGAGGGGGCGCCTTTCAGTGCTGTTTGGTTCGATCCTTATCTATTCGCTGGCGAATATCGCTAACGGCTTCGTCCAAACAGTACCCCAGTACGCGGCGCTTCGCTTTATTGCGGGCATCGGGCTTGCGGGCGAACTTGGTGCAGGTATCACTCTTGTGAGTGAGATCCTACCCAGGCAAATCCGCGGATACGGTACAACACTCGTGGCCACCCTTGGTGTATTCGGCGCTATTCTGGCTTATTTCATTGCCGATATCTTTGAATGGCGCGCGGCCTATTTTATCGGCGGAGGGCTGGGACTCGTTTTGCTGGTGATGCGGGTTCGCGTGTTCGAGTCGGGCATGTTCCTGAAGTCCAAAACCGATAACGTGCAGCGTGGCAACTTCCTTATGTTGTTTAATCATCGCGAGCGATTCTTCCGATACCTGAAGTGTATTCTGGTAGGATTGCCGATCTGGTTCGTATCCGGAATTATGATAACCTTCTCGCCCGAACTGGGCGCTGCTATTGGCGTTGATACTCCTGTCGATGCGGGGATTGCGGTCATTCTCGCTTTTGCGAGCCAAACCTTCGGAAACATTTCGAGTGGCGTATTGAGTCAATACACCCGAAGCAGAAAAAAGATTATGGCAGCGTTCATCGTCATGTGTTTCATTTTCAGCGTGCTCTACCTCGCTCTTCCGATAACATCACTGAATGTCTTTTACGCTATGTGTTTGCTTCTCGGATTTACGAACGGGTATTGGGCGCTGTTCGTGACTGTATCGGCCGAGTTGTTTGGAACGAACCTCCGGGCCACTGTAGCCACTACGGTTCCTAATTTCGTAAGAGGTGCAATAATTCCGATTACAATGCTGTTTTTGATGCTGCGCGATAGCATCGGCATACTTAACAGCGCCCTTATCATCGCGTTCCTCACAACCGGAGTAGCGCTCCTTGCGCTGTGGAAGCTTACGGAAACTTTCGATAAGGACCTCGATTACAACGAGGAGTGACCGAGAAACGCCAGCGTTAATTGCGATAGAATTCGTAGTTCTCTTTTGTAATTATATCGATTGGCATATACTCGATGTTGGGGATTGGTATCTTGAGGATCAGATGGTGGTATAATGCCATAATACCACGATATCCTTGTTCTTCGGGTTTCTGACAGATCAGGAAGCTAATCCTGCCCTTTGTGAGGTAATCGATATTCTCGCGAATATAATCGTATCCGATAACATGGACGCCGTTGATATTCTGCTTCTCTAGAAAGCGCGCGACAAAGAAAACACGCGAGTTCGTTACGAATATTGTCGTAATATCCGGATGCCGGGTAAATGTCTGACGTAGCCGCTCTTCGACCGCAGCGTGGCTCGTTTCTTCAATGTTTTCATCAATGATGTTGACGGGAAGATTCTGATCTTCAAAGTATCGTCGAAACCCTTCCTCTTTCCGGACAGCGTAATGCTGATGGTCAATTCCTTTGGCGATACTCACAACGAGAATCTTACCCCTTCCCGCCTGGCACAGACGGGCCAGGCTGCCGGCCAGATATCCACTTTTAAAGAGTTGAGGACCGATGTAGGAAAGACTTTTTTGCGTGGGGATGTCCGAGTCAATGAACACGTAGGGAATACCCAGTGAATCGCATGCGTTCGTGAACTGAATAGATTCCTCGATAAAGGAAGGGGCCAGGAGCACACCATCAATCTCGGAGTCGAGAATCAGCTCTCCTTGTGTCACAAACGACTGCCGGTCGTTCATGTCGAAAAGAAAACGCTCGATCTTAATTCCATACTGGCCAAGCTCCGATTCAGCGCGATTGATTCCGCTTAGAGGAGCCTGCCAGAAATCAGTCTCCTGGGAAACCGAAGGAATCAAGGCGGCGAAGCGATACACCTTTCCGGAAGCAAGTCGCCGCGCCATGATATTTGGCCGGTAGTTAAGGCGCTGGATTATCTTCTGAACCTTATTCCGTGTGGCCTCTGAAACCCCAGTGCGGTTGTGCAGTACACGGTCAACCGTGGCGAGGGAAACATTGGCTAGTCGCGCTATTTCCTTGACGCCGACTGTGCTGATATTTTCGTTAGAAGGTTCGCTAAAATGATTCATACGTGGGTTTCGTGACAATGCAAACGCAACGAGCGACGAAAATTAGGGGATCAGCCCGAGAAATAAAAATGAGCGTTTGTTAAGGATTAACGCGTAATGCGGTACAGGCGTACACCGTATCCTTCGAAAGAATCGGTAAATCGCTTCCGACGGATTTCAATGGAATAGTTTTCGCCAATGACCTCAACCTTTTTACCGGACTTCACGCGAAAAGTTGCTGTTGTCTTTTCGTCGCGCATAGCCACGGCGAAAATGTAGGCAGTCTTTCCATCTTTCTTTGCCATGATATCAATGGGGACCGATTTGTTACTACTCGTAACAGAAGCGTAAGCAGGTTGGTCAGGGCTGTTTAATACAGGAGCGAGTGATGTCACTTCCGCGTTTATATCGGCGACGGCGCGCAGCATTTCGCTATCATTGAGCAAAGCTGCATCGTCGGTATTACCGACAAAAGAATGACAGAAGTAGCCAAACCCACGGGCACCGTGAATGAGTGCCATCCATACCTGAGCTCTGACCTCCGCGGGTGTTGGTTTCCTTGGTGACTTCTCGCTGATACGGGTGGTTTCAATCCAACACCAGGCTGGTTTTTGATCCTCGGACCAGGCGCGCAGATTGTCAATACCGCGCGCAACGTACCACAATTGATCCCTGACTTCTTCCTCGACTGAGTTGACAGGATAGATGTTGAATGATGCTATGTCGCAACCCTTGAGGTAACCGTTGTTGGCAACCATATACATATCAGTGCGTCCGCGGCAAGTACCCCGGCCAATCCAGTCGGTATAAGCCACTCCCCGGCCGACGTTCAGATAGACCGGACGGGTAGGGTCTCTGCGTTTTATCTCGCGGTAGTCTCGAATTATATCCGCGGGATCGAGACATGGATCCCAACGCTTTTCTTTTCGATTGCGTTGCGCGTTGTCGGGTTCATCGCCATGCATCCAACCGTAAATAAGGGGCTCGCCAAGCTGACTCAAACCAAAGGCATTCTGGTGTGCAATCACTTTCATGTCGGCCTGCCGCAATTGGTCGAGCTTTTTCTGATCAAGACCACCGTGAATATGTATGTACATATTGATGCCTACTTCCCTGTAGGCGGCAGCATGCGAAGGGTCTTGCGCCCATACGGCTATGGGAAAGAATTCAGGACTATTTTCCCCACGAGCATGTTCCTGCCCAAAAGTGTTGAGCGCTGCCGCCGCTATTATGACCGATGCCAGAATTCTCCCAACCAATGCCCTCTGAAGTTTTGCGTACTAACTAAAAAGCAAAGTTAAGTTCTTCTTATCGTTTCCCGCA
>Ga0079224_100004578_pt1 | contig 17958 bp, 17 predicted proteins | sample Stecom2015_FD_80414 | JGI IMG/M metagenome (GOLD analysis project Ga0079224, IMG submission 80414) | Agricultural soil microbial communities from Utah to study Nitrogen management - Steer compost 2015 | ecosystem: Environmental > Terrestrial > Soil > Agricultural land | place: USA: Utah...
CCTCGCCTGGCGCCAGGTCCGCGACCGTGCCGCCAGCCAGCAGCGCGGCCAGGCCTGCCACCATCAGACCACCCCTCGACGCATCTTGGCTGCCCTCGCGCTCCGGCTCGAGTTCCGGTGCCGGCTCCGGAACAGGTGCGGGTGGGGGCGCCGTCGTAGTTGGAACCGTGACTGCACCACCACAGGGGGCTCCCAGCGGCGTGTTCCCGGTGCAACCTGGAACCAGTTCGCAGTACGTGGTTCCCTGAATGCGAACGAGGTTTTCGTACGCACTCTGCGAAAGTTTGCCCCAGATACCATCGGGCTTGGCACCAGACACGAACTGTACGTTTTTGATGGTGTTGGCAGAACTGCAAGGGTCTCCAACCTTGTATTCTTTGAACCCCAAGTCCACGTTCTGCATGACAGGTGATTCAGAAGGACAGAACGAAGAGACGCAATTGTCCCAAGCCATCGCGTTTGTCTCACGCTCCTGGCAATCTTCCATCGTCGTGTATCCGAAACACATCGGATCGTCTTGATTTTCCGCGCAATACCAGCACTTCTTCTGTGCCTCGGAGTACGCCAGAGCGTGGCAATCCTTGAAGCCTGGCTTGTCCCAGCACTTGCCCGGAAGACTTCGATTGGCAGACAACGCACCCAAGGCTGGCAAGCCTTGAATGCTGTGAGCCGTGTCTGCACCACTCAATCCGCCAAATGCCGTGTTGTAGTTGAACACTCCGCCCCCATGTCCCTCGTTGGCAAACAGCCCATTCCGAGTTTTGATCTGCATGTCGTTCACATCCTGTCCAAGACCGTTCAACGGCCGAGCAACCCAAGGCAGGTTGTACATGGGTCTAGTGTACAAAGGTCCATGGAACAACGAACCTTCGTTGAGCGGACCTCCCTTCCAATTGTGCGTGCGCGGGCCGAGGGGATTCGGGATCCCAAAATGCCGCGGAGGGTCGTACTGGCCCATCAGCCCCTCCGCTTCGAGTTGGAGATGATCCCCATCACGCCCAAGCCCCAAGGCCCCGTCAACATGCCCACCGGTACACCAACCCAGCCCCACGTCTTCGACTCCGAGCGATTTGGAGCCATCGCTTTGCCTGCCTGGTAGCAAAGCGCACCGGTCGCCACGACAGCGGCCACAGCTACGAAACCGAGCACTGCCCAGCTATCTGCACTGCCACCGTATTGGCCGACACCGTTCATCGCCAAGCGACGACGGCTGAATGCGCGGGATGCCGCCACAATCGGCGACGCCTGAACGACCATCTGCCCCACGCTCTTCGCAGCAAAATAGTCGACTGTTTGTGCTTGAGGATACATCACTTCGATCCCTTTCTGCCCTTTTTCTTGCTCAGGAGAACCCAAGCAAGTCCTGCTGCCATCCCCACTCCCGCGAAGATGTAGTACTTCGTGTAGTTGGGTGCTTCCGTTGCTGGGGCCTGACCAACCGGTGTCGTGGCAGTCGGAGCATCCACGATGCTCTGTTCCCGCAAAGAGGGAAGCGGCGCCGGGCTGTAGTGAGGAAGCTGCCACAGAAGCTGATTCTGCGTCAGCGTCTCTTGCTGGCCTTGCTGCAACGAGACCGCCCCACCGGGAACGTACACGACCTGCTCCCCCGGTTGCGTCAAGTCCGTGACTTCGCTCACCTGGTAGAACTTGTCTCGAGCAACGTACCCGGGAAGACTCTGGTGATCTTGGAAAACGCCATCCTGCGGATGGATGTTGCCGTGCGTGTCATTCGGATCGAACACGCCATTGCCAACCACGTCGTCGCCTTGCGCAAGCAAGTCGAGCTCGTTAGGGTACGTCTCGATGCCTTCCGCACTCGAACTATCGAACTGATCTGCCATTTTTTCCGCTCCTAAACCCGCGAGATTTCTACCAAATGTGGATGAATACACAGACTGACCCGGACCGAGTCCCGAAGGTCTCAAGTCCGGCGGCCACGTCTGCGGCGTGAACGGCATCTCGTGTTCTTTGAAGACTGGATACGGTGGCCGAAGCTTGTTGCGATCCCACGTTGTCATTTGCGCTTCTTCTTCTTCCTCAGTAGGTAGTATGCCGCCCCACCGCCGACTGCCAACAATAGTATCCCACCGATGATGTACTTGCCGGTATCCGAATCTTCTTCTTCCACCTCGATGTCCTCTTCGACGGGGGGAGGAGGCTGCACTACCACCCCAGCCTTGGATACCCGATTGAGCTCTTGGAGCATCTGAGTGTCGAGCGGCGACTTGGGAGGAACCGCGTAGATTTGAACCGGTGTCGACTCATCGGGGGGCTTGACGGGGGCCGGATATGGCGGAGGAATCGGCAACTGGACCAAATCATCCGGCGAATCCACCACGACCGGCGGCGGCGGTTTGGGAACTTGATGCGTCGGCACCGGCAAAGTGACCAGCTCACTCGGCGTAGTGACAACCACAGGTTGCGAAGGAGGCGGCGGCGGCGGTTTGGGAACTTGATGCGTCGGCACCGGCAAAGTGACCAGCTCACTCGGCGTAGTGACAACCACAGGTTGCGAAGGAGGCGGCGAACACACCTTTTTCAACTTGACCTGACAAGAATCGAACAGGTTCTGGTACAGGTCCTTGATGGTGATTTGGTACGGGTTGTCTATCGTACCCTTCAAGATGGTGGAATACCCCTTCTTGTAGTTGACCTCCTTGTCCGGAGATCTCGAAGCACAACGACTGGTCGCGTACTCAACGACGTCCGCGCTCTGCGAACAGCTGTAGACTGGCGTGCGGTAGTACGAGGATACCGCCCCCAGACCGATCAGCCCTTGCAGAGGATTGGCAACGGGCTGAGCCGAAGGCATGAACCGATACATCAGCGACGCCCCTTCTTACGGTTCCGGAACACGGCGTACCCGATGCCACCCAGCACGAGTAGTCCGAGGATCCCGCCGATGGCGTAGGACTTGTTCTCTTCGAACCAGTCCCCCTCTTCTTGACCGCAGACGGGCAAACTTGCCACGTCACACGGCGCAAAGTGTCCTTTGTCCTCATCCGTGACGGACGTCGCACCGGGGGCCACATCACAGTTCTTGTTGATGGAGAAGCGACCTCCGTTTTGGCACTTGGATACCGCTTCATCCTTGACCGTTTGAACCACGCAGCTCCTCTTGAGCTCCGCGCAATACAACGACGTGATCGACTTGACCGCGCCGAGGCTCCGATCCACCGCAGCCGACTTGAAGTGATACATGATACTCCTATCGTCGGGTTAACGACGTTTGCCCTTCTTCTTCTTGCGGTTCTTGAAGACCGCGTAACCTATTCCGCCCAAAACGAGCAGGCCGAGGATCCCACCCACCATGAACTGACCGCTGTCGCTGTCGTCGTCCTCGACGATATCAGGCGTTTCCGGCTGCGGCGGCGTGGTTGTCGTCACCGTCGTGGGAATGTCCGTGCTTGGAGGAGGCGTGGGGGCTCCGCACAAGGGCAAACGTGCAAGCATGCAAGGGTCCCACAAGTTGTATTGACTCATGCCAACTCGAGCATCGGAATCGTACAAAGTACAGGTCCTGCCCAAGCTGCCAAACAGTCCTCGAGTTTGGCTGCGTTGCTCACGATCCCAACAATCCTGCTTCGCCTTGTCGAGCACGCGCTGCTCTTTAACGCACATGTTCGGAAGCAAATTTTCGCAGTACGGATTGGTTGCTGGGGGCAACGGCTGAATGAGATCTGACTGACCTACCGATCGAAACTTGTACATGTCTCACCTTACTTCTACAGGACCGTGACTCGGCAATTCGTCACAACTCCAGATTTGGTACGTCGTGATCCGCTTGAGCATCGAAGCCACGTTCGAGCCCGCTACCGGATCACACACAATCCACTGACTCGACCGCGGATCTTGAATCCGGGCAAACACGTGCGAAAACGACCCAGGTGCCCCGAAGCCGGCCACGACAAATTGCGCGTGCCTCCCCACCTGCAGCGCCATCGTCGCCATGAGCACCGCAATGTCGTCGCAGTCCCCCCGCGCAAACCCCTTGTCCAGGATCTCCTCGCACAGCCGCTGCGGGTCTTTGAGCAGCTCGACGTGCATCGGGTCGTTCAGGTATCTCACACGCTCCGACACCCAAGCGTTGATGGCCAGAATCTCCCCGAGGTAGTCCTTTGGCCAAAGGTCGCCCACCACTTGCTCGGTCACCGACCGAACCAGCATGGACTTCTCTCCCCGAGTCCCCTGCGCCGCTCGAACCATCCCCGCGAGGGTGTCGGGCGGTCCTTTGAAACCTGTAACCTGGTGTGGAGGATTGAGCGAAAGCATAAACGAGTCCGACGCCGGACGTCGGACTCGTTCCCGCAGCGCTAATCCTACTCGTTCAGGTACCTGCGCTCAAGGCAGTTTGCAACTTCAGTTCTTTGCGAGCCGCCTTCCAGAGCTTTTCTAACCACTTCCTACCGTCGCGACGCAGCAGCGGCGACTGTTCGTTGCCCATCTGCTCCACCAAATCGGTGATGTCCTTGGGCTCGAAGTTGTTCACCAAGTTCGCTGTACCCTCCGCGTGCATGTTCACCATGATCGGCGCGATCCCGTGAGGATCGACTTGGTCACGTACGAACTGCTCGGTCTGAGCCAGTAGCCCATACATCGCTTCCGGAGCGAAGAATTGGCGGAATTTCTCTGGGAATTCGAAGTCTGGCATCATGTCCATTTGCGGCATTTCTTCCGACTGCACGACCATCTCGGGAGGTGGTTGTGACATGGATACTTCCTGTGCCGGCGGCGGCATGGAAGGAATTGTTACTGGCGGCGGCGGCGATGCCATCGGCTGCGCGACGATTTCCTCACGGAATCCGGGTGGCGGCCCTTGGACCGGTGCCGGGGCTGGCGCCGTCCGAGGTCTTACCTTTGCGCCCCTGCTTGCCCACTCCACCCCACCCTGCCTTTGCTGCGGCTGTGGCGGCGCCATGGGAGGCTGCTGTCCCGGTCTGACACGTTGCGGACCAAGCTGCGGGGGCTGCTGAGCGGCCGCCATGGCCTGGTTCTGCGCTCGCGCCGCCATGACGGCGGGCAACCACTGATCCATGCCTGCGAAGGCCTGCGAAAGCCCCGCACCTGCCGTTGCCGCCAACCGTTCCCAGGGGCCCTTGGGCTCGCTGGCGTCCTTCTTCTCGTAGCCGAGCAACTCTGCCGTCTTCTCGGCTCGCTCCAAGTGCTTGGTGATGTCCTTGGCGTCTTCGGCTTCCTCACGCGCCCGCTCTGCTTCTTCCTGCGCATCCTTCAGGCGTTCCTCGGCCTGCTTGATCATCAGGGCGCTCGTGTCCTTGGACACCGTGAGCTTCACATCCGCCGAGTCCCGCAAGCTACGAAGCTCACGCTCGTGCGAGCGTTCGAGGTTCTTGATCTCTTCGGCGTGACGCTCTTTCAAATCTGCAATACGCTGAGCCGAAAGCTCACGCTCCGTCGCCGACTGGTCGCGCAACTGGTCACGCAACTGCTGCTCACGCGTCACCCACTGGCCCCGCTCGAGCTCGAGCTGCTTGGAACTTTGCGTCCGTTCCTGCTCCAGCAATCTCGCAGCCTGTGACCTCTCCTGCTCCAGCAACAGACGATACTGCGTCTCCACGTCCCTGTTACGAGACTCCAGACGATCGACGTGAGACTTGTTGGTCTCCACCAATCGATCGATGGCAACCTGATGCGACTCCCGCAAAGCCTTCATCTGGTCTTCGTGAGATCGACGCATGTTGTCGATCTGGCTGTCGTAGTACGACTGCAAACGAGAAATCTCCGCTTGCTTGTCGGGCGTCAGCTTCTCCATGTACTTGAGCAGCTGAGTGTTCGCTTCGTCCTTCGCGCGAGACACTTCCGTAGCAACGGTGCCCTTCTCCTGCTGAGCTCGCTTGACGTCGTCTCGTAGATCTTCGATCTGCTTGAGCAACGCCGCTTCTCGCTCCTTCGCCTGTTGTTGCAGCAGCTCAACCTGAGACTTGCTGCTCTCCGAGATGACCGAGATGATCTGGGAAGTAGCCTGAGAACTGCTCGATTCCCGCTTCCCAAAATCCTCCTTCATCATCTTCATCGCATCCGCGAAAAAACTCGCGTTTGCCTTGTGAATCGAAGCGTCACCCGTTGTCGTAGGGGGCGCAACCACCGGACCAAATGGATTCATGGTTTGCGTGCTCTCCAAATTCTCTGAAATTGTCCTAATGATCGGCGGATACACCGGCACCGTCAAAGTGATCGGCTCAGTCAACGCCTTGATTTTGATTCGGTTCTCTTCGTCCGTTCGACCGCGCGGGTCCGGACCGTACAAGGTGATCTTGTACTCGCTCCCACCGAAAGTGTTCGCAATGTCCACCTCCGTGACCTTGCGAGCTCGGATCTCTCCCACAAACCCCGCAGTACCAACGCCTTGATACGTCTTCGGCTTTATGCGCTCCAACCTCAAGAAGTACTGAGGGTCCGCCTCGATGGGCCACCGAGAATACAGATCAGTGAGCGTGCGCGGAGGGCGATCACCCACCAAATCTACCGGCTTGTCCGTCTCCAAGATGGGGCCCACCGAAATCCCATCGCGCTGCGCCTTGTCCACGCCCTGGAAATCTCCAATATCCCCCATGTCGTGGTAGACGCGGACGCTCCCCTGCATCTCGTAGGGAGGCTCGAGCACCGGCGCTTGCAGCGTATCTTGCTCGTCCTTATCCGAAATCTCTTGCACTTCCTGCCGAATCTTCGGAGGTCTCCCTCGGCGCTTCTTTTGGATCTCCGCCGAGTTGGTCTTCCTCAGCTTCAAGTCCTCCTCCGTGCGAGGGTAGTGCATCATGTTGCGCTCCACGTAGTCCTCCACCTTCTGATAGGGGGATGCCTTCGCATTCTTGCGCAACTTCGCCAGGTGCTTCTCCATGAAGTCCGTGCGAAGATCTTCGGAGCCCCGAATGTACAACTCGGGGCTCACTCCCAAAAACATCGCTTGCGCGGTCAGTAGTTCACGACTTGGCATGGGCTTCGTTGATGCGTTCTTGCGCGAGCTTCTTGAGCTGCTCGGCGTCGTACTGGTCTTCGAAGATCTTCAGGCTGTCCTCGTTGATCTGCCGCATACCGGAGAACGACTCGCGAATTGATTCCGGAATCGTCGAGTCCGACTCGAGCTTCTTGAACAGCTCCACGTTCAGGAACAGCGTTGTGTACACTTGAACCGTGTTGTCATCGGGGGTGTCGTCTTCCTCCCCCTCTTCTTCCTCTTCCTCGGAAGCTACCTCTTGGAAGCCCGAGGCGACCGCACCAATCAAGTCCTTGATTGACTCGAGCAAGTCACCCGAGATGCTCTCGTAAAGGTCGGCCAGATCTGCTTTGGACGCGGGAGTCTTGCCCGAGGCTCTCAGCTTGGTTGCTTGCTTGCCAAAGCGGTTCTTCGCATCCTCGATCGAGTCGTGAAGCGCTTCGAGCTCCTCGTCGAGACTGACCTCTTCGCCTTCCTCTTCTTCCTCCTCGTCAGGGTCTACGCCTTCGTTGATGATCTCTTCCGCAATGCCTTTGTTCGTCGTCATAGTCGCTCTTTCGCTTTCCCGAATATCGAATCGAAGGTGCGCTCGCGCCCCTCCTTCAGTTTCTTGTTGTCGAAGTCATCGAGCAGCTTCGTGCTCTCTGGATCCTGAGGGATGCGCATGTCGCAAGCCCACACTGCGCGATCACGCACCGACATGAATGCCCCCTGCCGGTCGCGGCGCGCCGAACACAGACGCGAGATCATCTTGACCTCGGGGTTGTGCTCAAACTGCACCATTTGTCTCACATAGTGCACACAAGGTAGCCGCTTTGGTACAACATGTATGCTGGGGTCGCTCAGCAGCCGGTATGCCCCTGCGCGATGCTCGACCAGCGCCGGATCGTAGACCCGTCCTTCCGAGTCATGGAACTTGCTATAGTCACCGATGCACACCAGTGTCTCACATGAGAACACAGGGATATCCGAAGCGCCGGATTCTGGTGCACTGAGCATGGGTAGCCCATCGGGCCCGGTCGTGGTGATGATCTGAGAAGGGGAGAACTCGTCTGCAAGTTCTTCGAAGGGAGAGAAGTCCTCACCTTCTCCTGAATCGTCTTCTTGCTCGGATTCTGCAGCTTCTTCTACATCTTCGAGCGTAGCATCCTCGTCTTCATTACTTTGGTGCATACATTTCCAAGTTACTTTCGTGCTCCCGCCGCACTTCAGATAGAAAACTTACAAGCTGGGGGTTCACTTCCACCATCTTTTTGTTCTCTTTTGAGCGGTACTGGTTAATCACTTTCACAGCATTCTCCAGCTCACGAAACAACCATGCCTGTGCATTTCCTGCACGTAGACCATAGTCTTGGTGAACTTGCCAAGCTTTTCTTGCTTGTTCGTCGAACTGGGTGTTCTTCGAAAGGTGCAACTCGGCCAGCTTGCGTTGCTTCTGTTCTTCTTCGCGGGCCTTCTGTTCACTCTCGATGGCTCGATCGCGCTCGTCTTCGAGTTGTCCGCACCTAGTGGACAGTGCTTGGACTTGAGCGTCCATCACTTCGGTCAGACTGCGGGAGGCGGTGAGCGCCTCGGACACTTGTTTCGAATATTTCCGCTGAAGAACTAAATAGGTTCCAAGAGAACCAATAAGCATTCCGACGGAAAGCGAAACAAGGAAAAAGATTTGTTCGTAATTCATCTTGCTGGAGGTCTTCCTGTTTTCTTCTTTTCCGGAAGTTGCAGAGATCCGAGATAGTTCGAAAAACGACAACCTTTCACTGGACAGTCTAGGTAACTGAGTCCCTCAACGATTCTCAGATCAGAATGTAGATACTCAAGCAATCGGCGACATCCGTTGCACTTCAAGCGTTGCGACCCCGGCTGCCTCTGACCGACCACTACCACCACGAGGGGAGATCTATCCATTCCCTCACTTGCTAGCAAGCAGATAGCAGAGGACTGTACGTCAATTGCTAACACCGCTGGCGAATTGTTAACGGAGTGGGTTCAAAGGAACCCATGACTCACAGGGGCTATTTTGTTCTCCACCTACGGCTAGTTTTTACCGCGGCTAAGCCGTTTACCGCAACTTTTGGGGTTTTACCGCAGCCTTACCGCAGCGCTGCGGTAAGGAAATTCCTTTTGCTAATCCTATACTTAACCCACCCTAACCAGTGTTTTACCAGTACTTTCAGAGAAACTTGATCTATAGAAGATTTGCGTCCAAATATACCTCAGCACCCGAGCTGCCCCTCTCCGCCAAATCGCATCTCAAAAGAACCGCAATGGGGTTCGCTGCGGTAAAAACTTTTTTGACCACCTAAACCCATGACATTACTAACGAATTTCCTTACCGCAGCACCGCGGTAAGAACCAAAATGGCCCCCTTTGCTCCGGTAAAAACACCGGAAGGTCACATCTGTTCAGTATTTCTTCCCTCGGGGCTCCACAAGTCGCTCCAACTAGTGGCAAGAGATCGGAAGGTGCGGCTTTCCCACCTCGTGGAACACATCCTTGCTGTGGTGAGTTCGTCCGGGCAGCTAGAGGCCCTGTGCCGCGACATCGTGCCGCGACCCAGCGAGCAGCGCGAAAACGCAAGCAAGCAGCCCCTGAGCGACGAGAAGCGGTCTGTTCCTCGTAGGGCTACTGCGGTTAAGCGCAGACTAGATGCTGCCAGCATTCAACCAAACAGACAGTTAGACTTCGAAAAGTTGAAAAGTCTGTACGAATACCCAGGAACGCATCTGGATGAAGAGTGCGAATCTGCCTCGAGAGTATTCCTAAATAATTGGGAATCTTTTTCGGAAGAAGAGAAAAAGGCAATATTCGAAGCTAAGTCGCGCAGGAACAACGTCTACGAACAATGGATCAAGTACCGTAGCGAAATCACTACTTGCATCGAAGAAGCTGAAAAGCGTCTCAAGCTCAAGACAGGGCGCGCGTATCGAATGACCAACGCAGAGCTACGCAAGCTTCGAGCGATGCGAACCGAGTTCGATGCAACGGTGAGATGGAACCTACGCAAGCTCCCGTAGGTGAAACAATGTAGGGGCACCCTCCCACCACGAGAGGGTGCCCTTACAGTGTTCTTCTTCTCGGATTGTCAAGGTCGGCGACGCTGACGGTTGCGCAACCTAAACCGGCCACATGTTTTGTCAAGCAAGTCTTGACGGAGCCAGGCGTCTTCATCCAGAACCGTTGGCTCTTCTCGAACGATGGGTAGGTTTCGGCTATGTCGGAGTCTGAGGCACGTGCTGTAGATGAACAAAGTATCCATTTCGCGCAATATGTTAACGCGTTTTCCTCTGAAGGCGACGACGTAGTTGTTGACTGGAAGACCTTCGTCGACACGTTCAAGTCCGAGGGTTTTCTCTTCGAAGCGGACAAGCAGAACACACCGCTACTCATCCCTGTTAAGTTCAAGCAAGGAACTAACACTAAGGAGATGTCCAGTGTCGAGTTTGTCTCACTGTGCATCTTAGACTTCGACGAGTTAACTAAAGACCAGTACGAACGGGTGTTGGCTCGAATCGAGGAAGAGGGCCTCGAGGCGATGGTCTATTCGTCGTGGGGACACTTGGCGGTGCGGCCGCTGTACAAGTTCCGCGTGATCGTCCCGTTGTCGGAGAACACGTACCCTGAAGACTGGGGTCTACTGTGGCCTCAGATTAACAACATGTTCGAGGGGCTGGCAGATACCAAGTGTGCAGACTGCACGCATGGCTACTTCTTACCCTCTGCCCCTCCAGGCTCAGATCCGGATGAGCTCATCTTCCGTCACTTCGAGGGCAATCCGCTAGACGTGGACTCGCTCTTGGAGAGCGTGTTGCTGCTTTCGGCGGACGATGCGGAAGACGTTGCGATTGCGGGCAACAAGGAAGTGATCCCGCGCGAGCGCGTCAAGGCGTTTGCCAAGCACGTTGCGCGTTCGAAGAACGAGTACAAGTCGTGGATGGGCCAGCTCCTACTCAAGGTGCTGGACGGAGACGTGTTCGCCGAACGTGGGGGACGCGACGACACCATTTACAAGCTCGCTGGAGATCTTGGCCAAGCCTTTCCAGATGCGGACGCAGGGGCGTTGGCAGAAATCTTCGGACCCAGCCTTGCCAAGATGGGTAAGGATTGCCCCACGTCCGCGGACGTTCGCAAGAAGATCTTGCGAGCTCAGCGCAAGGTTGTGCTCGAGCAACGCGCGGAGCAACGCGCGAAGAACGTCCAACAGAAGCAAGTGCGGGAAGTACTTGGTGGAGATTACACCAAGGACTACATCGATCAGTTCTGCAAGGAAACAGGGAACGGCTCGAAGTACGAGCTCTTCGGCAAGCGACTGATCGTTCAGAAAAGTTCCAGGTACTACATCTTTTCCCAAGGCAAGTATCTGCCGTTCGAGGACAAGGAACTTTACAACGCTTGCCGAGACTTGCTGCTTCCCGCGCAGAAGCTCTTTCGCGTGTCGATCAACAACGTGTCCGACAAGGGCTTGGACACTCCCAAGTCGGTGGTGCAGCTCGTACACGATTACGGAGTGGTAGCCGTGCACAAGGAGATGCGGCTCTACGCGAGCACCTCTTACTATGAGGAGAACACCAGCACCTTCGTCGAGGCACCTGTTCCGTTAAGAATCAAGCAGGGGGTGAGACACGAGGCAGTTGACCGTTGGATCGACTGCGTCTGTCCAAACGAAGAGATTGCCGAGAGTTTCCGAGATTGGTTGGCTGTATTGCCGAACCTGCGGCGCGCGCTTGCAATGCTCGTGTTCACGGGGGGCTCTGGCGTCGGCAAGACGTCGTTTGCTACGGGGATCTCTCGACTGTGGACAACCTGCGGTGCTACGGACATGGGGGAGGCGTGGCAGGACTTCAACGAGGCGTTCACGAAGTGCCCAGTCTTGCTCGCAGATGAATCGTTTCCAACAGATAAGCAAGGGAAAGTACCGACAGACAAGATCAGGTCTCTAGTTTCTTCAGGTTCGCACAAGTTGAACGTGAAAAACATGAGATTGCAACAACTACTAGGCTACATTCGTTTGGTTGCAGCGCTTCAAGGTTCAGAGAAATTGGCTTCGTTCAGCAAGGTGGATGGACATCATGACGTGCACGCAATTCAGCAACGGTTGCTTCACGTGTCCATCCGCAAGGACAAGGTAGAAAAAGGTGCAAAGCTGTTCAACTACGAGTTGTTCGTTGAGAAGGATGGACTGGCTGAGCATGCGATGTACTTGATGGAAAATCGGAACGTACCGGAGAAGTATCGTTTCGGTATTCGCAAGTTGGGTAGTGAGAATCAAGTTGAGATTGTTCTCAGCGATGAGCGAGTCACTCAAGTTTTCGATTGGTTGCTTTGGTACTTGGAAACTCGAAAGTACGATGGATCTGATCGTACGGAGACTCCCGCTTTCTGTGTTCGTGGCAACTTGTGTGTGAACAGTGAACTATTTGCTGAGTCAATGGATGCTCACTTGAAGGGAGGAAAGTCCAGGAATGAACTTCGCTGGTCGCGCAACGATCTGATTCGTGTTTTCAATCTAATCTCGTGTGGTGAACCTCTTCGAGTGCAGGACACTTCGAATCGAAAAACAAGAAGGTACCACGTTATAGACAGTAAGATGTTGCTCAGGTATGTGAACATGGTTGGAAGAGATCCGCAGATGTACTCCCTACTTCTGTTGAGACACACGAAGAGAAGCTCTCTGTTGTTGCCGAAACACTTGCGAATAACAGATGACGACATCCATGCAGAGACGGCTGCAGTGCAGATCGCAGAGAAACTCTGGCAAGGACAGGAGTTGACTGAGGATGAGGAGGGGGCGCTGCCGAGCTTGCTTAGCTATTACGATCGGCCCGAAGAAAAGGACTTGCAGTGAGACACTTAGTAGACTAGTTGTACTAGTCATCCGTGGGTCGTCCAAATGCGCCGAAAGTCGATCACCCTTACGTGTTCAGTGTCTCACAGCTTGAGACCTTCTCACTGTGTAACCGTAAGTGGGCTTTCGAGAAAATCGACAAGCTGGAGGGCAAGGAAAACGAGTTTGCCGCGCTCGGGCAGCGTGTCCACGACGTGCTCGAGAAGTACCTCGACAGAGCGATACCAATCGATCGGTCCACCAAGGAAGGTAAGATTGCGTTCCCTGGCATCAAACACCTTCCCTTGCCGCGCACGAAGGGGATGCGGGTCGAAAAGTGGTTCGTCATCAAGTTCGGTGTCGCCGCGTATCGAGGGCTCAAGGATGTCGAGATCATCGTACCCGGTAGAGAGCCCCTCATCCTCGACCACAAGTCGACGCGAAATTTTCGCTGGAAGAAGACCAAGAAACAGCTACTTGTAAACCTACAGGCAGGTATTTACGCCGCAGACGCGATGCTCAAGTCGGGCTCGACTACGGTGATTTTGAAGTGGGTGTACTACGCCACTGAGGGCAAACCCAAGTCGGAGCCTGTAGAAGTACGGATCAACAAGGCACAAGTTGAAGCCATCTTGTCGGAAGCCGACGAGATCGCTCAACAGATGGTCAAGACGCTTCAGACCAAACGACGTGCGTTGGACGTTTACCCGAACTTCTCCTCGTGTGAAGCATTCGGGGGATGTGGATACAAGGAACACTGTGTGCGGACGCCAACCAGTGTTCTACGCAGCATCATGGCGCAGAAGAAAGAAGAGAGAATGGCAACAGAATCTAGTACTAGTAAGTTTTTGGCAGATCTGAAAAACCGCAACGCAGCGAAGAAGACGCCCGAGGAGAAAAAGGCTGCGCCGTCTGTTAAGTTGAAGGATGCACAGACGGTGAAGGTTAATCCCCCAGAACGGGAAGAGACCGAGCAACCTCGCCCGCCCGCCCCCAAGAAGATCGGAGGCAAGTGGGTCAATGCGGAGTGGGACGAAGCCGCTTGGGCTTGGGTCTTCCCCGGGGAAGAGGATGAGGAGAAGGCTGCGGCTGCCTCGAAGAAGGTCGAGGACAAGAAGGCGGGCAAGGTCAGCACCACGAGTACGAAGGTCAAGACCAAGCCGGCCGTGCAGGATATCGAGGACGTGGAAGAGGAGGAGGAAACGGCCGAGGAGGCAGCGGAGGAGCCCGAGGAGAAGCCGGCCAAGGTGGCAACGAAGCCTGCAGCGAGTAAGCCAGCTACCAAGCCAACGTCGAAGTCCGAGACCAAGGAACTGACGTGTTACGATCTGATCAAGGCCGTCCAGACGGTTAACAAGTTACTAGAAAAATACCTCGAAGCGACCATCCCGTTTTGAAAGATCGCACTGCACATAAGCTACAAGACGTACTGGAAGAGGTGCGCAAGATCCGGGAGTCCAAGCCTGTGATTCGTCCCGTGTCCAAGGCTATTTCGCCTTGGAAGGGGCGTGAGGTGAAACAGTCCACGGAGTTCTTGCGCATCCAGCAGATCCCAGAGCGTGATTGGTCGAAAGAGGCGCCGGAGCTTGCCAGAGAGCTCACATCGATTTTGAAAACCCCGAGTGGCGAGCAGTACATGTTCGACACGCAGGCGATGGGGTTGCACGACCTGTACACGTTCAAGGGAGTGGTTTGTGTGATCCGTGTGGGTGGTGGCAAGAGCTTGATTTCGTTCTTGGCGCCGTATGTGCTTCAGGCGTTTCGTCCGCTGTTGGTGGTCCCCGGCAACTTGCTCGAGAAGACCGAGAAGCACATGAAGCGTGATCGGTACCATTGGCAGATCCCAAGTTTCATTCGAGTGGAGAGCTACGAGAAGCTTGGGCATCCTGATCACGGTTCGTTGCTCTACGACTACCAGCCAGATCTCATCATGTTTGATGAGATCACTCGCTGCAAAAACACGGCAGCTGTGGTGACTACGAGGTTTCAGTACTACTTCGATGATGCCGAGAAGGGGTTTGGGACTCCTCCGGGTAGTACGAAGGAAGTTGAGATCAAGGGTGGCACGCCTGCGCGAGGGGGCCTTTCGGGAACGCTGTTCAACCGTTCGATGATGGAATCGTGGCACTTGTTCAAGTGGCTTTTGCCGCGTGCGTCAGTGCCGATGCCTTTGACGTATTCGGAGTTGCAGGAGTGGTCGCTTGCGTTGGATGCGGACGTGGGGGAGATGCACCGCGTCAAGCCGGGCGTGTTGCTCGAGCTGTGTGGGGATTCGGAAGAAGAGAAGGAGCTCATGCGCACGGACCCGCGCAAGGCGGCCCGGCAGGGTTTCCGGCGGCGTTTGGTGAGCACGCCTGGTGTGGTGTCGCTGTCGTCGCCGTTTTTGGGCTCACAGCTCGTGGTCAACGCAATTGAACGGATCCCTCCTGCCAAGGTCATCGAGATGATTCGTCAGGTGCGCAAGTTCCGGACACCAGATGGGCAAGAGTTGCAGGACGCGCACGTCGCGGCGATGCGTGTGAAGGAGTTGGGCCGTGGGTTGTACTATCGACCAGATCCGCAGCCGCCTGAGGAGTACGTTGCTGCGAAAAAGCTGTGGGCAAAGACGTGTCGCAAGGTCATTGCTCGAAACCAGAAGCGAATCGACTCGGAGGGGCAACTCATTCGTGCGATGTTGGATGAGGGGATGTATTCGCAGCACTTGGAGGTGCTGAAGGCTTGGTTGTACTGGAAGGGTGAGTTCAAAGAGAGAAACAAGACGGTTTGGGTTTCTGACTTTGCGCTCAAGTTCGCCAAGCAGTGGATGAAAGATCACCCGCGAGGCATCGTGTGGGTGGGACACAAGGGCTTCGGCAAGAGGTTAGCGAAGTATACCGGTGTGTCGTACTACGGCATGAACAGCCGAGACAAAGACGATCGGTACATCGAAGATCACCCGCACAACACACCGATGATTGCCTCGATCAAGAGCAATCTCGAGGGGAAGAATCTGCAGTTTGGGTGGAGCGACAACCTCATCATGTACCCCATCAGAAGTGGTGAGTGGTACGAGCAGTTGATTGGGCGAACGCACCGGTTGGGTCAGCCGAAGGACACGGTGACCGTGGATGTGTTCATGACGTGTTTGGAGGACTACCAGACGTTCTGGGCTGCGGCTTCTGATCAGGAGTTCGCGCAGGACATGGAGAGTTCGAGAAAGTTACTGTACGCGGACGTGCTGGTGCCGAAGGTGTCAGAGCTTCCCGTGCGTGAAGGCGCGCTTTGGCGACCAGGAGACATCAGATTGCATGCTAACTAGAACCAGACCCAAAAACCCGCAAACCGTAACTCTCACTGACTTGGAGACGGGAGGATTGAACCAACGTGTTCACTACCCGATTCAGCTTGCGTTCATCAAGCTGGTACATTCGGACGATCCGTACGAGATGCAGGTGGACTGCACCATGGAGTTCAAGTTGAAGCTGCCGGATGGGTACGAGGTGCCTGAGCAGGCGGCAAAGGTGAACGGTTACAAGCCTGAGATTTGGGCAAAGAGTGCGGTAGACCGTGTGACTGCGTACAAGCAGTACTTGAAAGTGCTGGAGTGGTCGTGTTTTGGGGGACAGAACCCGGCGTTCGATCACAAGTTCTTGGACGAAGACTTCTTGCGGCATGGGCTCGAGTGGCCTCGGCTTTCGTACTACGGACTGGTGGCTGTAGATAGCCATGCTCGTATGCTTCGGCTGCTCGGATACACGGAGAACGTCAAGCAAGAAACGTTGTGTCGGTTTTTCAAGATGGGAGAGCAGACGCACGACGCGCTCGACGACATCTTGCAGTGTGCGGAGATCTACCGCCGGCTTCTGTGGCTGGAGTGCGTAGGATTTACGGACACCAACATTCAGACCGCGGTCGACATGCCGTCGGAGCTGTACACCAAGAAGTAAGAGACAGAGACAGAGACAGAAGAAGAGAAAGAGAAAGAGAGAAAAATCATGGGATTCAATTGGAAGAAGATCGGTGGCGCGCAGATTTTTGGCCGAGGTAGGTACCTCAAAGACGGCAACTACAAGTTGACCATCATGAAGATGTACACCATCGAGACGCGCAACAAGGGTTCTGCGTTCATCGTCGACTTCAACGTCAACGAATCGGACAACCCGGAGATTCAAGAGGGCCAGAAGCGCAACTGGTACCAGGCGCTCAGTGACAAGGACATCGCCTTTTCTGCGATCAAAGAGTTCATGCTTGCCCTGTTCAACGTCGATCAGGGAGACAAGGACGAGTTGACGCAGTTCGAGGACAGTTTGGACGAGTTGATGACAGAAGTGGCGGATGAAGACTGGAAGGACAAGCCAGACGATGAGCACCCTCTGCACGGCAAGACCATTGGTGTTTCGTGCTTCACCAAGGAAACGAAGACGAAGGGTGAGCCCTTCACGGTGCACAATTGGGAGCCTTGGGACGGCGAATCCTGAAGTAACAGATGCTGTACGTAGCTGCGGATAGCGAAACTGCGCGTTTCGGACCCGGGCGCCAAGCACCGCCCCTCGCTTGTATCTCGTTGAGGCACGAGCGAGGGCGCATGCTTGTGCATTGGACGGAGGCCAAAGAAGCGCTCGACGAGCTTTTGCTAGACCCTGGCTACACGATCATTGGGCACAACATCGCCTACGATATGGCGGTGTTTGCCGCAAATCACCCGGAGTACTTGCCGGCGATCTTTCGCATGTACGAGGAGGGTCGTGTCAAGGACACGATGATCCGTGAGAAGCTGCTCGACATCGCGATGGGGCGGTTTCGAGGGTATCATGCGGAGCCGTCGCAGGAGGACCGCAAGAGGGGGCTGACCAAGGGTTACTGGGTCACGTTGCTTTACGACTTAGACAACGTGTACTTCCGTTATACGAAGAAGCGGCTCGACAAGAGTACGTGGCGTTTGAAGTATGGGGAGCTTCGGCGTTTGCCGCTAGCGCAGTGGCCGCAGGGAGCCATTGAGTATCCGCTCAAAGACACCGATGCGACGTGGGAGGTTTTCTACAACCAGCTCGAGGTAGCAAACTTCCTCAACAGGGAGGTGCGCAAGCACTTTACTCGGATCGAGGATCCGGACGTGTTTGCGGATGAGGCTGCGCAGTGTAGATCAGCGTGGTGGATTCAGCTCATGCGCGTGTGGGGGATTCGCACGCGGCGTGATCGAGTC
>Ga0079224_100004579_pt1 | contig 17956 bp, 12 predicted proteins | sample Stecom2015_FD_80414 | JGI IMG/M metagenome (GOLD analysis project Ga0079224, IMG submission 80414) | Agricultural soil microbial communities from Utah to study Nitrogen management - Steer compost 2015 | ecosystem: Environmental > Terrestrial > Soil > Agricultural land | place: USA: Utah...
CCGACGTGGTCATTGTTATACTTGCGCTCTAGTATACAACACGAACGCCCTGTCTGATGGCGGATATAGGTCGTCGGCAGCCCCATTAGATATCCCCACGTATGCTTTTTAAGCTTACAAAAAAAGAGCCTTTTCAGGCTCTTCTATTATTTTGCTGGCGTAACGGTTATATTTCTAAACGAAATCGGCCCGTGGTCCCCCTGCAGGTAAATCGGCCCCGGCTCTCCTTCTTTACTATCCAATGCGCCGCCGGTAATACCGGGGATTTCTTGCTTACTGATCACCGTTTTACCGTTAATCGTAATGGTCACTAAACGGCCCACTAAAGTAATGTCGATGTCCTGCCACTCTCCTGCTCCCTTATTTGCCATTTGGTTTGGCGATAAAAAGCCGTACACCGCACCGAAATATAGCGTCCCAGGATGGCGGTCTGTCGGTGAATCTTCAATCTGCACTTCATAACGTCCACGTAAGTAGATTCCCGAGTTACTACCTTCGGGATATTTAAATTCTGCATGTAATTTAAAATCCTCAAAACTTTGCTCACTGATCAAGTTTGCTCCAGCTTCTTGATTTGTTAAAACACCGTCTTCTACCTTCCAATTGCCGTCATCGGTGGATGCTGTCCAACCGGTTAGGTCCTGACCGTTAAAAAGCTCGATCGGATCTCCCCATTCCGGCTCACTATCTCGGGTAAGATAGGGTGCACGTTCACCAGTGAAACTGTAGGTCTCGCCTTTATTGCTCGTTACCGTTCCGGATAATGTATTGCCATTTAGTGATCCTTCAATCACTACATCACCTTCTCCTCCTTCCCATTGTGGTGGGATGGCAAATGAAAACTTCCCGTCTTGAAGTTTAATGTGCGAAATGGGTCTATTGCTACCGGTGTCTCCAACCCATGCTCCGACCAAGGTTGTAAAACCAGACAGCTTAATCTCTAACCAGGATGGCACCTGATTACCTTCTTTATCCACGGTAAGATCCCAACGTCCTAACAGATCTTTTGATTCCTCTGGAATAGTCTGTGAAGCGGGGTTATGTTCCACTTCCTCAGTGGCATTTTGTTGGTTCTCCTGCTGATTATTTTGACACGAAGTCATACTCATTCCTAACATACCCGTTAAAGCGATTCCAAACGCAAATTGTTTTATCATTTTTATTGTGTTTTATGGTGTGATTCTCTTTTAAACCTGATAGTACTGCTCCCAACCTTTTTTCGGCGGTGGCCCGACTAACAATGCGTTTGCAAACTTATCATTTATAATTTCTTTTTTATCACGATCAAACTCCAATTTTGTATTTAAACGTTGCGCTAACACTCCTAAACAGAACATTTGACTCAATGGCCCTGCCACAGAAAATGGAGAACGCGTGGCTTCCTCGCCTTTACAGGCTTTCAAGAAGTTGGCGAAGTGATTTGACGTAGACTCTGGGACATCAGGTAGGCTGGAAGCCATGTCTTTCGCTTTGTCCTCCGGAATAATCGATAAGGTACTGCCGTGAGAACCGCCCTTAAATGTCAAGTCTTTCCCGTAAATAATTTTTCCCGGGTTTAGGGATGCCGGCTCCAACTCTCCTGTACTAGGCGCCGGGATGTTAGGGTCCAAACCGGATACACCATAACCTTCCGGGATGGGCGGCAAATTGTCCAGACCATCGTACCACCAGACATCGACCGCGGGCATTCGCTTACGCTTAGGGAAACTAAATTTAAGTGTAGAAGACATAGGGAAGAAGAAGGAATTGTGTCCTTCGAGCATTTCTGCACTGATTTCATGGGGAAGTCCCAAATCTAGGAATTCATGTGCGGTATCAAAAATGTGGGCACCCCAGTCGCCTAATGCGCCCATCCCAAAATCAAACCAGCACCGCCATTGTCCATTTACGAAATCTTTGTTGTAATCATGACCTAAAGTCTGCATTTGCCACAACTCCCAGTCCAAGGTGCTGGGTCGTGCTTCTTCCGCTGGGAACCGCTGTATGTTCACATCCCAGCCGTGCCATCTTCGAGGCATATTCATGTGACCTACAATCTGATGAACATCCTTAATTATACCGGCCTCTTTCCATGCTTTGAATTGGAAATAGTTTGCTTCTGAATGTCCTTGATTTCCCATCTGCGTCGCCAGCTTAGGGTTTTTGGCTGCCTTTTTCATCATCAGCTCCACCTCAAGGAACGTACGTGCCATTGGTTTTTCTACGTAGACATGTTTACCAAGGTCTAGAGCCATCATCGTCACGGGAAAATGAGAAAAATCCGGCACGCCGACGGATACCGCATCAATCTGATTGCCCATTTTATCAAACATTTCTCTGAAATCCTGGAAACGAGGAACATCAGGAAATTTCTTTAGTACGGCTTGCGTATGCTCTGCTCCCATGTCGACGTCACATAAAGCGACCACATTACATAGGCCGGTCTTATGAAACTCCATCAAAATCTCACCCGCCCGATTGCCTATACCAACTACAGCTAGGTTTACGCGTTCATTCGGACGCGCCATGGCGAAATTTCTTAGCGGACTGCTGGCCAAAGAAACTGCCCCTCCCGCTATGATCGATTTTTTCAAAAAACTTCTTCGCGAAAAATAATGATTCATTTATCTATTGTTAGGTTTATTAAAGATTTATTGATCGTATCCTTAAAATTAAAAAAAAATCCTAAATTCACTGACGATTACGGATGAATATATCCAATAAACCTATCATAACACCAAAGACTAGACATGAAAATGAATTTTCGCTCCCATTTAACACAATCAGCTACCGCGTTCTTAATATTTGCGACTTGCATGAGCTCCTGCACCCAAGAAAACAATCCATCGAATGAGACTCCGTTATTTAATGGCCAAGACCTATCCGGATGGAAACAACTGACGGGTCAAGCGGATTTTTTAGTGGAGGACGATGCGATTGTCGGTGTCATGAGAAAGAACAGTCCCAACAGTTTCTTAGTAACGGAAAAGGAGTATGGAGATTTCATACTCGAGTTGGACATTAAACTGGAAGCCAACACCAGTAACTCCGGCGTACAGATTAGAAGTCATTTTGACCCCGAAGCGAATAACGGAGCGGGCCGGGTGTACGGCAGACAGCTCGACGTAGATCCGACGGACCGCGCATGGACCGGTGGTATTTATGATGAAGGGCGCCGCGAATGGCTGTATCCACTAGACTTGAACCCTGCGGCAAAATCGGCGTATAAACCCGATGAGTTCAATCATTATAGAATTGAGTCAATCGGTAACCAGACGAGAACTTGGGTCAACGGGGTTCCGGCCGCGTATGTCATCGACTCGTTAGACAGCTCGGGTTTTATCGCCCTGCAAGTGCATAGCATTCCTGATTCACTAGACGGAAAACGCGTGTTCTTTAAAAACATTCAAATTCAGACTGAAAACCTTGAACCTCAAGACTTCCCCAGTGACATCTACATCGTCAACACCAACGCTAATGACTTATCCGACGCGGAGTCCAAAGCGGGTTACGCCCTACTTTTCGACGGAAAGACCGCCAAGGGATGGAGAAGCGCGAAAGGTCCTGAATTCCCAGCACAGGGATGGCATATTGACAATGGCGTTATTGAGGTATTGAAAGCAGATGGGGGAGAATCCACTAACGGAGGGGACATCGTTACCGAGAATCAATACGGCGCATTTGATTTGTCCTTTGAGTTCAAATTGACGCCTGGCGCGAACTCAGGTATTAAATATTACGTCACCCTCGATGAACAAACCGACGGATCGGCAATCGGTCCAGAATATCAAATTTTGGACGACGATCTCCATCCAGACGCCAAACTCGGAAAGGACGGCAATCGAACATTAGCGTCACTCTATGATTTGATCACCTCTGATCGGAATCCGCGTCCTCGCCTGCCCATTGGGGAATGGAATCGAGGAAGGATCGTTTCTACCTCAGATAATCAGGTGACTTATTTTCTAAATGGCTTCAAAATGTTGGAGTTTGAGCGCGGATCGGAAGCGTTTCGAAATCTAGTCGCCGGCAGTAAATATAAAGATTGGACAAATTTTGGTGAAGCCGAACGAGGCCATATCCTCATCCAAGATCACGGCGATGCCGTAGCGTTCCGTAGCATCAAAATAAAGGAATTGGATTAGTCAGCACACGAGCTAGATTTATTCAGTTAATGCAAACAGCCAAGGTTATTCGCCTTGGCTGTTTGTTTGCACTCGCATCCGACATAATCTATAACTGGTTCTTGATGGTTGTGATGCGATTTTGAAACTGCTCAAATTCTTGCTTTTGTATCTTGATAAAGCCGTTATCTTCAATTTTTCCGATGACCTGTTCCATCTCTTCGACCGATTCATAGACCATCGCCCGGAAAGGGTTGTGGTAATCTTTGTTACGCGAGTGGTATATTTCCTCGCATATCCACTTCTTAGTCGATAATGCTTCGTCAAACAACTCATGCCAAAACTCACGATCCCATGTTTTCGGAGTACGGTCGGTTACCTCCGCCAAAGCGGCCAAGCTGTGATGGAGTTTATCTTCTCGGTACTCGGCGCTCAACTGATGGTATCTTTGGTGAATTTCATTCCATGAATGTAAACGTTTCGTTTTGATGTCCGCTAGGAGCTGCTCAAGTTTGCAGGACGGGATCAGTTGTCCCCCTACATTTTCAAATCCATATCGGACGAATTTTTCGCTACGCCATTGTTCGATTTGTAAAGCGATCCGGTCGGCATCAATTTGGTCAATAACCTGACACACCGCATAGTAGCGAATCAACCGTACAAAAAGACGATACGATTCCCTGGGTTTTAGCAAGACCACCTCACGTTTAGAAAATTCTGCATTATCCAGTAAAATCTCCAACGCTGATCTTTCTGAACTGTGCAACCACTCGTGTACCGCATTGGCGCCAACCTGTTTCGACACGGCCCGTTCGATCTCCCGAAGCCCAGTAAACATCTCGTTAACGGTATCCGGTGCAAGAATTTCGTATTCAAAATATTGATTCTTAAATGATCGTTTATCTCGGCTTAAAAATTTATTGGTGTTTCGCATCAGCGCGTACATGTTGTACAAAAACCAATACCCAGGTAACACAATCAAGCGATCATTCGTGACATCGTTACTCACCAATGAAAAAGGAAATCGAATATCCAGTTCGTGCAGAAAGTCCCCTTTGACAATGAGGGTGTAGGAGGCAAATCTCGAGTTGTGTTTCAAACTCACACAGAGCCCTGGCCAAAATCCTCTTCCAGCAATAATCTCACCGTCTGCTCCTCGGGAATTGTGATTCGATCCGACCGTCGCCCCGGCCGCCATGTTACTCTGTCCCTTCACCAAGGATGCACATAAAAAGGAGTTGTTATGATGTTGCTCATGCGCAGGAAAAATCAATGAGTTTAAGACTTCACAGCACGATATGGTCGAGTTATCTCCTAAAAAAGAATTGATCAAACGAGCCCCATATTTAAGTTGCGAGTAGGATGACAAAATGAAGCGCACCGCTTTCACTCCGTAAAACACCCGACATCCGTAACCAATAATACCGTTGACCAATTCACACCCCTCACCGATCTGAGTATAAGCCGCAGCGGTTGATTTAATCGTGAGGTTCTTTAATTTACTGATGCCCTTAATGTACGCATCGGATCCAATTTTAACGTTCTTAAAGGTATGGGAGTTTTTAATCACCGTGCGGTCACCGATTTCGCTATAATAACCTCGCGCGGTCGAAAAGCCCGAATTGGTGATCTCCCAGAATCGCTGCTGGAGTTTTTGGTCATCGCGATTCCTCGTCCATATATACACATCGGCTGCCTGCATCCCATCAAACGGCAATACCGACCGCCCGCCATTTTCGTTACACAGCTCTAAATAAATGCGACTTTTCTCCTCGTCCCCATCTTTGAGAATTCCATTCCCAAATTTGGCATTCGAGCTGGTTTCCATTTCATTAACATTCAATAAAATGACCTCGTTACCGATTATAAAATGAGCCATGTAGCGCACCTGATGAAGAGCGACGCAGTCCCCTAAGTCGCTGCTAATAATTTGGGAATTGTAGATCCCCGAGAGCACACGGATGTCCCGGTATTCCAAATAAACTTCTTCCATATCGCCGATTCGAATCAAACCGAAAAATTTGGACCGTTTAATCTGGTTCGGCAAAAACTTGTCAGTGACCCACACATCGCTCCAATCGGTTGATTCATTGTGATTCATTTCCAGAATCTGAATTTCTTCGACGGTTAATTGGCGATACTGTTTGTGGGTTGTCTGTTGTTTGTCTCGCAGGTAATATTCATCTTTTCCCTCAGGTAAATAGGCTGCGGGAATGAAGTCGTAGCCTATTTTTTGTAATGGATGCTTATTAATGTATCCCATGTTAAGATTTTATTCAACGGTGACAGATTTAGCCAAATTTCTCGGTCTATCCACGTCTAATCCGCGGTACACACCGATATAATACGATAATAATTGCAGAGGGACCACCGTGAGCAAGGGCGCAATAAGTTCGTCCGTTTGGGGCACCCAAATGACCTCATCAGCAATGTTCGGGGTTATTTCATCTCCTTCCGTCACCACGGCTAAAACCTTCCCTTTTCTCGCTTTTATTTCTTGCATATTACTAACAATTTTTTCGTGGTACGTATCTCTACTGGCTACGAAAACAACGGGCAAATCTTCATCTACCAACGCAATCGGACCGTGCTTCATTTCTGCGGCAGGATAGCCTTCCGCGTGGATGTACGAGATTTCCTTCAATTTCAGCGCGCCTTCTAAAGCCGTGGGAAAGTTATAGCCGCGTCCTAAATACAACATACTTCGCGCGTCCTTGTATTTTTCAGCTATAGCTTTGATCCGCTCAACTTGATCCTTCAACACCTGTTGTACCTTATTGGGAATGGCATCCAACTCCTGACAGAGCTCCTTAAATCGCTCTGGTGTGATCGTGCCTTTTGCTTTTGCAAGTTTCAATGCAATCAACATCAAAACGGTAAGTTGGGCCGTGTACGCTTTTGTACTGGCCACCCCGATCTCGGGACCAGCATGGGTATAACAGCCTGCATGTGCTATTCTGGAAATTGATGAACCGACTACGTTCACCACACCGAATATCGTGGCTCCTTGCTCCTTAGCGCGCTCAAGCGCGACCAATGTGTCGGCTGTTTCTCCACTCTGTGATATCGCAACGATTACATCGTCCGATGAAATCACCGGATTTCGGTAGCGGAACTCCGAGGCATACTCTACTTCAACATTAATCCTACACAATTCTTCAATAACATATTCGGCCACCAAGCCTGCATGCCAACTGGTCCCACAGGCTACAATGATAATTCGTCTCGCGTTTAAAAGCTTCTCTTCGATAGCGTCTATCCCACTGAGCACGATGCGGGCTTCCGCGGCGTCTAGTCTTCCGCGAAACGAATCGGCGATCGTCAAAGGTTGTTCAAAAATTTCCTTCAACATAAAATGATCATAGCCGCCCTTTTCGATTGCTGCAAGTTCTAGATCTAATTTCTGTACATAAGGGGTAATGCGCTCATTCCCTAAATTCTTCAACACCAACTCGTCGGGACGTACAATAGCCAATTCATAGTCATTGATATAGACCACTTCCTTAGTGTACGCTAGCATGGGCGAGGCGTCTGAACCCAAAAAATGTTCATCAGCACCGATCCCAATCACCAGTGGGCTACCTTTACGGGCTGCAAAAATAGTTTGTGGTTGACTTTCGTCGATCAACAAAATCACATACGCCCCGGTCACTCGTTTCAATGCAATCCGAATCGCCTCCTCTAAATCGCATTGATTTTTTAATCGGATATCGTCAATGAAATTCAGAAGTACCTCCGAATCGGTCTCGGATTTGAAACGGTAGCCCTCTTTCTCCAATTCACTTTTTAATTGTGCGTAGTTTTCAATAATTCCATTGTGAATCATGGCCAGTTGGCCCGATTGAGAAAGGTGCGGATGTGCGTTGTGATCTGAAGGTTCCCCGTGAGTCGCCCAGCGCGTATGACCTATAGCGGTCAGACCATCGGTCGATCGCTCGCCAATAAAGTGTTCTAAATCCTTGACCTTCCCTGCTTTTTTGTAGAGCGTAAGTTGATCGTCCTGCTGTAAGGCGATCCCTGCACTATCGTAGCCTCGATATTCTAATTTTTTTAAGCCGTCTATGACAATTGGGTAAGCCTGACGTTTTCCGGTGTAACCGACGATTCCACACATATATATATTATAGTTTAGTTAGTAAATCTAATGCAAAGAGGCGGAGACAGCGTGTTGATCGCTTATTGCCTCCACATCGTATCGAAAACGATCTGGCCATCGCGGCACAATCGTCTTCAAAATGCTAACGCAATCGATTGCGTGCGTCTAAAAACAAAAACCGGACCAAGTCCGGTTACTCGTTAAATATAATTTTCTATTCGTCTTCAAATTTGTATCCGACGCCTTTCACTGTCGTCACATAATGATCCCCAATCTTTTCTCGTAATTTTCGAATATGAACATCTATAGTGCGATTGGTCACGACTACTGAATCCTCCCAAATCGCTTTTAATATCTGCTCTCTGGTAAAAACTTTATTCGGTTTTGATGCTAATAAATAGAGCAACTCGAACTCTTTTTTTGCCAACACAAATTTCTCGTCGCCGCGATACACCAAAAAGGAATCTCGATCAATAACCAAATCCACAATTTCCAACCGATCGGCCACCTCATCTTCTATCGTATCAGACGCATTCCTTCGAAGGATCGCATTGATCCGACTCATTAGCGCTCGAGGTTTAATGGGTTTAGCAATGTAATCATCCGCTCCGACGTGGAACCCCGCGATTTCGGAGTACTCTTCACTACGGGCCGTCAGAAAGACCATGAATATATGCTTAAATTCCGGCATGGATCGCATCAACCGACACGCCTCTATCCCGTCCATCTCTGGCATCATTACATCTAAAATGATTAAATCAGGAAACACTTCCTTTGCAGTTTTAATCGCCTCTTTTCCATTTGACGCGGTATGAACCTGATAGCCTTCCTTCGTCAAATGATACGAAATTAATTCTACAATATCCGGTTCATCATCAACCACTAAGATTTTTTGATTACTAGCCATAGACTCTTTGTTTTAAGCGAAGATAGGGTCTATATTATAAGATAACATAAACTTTATGTTACTAAATTGTTAAGCAACCTGATAACCTAAGAAAATCTTAGTTATTTGTTAGCGTATTTTCCAGAAAATCGGACAACTGACTACCTCTTAAATTTTTAGCAATTATCATCCCGTTTTCATCGACAATATACGATGCGGGAATTCCTTTGATTTGATAGTCGAGAATTAAGGGCGAGCTCCAAGCTTGTAAATCGGAAATATTTGTCCATGTCAACTGATCCTCCTGTATTGCTCTCATCCAAGAGCCTGGATTATCGTCCAAGGACACCCCAAGTACCGTAAAATTGTCGTCTTTATGCCGATTATATGCCGCGACGATATTTGGGTTTTCTTCCCGACATGGCATACACCATGACGCCCAAAAATCGACGAGTACAATTTGCCCTTTAAAATCCGAAAGCCGCACTGTTTTATTGTCGGGTGTATAAGCCACAATTTCTGGAGCAGGCTGACCTACAGCCAATTTTCTTAATTTATCTACCTCGACCTTGAATTCGTTGACATAGCGATTCGTCTCGAATCGATTACTGATCTGATCAGCATATGCAATGAGTTCCGCTTCCGCCATTTCAGGGTCCAAGGTGCTCATCACATAGAATCCGGCAAGATTATCGTTTCTACTGGCAAATTCTACCGCCTGATCAATATAGTTTTTAAAAAACGGCCGAAATTCTTGAAGCATCTCTGCTCGCAAACTTTGGATACCATTGGCATCCAAATCCGTTGTTGCTTTCGAAAACGCCAATTGTAGCGAATCCCTTACGAAATCGATCCGCTCTTTGTACGCTGCAAATTCCTTCAACTGGGTGGACAACTCGGAGCCGCCAACCTGATAATCCGTCGGCTCATGTAAATTCACGTTAAAACTTGCGGGTTGTCCCGGCTCCAATATCAATGGATAACGATTATTGCCAACTTCCAGCGTCAATAAGCGTTCTTGCGTGGCGGGCCGCTCAAATTTAAATCGATTCCCGTCACCAATAAAAGTCGAATCCAACTTCCGCTCTCCCTCATAAAACGAAACGACCTTTACATTTCCTGGATTATCAATGGTTCCCTGTACCTGAATCGTATCCGAGTCAGAACAAGCACTCAGCATCAATACGATAGCCGAAATCCAGCTTCCAATTTTCAATCCGTTTATCATTTTCATGTTGTTACAAAATCTCTAGCTAATGCAATAGCCTTTGGCAATCCTTCTGCATTTTTTCCACCAGCTGTGGCAAAAAACGGTTGACCTCCACCACCACCTTGTATCTCTTTTGCCAAGGTTTTTACTATATTTCCGGCGTGAAGTCCACGACTCTTCGCCAATTCATCAGAAATCATAACCGTAATGTTGGGCTTTCCACCAATCGTCGCACCGAGTACTAAAAAGAGATTATCTACACTCCCTTTTAGTGCAAATGCTAACGTTTTCACAGCATCTACACTCGGTAGATTCACCGTCGTGGCCACGAAATTAATGTCACCGATTTTCTCTAATTTCTGCTTGATGTCATCTCGAAGATTAGTCGCTTTCTCCGCAATTAGGTGATCAATTTCCTTTTTTAAATCTGAATTTTCGCCAATTACCTTAGATAAGGCCGACACAAAATCCTTGGGATTATTCATTAGTTTTCTCAAATTGTCCAACAACTGGAAATGCTCTTGAATCACCTCTTCCGCGCGTTTGCCACTCACCGCTTCAATACGTCTCACACCTGCCGCAACGGCAGATTCAGATATGATTTTGAAAAATCCGATTTGACCGGTGGACTGTACATGCGTTCCTCCACAAAGCTCCTTCGAAAAGGCGTCATCGAAGGTAATGACACGAACAAATTCATCATATTTCTCCCCAAATAATGCAGTAACGCCGGAGTCAATAGCCTGTTGATACGGTACGTTTCGCTCTTCCTTAAGCAGAATGTTCTCCCGGATCTTCGCGTTGACCTTTTCCTCTAATATGCGAATCTCCTGATCACTGACCTTGGAGAAATGCGAAAAGTCAAATCGTAGTGAACCGGGCCCCACCAATGATCCTTTTTGGGATACATGGTCACCAAGCACCTCTCGAAGAGCGGCATGAAGCAAATGGGTAGCCGTGTGATTGGCTTGAGTATCTCTGCGCCGCTGCTCGTCCACCGTGGCTTCCACAGGTTCATCCATACGAAGCGGGAGTTGATCCACTAAATGAACGAAAATTCCATTCTCTTTTTTAGTATCTAATACGCGAATGATTTCATTTCTCGTTATCGATCGAAGGATGCCCTGGTCGCCTATCTGCCCGCCACCCTCTGCATAAAAGGGCGTTTCCGCCAACACGATCTGATATTGCTCTTTCCCTTTACTGGATACTTTTCGGTACTTCAGAATCTCCGTGGTGGTTTTTAAGGTATCGTATCCTACAAAACTTCCGTCGCCATCTGCGACAACAATCCAGTCTCCAGTGTCGACCGATGAGGCTGCACGAGAGCGATCTTTTTGCTGCTGTAGCGCGGCCTCGAAACCAACCATATCAACGCTCAATCCTTTTTCACGTGCAAGCAAATCCGTCAGATCCACTGGAAAACCAAAGGTATCGAACAGTTCAAAAGCAAAGTCTCCTGCTATCGATTGGTGCGCATTGGCATAGGCGTCAAATCGCTGTATACCTTGTGTTAAGGTACGTAAAAACGACACTTCCTCCTCTAACACTACCTTTTCAATAAAATCTCGCTGTTGATAGAGCTCATCAAAAACACCTTTAAACTGTTCAGCTAATACCGGTACCAATTCATGGAAAAAAGGCGTTTTAAAATCAAGAAATGTATACGCATAGCGTACCGCACGGCGAAGGATACGGCGAATCACGTAGCCCGCTTTATTATTCGAGGGCAACTGACCATCGGCTATTGCAAAACTGACTGCACGAATGTGATCGGCAAGTACACGCATAGCGATATCTGTCTTTTCATTTTGACCGTACCTGATTTGAGATTTGTCCGCTATAAACTGAATCAAAGGCTGGAACACATCCGTATCGTAATTTGATGTTTTCTTCTGTATGGCACGAACTAAACGTTCAAACCCCATTCCCGTATCCACATGCTGAGCAGGAAGCTCCACTAAGGTGCCGTCCTTGAGTCGATTAAATTGCATGAACACGAGGTTCCAGATTTCAATCACTTGAGGATCGTCTTGATTGACGAGCGCTGCTCCGGACACGCGCTCCCGTTCCGCATCGGAACGCATATCGTAATGTATTTCTGAAGCAGGTCCACAGGGGCCGGTCTCCCCCATTTCCCAAAAATTATCTTTTTTATTGCCTTTTAAAATTCGTTCCTCTTGGATCAAATTCGTCCAGATGGCGTAGGCTTCCTGATCCATAACCAGATTATCAGCCTCGTCTCCCTCGAAAACGGTGACATAAAGACGGTCCTTTTCCAGTCCGAACACATCCGTCAGCAGCTCCCACGACCATTGAATGGCTTCTGTTTTAAAATAGTCACCAAACGACCAGTTCCCTAACATTTCGAAAAGCGTATGGTGATAGGTATCGATTCCTACCTCTTCCAAATCGTTATGTTTACCGGACACTCTTAGACAACGCTGCGTATCCGTAATACGCGGATATTTGACGGCTTCCTCGCCCAGAAACAGTGCTTTAAACTGATTCATACCTGCGTTGGTAAACATCAACGTCGGATCGTTTTTCACCACCACAGGGGCCGAAGGGACTACCTGATGTTCACGGTCTTTAAAAAAATCTAAAAATGTTTGCCGTATAGCTCTACTAGTCATCAATATTTCTCAGTTTTTACCAGCAACAAACTTAACCAAAATTGACGAAGAATCGGCTCGATAAAGTCTTTTTTTGTGAATTTGAGGCAGATTTTTACTAAATTTACATAAGCACAACTTTTAGCAAAAATCTTATGAATAAAACCATCATCGTCCCTACTGATTTCTCTCCAAATGCAGAAAGGGCTTGCTACTATGCCGCACAGATCGCTGAAGTGACCGGATACGACATGCACTTGTTGCATTGTTATACGGTTAATTCTGTGGGCGGGAATGGCACCGACGCCCCCCAAGAGAAATCCACGAATTTGGCCGATGAGCAAATTCAAGACTTGCGTCAGACCTTGCTAAAAAAAAATCCGTCCATACATATTACATGGGAATGCGCTCGCGGACTGATCATCGATAAATTAAGTGCATTATCCAACACCGGGAAATTCGCGATCATTATCATGGGGGCTTCGGGCGCGAGCCAATCGAAATCCTTATACTGGGGAAGCGCGACAGTGGCCGTTGCCTCAAAGTCCGCTGTTCCAGTCATTGTAGTGCCAGACGGTGATTTCAATTTCAGCTTGCGTAAAGCGGCACTACTCACGAATTTTAAAGCAGAAGAACTGGATACACTCCGCGAATTTCAGAACCTACTTGGCCCACCGCAGCAACTGACCATTGTACATGTGTTCCAAGAACAGAAACACTCGCTAATAAATGATACGCTCGACTCCTGGGCCTACAACATTCGAGAAATGGGCTCTATTGAGCAGGTAGACACGTTCGCAGAACACTTACAACCGGGAGACGAAGATCTCGACACCATACCGGAAATTGTAGGAAAAGCGGTAGAAGAACTCAACCCCGATTTGATCCTAATCACACCAAGTAGAAAAACATTTTTCCAACGATTATTCAAACCGTCTGTCTCTAAAGCCATTGCTTTGGAACTAAAAAAACCGGCGTTTTTTGATAAAATATAATCTAAAAACTGACAAGATGAGCAAACTATTAATACCTATTGATTTTTCCGAATATTCGGAAAATGCCATCCGTTACGCCTGCCAGATTGCTACAGCCAACGGACAATCCATCGACCTTGTACATGTATTTTCATGGCATTCGAACTCGTACCTTAACAACCAAGAGGAGGCGACGCTGAATGATCCGCGTGTCCCAGAGGCGGAAGAGCAAATGGAACGAACTATAAATTGGTTAAGCCAGGAATTCCCCGGCATATCTACCCAAGCGTTATTTCGAAATGGGAACCTTTATGAAGAGATCAAATCACTGACGAACCAAACGCCGTATGATGCCGTCGTAATGGGAACGGATGGAGCCTCTGGACTTGAGGCTTTATTCATAGGCAGCAACACGTATGACACGATACTCAACACCACAACGCCGGTGCTGGCCGTACCAAAGAGCTCCCAAAAATTTGACAAAAAACACGTGGGCTTGTTGTGTAACTTCAAGGAGGCAGAGTTATCAGCTTTGGAACAGGCACGCCCGTTACTGAATGACGACTATCACCTGATTTTGATACACGTCAACCTCAACGACCGCGCGATTAACGAACTGGACAACGAATTTAAGCGCTGGATTGAACGTATTGAGACAGAGATCGGCCTTTCCGACATTTCCTACGTCATTAAACCGCAAACACTCTTTGCGCATCAAAAAGAAAGCTTACCTGACGCGATCACTGCCGCACTCATAGACGAACACGTTGATTTCTTAGTCATCACAAAAAGCCGGAAAAACATCTTCCGAAAACTTATTCAGCCCAACGTGGTGAAAAAACTGGCCTTTTCTATGCGGATCCCCACTTTTTTTGCTCGCGTATTAATCAAGAAATAACTACAAAAATCTGCAAGATTGAACAGAGATAAGCCCTTCATTACACTCTGGCAATAAAATTGCCCATTGACTGCTTAAACATTAACTTATATGAAAACAACGTATTTCCAGAAATTTAGCGCACTCGCCGTAGCATTAAGCATCACCACGGCCGCTGCAGCACAAACAGCCGCCTCGACAGTATAAGGAACCACTCCGCTGGGACCTGTGACGGAATACCGTACTTGGTCGGTCGGATTTGGAGCGGGCGTACTCAATCAATCGAATATTTTCGGCTTCAATCGTGCGGGATTTGAAGAAATGAATCATCACGTAGGCTACAGTGCATATGTGAAAAATCAACTCACCCCTGCATTCGGATTGAAACTGCAATATCTAGGCGGTAAAATCAGCGGCGTAAACCCGGAGGCTGGTGCATCGATGGTATCCGAATTCGAAACCAAAACCCCTTGGTCAGCCGCTCTGTCCGCTGAATTCACATTGGGAAACACAAGCTGGCGTTTTTTCAACGGAATTGTAAAACCTTACTTTGCTATAGGTCTGGGGGCATTAAACTACGAAACAACGGTTTCCGTTGACGATATTTCAACCACAGCTGACTCGGAGACCAAACTATTTGTACCGGTGGATGCTGGCTTCAAATTCGCAGTTGCTAAGGGCATAAATATTGACCTGGGTTACCAACTCAACTGGGCGAATCAGAATTTAGACGGTATCCGTGGCGGGCAATATAAGAACGATCTATTTTCCTACGCACACGCCGGCTTAGAAATTGCACTCGGCGATCGCAACAAGCCTTATTTAGGCAACTCGAACCCGGTAGCAACCATGACCGCGCGCTACGACGAGTTGGTTGCAGAACGAGATGGGCTTATCGCGGCAAACGAACAGCTGCGTTCGGAACTCACCACTCTTCATGACGAGCTTGGCGATGCGGATGGCGACGGAGTGGCCAACAAATTTGACAAGTGCCCCGACACACCCGAAGGCGTTAAAGTCGATGGTGCTGGTTGCCCATTGCCTGAGATGAAACACGAAACTAAGGTGGTCGAAAAAATCGTGGTCACCGAAGAAGACCGGAAAGTGGTGGATGAGGCCATTAAAAACTTAGAGTTTGATTTGAGCAAAGCCACAATTCGTCCTAGTTCTTACGAATCACTAAACAAAGTAGCTGCTTTACTCATTGAGAAAAACTTCAGCTTAAAATTAGCGGGACATACCGATAATACCGGCTCAATGCAACTTAATATGCGTTTATCTAAAGAACGAGCTGAAGCGGTCAAAACTTACCTAGTATCTAAAGGCGCAAACGCTTCTCGTATAGAGGCTACCGGTTATGGCCCGACGCAGCCCATTGCATCGAATGCCAATGCAGAAGGTCGTCAGCAAAACCGTCGCGTTGAGTTCACGCTTTACTAAACCGTGAAAACAGTGCTACCATCAAACGGCGAGCGATGTACGGGACAATCTACACGATACCCAGTTGACACTTTGCCATACTGAGGAAATCCAAACGCCGCCTACAAAAAACGGGCTGATCAGTTGATCAGCCCGTTTTTACTATCGGTAATTCACGTTAATCGTTCTGAGATTGCTTCTTTTCCGCCTCCCTCTCCTTGCGCAATAGCGAATGTTTATGACCGTATAGGAAATAGATAACGACACCGATCGCCATCCAGATACCCAACCGTTCCCAGCTTTCTATCGGCAATGATGCCATCATCAACACACACACTAAAATGCCCAAAACCGGAATTAAAGGCACCCAAGGTGTCCTAAATGGGCGATTTGCATGCGGGTCTGTTTTGCGCAGCACCAATACACCAATGCAGACTAAACTGAATGCAAACAGGGTTCCGATACTGACCATATGCCCTAGATCCGATACCGGTACAAATCCAGCAAACAAACTCACAAACACCATAAATACCAGGTTTGTTTTCCATGGGGTTTGCCGCTTCGACAAAGTCGAAAACATCTTCGGTAACAAACCGTCTTTACTCATCGAGTAGAAAACTCGGCTTTGTCCCAACAACATGACCAAAATAACAGATGTGTAGCCGGCAATAATGGTGACTATCATCGCCGTGTTTAAAAAATGATACCCCGTACGTTCGAAGGCCGTTGCTACAGGCTTGGCATCTCCACTAAATGCCGTATACGGAGCTAAACCGGTCATGACATGGGAGAATAGCACATAAAGAATGGTGCAAATAATAAGCGAACCAATGATACCAATCGGCATCCCCTTTTTTGGATTGACCGCTTCTTGCGCAGCCGTACTCACGGCATCAAAACCGATGAATGCAAAAAAGACGACTCCAGCTGCTCGCAACACACCACTGATCCCATAATGACCAAAATACCCTTCGTTGAAAAAATCAAACACCCCTATTTTCCCCTCTTTCAGGAGCTGCTCCCCTTCATTTACAGGAATGAAAGGGGTATGGTTTGCAGGGTCGATAAACCCCCACCCCAATACAATAAACAGCAACACCACGCTCACCTTTAGAATCACCAGTATATTATTGACAAGCGATGATTCCTGCGTTCCTCGCATTAACAGCAGGGAAAGCAAACAAACGATAACAATGGCCGGTAAATTGATCACGCCCCCTTCCCAAGGGCCAGCCAATAAATGAGGCGGCAGCGGGTAACCTATCTGTGTTAACAACTCGTTTACATATTGTGCCCAACTTACCGCAACAGTGGCTGATGCTAATGCATACTCCAATACAAGATCCCAACCGATGATCCACGCCATGAATTCGCCCATCGTCGCGTAGGAATAAGTATAGGCACTTCCCGCAACCGGTATCATGGATGCAAACTCTGCATAACAAAGTCCAGCAAAAGCACAGCCAATAGCGGCGATAACAAAGGACAACACGACGGCCGGACCGGCGTGATCAGCTGCCGCTATACCGGTGAGCGAAAACAAACCTGCGCCAACAATCGCGCCTATCCCCAGCGCAACGAGCCCCGAGCTGCTGAGGGTGCGCTTTAAGGTACCTTCTCCACTCTGTTCTGCTTCTGATATCAGTTTTGAAATTGACTTCTTATACCACATAGGTTCAGAATTAAGGTTTAATATTGATGTATGTGATGTCAAACCTACGAAAAATTTGAAAGACTTCCGGCCCCGCGACAGAAATTTACGTTGGTGCTGAAAAA
>Ga0079224_100004580_pt1 | contig 17954 bp, 16 predicted proteins | sample Stecom2015_FD_80414 | JGI IMG/M metagenome (GOLD analysis project Ga0079224, IMG submission 80414) | Agricultural soil microbial communities from Utah to study Nitrogen management - Steer compost 2015 | ecosystem: Environmental > Terrestrial > Soil > Agricultural land | place: USA: Utah...
TCGGTGAGGGGGACACGAACAGCGCTCCGTCGATGAGTTCGCGGCGGACGCCGTCCTCGGGGAGCGCATCGAGGTCGTCAGTGGTCCACCGATCCCGGTGGCGGACACTGAGCGCAGCGGTCATGCGTACTCCTTCGGACGAGGTTCGGGATCCCGGCCGAAATGTATGTCGGGATTTCCGGCGGAAAGGCCGTTTCCTGGATCGGAGAACAGGACACTTCGGTGGTGCGGGGGTCAGCGGGTCATGCCCTCCTGGGGCGGTACCTAGGTGACATATCCGCAGCTCCTAGGTGACTTGCCTAGTCACAGTTGAGTACGCCGACTCAGGTGGCCGGTGGTTCCCGGTGCGACGCTGATCCACATGACTGAGATCCGCTCGTGTTCTCATGTGTCCGGCCATGCCGGTCTGGTGGGGATTACCGGGGTAGGGGCGTGCCTGCCCGATCAGATCGTCACGTCGCAGGAGGTGCAGGAGCGGATTGAACACGCGAGCGGACTGACCCTGCCGTGCGGCATCGTGAGTCGGCTCACCGGGATCTGCACCCGCCGGATGGCGGCCTCCGACGAGTACGCCTCCACCTTGGCGGTGCGGGCCGCCCGTGTCGCGCTCAACTCAGCCGGGGTGGATCCGCACGACATCGACCTGCTGCTGTTCGCGTCGGCGACCCGGGACCTGGCGGAGCCCGCCACCGCGCACATCGTGCAGGCCGAGTTGGGGACGCGGGCGCACACCCTGGATGTCACCAACGCCTGCAACAGTTTCCTCAATGGAATTGACCTTGCTCGGTCGATGATCCTCGCTGGTCGCGCCAGCCGGGCGCTGGTGGTGACCGGAGAGACGCCCACGCGAGCGATCCGCTGGCAGCTGAACGACCCATCGGAGTTGCTGTCGGCGTTCGCCGGTTACACCTTCGGCGACGCGGGAGCCGCGGTGGTGCTGGAGCCGGTGGCGTCCGGCGGGATCATCGATCTGGACACCGAGACCCATTCCGAGCACTGGCGAGTCGGGGGGATTCCAGGCGGGGGCTCCCGCCACCCGCGCGGTGACGAGTACACGTACTTTCAGGGGGACGGGCGGAGCCTGCGTGCCGTGTTCGAGAAGATCGGCCCGGACATCCTGCACCGGGTGGCGCACCGCACCGGGCTGAAACTCACCGACTACGCCAAGGTGCTGGTGCATCAGGTGACCATGCCCTATCTGGAGCGGTTTGTAGAGGTGACCGGGGTGCCGCGCAGTGCACTGGAGATCACCGTCACTGAGTTGGGGAACATCGCTGGCGCCACGCTCGGGGTCCAGCTTGCCCGAAGTTACTCCATGCTGGACAGAGGAGACCGGGTGCTGTTCGTGGGCCTCGGTGGCGGGGTGAGCGTGACGACGATGGTGTGGGAGAAGTCATGACCACGCTGTGGGTGATAGTCCCCGCTTATCAGGAAGAAGCGAGCATCGGTGCGACGCTGGCGGCGCTGGCTGCCCAGACCGACCGTGACTTCACCCTGCTGGTGGTAGACAACGGCTCCACCGACGGTACGGCTGAGGTGGCCCGGAGCTTTGCGGCCACGGCACCGTTCCCGGTGCACGTGCTGTCCGAGCCGGAGCGTGGCGTGGGCTGCGCCGTAGACACCGGTTTCCGGTACGCCATCGACCATGGCGCCACCTTCCTGGCCCGGACCGACGCCGACTGCCTGCCGCATCCCGGTTGGGTGGCGGCGGCCCGGTCCGCCCTGGCCGCAGGCGCGGCCATGGTGTGTGGACAGATCCGGGCCCGCCGCGACGAACACGGGCTGCTGGGGCGGGCCGGGTTCCGGGTGGTGGTGTGGCTCGCCGCCTGGTTTGGTCGGTGGCGTCCGGCCAACCGGGGGCCGCAGTTCCGCACCCCGTACCGGATGCACGCCGGTAACAACATGGCCATCACCGCCGAGGCGTACCTCGGGTGCGGCGGGATGCCCCGGCGCCCGTCCCCCACCGACCGGATTTTCCTGAACCGGGTCCGTCGGTACACCTCGGCGATCGTGTATCGGCGGGACATGGTGGTGGAGAACTCCACCCGGCGCCTGCGGGCCTATGGGCTGATCGGCGCCGCCCGGTGGTATCTGGACCGTGGCAGCGGCAGCCGCCCGGCCGACCCTCGCCCCGCGGTGGGGAGGCGCTGATGCTGGCGGCGCTTACGTCCGGGCTGCGGCGGGACGCGGACCGACCGGCGTTCCTGGGGCGTGGCCAGGTCACCCGGGGCGAGTTAGCCGATCTGGCGGACGGGTACGCGGCCGCGCTGTACCACGACTACGGGCTAGGGCCGGGTGATCCGATCGGGGTGGCGGTGCGCCCCGGCGCCCGAGCGGTAGCAGTGATGCTGGCGGCGTATCGGCTGGGCCTGCAGGTGGTGGTGCTGGACCCCACCGCGGGGCCGGAGGTGCTGCGGTCTCGGTTGGCCCGGGTGGCGCCCCGGTTGATCCTGGCCGACGCCGCCGCGCAGGCGGTGGCCGGATGGGCGGCACCGCTGGCCCGCCGGGCTCACCTGGCTCTGCCTGATCTGGAGAGCCTCGGGCCGGTGGTGACGGTCGGCCCCCGGCTGCCGGGTTGTGCCCCGCCCCTGTCACCAGTCCATCGGCCGGTGCCGGATCACCGTGACCACGCGGGTGACGCGGTGGTGATCTTCACCTCGGGCACCACCAGCCGCCCACGGGCGGTAGTCCACACCCGCGCCAGCCTGAACGCGGGTCTGCGAGCGGTACGGGACCTGGTCGAGCCGATCCCGGGGCAGCCGGTGTTGGGCGGGACGTTCTTTGTGCTGTTGCCGGCGCTGGCCGCCGGTGCCCCGGTGGTGTTACCCGCCCGGAGCACTCGGCAACTGGTTCGGCAACTCCGCCGCTTTCAGCCGCAAGCCACCTACCTGACTCCGCCGGTGCTGCGGGACGTGTTGGCCGCCGGGGGGCGGTTCACCGGACGAGTGTGGACCGGGTCGGCTCCGGCCAGCGCCTCGCTGTTGGGGCGGGTGCGGCAGGCCGGTGCGGAGCAGGCGTGGGGGGTCTACGCGTTGACTGAACTGTTTCCGGCCGCCGCGGTGGAGGCACGGGAGAAGCAAGCGTTCCGCGAGGCCGGCGACCTGGTGGGGGCGCTGCTGCCGGGGGTGCGGGGACGAGTGGATGAGACCGGCCAGGTGTGGCTGACCGGCCCCTCCGCCTGCCACCGCTACCTGGGGGAGGCGCCGCAGCCGTGGGTAGCCACCGGTGACCTTGGCCGGTTCGACGCGCAGGGGCGGCTCGTGCTCGCCGGCCGGTGCAAGGACATGATCCTGCGGCGGGCCGAGAACATCTATCCCGGGTTGTACGAACCGTTGTTGCACGTCCCCGGGGTGGACCTGGCGGTGCTGGTCGGGGTGCCGGACTCCGAGGGCGACGAGCGGTTGGTCGCGTTGATCCAGCTGGCGCCGGGGGCGGATCCGACCTGGGTACGGGCGGCGCTGGAGCGGCCATTGGCGCGGATGGGGGCGGCCACCCCGGACGTGGTCCGGTTTACCACCATTCCGCTGGCTGGCCGCTCGCGCAAACCAGATCGGGCCGCGGCCGCCCGACTGGCCGCCACCCTGATCGCGGACACCGAGGCGAGGCAGGAAACCCGATGAGTCGTGCCCGTCGACGAGACCGTCGCGTGTATCTGGCTAGTCACCCGATCCTGTTCGGATTGGTGTCGGCGACTCGGATCGTGCCGATGATCCGGCTCGGCCGCACCGTGCTCGTGCACGCCCCCGAGCCGTACCGGCAGGTGCTGACCCGGTTGCCACTGGACCGCACCGCCGCCGGCACCACCGGGGGAGCCATCCGACAGGCGGGGGGCGGCGGGGCATGGTTTGATCAACAGGGGCAGGAGCATCGCGCGGCCCGCCGACGGCTGGCCGAGGACCTCAGCGCGGCCGGGGTGGCGCGGCTACGCCCGGTGTGGCGGGCGGTGCTCGACCGCCGGACCGCCCCGCTGCGCCACGGTGACACGGTCGAGCTGGTCGACCTGGCCACGGAATTGGCCGGCGTCACCGTCAAAGCCTTGCTGCGGTTGCCGGAGCACGTGGATGCCCGGGCGCTGGCGGAGGCGGCTGCTCAGGTCGGGGCGGCGGGGGTGCGGGAACACCTGCCGGGTCGGCGTCGTCCGGGGCAGGCGGCCCAGGCAGCGGCCGCGTTGCGGCGCCTGCTGGGGGAGTCGGTCAGTGACCCCGAGGGGATGCTTGCGGTCGCGGCGGTCAACACCACCGTGGCGGGCCTGCCGCGAGCGGTGGCCTGGTGCGCCGACGACCAGCTCTGGTCGGCAGCGGCCGACCCCGCCCAGCGCGCCCCGCTCGTCAACGAGCTGCTGCGGGTGGTGGCGCCGAGCCCGTTGCTGCCTCGGGCCGCGGCGGCCGACGGCACGATCACCGGGAAGCGGGTGCGGGCCGGAGACAGGTTGGTGCTGGTGGCCCGGCACGCCGCCGACGCTCACCGCCACGATCCGGATCCGGTGGATCCGCAGCCACCACAGGTGGCCCAGTTGGTGTTCGGAGCCGGTCCCCACGCCTGTCCGGGGGCGGGGCTGGCGCGGGCGCAACTGGATGACGTGCTGCGTACGCTCGCCCCGTACCGGCCGGTGGTGGTCCGGGCGCGCGCGGCGCGGCGGTCGGCGTTGCCGGGCTGGGCCGAGCTGGAGATCCGGGCGGCGACATGAGGATCACGGTCACCGGGGCCTCCGGCTTCTGCGGCGCGGCGGTCGCTCAGGCCGCCGCCGCGACCGGCGCCGAGGTGGTGTGCCTGGGGCGCCGGCCCGGGCCGGTGGGGGAGCACCGGTATTGGGACGCCACGATGGCGCGGCCGGATTTGTCTGGTGTGGACGCCGTGATTCATCTCGCGGCGGCGGTCGGTGACCCCACCCCTCGCCAGGAGGCGTGGTTCCGAGCGGTGAATGTGGACGGTACCCGCCGGCTGTTGGCCGCTGCCCAGGGGCGGCCGGTGGTGTGGGTGAGCAGCGCCAGCGTGTACGACCCGCGGCGAGGCACCGATTGGGTGACCGAGGAGCACCCGATCGGGGGGCACCACAACCCGTACGGGCGGACCAAGGCGGCGGGGGAGCGGCTGGCGTTGGCCGCCGGGGCGGTGGTGCTGCGTCCCCGAGCGGTCTATGGCCCCGGCGATCCGCACCTGCTGCCCCGGCTGGCGCAGCTGGTGCGCGGCGGGGTGGCGTGGCTGCCCGGCGCGGACGTGTCGCTCAGCCTCACCCATGTGGACAATCTCGCCGACGCGTGCGTGGCCGCGCTCGACTGGCCCCCGGGGGCCTACAACATCGCGGATGCGACCCCGTACCGACGGGATGCCGCGCTACAGCAGGTGTTCCCCATCACTCGGGTGGTGCATCTGCCGGCCGCCCCGGTCCGGATGGCGGCGCGACTGGTGGAGGCGGCTGCCCGGCCGCTGCCGATCACCCCTCGGCTGACCAGGTACGCGGTCGACCAACTCACCCGACCGTTCGTCCTCGACCTCTCTCGGGCGATGGCGCAAGGCTATCGGCCGGAACGGACCCTGGCGGACTTCCGGGCGGGCGGCCGATGAGGGCAGGTGGCACCATCTGGGCCGTGGGTCTGGAGGTTCCGCTGTGGCGGGCGGTCGCGGTGTTCCGGATCGCTGCCCTGGGATATGCGGCCGTGTTGATGGTGGGCGGGTTCCACGACTACGCGCGCCCATCCGTCGGTTGGGTGGTGCTGGCGGTGATGGCGGCCTGGACCGGGTACGCCACCTGGGCCTACGCCGCACCGCACCGCCGGCGGTGGCCACTGCTGGCCCTCGACCTGGCGGTGGCGGCGGCCTGCCTGGGGACGAGCCTGCCGGTGGTGGGGGTCGCGCAGATGCACGACGGTGCTCCCACCCTGACCATGATCTGGGTGGCGGCGCCGGTGATCGCCTGGGCGCTGCGGGGCGGTCGCCGCGCCGGGGCGGTGGCGGCCCTGCTGGTGGGGGCGGTGGATCTGGTGGTGCGGGGCGCGCTGTCACCGGCCACAGTCAACGGCACCGTGCTGATGCTGGTGGCCGGGGTGCTGCTCGGCCACGTGGCCCGGGTGGCGGATCAGGCACAGCGACGGGTGCAGCAGGCCGCCCGTCGGGAGGCGGCGATCCGGGAACGGGAGCGGCTGGCCCGGAATATCCACGATTCGGTGCTGCAGGTGCTGGCGCTGGTCCAGCGGCGCGGGGCCGAACTGGGCGGGGAGGCGGCCGAGCTCGGGCGACTAGCCGGAGAGCAGGAAGCCACCCTGCGGGCACTGGTCACCGACCTCGACCCGGACGGGCCGGCGGGACCGGACGGCACCGTGGACCTACGCCCTCTGCTCAACCGACACGCCTCCGCCGACGTGACCGTGTCCGCACCGGCCGCGCCGGTGCGGCTGCCGGCCCCGGTGGCGGGTGAGCTCGCCGCCGCGGTCGCGGCCGCGCTGGACAACGTGCGCCAACACGCACCCGGGGCACGGGCATGGGTGCTGGTGGAGGAGGAGCCGGACACAGTGACGGTCACGGTCCGCGACGATGGGCCCGGGATCCCGGATGGACGGCTGGAGCAGGCGGCGGCCGAGGGGCGCCTGGGGGTGGTCGGCTCGATCCAAGGGCGGATGCGGGACCTGGGCGGCACCGCCACCGTACTGTCGATGCCCGGGGAAGGGACCGAGGTGGAACTACGGCTACCGGTGAAGGCGTTCTCGCCGGAGCGTGCGTAACCGCCCCGGCTACCGTGAGGGGCGTGACAGCGATCCGGGTGATGGTGGTCGACGACCACCCGATGTGGCGAGACGGCGTGGCGCGCGACCTGACCGAGGCCGGGTACGAGGTGGTGGCCACGGTCGGCGAGGGTGCCCAAGCGGTGCGGGTCGCTAACGCAACCCGCCCGGACGTGGTGGTGCTTGACCTGCAGCTACCCGATCTCTCCGGGGTGGAGGTGATCCGGGGGCTGGCCGAGACCGCGCCCGCGGCCCGGGTGCTGGTGCTGTCCGCCAGTGGGGAGCGGCAGGACGTGTTGGACGCGGTGAAAGCCGGCGCCACCGGTTATCTGGTCAAGTCTGCGGCCCGGGAAGAGTTCTTGGCCGCGGTGGCGCGCACCGCGGCGGGGGATGCGGTCTTCACCCCGGGGCTGGCCGGCCTGGTGCTGGGGGAGTATCGCCGGCTGGCAACCGCCCCGAGCGCGCCCGGGCCGGAGACGCCCCGGTTGACCGAGCGGGAGACCGAGGTGTTGCGACTGGTGGCCAAGGGGTTGTCGTACAAGCAGATCGCGGCGCGGCTGTCACTGTCCCACCGCACCGTGCAGAACCATGTCCAGAACACCCTCAACAAGCTGCAACTCCACAACCGGGTGCAGTTGGCGCGGTATGCGATCGAGCGGGGATTGGACCGTTGATCTGGAGTGGCCCGGCGGGGCCGTCGGGCGGCGGGGCAGGATAGAGGCATGGGAGAACCGGTGGGGGAGCAGGAGGTCACGGGCGGCGAGCCGCAGCTGCCGCCGCGCTCCCGAGGCGTGATCGCGCTGCTGGAGGAGAACTGCACCGTTTGCATGCTCTGTGCCCGGGAGTGCCCGGTCTGGTGCATCTATATCGATTCCCACAAGGAGACGGTGGAGGTGCCCGGCGCCTCTCGGCCGCGGCAGCGTAACGTGCTGGACCGGTTCGCGATCGACTTCTCGTTGTGCATGTACTGCGGCATTTGCGTGGAGGTCTGCCCGTTCGACGCGCTGTTCTGGTCCCCCGAGTTCGCCTACGCCGAATACGACATTCGCGACCTGGTGCACGAGCGGGGCCGGCTGGCGCAGTGGCTGCCCACGGTGCCGCCCCCTCCGGCGCACGACCCGAACGGTCAGCCCGCGAAGGAAGAGGTGGCCGCGGCCCGGGCGGCGCAGCGGACCGCCGGCCCGGGTGGCCCTGCCACGAGATAGTCCATCCTGGATTACCGTGCCCGCGGGGCGCCGCCCAGGGGGGTGTGGCCCCAGCGGCGTCCTGAGCACCCCACCCTGCACGGGCGGTCCGTCACCGCGCGGGAGGACTCCTCCGCGGAGCCGGCGTTTTCCAGCGGCTTCCTCGCCGGCTCGGGAAGATCGAACTGAGGCGACAGCGTTGGTACGAGCGAGGGGTCTTCCTGGAAGGAGAGGTGGGGCGTCGATGAAGAACGGCCTCAAGACAGCGGCCTTGCTTGGTCTGATGACCGCGCTGATCCTGGTGATCGGCAACTGGTTGGCCGGCACCACCGGGCTGGTGATCGCGGCGGTGGTGGCGCTGGCCATGAACTTTGGCACCTACTTCTGGTCTGACCGGATTGCGTTGGCGGCGATGCGGGCCAAGCCGGTCAGTGAGGCCCAATTCCCCGAGCTCTACCAGATGGTCCGGGAGCTGGCGGCCAAGGCGGGCCAGCCCATGCCACGGTTGTATGTCAGTCCAGCGGTGCAGCCGAACGCGTTCGCCACGGGGCGGAATCCGGCCAACGCGGCGGTGTGTGTGACCGAGGGGCTCGTACGGATCCTGGATTACCGCGAGCTGCGTGGAGTAATCGGACACGAGCTTTCCCACGTCTACAACCGGGACATTCTGATTTCTAGTGTGGCGGCGGCGCTCGCCGGGATCATCACCATGCTGGCGCACTTTGTGTTCCTGTTCGGCGGGCGCAACAATCAGAACGTCTTCGCCGCGTTGTTGATGCTGCTGTTGGGCCCGCTGGCGGCGTCCATCATCCAACTGGCGATCAGCCGCAGCCGGGAGTATCAGGCGGACGAGTCGGGTGCGAAGCTGACCGATGATCCGCTTGCGCTGGCGAGCGCCCTGCGCAAGATCCATGCCGGCACCCAGCGGGCGCCGCTGCCGGCGGAAGGGGAGCTGGCGGCCAGCGCTCACCTGATGATCGCCAACCCGTTCCGGTCGGAGGGGATGGCGGCCCTGTTCTCGACCCACCCGCCGATGGCGCAGCGGGTGCAGCGGCTGGAGCAGATGGCCGGGTACGGCCGACGGTGATCACGGCGCCGGCAGCCGGCCGGTCGGGACTCCCGACCGGCCGGCTGCGGTGTTTGGCGTCGGGTCAGATACCGCCCTCGCGCCGGGACAGGCCTTCCTGTCGTTCCCGCTCCCGGCGTGGGAGTAGCCCAGCCAGTCCGACCAGTCCCAGCAGCCCCAGCAGGCCCCAGTTGCCGCTGCTGCCGTTGCCGCTGTCCTCTTGCTGCGCCACCACGGATTCGGGTGGTGTCTCTGCCTGTGCCCCGGTCACTGCCCCGAGCGGCAATATGGTTCCCAGCACGACCGCAGCCGCAAATTTGCGTGGTTTAAGACGCATTGAGTATCCCCCCGTGTCAGTGGACCAACGGTCCTCTGTCTCAGTGGACAGTCATACCGTAGAGGACAACGCCGGCCCAAGCAGGGGGTTCAGCGGTTCCCGATTTGGAATGTTTCGATGAATCGGGTCAAGAGTGCCGGATCGCCGCTCAACCGGACGGAACCGTCCGCGAGTGCGTCGGCGGGGGCGAGCTCGCCGGTGAGGAGGGCGCGGAGCGTCAGGTCGGTGTCGATCACCAGATCCGGATCCGCAGCCGGGCCGGCGGCTGCGACCAACCCGTCCGGCCCGGTGACCGCGTGTGCGACCAGGTCGCCGACGCGGACCTCGTACGTGGTCGGCGGATGGGGCTGGGTCGGTTGGTAGGCGGTACGTAACGCCATCACCAGCGCGTCGCTGGTGAGGATTTCATCCGGACGGGGCTGGCCGAGTAGCTGCGCACCCCACCGACCGAGGCTGAGCACCACCGGTTCGAGTTGCCGGCCTCGCTCGGTCAGTTCGTAGGCCATTCCACCGGCGGGGCGGGGTAGCGGTTGGCGCCGTACCACCCCGTGGGCCTCGAGCTCTTTGAGTCGGCTGGTGAGCACGTTGCTGGGGATGCGGGGGAGTCCCTGTTGCAGCTGGCTGAACCGGCGCGGCCCGACCAGCAGATCCCGCACGATCAGCAACGCCCAACGCTCGCCCACGATCTCCAGGGCCCGCGCTAGCCCGCAGTACTGGCCGTAGCTCCGCCGCATGCCTCCAGTCTAACTTTCACTTGTTTTGGTAAAGTCTGCTTGCTAAAAGCAAGGAGAGCTCATGGGTACCTATCTCGACCTGAGCAGCGCCCGGATCTGGTACGAGGACCGCGGCAGCGGCGCGCCGGTAGTACTGCTGCACGGAGGACTGAGCGATGGACGGATGTTCCACGACAACCTCGCCACCCTCGCCGACCGGTTCCGACTGCTCCAGCCGGACCTACGCGGCCACGGCCGTAGCCCGGACGTGCCCGGCCCCTGGGGGCCGCCGGAGCTAGCCGCCGACCTGGTGGAGCTGATGGAGAAGACGAGCGGGCCGGCGAAGCTGGTCGGCTACAGCCTGGGGGCGACGGTCGCGCTGCTGGTGGCCATCCATCGCCCCGACCTGGTGGAGCGGCTGGTGCTGATCAGCGGGGTGTTCCACCACCGCGGCTGGCTGATGCCGCCCTCCGCCGACAGGGGGGTGCCGCCGGTGCTCGCCCAGCTCTACGCGCAGGTGAGCCCGCACGAACCGGAGCACATTCAGGTGATCCTCGGCAAGCTCGCCGACTCAGCCCGCACCCAACCCGCGCTCACCAACGCCGACCTGCGGCGGGTCCGCTGCCGGGCCTTGGTCCTGGTCAGCGACGACGACCTTGTCGACCATGCGCACTCGTACACGCTCTATCAACAGCTTCCGGACGCGGAGCTGGCGGTCGTGCCCGGCACCTCCCACAACCTGCTACTGGAGAAGCCGCAGCTGTGCACCCGGCTGGTGGGGGGAGTTTCTGCACGCCGATCCGGTCCCGACCCTCATGCCGATCCGGCGACCGCCGGCCATCCCGCAAGGAGGGCAAGCATGACCCCGCCGACCTGGGAACAGGCGCGCGCCCGATGGGCCGAGGTCAACACGTACTGGCTGTCCACGGTCCGCCCGGACGGGCGTCCGCACGCGGTTCCGCTGCTGGGGGTGTGGGTGGCGGACACCTTCCACTTCGCGGCCGGCGACCGCACTCGGAAGGCGCGCAACCTCGCCGGCAACCCGGCGTGCGTGGTCACCGCCGCGACCCCGGAGCTGGACCTGGTGCTAGAGGGGCGTGCCGCACCGGTGCGGGACGAGGAGCGGGTACGGGCGGTGGCCGCGGCCTACCGGGAGAAGTACGGCTGGGAGCCACAGGTACGCCAGGGACAGCTGTGGGCCGAAGGCGCGCCCACCGCCGGCCCACCCCCGTACACCGTCTATCGGCTGGAGCCACAGCTCGGATTCGCTTTTCCGACCGGGACGGAGTTCACCCCGGCCCGGTGGCGGTTCTGACCACGTTTCCGCCATCCGCTGACCGGGTACGCCGATTTGAGCGACGAACTGGCCCGGCGGGAGGCGGTGACCATGCGGATCGGAATCATCGGTGCCGGTCATATCGGCGGCACCCTCGCCCGACGGTTTGTCGATGCCGGGCACGAAGTGGCGGTGGCGAATTCCCGAGGTCCGGAAAGCTTACGGGAACTTGATCAAGAACTCGGCGACCGGGGGCACGCCACCACCGCGGAAGACGCGGCTCGATTCGGGGAAGTCGTAGTGGTGTCCGTACCGTTCGGCCGCTACCAGGAGGTGCCCACCACGGTCGCGCCCGGGGCCATCGTGATCGACACCAACAACTACTACCCCCAGCGGGACGGGCACTTCCCCGCCCTCGACCAGGACCGCACCACCTCCAGTGAGCTGCTGCGGGAGCACCTGGGAGACGTGCGGCTGGTGAAGGCGTTCAACACCATCCGGTGGCGTCACCTGCGGGACTATGGCCGGGAGTACGGTCCCCGCTACGGCATCCCCATCTCCGGCGACGATGAGCAGGCCAAACGGGTGGTTTCGGTACTGATTGACCAGCTTGGGTTCGAGGCGGTGGACGCAGGCGATCTGGCACACGGGGGGCGGAAGCATCAGCCCGGCACCCCGATCTTCACGGCTGAGCTGCTCGCCGACGACCTCCGCGCCGAGTTGGCAGGGGGCCGGACGAAACGCCGCCCCGACTGGGTGGACGAGGCGGTGCAGGCGCGTACCGCCGGCGACCCCCGCGCCCGTACGCCGCACGACACGCGGGGGGTGCCCACCACCGGCGAAGGTCAATCCCCGGACTGAGCCGAGTACGCCATGGTTGAGGTTCAGCACGCAGCGGAGGAGACAGCCTCACCAGAGGGAATGGTGTGGATCCCGGGTGGCAGCTTCCGCATGGGTTCGGAGGACTTCTACCCGGAGGAACGGCCGGTGCGCGAAGCAACCGTGGCGGGATTCTGGATTGACGCGCACCCGGTGACGGTGGCGGAGTTTAGCCGGTTCGTATCCGCCACCGGCTATGTGACGGTGGCGGAACGTCCGCTGGATCCCCAGGCGTACCCCGGGGTGCCGGTGGAAGACCTGGTCCCCGCATCGTTGGTGTTTGTCGGCACCGCTGGCCCCGTACCGTTGGACGACTACCGCCGCTGGTGGCGGCTGATTCCGGGGGCGTCGTGGCGGCGTCCTGAAGGGCCGGGCAGCAGCATCGCGGGGCGGCGGCGCCATCCGGTCACCCATGTGGCGTTTGAGGACGCGCTGGCGTACGCCCGGTGGGCGGGCAAAGATCTGCCCACCGAGGCGGAGTGGGAGTATGCGGCCCGAGGCGGCTTGGACGGTGCGGTCTACGCCTGGGGAGACGATTTCGCCCCGGGTGGGCAGCTGATGGCCAACACCTGGCAGGGCGAGTTTCCCTGGCAGAACCTGCGGCACGACGGCTATGTCCGGACCTCCCCGGTGGGGGCGTTCCCCGCCAACGGATTCGGACTGTTCGACATGATCGGCAATGTGTGGGAGTGGACCACCACCCCGTGGACCCCCCGCCCTACGGGCAAAGAGCGCGCCTGCTGCGGGCCGACCTCCACCGGAGCTGAGGACACCGGTGACGAGGCGGAGACCGCCCCGGTACGAGTGATCAAAGGCGGGTCGCATCTGTGCGCCCCTAACCATTGCCACCGGTACCGGCCCGCGGCGCGACAAGGAGAGCCAGTGGACACCTCCACCTGTCACCTCGGATTCCGGTGCGTAATCCGGCCTGAGCGCTGATCACAGTAGGGAGAAACGGTTTTCGGTTATTCCGCCGGGGTACCACCGGCTCACCTGGCATGTCACGGCAGTGGTGTCAGGTGGGCATGGAGGTGTGGACATGGCTAGGCGTTCCGAGCGGGAAGTGCTGCCGGTTCCGGATCGGCCGCGGGTAGGGCCGACGATGTTCGATGCACGGCACGAGGACGCGGCCTATGAACCACTCCAGCCGCTGCGGCCCCCCGCAGGCGCGCCCAACGTACTGGTGGTGCTGCTCGATGACGCCGGATTCGGGGCCAACAGTGCGTTCGGGGGGCCATGCCGCACCCCGACCTTCGAACGGCTCGCCGCCGGCGGCCTGCGATACACCCGATTCCACACCACCGCAATCTGTTCGCCGACCCGGCTGGCGCTGTTGACCGGCCGTAACCACCATTCGGTGGGGATGGGAACGGTGGCGGACATGGCTACCTCCGCGCCGGGCTACACCTCGCAGCGACCCAACACCGCCGCCACGATCGCGGAGATCCTGCGGCTCAACGGCTACTCCACCGCCCAGTTTGGCAAATGCCACGAGGTCCCCACCTGGGAGACCAGCCCCATGGGCCCGTTCGACCGCTGGCCGATCGGCAACGGGTTCGAATACTTCTACGGCTTCATCGGAGGGGAGACCAACCAGTTCTATCCGAGCCTGATCGAGGGCACCACCCCGGTGCACCCGGACCGCACCCCGGAGCAGGGCTATCACCTCACTGAGGACATCGCCGCCAAAGCACGGCGCTGGTTGGGGCAGCAGCGTGCGCTAGCCCCAGACCGGCCCTTCCTGCTGTACTTCGCCCCGGGCGCTACCCATGCCCCGATCCACGTCCCGGAAGGCTGGCGGGACCGGTATCGGGGGGAGTTCGACCAAGGGTGGGATGTGCTGCGGGAACAGATTTTCGCCCGGCAGAAACAGCTCGGCATCGTCCCGCAGGACAGCCAGTTGACCCCCCGGCCGGACGGTATCCCCGCCTGGCACGAGATCCCCGATGACCTGAAGCCGGTGCTGACACGGCAGATGGAGCTGTATGCCGCGTTCTTGGAACACACCGACCACTGTGTCGGCCAGGTGATCGACGCGATTGAGGAACTAGGGGTGCTCGACGACACGCTGATCTTCGTGATCACCGGCGACAACGGGGCCTCCGGTGAGGGCACGATCAACGGCACCTGGAACGAAGCGCTGACCATGACCGGCATGACCGATGTGGAGACCCCGGAGTTCCTGCGGGAGCACCTCGACACGTTCGGCACCCCGGAGTCGTACCCGCAGTATTCCCTGGGGTGGGCGCACGCGATGGACACGCCCTACCAGTGGACCAAGCGGGTGGCCTCACACTGGGGCGGCACCCGCAACGGGTTGATCGTGCACTGGCCCGCCGGTATCGGGGCCCGCGGTGGACTACGCCACCAGTTCCACCACGTCATCGACGTCGCTCCTACCCTGCTGGAGGTCGCCGACCTCCCCGAACCGATTCAGGTGAACGGGGTGGACCAACAGCCGATCGAGGGCGTCAGCATGATGTACAGCTTCCACGACGCCGAGGCGCCGGAGCGGCATGAGACCCAGTACTTCGAAATCCACGGTAACCGCGGCATCTACCACAAGGGATGGACTGCGGTGGCGGTCCACCAGCCGCCCGTACCGAATTGGCCACAGCGGAGCTTCGATGAGGACGTGTGGGAGCTGTACGACACCACCACCGACTGGACGCAGGCCCATGACCTAGCCGCGGAACGTCCGGACAAGCTGGCCGAGCTCCAGCGGCTGTTCCTGATCGAAGCCGCCAAGCACAACGTACTGCCGCTGGACGACCGGGCGGCCCACCGGGCCGACCCGGACCGGGCCGGTCGGCCGGTGGTGGCCCGCGGGAACCGGCAGCGGCTCTACCCCGGTGTCGGCCGACTCAACGCCTTCTCGGTCATCAACATCAAGAACAAGTCCCACCGGATCATCGCCGAGATCGTGGTGCCACCAGGCGGCTGCGAAGGGGTGATCGTGGCCCAGGGTGGGCTGCCCGGAGGGTGGGCGCTTTACACCAAGGACAGCCACCTCGCCTACTGCTACAACTTCTACGGAATCGATCGCTTTCACGTCTACGCCACCCACCCCCTCCCGGAAGGCACCCACCTGGTGCGGATGGAGTTCGCCTATGACGGGGGTGGGGTCGCCAAAGGTGGTATCGCCACCCTGTTCGTCGACGATGTCCAGGTCGGGCAGGGACGAGTAGGGCGCACCCAGCCGCTGCCGTTCGCCAGCGATGAGCCGCTGGAGATCGGCCGCGACGATGGTTCGGCGGTCACCCCCGACTACTCGGTGCACCAGTTCACCGGCGAGGTGGCATGGGTCGAGATCGTCATCCCGGAAGGCGCCGTCGATCACGATGCCGACATCACCAGCGAGGAGCGATTGCACGCAGCGATGGTCGTGGAGTGACCGATGCAGGATTTCTTCGCTGCGGTGGCGAACGTCGCGATCGCGGTGTTCGCTATCTCCTCGATGCTGTCGGTGGGGATGGCCAACCGCCTACGCGAGATCATCGAGCCGCTGCGTCACCCGCGGGACGTCGCGCGCGCACTGCTCGTCAACTTCGTCCTGGTGCCGGCGCTGGCCTTTCTGGTGACCTGGATCACCCCACTTGATGGGGGAGTACGGTACGGACTGATCCTGGTGGCGATGGCGGCCGGCGCCCCGTTCCTGATCAAACTGAGCGAGGCTGCGGACACCAGCCTCCGGTTGACCGCCACGTTGCTGCTGTTGTTGTTGCCGGTCACCATCATTTATCTGCCGTTGGCGGTGCCGGTGCTCCTGCCGGGGGCGGAGGTGTCGGCGCTGGCGATCGCCACTCCGTTGGTACTGACCATGCTGCTACCGCTAGCGGTGGGGCTATGGACCCGGGAACAGTGGCGGACATTGGCGGCCAGATTGCAGCCGATCATGGCGAATGTGTCCAGCGTGGTGTTGGTCGTGGTGGTGCTGGCCACGATGATCGCCAACCTTGATGCCCTCGCCATGATGGGGTGGCAGGCGGTGCTGGCGGCGTTGCTGATCATCCTCGGCGCCTTCACCACCGGTTATCTCTTCGCGGGGCGGGATCCGAAGCGACGCGAGGTGCTTGGCCTGGGCACCGGGCAGCGCAACATCGCCGCCGCCACGGTCGTGGCTTCCCAGAGTTTCGGGGCGTCCTCCACCATCATGACGGTGGTTCTCACCTCGTTGGTCGGCCTGGCCACTCTGTTCGCCATCGCGTGGTGGCTGAGGCAGCGGCGCCGGGAGCGGCATCCGCAGCCCAGCCCTCCCCGCTGAGATCCCCGATCAGGGGGAGAATGCGCGTAACACGTGTAATTGAGGGCAACTCCGGACATACTTTCAGGGAATGCCGGGTAGCAGCGCCGGCGGGTTGTCCGCCGGCGAGAACGTGCATGCGGCCCAACGTCACTGGACCAGCCGACGGATGAGGAGAGCTCCCCGTGAGCGTGCCTGTAACGGATCCGCCTAGGCCAAAGCCGATCCAAACCCATCGCTGGCCGGTTCACCTACCGGTCAAAGGGTCAGCGATAGCACGGATCATGCGGACCACCGATGCCAAGCAGATCGGGGTGATGTACGGCATCACCGCCTTTGCTTACTTCCTCATCGGTGGGTTCATGGCGCTGCTGATGCGGGCCGAGCTGGGACGGCCCGGGCTGGACTTCCTGTCCCCCGAGCAGTACAACCAGCTGTTCACGATGCACGGCGGGATCATGCTGCTGCTGTTCGCCACCCCGATCGTGTTCGCGTTCGCCAACTTCGTGGTGCCGTTGCAGATCGGGGCCCCGGATGTGGCGTTCCCGCGGCTGAACGCGTTCAGCTATTGGCTGTTTCTGTTTGGTGGTCTGGGTGTACTGGGTGCATTCGCCACTCCCACCGGGGCAGCGGACTTCGGCTGGTTCTCCTATGTCCCACTGAGCAACGCCATCCACTCCCCAGGAATCGGGGGCAACCTGTGGGTGACCGGGCTGGTGATCTCCGGCCTGGGCACCATCCTGACCTCGGTCAACATGGTCGCCACGATCGTGTGCCTGCGGGCGCCGGGCATGACCATGTTCCGGATGCCGATCTTCACTTGGAACATCCTGGTCACCGCGCTGCTGGTGCTGATGGTCTTCCCCGTGTTGACCGCCACCCTGCTGGGGCTGCTGGCCGACCGGGTGATCGGCGCGCACGTGTTCGCCACAAGTCACGATGGGCCGCTGATCTACCAGCACCTGTTCTGGTTCTTCGGCCACCCCGAGGTGTACATCATCGCCCTGCCGTTCTTCGGGATCATCACCGAGGTGATCCCGGTGTTCAGCCGCAAGCCGATCTTCGGCTACAAGGGGCTCGTGTTCGCGACCTTCGCGATCGCGGCGCTGTCGATGAGCGTGTGGGCGCACCACATGTTCGGCACCGGTCAGGTGCTGCTGCCGTTCTTCTCGTTCCTGTCGTTCCTGATCGCGATCCCGACCGGGATCAAGTTCTTCAACTGGATCGGCACCATGTGGCGCGGCCAGTTGACCTTCGAGTCCCCGATGCTGTTCGCGATCGGGTTCCTGGTGACGTTCCTCCTGGGCGGCCTCTCCGGGGTGCTGCTGGCCAGCCCGCCGATCGACTTCCACGTCTCGGACACCTACTTCGTGGTGGCGCACTTCCACTACGTGCTGTTCGGCACGATCGTGTTCGCGGTCTACTCCGGCATCTACTTCTGGTATCCGAAAGTCACCGGTCGGATGCTGGACGAACGCCTGGCTCGGGTGCACTTCTGGTTGACGATGGTGGGCTTCCACACCACGTTCCTGGTGCA
>Ga0079224_100004581_pt1 | contig 17946 bp, 14 predicted proteins | sample Stecom2015_FD_80414 | JGI IMG/M metagenome (GOLD analysis project Ga0079224, IMG submission 80414) | Agricultural soil microbial communities from Utah to study Nitrogen management - Steer compost 2015 | ecosystem: Environmental > Terrestrial > Soil > Agricultural land | place: USA: Utah...
GAACGATCCTGCGCACGTCCGGCATGTCCCGATAATCGAGCGTGCGGCCGAGCGCGTACTTCAACAAGCCTTCCGTGAAGGTCTGCACGAACTGCTCCGGCTGACGAAGCAGCGCCTTGCGCAGATCCTCCGGTCCGTTGACGACCGTGCCGTCCGGCAGCTCGGCCATCGCATCGATTGCCGTGCCGGTGTAGCGATCCTTGTCGCGCCACGTGCCGACCGCATCGAAGTTCTCGAGCGCGAAGCCGAGCGGATCCATGACGCCGTGGCAGCCGCTGCACGCAGGATTCGCACGATGCTGCGCCATGATCTCGCGCACGGTGCGCCGCTGGCCCGCACCGATCTCGTTCTCCGGAAACGCCTCGACGTTCGGCGGCGGGCTCGCCGGCGGCGTGCCGCTGATATGCTCGAGGATGAACGAGCCGCGCAGCACCGGCGAAGTCCGGTTCGGGTACGCGGCCGCCATCAGCACCGCGCCTTTGCCTAGCAGGCCCCAGCGCTTCGGATCCTCGAGCTCGACCCGCCGGAACCGGTCGCCCTTGACGTCCGTGATGCCGTAAAGCAGCGCAACCCGCTCGTTGAGGTAAGTGTGCTTCGCCGTCATCAGGTCGAGGACGCTCCGATCCTCGTCGAAGATGCTCTTTACGAACAGCGTAAGCTCGGTGAGATAGTCGCCCCGCGGGTCGCCGCGGCCCGATGCGTACGGGAAGATCTCGCGGTCGGGGTCCACCTCCTCGAGCCGGCGCATGTCGAGCCACAGGTGCACGAAATTGCTGGCCAGCGTCTCCGCGCGCGGATCCTTCAGCATGCGCTCGACCTGCGCGCGCAGCGTGTCGGGCTCGCTGAGCTCGCCGCGAATCGCGAGATCGAGCAGCTCATCGTCGGGGATCGTGCTCCACAGGAAGAACGAGAGCTTCGACGCGAGGGTCACGTCGTCGATCCGGAACGTCTCGCCGGGCGCGGTGCCTTCCGGCACCTGCTCGAAGCGATAAAGAAAGTACGGGCTCGCGAGGATGCCCGTAAGCGCCCGCCGAATGCCCTCCTCGAAGCCGCCGGCCGCAACGCCGTCCCGGTAGTACGCGAGCAGCTCCGAGAGATCCGTCTCGACGATCGGCCTGCGATACGCCTTCGTTGCGAGCTCCGTGATGATCTCCTCGGCGCAGAGATCGGGGTCGGCACCCTCGCTCGGATGGCACGAGAAAATGCGCTCGCGGCTCGGCGTCGCGCTCAAGCCCGTCGGGTTGAACGGCCCGCTGATCTCGAACGAGCTCACGCGATAGACGCGATCCTGGCCGCCGCCGGGCACGAACATCTCCGCCTGGTCGTCCGATTCGGCAAACGTGCGGCGGCGGAACGTCACGCCGACCGTGCGCGGGCCGGCCTTCGCCGAGAAGCGGATGTTCTTCAGCCGCGCGTTGATCTGCTCCATGACGCCGCTCTGGATCTGATCGTACGCGCGCATATCCTCTTCGCCGCCGACGACCGTCTCGTAGACCGGCTGACCGTCCACGACGACGACGACATGGTTCTCGAACTCCATGTCGTTGCCCCAGATGTGGGTCGCCATATCGGCGATGTTGATCTCGTACTCGCCGTCAGCGGGGAAATAATGCTCGACGGCGAAGCCGCCCCGGGTGCCGAGCGGCAGCCCCTTCACGTGGGTCTGCTGGAGGCCCGGACCCGCGTGATACGTCTCGCTGCCGGCACGCACGTCCGCCCGGCCGACGGCCTGCACGGCCACCATGCGGGCCGCGCCCACGTACTGCTCGATGAACGACGGTGAAACCTGCAGGCCGCTCGCGATGTTGTCGAAATGCTCTACGACCTCGTCGAGCGGAAGGAGGGACGACGCGTCGATGTCGAGCGCGAGCAAGTCGCGGATCGCGTTCTGGTACTCCTTACGGTTCAACCGATGCGGCGGAATGGACCGCGACCAGCGCTGCTCCGCGGCCGCTTCGTCGAGCGCGCTCTCGAGCCATGCGATGAGGCCCGTCACCTCGTCCTCGCTCGGGCGCTTGGCCTCCGCCGGCGGCATCAGCCCGCCGCGGAGCTTGCGGACGGCCTCCTCGAGCGTCGCGGCATGCTCGGCGACCTTGTCGCCCGCGATGCGGTCGAACGCGAGGTCACCCGCGAACTCGACCTCGTTGTGACACTCCGTGCAATAGCGCTCGATCGTCCGCCAATGCTCCTTGCCGGCTTCGGCGATCGTGGCGTCGCCGCCGATCCTTCCGCATCCTGCCGCAAGCACCAGCGCCGCGAGCAATCCCGCCTTTCTGATCATGGCCTTGGGTGTCACCTTAGACTGAGTCGATTGTACGCGGTCGTCCACGCCCAGTTAACAGGCCCGATCACGCATCGGGCGACAGATAGGGCCACATGCTTTCCATCGAGCGGACGATGAAGGCGTCCGGAGGACCCATCAAGTCATTGAATTCCCTAGTGGGTTCCGCTTCGAGCGCTTCCTGCGGCCCGCCGCCCGCGTAGAGGATTCTTTGCATTCGCTCCCAGATGACGTTGTACATCTCGAACTGATCGATCACGTCGGCGTGGGACAGCACGGGGCCGCGGCCCGGGACGAACCGCGTCTCGTCGTTCGACACCGTTAGGATCATGTCGAGCGCACCGACGATGCCGCCGAGCCAGCCGCCGGTCCACCAGTCGATGTCGGGCCAGCCGGACCCCGATATCGCATCGCCGATCGCCATGACGTTCGCATCGGGGAAGAAGACGTAAATGTCGCCGTCCGTATGCGGACAGTCCTTGAGATGGCCGCAAAAGACGCGCGTGCCTCCGACGGTGAGCTCCGCGTCGTCGTAGAAGGTCTCCGTCGGGCGAGCGATCTCGGGCAGCGCCTCGACGGTCTGCTCGTTCCACGGCCACGTCACGTCGGTCGAGAGCCAGAGCCGCGTGTTGACCTGCGACACGATGCGGGCGCCGGCCCGGCCGAGCGTTTCGTTCGAGCCGGTGTGGTCCGGATGCCAATGCGTATTGAAGAGCGTATGCACCCGGCCGCCGCCCGGAAGCTCCGCTACGCGCCGGAGCAGCGCTTCGGACTCCGCGGGCGCGCCGCCGTCGACGAGCGCGATGCCGTCCGTCGTCTCGGCGGCGAGCACGTTCGTCGTGCCCGTGCCGAGCACGTGCAGTCCGGCGCCGAGATCGACGGTGCCGTCGACGGACTGCGCCCGCGCGCCGCGAGTGCGGAGGCCGGCGATTCCGAAAGTAAGTCCGGCGGCGCCGTATGCGGCACGGCTCATGAAGCGTCTGCGGGACAGCCAAGGCAACTTCGTCGTCTCCTTTCGATTCCGGCGCATAGTGTGCGGTGCTGCGGTGTGATGTGCCAGTCCGCGGATCCCGAGCCCAGGGCGGCGCTGCCCCGCCGAAGGCCCGAGCGTAAGAATCGGCCCGCTCGGACGTCTAGGAGATCATGATGCTCGAAGCCGGAACGACATGAGCGAATCGCACCGCAGCCTCTTCGCGAAGCTCGTCGAGCCCCATTTCGACGGTCTCTATCGCACCGCGATGCGGCTCACGCGCAATGCCGACGACGCCGAGGACCTGGTCCAGGAGGCATGCCTGCGCGCGTATGCGCAGCTTTCGAGCCTCGAGCGCGCAGAACGCCCGGCCGCGTGGCTGCAGCGCGTGCAGTACCGGATCTTCATCGACGACGTGCGGCATCGCCGCCGCTCGCCGTTCGCGGCGCTGAGCGAGCCTGGGAATCTGCTCGATATCACTCCGAGCCAGCAGCCGAATCCCGAGGAGCTCGCAGACGGCGCGCTGCTCGAGCGGCATCTCGAGCACGCATGGCGGCTCCTCGGCAAGGAGCAGCGCGCACTGCTCGCGCTGCACGCCGAGGGCTACAGCCTCTCGGACCTCGAGCTGATCACCGGCGCCGGCAGGAACGCGATAGGCGTCCGCCTGCATCGCGCGCGGACGAAGCTTGCACGACTGCTCGAAGCCCGGCTCGAACGTCCCGCGCCGTGCGCGAAGATGGAGGTGGAAAGATGACCTGCGACGAGATCATGTCGATACTGAACGGCCGCGAAGCCGTCTCGCTGAGCCCGGCGCGCCGCGCGTCGGTCGACGCGCACCTCGCGGTCTGCCGCGAATGCGCCGGCGCGTGGCTCGTCGTCGACGCGATCGGTCGCGAGCGGTGGCCCGATCCGCCGGAAGGGCTGCTCGCGAGAATCGTCGAAGGCCTCGACGCGCACGGCAACATCGACGTCGCCGGGCTCGGCACCGCGCCGGCGCGCGAGATCAAGCCGCCGAGCCGGTCGGCGGCACGTACGGCGCTCCTCGCCGCATCGATCGCCGTCGCGTTCGGCCTCGCCGTCTGGCTCGGCCCGGAGCCCGCGGTCGAGCCCGGCATGCCGAGCTCCTCCCCCGCCGACGGAAGCGGCGCGACAGCGACTCGTCCCGCCGAGCCCGGCGCGCTCGATCCGCAACGCGCGGCCGCACCTACGGAACGTCCGACGGAACGCGCGGCCGCGGAGCGCGCCGATTCGAGTCCCGTTGCCGCGCCGGCATGGCCGCTCGCGGCCTACGAGCGCGGCCGGCACTATCGCGTCGTCTCCAACGCGCTGCCGCCGACGACGCTCGGCTCTCCGCAGAACCGATCGTTCGCGGGCGCATTGCCGTCGCCGATCGAGGTCCTCTACTTCTTCATGTACGGCTGCTTTCCGTGCTACGCGTTCGAGCCGCAGATCGACGGATGGGAAACCCGAGCCGACCGCGTCGAGCTCGTGCGCGTGCCGGTCGTCTTCAACCGGCAGGCCGAGCTGCATGCCCGCGCCCATTACACGGCCGAAGCCCTCGGCAAGCTCGACGCGATGCACGACGCGTTCTTCACGGCGATACACGATCGCGGCAACCGCCTCGACGACGAGGCGTCGATCGCAGCGCTCTTCGCGCAACTCGGCGTCGACGACGTGGACTTCCGCGCGACGTTCCACTCGCCGGAGATCGACCGGAAGCTCGAGGAGGCGATCGATCTCACCCGGTCGCTCGGCGTCGACGCCGTGCCTTCGCTCGTCGTCGGCCGGCGCTATCTGACGTCTCCGTCGATGGCGGGCTCGCACGAGGAGGCGATCGAGGTCGCCGAAGCGCTCGCGGAATCCGCCGTGTCGGACGCGCAGCAGTGCGAGCCGGCGGTGATGCGCGAGCCGCGCCGGCAGCTCGAGACCATATCGCAAGACGGCGCCGACACCGAGACGCTCGTCGAGCTCGTCGAGCGCGCGGCAACGGGCTGCCCGTCCCGCAACCGGATTTTTTGACGGCTCGGCGCCGCTCACTCCCCCGCGGCCGGCGGCGAGCCGGTGCCGCTTGGACTCCCCGCCCGGCCGTGCTTCCATAGTCGCTCACGTACGGAGTCGTACGACAAGAACACAAGGGGAGACACCGATGCGCAAATACGTTGCGACCCTGACCGGCGGGATCGCCGCCCTGATGCTCGCCGCGGTGCCGGCCGCGGCCGACGACGCGAGCTACGCCGAGGACCGTGCGAAGATCGAGGATCTTCAGGCCCGGTATCTCTTCGCGCTCGACTTCCGCGATCCGGAAGCGTACGCCGCGACGTTCGCCCCGGACGGGATCCTCGATTACGGAGCCGGCGAGATCAAAGGCCGCGACGCGATCGCGGAGATGGTCGCGAACATGCGCCAGAGCGCCGAGGCCGCGCGCGCGGAGGACGATTCCGGGCTGCGCCCTGCCGCCGGGCGCCACAACATCACGAACATCGTCATCGATATCGACGGCGATACGGCGACCGGCGCGGCGTACTGGTTCCATATGGGCAACGACAACCCGGAGCGGGCCGCGCAGCTGAACTCGTTCGGCCACTACGAGGACGAGCTCGTGAAGATCGACGGTGAGTGGTACTTCAGCAAGCGGAAGATCTACAACGAGCAGATCGCCGAGTGGGCGGCGGGCCCGCAGAACCCGGCGGTCGAGCCGGGCCCGGGGCCGCGGATGCGGACGACGCGCGCGAACTGAGCGCGTGTGCGACGGAGGCCGCGAGCCGGGAGCCGGCTCGCGCCTCTCATTTCCGGTTACTGGCCGATCGCGGCCATCAGGTCCGCCTTCGTCTGCGGAACCTGCGCGGCGTGCACGGCGAGATAGCGCTCGAAATCGAGGCCCTTCTCGTCGACGTACTCCGCGAGCGCGACGACGAACGGATTCGCGGTCGCGCCTTCCCTCGGCAGCGTGAAGTCCGCCTGGAACAGCACTTTGGCTTCCGGCAGGAATGCGACGAGCATGCCGTCCGAGTGCAGATTCGGGATGTGATGCAGCTCGACGCGCATCGTCTCGTCCTCGTACACGCCGACGTCGCCGACGGCCTCGAACTGCGGGTCGAGCGTTTCCTCGCCGAGCAGCGTGCGCGGCGTGCTGAGCGCCATGTCGAGGAAATCGACGTTGTTCTCGTGCGTGACGATCGTGACGCCTTCGCGGACGAACGGCACGAGCCCCGCCGTGTGGTCCGAATGCGGATGCGAGTTCACGACGTAGCGGATCGGCTTGTCGGGCAGGATCCGCTCGACCTCGGCGAGGATCTGCTCGCCGCGCTGCTCGGATTGCCCGGCTTCGACCACGAGCAGGTGGTCGGAGAACTCCGCGACGAGCGCGACGTATCCGCCGTTGATCAGCCACACGCCGTCGCCGATCTGCTCCGCGAGCTCGGCCGGCGCCTCTCCGCCCGGTCCGCCCCCGAAGCCGCCGCCGGCCGGACGCTCCGGAGGCGTCATCAGGTCGGCGACGTTCGCCGGATTCGCCGTCGCGTCGCTGACCGAGACGCCGAAAATCGCGCCGCCGCCGCGCCACTGCTCCATCGTCGTCGGCACCATGACGCCGGCGAAGTCGCGGTAGCCCGCGTAGCGCGCCTCGACATGCATGTCGCCCATGAACGGGTCTTCGACCCACGTTTCCACGCGCTCGATCAGATTGTTCGCGTTGACGTAGCCGTTGACGGTGTAGCGCAGGCCCGACGGTGCCGTCTGATCCGCCGGCGACTGCCACGACAGCACCGTGTAGTCGACGCCGTCCGCCGTCGCCGTCTCGAGCGCCACCTCGTTGCGCTCGGCGCCTTCGAGAAAGCCCCACGGCGTGAGCCAGATCTCGAGCTGCTGTCCCCATCGGCGCTCGTCGGGCGCGACGTACTGCGAGTACGTGCCGGCGACGGGCGGCTCGAGGAAAAGGTTCTGCGCAAAGGTCTCGCCCGATGCGAGCGACGCCGGCTGCGAAAGATCGATCGTGCGCCGGTAGTTCGTGATCTCATCGCGCTCGGGCCACGGCGGGCTCGCAGTGTGCGTCTGACGGAAGGAGTTGCGGATGCGCCATGCGGTGCCGGACAACGTGATCGAGTCGACGTCCGCGGCGCCCATCGCATCGATGACGCTCTCGAGCACGGCAGCGGGGTCGGCAGGGGCCGCAGGCTCCTCTGCCGCCGCCTGGGGCGTCGTGTCGCTCTCGCCCGAGCAACCCAGCACGAAGAGCGTCGGCACGAGCAAGGCCGTCGAGAATCGCTTCAACATTGTTCTCTCCCGTTTCTGTTGTTATCGGGCGTTATCGCGTGTTGTGGGTGTTGTTGTGGGTGTTATCGTGCGCGGAAGTCGAGCGGTCCCTGCGGTTGGTCAGTTGCCGACGCCGCCGGCGAGGTCGTATGTCTCGGTGCCGAGGCAATCGAGCGGCATGATCTGGTCGAACGGTGCGAGCTGCAGGGTCTGCGTCGGCACGACCCAAGGCTCGGTCAGCACCTTCTCGTCGTAGACGGTCGCGTCGATCACGAGCGTCTCCGCATCGACGCGCTGGTAGCGTTCGACGACCCTGAGCGCGTCCGAATGGAACGAGACGCGTCCTTCCGCCCAGATCCACGTGTCGTCGGTGAAGTTCTTCGTCTCGACGACGAACGTATCGCCCTCCCAGTGGCCGACCGCGTCGCCCCGGCGCGAAGGCGGCACGTGCGGACGATGCTCGCGGCCGTCGGTCGGGACGAGCTGATAGCCGTGAAACGTCTCGGTCAGCAGCACGACGAACTCCGGCGTCGAGATGATCTGGCCGACCGCGCCGACGTCCCAGAAGCGCACGTTCAGCGTGCCGAACGCGGTCGAGACGCAGCGCAGCGTCGGATCGTCCGCGTCCGTCAACGTCGCCGCATGCTCCTTCGCCCACGGCTGGTAGAGATCGGTGAACGTCGCGGGCCGCGGGCCGTCGCCACGCGCGCCGCCGGGCCGAAAGCCCGGGCCGCCGACGTCGCCGCCGCCCCACCAGACGCCCGATAGATCGGGCTTTCCGTTGGCCATGCGGGGCACGGGGCCCTTGCCGGTTTCCGCGCTCACTGCGCCGGCTGCGGACTCCTCCTGCGCGGCGGCCGGCCCGAGCGCGAAGGCCATCGCGCACGCGAGGGCCGCGGCGCCGATCCGCGGCAGCGCCGCGTCGCCCGTGATTCTTCTCATGACGAAACTCCCCCTCGTAGCCCTTTCGATGGCCTTCAATCAACGGGCGCCGCGATTCTCCTGCGGGCCGAACATTCCGTACTTCGTGCCGTCGGCCATGACGAGCTCGCGCAGCATTCCGGAGTGCTTCGATTCGTCGCGCGCGCGAAACCCGTTGATCGTGACGACGTCCCCCTGCTTGATGACGTCCGGCGAGTAGCCGTTGCGGATCATCCCGCTCGGCGTGCCCGCCTCGAACGACCAGCGCACGACTTCGCCGCTCTCATCCTCGACGTCGAGGAAGAACCACGAATGCGGATTCGCGAGGCGCACCTGGACGATCTTGCCGGTGATCGAAATCGGCTCGTTCATGTCGTAGAACGCGGCGAACGAATGATGGGCCGACGCCGGCGTACCGGCGCCGAGCGCCAGCACTCCCGCGGCCAGCGCGGCTGCACCTATACGCTTCATAACGGACCCCCTCGTAATTGGTGGACTGACCCGATTCTCTCGAAGCCCCGGGGCCATTTCAATCGCGGAACGGCAAGGGCCGGGCTTGCGTGCGCGAGGCGAAGGCCGGGCGGCGGGTCCCGCACGCCTCGATGGCCTGGCCCGCCGACGACGCGCGGGCGCTCCGACTAGAACAGGCGCGGCGCGAAGTCGCGGAGATACTCCCGCCAGTTGATCCACGTGTGGCCGCCGCCCGACTCGTGATACTCGACGTCGAAGCCGTGCCCGCGGAACATTTCCACGGTGGCTTCGGTCGTGCCGAGCAGAAAATCCTCGCTGCCGGTCGCGAACCAGAAAAGCTCGAGCCCTTCGCGACGCGCGGCGTCGCCGAGGCTCGCCGCATGACGCTCCTCGAAGTCCGTGCTCTCGACGATGCCGAAAACGCCCGAGCTGAAGACGCCGACGTAGCCGTACTCCTCGAGATCGCTCATCGCGATCTCGAGCGCATGAGCTCCGCCCATCGATAGACCGGCGATCGCCGTGTCCGCCCGTCCGGTGCGCACTCGATAGCTCGACTCGATATGCGGCTTGACGTCCGCGGCGAACTCGCGCGCGAACTCGTCGAGCGCCAGGCCGCCCGCGCCCATCGTGAACGGTCCCGTATGCCCGTCGGGCATCACGACGATCATCGGCTCCGCGCTGCCGTCCGCGATCAGGTTGTCGAGGATGAACCCGGCGCGGCCGACCGTCGACCACGAGTCGTCGCTGTCCCCCGCGCCGTGCAGCAGATAGAGCACGGGATACTCCCGGCCGCTTCGCTCGTACCCGGGCGGCGTGTAGACATGCATCCGGCGCGGACGCTCGAGCACCGTCGAGTGATACGTGACCTCTGCGACGGCGCCGTGCGGCACGTCGCGCGTATCCATGAAGTCCGAGCCCGGCACATGGAACAGGCTCCACGGCGACGCGTTCGACTCGCTCGTGTGCCGATTGCTCGGATCGAGCGTCGCGACGCCGTCGACATTGAAGTTGTAGCGATACGCGCCGGGCGGCACCGCGTCGAGGTTCAGCGTGAAGAGGCCGTCGCCGCCCTTCGTCAGTGCGAGGCCGTCGCCGAACGGGACGCCCGGAATGTCGCCGCCGCTCGTCAACGTCACACGCTCGGCGCTCGGTGCGCGCAGCCTGAACGTGACCTCGCCGTCGCCGCTGATCTCCGGCGAGACGACGCGTTCAGGCGGCTGTCCCGGCTGCGCAAGCGCGCCGCCGGCGAGGAAAAACGAAACGGAAATGCACGATAGCGGGCGAACGAGCTTTGAGCGCTTCATCGGCGGGCCGACCTCGTATTTGTCGTTGGATTCGAGGGCTCCGGCCGACTATAGCATGGAGGCCGCCGGCGACTTGGCCGAGCGTGCGGGCGAGAGCACCGCGCGCTCTCGCGCTAACGCGCGACGCCGGCGCCCTCTGCCGCCCGGCACGGCACGTCGCATCAGTCCGGCTGGTTGGGATTTGCGCCGTCCCCAGCGTTCTCGGCGTCTGCGGGATCGTCGGCGTCCTCGGCGTCGATCCCTTCGTCCGGCAGCTCGGCGACTTCGACCTCGATCGGCGAGTCCTCGCGGTCCTCGGCGTCGTATTGATCGACGAGCAACTGCATCTGCTCTTCGTCCAGCCGCCGCACGGAGAGCACGGAGCACCGCTCCGGACGACCGAGGCCGCGAACGATCACTTCATCGCCCGCAAAGCCGCACATTCGATCGGTGCGCGAGCGCAGCGCGATCGCGAACTCGCCGCCGAGACCGAGGCAGGCCTGGCTCAGCTCGACGTGGTACGGGTTGCGGCCTGCGGCATAGACGATCAGATTATGGTCGTCCAGATAGCGAAAATCGCGAGCGAGCGACACGGTAAAGCAGTCGCTCGCGACGGACGTCGTCCGCTCCGCGACCTCGTCGACCTGCCGGTCGGTGCCGGCGCAGCCCGCGACGAGCATCGCCGCGGCCGTCAGCTGGATGGATCGAATCAGCGGTGCATGACTCATGAGGCGCCTCCGGTTCTGAGCGGCCCATTGCGCGGTCCGATCATAACCTCCAATGTTCGGAGGCCGGGCGCCGCGGGGCCACCCGGGAGAGCCACCGACGCGGCCGCTGCCCCGGGGGCGAGGCCGCGCGCGGAAGCCCCGATGCGGGATCGGCTACACTCTGATGGCTCTGCCGTGTGCCGCCGCGCGACGGGATCGACTGATCCGCAGCTCGAGGCCGACGCCGGCGCGCCGCGAATCGAACAGACCAGCGGGGATCCCATGCGCATCGAGAACCACGCGAAAGCAACGAGACTCCTGATCACTGCCGCCGGCGTCGCCGCCGCCCTCGGCATGGTTACGACCGCATCGGCGCAGGACTATACGTCCTGGCGCGCGTACGCCGGGGGGCCCCATTCGTCGCAGTACACCGCGCTCGATCAGATCAACAAGTCGAACGTCGATCGGCTCGAGGTCGTATGGCGGCTCCCGCTCGAGCGCAACGCGCTGTTCAACCCGATCGTCGTCGACGGCGTGATGTACGTGCTGCGCGGCAACGAGATCGTCGCGCTCGACGCCGCGTCCGGGAACGAGATGTGGGCCTACCCGCACGAGGGCGCGGTGAGCCCGCGCGGCATTAACTACTGGCAGAACGAGGACGGCTCCGACCGCCGGCTCGTCTATCTCAACGCCGGATTCCTGACGGCGCTGAATGCCGAGACAGGCGAGACGATCGAGAGCTTCGGCAACGCCGGGCGCGTCGACCTGCGCGACGGGCTTGCGGCCGACGGCCGGGACATCAGCAACGTTCGCCCGCTATCGACGAGCAACCCGGGCCGCATCTTCGAGGACCTGATGATCGTCTCGCTGCCGGCGCAGGGCGCGGGCTACCAGTCGACTCCGGGCGACGTGCATGCGTACGACGTCGTGACCGGAGAGCTGCGCTGGGTCTTTCACAGCATCCCGCACCCGGGCGAGTTCGGTTACGACACGTGGCCGGAGGATGCCTACCTCACGGCGGGCGGCGTGCACAACTGGAGCGAGATGACGGTCGACGAGGAGAACGGCATCGTGTTCATCCCGTTCGGCAGCCCGCGTTACGACTTCTTCGGAGGAGATCGTCCAGGCGACAACCTCTTCGGCAATTCGCTCGTCGCGCTGAACGCGCGGACCGGTGAACGGCTCTGGCATCACCAGCTCGTGCACCACGATCTCTGGGACTACGATCTGCCGCAGTCGCCGAAGCTGTTGACGATCGAGCGCGACGGCCGCGAGATCGACGTCGTCGCGCAAGCGACGAAGCACGGTTTGCTGTTCGTGTTCGAGCGGACGACCGGCGAGCCGATCTGGCCGATCGAGGAGCGCGAGGTGCCTGCGTCCGACGTGCCGGGCGAGCATGCGTCCCCGACGCAGCCGTTCCCCGCCGCGCCGCCGCCGTTCGCCGTCCAGTCGTTCACGGCGGAGGACATCAACCCGTTCCTGCCGGAAGCCGAGCAGGAGCTGCTCCGCGAGCGGCTCCGCTATTCGCGCAACGAAGGACTCTTCACGCCCCCGAGCTTCGAAGGCTCGATCAGCATGCCGGGCCACAACGGCGGCGCGAACTGGGGCGGCTCGGCCGTCGATCCGATCAACGGCGAGCTCTACGTCGTCTCGAAGAACCTGCCGGTCATGCTTCGGATCGAGATGACCGACGAGGAGCCGTCGGCTCGAACGGTCGTCGGCGGCGTCGTCACGCCCGAGGAGGCGGCGGCCGCGCGGGCCGACGCGGAGGCCGCGGCCGAGCAAGGCGAAGTGCGCTACGCGTCGCCGTACGACTTCATGCTGAGCCCGACCACGGGCATGGCCGCGATCGGTCCGCCGTGGGCCCATCTGACCGCATATGATCTGAACACCGGCGAGATCAAGTGGCGCGTGCCGCACGGCACGGTGCCCGCGCTCGGCGAGAACACCGGCGCGCACATGCCGCGCGGCGGCCCGCTCGTCACCGCCGGCGGGCTCGTTTTCGTCGCCACCGCGAGCGATCGGATGTTCCGCGCCTACGATCGCGACAGTGGTGAAGTCGTGTGGTCGTACGAGCTGCCGAGCGGGTCGGAGGGTGTGCCCGCGTCGTACGAGATCGACGGCCGGCAGTACATCGCTGTGGCCGCCGCGGCCGGCAACGGGCTCTTCCCGCCTCGGCTCGAAGGGGTCGAGCAGCCGCCGGACGAGCGGGCGTATCTCGTGTTTGCGTTGCCGGAGGATTGACGGAAGAGCCCGCCTCCGCTTGGGGCCTGACGAGAACAGAAAGGCCGTGCAACCGGTTTCCCGGTTCGCACGGCCTTCTGGCTTGCAGTAGGAACCGAACGGCCTGACGGCCGCTCGATCCGAGCGTTCAGTGTGCGCTGTGCTGCAGGCGCTTCACGACCTCGAGCGACTGCTGGACATTGTCGATCGGCGAAACGCCGCGCCCGCCGATCGTCTCGGCCACCTTGCCGTCCGGCGTGACGATGAAGGTCAGACGCTCCGCAAAGCCGTGATCGATCTCGACGCCGCGCGTATCCACAGCGCCCTCACGGGCGTCCATGACATTGACGCCGAACGAGCGCGCGATCTCGCCCGACTCGTCGGACGCGACCGGAAGCTTGCCCGCGCAATACTCGGGATCGGCCGAGAAGTCGTTCAGCCGCTCGATGCTGTCGAGCGAGACGCCAACGACGGTCGCGCCCGCGGCGTTGAATGCCTCCATGTTCTCGGCGAACTCGCGCGCCTGCATGTTGCAGCCCTGCGTGTAGGCCGAAGGATAGAAGTAGACGACTACCGTTCCGTCCTCGAGCGCGTCGGCGAGCGAGTAGTCGAACGCCTCGCCGTTCAGCGACGCCTTCGCTTCGAACATCGGTGCCGTATCGCCCGGCTCGAGCGCCGCGAGCGCCGGCAGAGCGACCACGGTGGAGCACAGGAAGCCAAGTACGCGAGTTTTCATGGTGTTGGCCCTTCTCGTTGCGGTAAATCCTGGGGTCGATGCCCGCAATCATCGTGACGTGAGAGCGGGCGGCTTGCAAGCGACGTCGCGCGAACGGCCCTCCGGACGCCTCCCGGCAGTCTACGAGCCGCCTGCGAGCGGCGTGGCGCCGCGGGCAGCGGCCCTGCCCGAACCTCGGCGGTCTAGCCCCCTGCCCGACGCTCGATGCGCCGTAACAGTGCGTCGAGCGTATCGAGGGCGGCAGGCTTCAGCACGTAGTGATCGCAGCCCGCCTCGCTCGCCGCGATTCGATCGCTGTGCCGCGTCCAGCCGGTGTGCGCGATGATCAGCATGTCCGCGCACGACCGCTGCTTGCGAAGGCGACGGCAAACGTCGTAACCGGAGATGTCCGGAAGGTCGAGATCCAGGATCACCGCGTCGGGGGGATCGGAGATCGCGCATGCGAGCCCGGTCAAGCCGCAGGTCGCGATTCTCGTCTCGTAACCGGCCGACTCGAGGAGCGCGGCTAGCGTGCGAGCGCCGTCCTCCGAGCCGTCTATGATCAGCACTCTCCTTGCGCTCATTCACCCTGCGCCACATTCCTTATCTTGGAAGTAGACGGATGACTCGCGAAGTTGTTCCGCGGCGGAAGGCCCATGGCGTGTCATACGCATGTCGCCGTGCGGCAGCACCGATCGACTTTGCCGAAGACCCCGACAGGACAAAGCAGGGAATCCCGAATGTTGCCAAATGCAGACATTCGTACTCGCGAGACGTCTTCTGCTACCCTTCGCCCCCGTCAATGAGCAGCGCGAGTCGGGAGTTGGGCGAGAGTTGCAAAGTCCTGCTGGTCGAGGACGACGGCGATACGCGAGAGCAGCTCACGGATATCCTGCGGCTGTGGGGCTACGTCGTCGAGACGGCCACGGACGGCGAAGAGGCCCTCGAGCGTGTCCGGCAGCACCCTCTGCCGCATGTTCTCTTGGTGGATCTGCTGATGCCCCGGATGTCCGGATGGGAGCTGATCGCCGAGATCAACAAGAGCGAGCGGCTCTCGAGCATCCCGTTGGTCGTGTTATCGGGGTGCGTCGAAGAGACGAGCTTCCTTCCGCCCGCCGACGCGCATTTGCCGAAGCCCCTCGATCTCGCGCGCCTGCATCAGCTGCTCGATCAGCTAGCTCTGCTGAGACGGGCGCGCTAGTCGGGCGCTGTTGCCGATTCCGGGTCTGCGCCGCCGAGACGCAACCCGACTTGCGGCGTCAGGGCCGGATTTGTATCATGCTGGGCCCTGACAGGTGCGGGGTGGAGCAGTCAGGCAGCTCGTCGGGCTCATAACCCGAAGGTCGCAGGTTCGAATCCTGCCCCCGCTACCAACCTCACGCGGCCCGACAACCCCTTTCTCGAAGCCCCGCGACGAATCGCCCAAGCCGCGCCGTTACCGCTCGCTCGCGTCACGCGGTGCGACGTCCCGTGATGCCCCGGGCTTCCGGAGCCGTGCGGGCCTCGGCCATGCGTAGGGGCCATGCGTAGGGGCCATGCGTCGGGGTCCGAGACGAAGCGTCGGGACCCGCCCTGCGCGGGCGGATCCGCTAACCTTCTATCCCAGCACCGCCGCGCAGAGATTCAGCAGGGAATTCGGGAACAGCCCGAGGACGAGCAGCCCGAGCCCGTTCGCGCTGATCGCGAAGCGCATGTCCGGCGCCGCAACGAGCGGCGCCTCCTCTACCGGCTCCGCGAAGTACATGTACCAGACGATGCGCAGGTAGTAGAACGCGCCGATCACGGCGAACACGACGCCGAGCGCCGCGAGCCAGACGAGCCCGACGTCGAGAACGCTTTCGATCACGACCAGCTTCGCGTAGAAGCCGATGAGCGGCGGCACGCCGGTCATGCTGAACATGATCAGCAGCATCATGAACGCGAACCACGGGCTGCGCTGGTTCAGGCCCTTGAAGTCGTCGAGCCTCTCCGCCTCGAAGCCGCGGCGGCTGAGCACGATGATCATCCCGAACGCGGCCGTCGCCATCAGCACGTACACGATGGTGTAGTACATCGCGTTGCTGACGCCGCTCTCGGTGCCCGCGATGAAGCCCATCAGAATGAAGCCGACGTGTGCGATCGTGGAGTAGCCGAGCATGCGCTTGAAGTTCGTCTGCACGATCGCAAGCAGGTTGCCGAGCACGAGCGACAGCACGCAAAGCACGATGAGCATGTCCTGCCAGTTCACGTGCATCGTGCCCATGCCCTCGACGAGCACGCGCCACATCAGCGCGAACGCGGCGATCTTCGGCGCCGAGCCCACATAAAGCGCGATCGGCGTGGGCGCGCCCTCGTAGACGTCCGGGATCCACATGTGGAACGGGACGGCGCCGAACTTGAACGCGACGCCGACAAGGACGAACGCGAGCGCGAGGATGGACGGAACCGTGAGCCCGTCAGGCGCGCCGAGCGCCTCGGCGAGGGGCGCGAGCTCGATCGTCCCGGTGATGCCGTAGAGCAGCGAGATGCCGTAAAGCAGCATGCCCGACGCGATCGAGCCGAGCACGAAGTACTTCATTGCCGACTCCGCCGAGCGCGCCGATTCGCGATTGAACGCGATCAGCGCGTAGAGCGACAGCGCCTGCAGCTCGAGCCCGAGATAGATCACGAGCAGGTTGTTGCCCGAGATCATGATCATCAGACCCAGGAGCCCGAAGAGGCCGAGGACGAAGAACTCCCCCTTGAAGAGCCCGTTCTGCTCGAGGAAGTCGCGGGAGTAGAGGAAGACCAGCGCGACGATCAAATACGCGAATAGCTTCAATACATTGCCGGCCGGATCGGCGATGTAGCTGCCGCTGAACGTGGTCGCCGAGGATTCGACGCCGTAGACCGCCGATGTGACAGCAGCGCCGACGAGCGCGAGCATCGACAGGTAATAGGTGATGTGCCGCTGGCCGTCGCGGAGGAACACGTCGACGATCAGCACGACACAGATCGCGGCGGTCAGGAAGATCTCTGGGGCGGCAAGCGCGTAGTCGATCATTGCGTCTTACGTCCGGAAAGTTGCGTTACAGCTTCGACTGCAGCACCTGCTCGAGCAGGTTCGCGAGCGTCACGTCCATCGCGTCGACGAGCGGCGCGGGCCAGACGCCGAGCAGCAGCACGGAGACGGCCAAAACGCCGAGGATGAAGAGCTCGCGGCGGTCGAGGTCCGGCATTGCGGCGACGCGCTCGTTGCCGACCTCGCCGTACACGACGCGGCGGACCATCCACAGGGTATAGGCGGCGCCGAGCACGAGAATCGTCGCCGCGAAGAACGCGAGCCAGAAGCTCGCCTGATAGCTCCCGAGGATCACGAAGAACTCGCCGACGAAGCCCGACGTGCCGGGGAGCCCCGAGTTCGCCATCGCGAACAGCACCATGAACGCCGCGAACTTCGGCATCACGTTCGCGACGCCGCCGTACGCATTGATCTCCCGGGTATGCATTCGGTCGTACAGAACGCCGACGCAAAGGAACAACGCCCCCGAGATCAGGCCGTGCGAGATCATCTGCACCATCCCGCCCTGCAGCGCGAGCTGCGCGCCCTGCCCGTCTCCGCTGTTCGTCACGACGTCGAAGATCACGAAAAAGCCGAGCGTGACGAAGCCCATGTGCGCGATCGACGAATAGGCGATCAGCTTCTTCATGTCCTGCTGCACGAGCGCGACCACCGCGATGTACACGATCGCGATCAGCGAGAGCCCGATCATCAGCCAGTCGAGCGCCTGGCTCGCGTCCGGCGCGATCGGCAGCGAGAAGCGGACGAAACCGTAGCCGCCCATCTTCAGCAGGACCGCCGCGAGGATCACGGAGCCGCCGGTCGGCGCCTCGACGTGTGCGTCCGGGAGCCACGTGTGCACGGGCCACATCGGCACCTTTACCGCGAAGGCGATCAGGAACGCAAAGAAGATCAGCGTCTGCTCCGTCATCGTCAGCGGGAGCGCATGCAGATCCGGGATCGAGTAGCTGCCGCCCTTCAAGTACATGTAGATCAGCGCGACGAGCATGAACACCGACCCGAGGAAGGTGTACAGGAAGAACTTCATCGTCGCGTAGATGCGCCGCTCGCCGCCCCAGACGCCGATGATGATGAACATCGGCAC
>Ga0079224_100004583_pt1 | contig 17945 bp, 14 predicted proteins | sample Stecom2015_FD_80414 | JGI IMG/M metagenome (GOLD analysis project Ga0079224, IMG submission 80414) | Agricultural soil microbial communities from Utah to study Nitrogen management - Steer compost 2015 | ecosystem: Environmental > Terrestrial > Soil > Agricultural land | place: USA: Utah...
AACGGCGCCGAGCGGCCACTGGCCCTGGCGTTCTTCCGACGCCAACTAGAGCGACAAACGGTCGGGAACGCGCCGACCACGCGGAAGACAGCAATGAGCCGGGTGCCCGCGCGGGGAGGGGCACCGCCGAGACCGCTCAGCCTAGATTTCGGGCTGACGCCGGAGGGGATGGCTGAGACCGAAGCGGATTTGGAAGCCGAATTCGCGTTCGACGCGCGCAGCGAGAGCAGCGCTATCGCGAGCACGACGGGCGCGAAGGTGGCGGAAAGACGCGAGGGATCGGCCTTCCCCGACTAGGAAGGCCGAAATCTAGGCTCAGCGCTGGCGCTTGAGGCGGCCGTCGGGGCCGAACTCGCTGTCGATGTCCGGGTCGATGCTCGGCGTGGTGCCGACGGTGCCCGCGACGCGTTCGCTCGCCTCGTCGGCTTCGTCGTCGTCGTCGTCCGTCTCGTCGTCGGACTCGGACTCGTCCTCGTCGCTCTCGTCGTCGTCCTCGTCGACCTCCCCGTTGGGCCAGCCCGCGGGGAGCCGGTTCTTGAGGGACCAGCGCAGGCCGTAGAAGCCGAGGAGGATGCCGGGGATGCTCAGGATCTGACCCATGCGCAGCGGCGAGTCCGGAGAGATCCCCTCGTACTCCTTGAAGAACTCGACCAGGAAGCGGCCGCAGAAGTAGATCGTGAAGAACGAGGAAATCAAAAGGCCGCGTGGGCGGCGCTCCTCCCCCGCCTTCTTGTCGATGAGGTACAGGCTGCCGAGCACGGTCAGGCCGAGGACGACCTCGTAGATCTGGCTCGGATGGCGGAGCGGCGCATCCGCGCCGTCGAAGCGGGGAAAGCGAAAGCCCCAGGTGCCGTCGGTCAGCTTGCCCACGACCTCGGAGTTCATGAGGTTTCCGAGGCGGACGAGCGTCGCGCCGAGCGCGGCGGAGAAGGCGAAGCGGTCGGCACCCTCGAGGAACGGGATGCCGCGTCGCTTGCAGAACAGATACATCGCGAGGATGAGCCCGATCACGGCTCCGTGGCTCGCGAGCCCGCCGGTCCAAATCTGGAAGACCCACGCCGGATCGCGCAGGGCCTTGTCGAGATCGTAGAAGATGACGTGGCCGAGGCGCGCACCGACGAGCACGCCGAGCACGCCGTACACGATGAAGTCGTTCGCGTCGTCGGCGGGACCGCGCGCACGCGTGATCTGCCACTTCAGGAGCGCATGGCCCCCGAGGAACACGAAGACGAAGAGCAGGCTGTAGTAGCGAAGCCCGTAGCTCTCCGGCATGAACTTCGCGACGACCCCGGCGAGCACGGCGAAGAACACGCCGGACCAGAGCTGATCGCTCGCCTTCTTGTACAGCCCGTACCCGAACGAGAACGCCGCGAACGCTCCGAGCAGCGCGACGACGACGTCGCGCGGCACGCTGAGAAAGACGGGGTCGACGTCCCAGTTTACGGTAGGCAGCATTGAAATCCTCGAGGCTCCGCTCCCCGTGCATGCGGAAAACGGAGTGTCGCTCCCAGTAACCCAAAGCCGGACACGAGGCCAGGGGGCTCAGGAAATCGGGACGCCGAGGGCCGCGAGCTCCGCCTCCGCGATTTCGGCCCAGCGGGCGTTCGCTCGCGGATTCGCCGGGCTCGGATGCAAGATGCATCCCGTCCGAACGCCGAGCGGGCCGAGCGCGCGGCGCGCCGCCGCCTCGGCGAAGTTGCCGATACCGATCACGAGCGGCGGCTCGAGCGCGTCCACCATCTCGACGAGGGCGCGATCGCAGACGGCGAGCAACGCGCTCTGCTCGGCGCGCGGCAGCTTGTCCGGCGTGCGGTTTCGGCCGGATTCCTCGACGAACGCGAGGGGGCAGTAGTTGATGACGAAGAACCGCTCGAAGAAGCGGTCGGCCGTCCCGAAGCGCGCGCGGGCCCAGCCCCAGAGGCGCGCGCCGCTGACCTCCGAGCGCGGGCAGGCGAAGCCGAGCACGGGCCGGGCGGGGTGCTCGCAGCGCGGCCGCTCCACCCGGCCCTCGATGCCCAGGAAGTCCCGGACGCTCGCCACGTCACCGAACGGAACGCCCGTCTGCACCATGCCGAACGGGCCCGGGTTCATGCCGAGCAGCAGCACTCTGCCGCGACGCGCTCCGTACCGCTCGAGATAGCGTTCGTGCGGTTCCCGCGCGTAGAGCAGCGGGTTGTACACGCATGCGGTCGGTGGGCCGAACTCGAGCGCCGACGTGGCGCGCGCGAGCTTACGGCTCGTTTGCACGAGCGGAGTGCGGGCCGAAGGGGTTGCGGGAGGCATCGAGCGGCAAACCCGCGCGGTCGTAGCACGAAATCCCGGCCTGGCGTCGCGCGCCCATCATGGGAAGCTCGACTCATGCACGAGCGCGACATGACTCGCTCGCAGGCGGAACGCCGTGCGTGGGACGCTCTCGTCGTGGGCGCCGGCCACAACGGCCTCGTCGCGGGCATCCTGCTGGCACGCGCGGGGCTCTCGGTCCTCGTCGTCGAGGCGCGCGCCGAAATCGGCGGCGCCGTGCGCACCGAGCGGCCCTTCTCGCGCGCCCCGAACCTGCCCACGTCCACGGGCGCCTACCTGCTCGGGCTGATGCCGCCCGAGCTCATCCGGGAACTCGGCATCGAGCTGCCGCTCATCCGGCGCGATCCGCACTACTTTCTGCCGACCACCGGCAACGGCTATTTGCTCTTCGGCTCGAACCGGGCCGAGCTCGAGCGCCAGTTCCGAGAGTTCTTCTCCGAGCGCGACCTAAGAGCGAGCGCCGCGCTGGAGCGCGAGATCGGGCAGCTCCGCGACGATATCGCGCCCACGTGGCTGCAAGAGCCGCTCACCATCGAAGAGACGGCCGAGCGCTACGTGCGCCCCGAGCTCCGCTCGATTTTCGTCCAGCTCTGCCGCGGCTCGGTGGGCGAGTACCTCGATCGCTTCGGCTTCGAGAGCGAGCTCGTGAAGGCGATGTACGCGGTGACGGACGGGTTCTCCGGCCTCTACGGCTCGTGGAACACGCCCGGGACCGGCATGAATTTCCTGATCCACAACATGTGCCGCCTCCCTGGCAGCGACGGCACGTGGATGCTCGTGCGCGGCGGGATGGGCACCGTCACCGAGCAGCTCGCGGGGGCGCTCGAGCGCGCGGGCGGCCGGGTGCTGCGCAACGAGCCGGTGGCGCGCATTCTGGTCGAGGACGGCACGGCGCGCGGCGTCGTGCTCGAGAGCGGCTCGGAGCTCCGCGCCCGCACCGTGCTCGCGGGCTGTGATCCGTTCACGCTGCGCGAGCTCGTCGGGCGCGATCGATTTCCCGAAGCGCTCGGAAAAAAGCTCGATGGGCTCTATCGCCCCGGGTCGACGTTCAAGCTGAACCTCGCGCTCGAGCGGATGCCGACCTTCACGTGTCTGCCGAATCCGCCGCCTGCGTTCGCTCCGACGATTCATCTCCTTCCGCAAGAGCCGAACCTGCTCGACGCGCTTGAGGGCGCCTTCCGCGAGGTCCAGGCGGGGCGGTTGCCCGATTTTCCGACCATCGAGTGGTACATCCACACGCCGCTCGATCCGACGCTCACCGACGAGCGCGGCCGGTTGAGCTCCGCGCTCTTCGTGCAGTGGGTCCCGTACGATCTCACGGAGACGACCTGGGACGAGGCAGCGGACGCCTACGCCGACCATCTGCTCTCCATTTGTGACCGCTTCGCGCCCGGCACGTCGAGCCTCGTCGTCGATCGCATGCCGCTCCACCCGCTCGCCATCGAGCAGCGTTTCGGCATCCGGCACGGGCACATTCACCACGTCGACAACGGGTTCGGGTTCGCCGATCGCTTCCCGCACGCGCTCCCCATCGCGGGCCTCTATTCGTGCAGCGCGGGGACGCATCCCGCCGGCTCCGTCATCGGGTGCGCCGGCTACATCGCGGCCCGCCGCACGCTCGCGGATCTCGGGCGCTCCGGGTGATCCTCGCGGCGGGGCGCTCGGAAGGGGTGCCGTGAGCCCCAGCCCTTCCGGGCCGAGGGCGCGCTGGCACGCCGCATCGAGGCACGCCGCATCGAGCACGGGCCGAGGCGGGAGATTCCCGGAGGGGTGGGCGGGCAGGACGATGGAATGGTATAGCCGCCCTGAGTCATGTCCGCGGAAGCCACTCAGGATATCGAAGCGTACGCGACGCGCGCGCTCGCGGAGCTCGAGGCCGTGCTCGATCAGAAGGCGCTCGAGGCCTGGTATCGGGCGCATCTCTCGCCGTCGGGGACCGTCACGGCGCTCCGAAAGCAGATCGGCTCCCTGCCGCCCGAGCAACGCAAGCCGTTCGGAGCGCGGGTCAACACCGCGGCGAACGGGCTCAAGGAGGCGTTCGAACGCCAGAAGGGCGTCGTCGAGAAGCTCGAGCTCGAGCGCGCCATTCGCCGTGAGGCGGTGGACGTCACGCTGCCGAGCAGGCCGCTGCCCGTGGGCGGGTTGCATCCGATCACGACGGCCATTCGCGAGATCGAGCGCGTCTTCAACGGCATGGGGTTCGAGACGTTCGAGTCGCCCCATGCGGAGCTCGACGAGCTCAACTTCGAGCTGCTCAACATGCCGCCGGCGCACCCCGCGCGCGACATGCAGGACACGTTCTACATCTCCGAATGCGCGGTGTTGCGGACGCACACGTCGCCCGGACAGATCCGAGCGATGCGCAAGTACGCGCCCGGGCCGCTCCGCGTGATCCTCCCCGGGCGCTGCTATCGACACGAACAGGTGACGCCCCGCTCCGAAATGCAGTTCCATCAGGTCGAGGGCCTGATGGTGGGGCCGCGGGTCCGCCTGAGCGACCTGAAGGGCGTGCTGCTCGCGTGCGCGCGCCAGGTCTTCGGCAAAGATCAGCAGATTCGCCTGCGCGGCAGCTACTTCCCCTTCACCGAGCCGAGCGTCGAGGCCGACATTCGCTGCACGCTCTGCGGCGGCGAGGGGTGCCGCGTGTGCAAGCACACTGGCTGGCTCGAGATCGCCGGCGCCGGTCTCGTGCACCCCACGGTGCTGCGGAACGGGGGGTACGATCCTTCCGTCGTCCGCGGCATCGCGTTCGGGATGGGCGTCGAGCGCTCGTTCATGCTGCTCCACGGCATCACCGACATCCGTCACTTCTTCCAGAACGATCTCCGGTTTTTGCGCCAGTTCCGCTGAGCCGCCGGCCGCTTTCGGGAGTCCTCTGATGAAAGTTCCGCTCTCCTGGCTGAAGGAGTATTTCGTCGAACCGCTCGATCCCTACGAGCTCGCCGAGCGGCTCACGCTCGCCGGTATCGAGGTCGAGACGGTGCAGCCGCTCGGCGCGTTCGATCCGCGCGTTCGCGTGGGGCGCATCTCGGCGATGGAGCCCGTCGGGCGCTCGTCGGACACGACGCTGCTCACCGTGGAGGTCGACCGCGTTCGACACGTGATCACGAACGCGCCCGGCCTCGCCGTGGGTGAACGCGTGGCGGTGGCGCTGCCCGGTGCCCTGCTCTTCACCGGAGCCGAGCTCGACCTCCGCGAGGTCGAAACGGCGGAGCGCTACGGGCACGTGTCCGAGGGCGTGCTCGCGAGCGCGGCCGACCTCGGGATCGGCACCGACACGACGCGCGCCGTCGCGTTCGGGCCGGGGGTGCCCGTGGGCGCGAGCGTGCGCGAGCACGTGACGCTCGGGGACGCGCCGCGCGCGGATTTCGTCCTGCACCTCGCCATCTTGCCGAACATCGCGCGCTGCCAGGCGATGCGCGGCGTGGCTCGCGAGGTGGCCGCGCTGCTCGGCAAGACCGAGAAACCCGTCGCCGAGCCGCCGCCGCTCCCCGCGGTTCCTCCGCTCTCGCCGAGCATCACGGCGCGGGACGCGTGCACGTCGCTCTCCGTGCTGTTGCTCGAGAACGTGCGGGTCACCGAGTCGCCGGAGTGGGTGCAGCGCCGCCTGACGCTCGCCGGGATGGCGCCCATCAACAACGTCGTCGACGCCTCGAACTACGTCATGCTCGAGCTCGGTCAGCCGACGCACCCGTACGACGCCGATCGCCTGCCGTCGCTCGACCTCGGGGTCCGCCGCTCACGGGCGGGGGAGCGGCTGCACACGCTGCACGACTCGGCGGAAGAGGCCGCGCGCGAGCTGCCCGAGGGCGTTCCGTTGATCGTGTCCGAAGACATTCCCGTCGCGGTCGCCGGCGTGGTCGGCGGTCGCCCCACGGCGATTCACGAGGAGACACGGCGCGTGCTGCTCGAGTCGGCGTCGTTCGACTCCATTTCGATCCGTCGCAGCCAGCAGGCGATGAAGATCATCACGGAAGCGAGCGGGCGGTTCAGCCGCGGCGTGAACCCGGAGCTCCCCGTGCTCGCGGCGCGCCGGTTCCTCGAAGTCCTGCGGCTCACGAGCCCGGACGCGACGGTCGTCTCGTTCGGTGAAGTCTCGCAAGGCGTGCCGCCGCCCCGGCGCATCGAGCTTCGGGAGCAGGAGCTCGACGATTCGTTGGGCGTCCACCTCGGTCTCGGCGTGGCCGCGGACGCCCTCCGGCGCGTGGGGCTCGAGGTCGAGCTCGATCCGGAAGGAGCGCGTCTCGTGGCGACCGCCTCGAACGCGCGCAACGACATCGCGCTCACCGCGGACCTGATCGAGGAGGTCGCGCGGGTGGTCGGCTACGATCGCATCCCCGAGACGCTGCCCGAAGATCCGATCCCGGAGCGCGTGCCCGACCGCACGCTCGAGCGGCGCGAGCGACTGCGCGACCACCTGGTGAGCGTGGGCCTCCAGGAGGTCATCACGTACACCCTCTCGAGCGCGGAGGTCGAGAGCCGCCTCTACGTCGGACACGCCGTCGAAGCGCCGAAGGCCGTGCCCATCGTGAATCCGATCAGCGTCGAGCGCTCGGTGCTCCGCACCACGTTGCTCTCGGGGTTGCTCGAGGCGGCCGCGTTGAACCTCCGGCACGCCGAGAGCTGCCGATTTTTCCAAATCGGGCCCGCGTTCTGGCCGGATTCTTCCGATGGCCCGCTGCCCGTCGAGCGGGAGCGCGTCGCGTTTCTCCTCGCGGGGCTCACGGAGCCGCCGAGCTTGTTCCAGCGCGATCCGCGCCGGGTCGACTTCTTCGATCTCAAGGCGGTGGCCGAGGCGTTGCTCGCCGCCCTGCGCATCGAGGGTGTCGCGTTCGAGCCCGCGGACGAGCCGCCCTATCGCCCGGGTGCAACGGCGCGCCTCGTGCGCGCGGGCAAGAGCTACGGCTGCATCGGCGCGGTGCATCCCGCGGTGGCCAAGGCGTTCGAGCTCGAGCACCGACCCGTGTTCGCGGGCGAGCTCGCGCTCGACGCGCTGCTCGCCGATGCCGGCGGGCGCCCGCGTTACGTGGAGTACGATCGACTGCCGTCGATCGACATCGACATCGCCATGGTGCTGCCCCTCGCGGTGAGCGCGGGCGCCGTGCGCGAGACGGTGCGCACCGCGGCGGGCCCGCTGCTCCGCGAGGTGGAGGTCTTCGACGAGTTCCGCGGCGCGCAGTTCGGTGAGGACAAGAAAGGCCTCGCCGTGCGCCTGCGCCTGAACGGCGGTGAGCGCACGCTCGAGATGTCCGAGGCGCTCGAGGCGCGCGCGCGCGCGGCCGAAGCCTTGCGAGCACGGCTCGACGCGCAGATTCGCGAGTAAGCTTCGCGAGACATCGCGACGGGCACGCGCCGCGAGGCGTCCTGCCACGGGTTCCGGGCTCGGAGCGCCGTGTGAGCGCGAGGCGCGTGTTCGGCACGGGCGTTGCTCCTCTTCGTGGGAGGAGAAAGGCCATGACCCGTCGAATCGTCAACATCGGGACTCTCGCGGGGGCGCTTGCCGCCGTGGTTTTGATCGGATGCGAGCGGCAGCAGCCGCCGCCGGAGCAGCAGGAGGGCGCGCCCACCGGTCAGGCGCCTGAGGGCGAGACCGGCATTCGGCAGCAAGCCGAGGAGGGCGCCAAGGAGGCGAAGGAGAAGGTCAAAGGCGCGACGGAAGACGTCCAGCGCGAAGCCGAAGAGGCAAAGGAGAAGGTCAAGGGAGCGACGGAGGACGTGAAGCGCGAAGCCGACGAGGCCAAGGAAAAGGTCAAAGGAGCCGGCGAGGACGCCGAGCGCAAGGGCTCCGAGGCGGAGCAGAAGGTCCAAGGCGCCGGCGAGGAGCCCTCCCCGCAAGAGCCGCCTCAGCAGGCTCCGCCGCAAGACCAGCCAAGGCAGCCGCCGACGCAATGAGCGGGTGATGCGCCGCCCGAGCGCCGTGGGATTGCACGCGGCGGCGCATTCGACCGAGGCTGACGCCGGAGTCGCCGAGGACTCCGGTGCGCGGCCTGTTGCGGCTCGACGACTCCGGGTACGATGAGCGACGACATGATGCCCCGCCGGAGTGTCCTCGGTCTCGCCGCGGGCGCCGCATTTTCGGTCGTCCTCGGCGCCGAGGACGCGCGCGCCACCAGCGTTCTTCCCATCCCGCTTCCCGAGCTCGTGGCCGAGAGCGCCCGGATCTGGGTCGCCACGCCGCTCGAGAGTCACGCCGAATGGGTCGAAGGAAGCGCGGGCCGCTTCATCGTCACGCGGACGCGCGTTCGTTGCGATCGACCGATCGTCGAGCGCGAGCCGCACGAGAGTGAGCTGCTCGTCCAGACGCTGGGCGGCACTATCGGCACTGTCGGCCACCTCGTGCCCGGCGAGGCGCGCCTGGCTCTCGGCGCGCCTTGCCTCGTTTTTCTCCGCAGGACCCGTGCGGGGCACGTCGTCGCGGGGATGGCGCAGGGCCACTTCGCCCTTCTCCGGGACGATGCGGGCGCGCTGCGCCTTCGAGCCAGCGCGAGCGTCGCGCGCATGAAGTCCGTCCGCGGCTCGGTCGTGGCGGAGCTCGCGGATCGGGAGCTCTTGGCGGCCGTGCAGCGCCTGCAGAGGGCCGCACGATGAAGCGCGGCGTCCAGGGGGCGGCGCTCGCCGTGCTCCTCGGAACCAGCGTCGCGGCGCCGGCACGGGGCTACTGCCGGGCTCGCGCCTGTGACGACCTCAATCCGGCGTACTCCTGTGAGTACGACCTGTTCGGCTGCCCGATCACGGAGTCGCGGCCCCTTTTGTTCTGGCCGAGCGCGTGCGTGACCGTCGCCGTACACGGGCTCGGCTCTCCGCGGCTCGGCATCTCTTTCGAGACCGTCGACTCGGCCACGAACCTCGCCTTCGGGACCTGGCTCTCGGCCGAGTGCGAGGGCGGCGAGCACCCGGGGTTTCGCGTCGAGAACCTGGGAGACGTTGCGTGTGGGGAGCCCGAGTACAACGTCACCGGGAACGCGAACGTCGTCCTCTTCAAGGACAAAGAGTGGTTTCCGGAGCCCGAGCGCACCATCGCGATCACCCTGCTCCAGTTCGACACGATCACGGGCGAGATTTTCGACGCCGACATCATCATCAACGAAGACAACCTGCCGCCCGCCAGGCCGGGGAGCGACCACGCCTTTGCGCTCACGGACGTGCTCACCCATGAAGTCGGCCATTTCTTGGGGTTGGCGCACTCGCGCGAGGCCGACTCGATCCTATGGCCGGCCTACGCCGAGCGCCGCGTGGGGGAACCGATGCTGAACCCCGACGACGTGGCGGGCATCTGCTCCGTGTTTCCTCCGGAGACCGACACGCAGGAGGCGGTGTGCTCCCCGCGTCACGGCTTCGCGGGCGAGTGTGGAGGGCGCCCGGTGCGGCTCTCCGGGGGCTGCTCGATGGCGCCGCGCTCCGAGAGCCGGTTCGGCGTCGCGGCTCTGCTCGTTCTCGCGGCCGCGGGGTGCTTGCGTCGGCGCGGGCGGTGAGCGCCGTCTCCCCTCCGCACCGGCGCGGCTGAATCGAATCGAGGGCTCGGACGTTGACCCGAGGCCGCCGGAGCCGGCTCTGGCCTCGTGTGTCCGCCCACGGGCCAAACGCGCGAGCGGCGCGACGGATCTTCGACGCTCGCGCGTATGCTCTCGGACGGCACCGAGGTTTTCATCGTGATACCGAACGAAGCGGCACCCCCAGAAGTTCGGGGGGATCCCGAAGTGCTCCGGACCCTGGGCGCCCACCGCCCCCGGTCGCGGCGGTGGCTGACACGCGGCGCGATCCTGCTCGTCGTTCTCGCGGCGGCGACGGCGCTCGCCGTCTGGCTGCGTGACCGAGCCGGGGCCAAACCTCTCGAACAGTTCGTCACGGCGCGGGTCGAGCGGAAGGACCTCCGAGAGACGGTCACCGCGACCGGCACCTTGAGCCCGCTCGATTCGGTCGAGGTCGGCGCGGAGGTGACGGGACGGGTCATCCGCGTGAACGTGGACATCAACGACCAGGTCCAGGCGGGTCAGGTGCTGGTCGAGATCGATCCGGAGCAGCTCGAAGCGCGCGTGGAGGAAGCGGCCGCGCAGCTCGCCAGCGCGGAAGCGTCCCTGAAGAACGCGAAGGCGACGGCCAAGGAAGCGGAGCTCAAGGCGGCTCGCATGCGCGAGCTCCATCAGCGCGGGCTCGTCTCGAGCCAGGAGCTCGAGACGGCGGAGGCGGGCCTCGATCGCGCCAACGCGCAGGTGGCAACGGCCACGGCGCAGATCACCGTCGCGCGCGCGGGGCTCAAGGCAGCGAAGACGAGCCGAGGCAAGGCGCTCATCCGCTCGCCGATCGACGGCATCGTCCTCGCACGCACCGTCGAGCCCGGGCAGACGGTGACCGCCGGCTTCCAAACTCCGGTCCTCTTCACGCTCGCCCGCGATCTCACGCAGATGCGCCTCTTGGTCGACGTGGACGAGGCGGACGTCGGCAAGGTGCGCGAGGGCCAAAAGGCGAGCTTCGTGGTGGACGCCTATCCGCGCCGCGAGTTCCCCTCCGAGGTGCTGCGCCTGAACAATCTGCCGAAGCCCGACTCCACCGTGATCACGTACGAGGCGCTGCTCCGGGTCGACAACGCAGAGCGGTTGCTCCGGCCCGGCATGACCGCGACGGCGACGATCGTCACCTCTCAGAAGCCCCAGGTGCTCACGGTTCCGAACGCCGCGCTCCGCTTCGAGCCGACGGCGAAGTCCGCGTCCGCCGAACGGCCGCGGCCTGGGCTGCCGCTCCCCGGCATTCGCATCGGCGGCGGGCCGCGGCGTCCCCCCGAGGGCGCGCGCCCCGACGCGGGAGCTCGACGGCAGGAAACCGTGTACGTCGTCGAAGGCGGGCAGCCGAAGGCGATCGCCGTTCGCGTCGGCGGGAGCGACGGGCAAATCACGGAGATTTCTTCCGACGCGCTCCGCGAGGGCATGGAGGTCATCGTCGATGCCGTGGAGGTGCGCGAGTGACCGGAAAATCGGCGCGCGCCGCGGGGCGAGGGCCGGTCGTGCAGTTCACCGAGGTTTCGAAGATCTACGGACACGGCGAAACCGAGGTCCGCGCGCTCGATCGGGTCAGCCTGGACATTCATCCGGGCGAGTTCGTCGCCATCATGGGCGCGAGCGGCTCGGGCAAGTCGACGGCGATGAACATCATCGGGTGCCTCGACCTGCCCACGCTCGGCCGGTACTCGTTTCGCGGCGTTGACGTCGGCGCGCTCGACGCGGACCAACGCGCGCTGCTTCGGCGTCACTACATCGGCTTCGTCTTTCAGGGCTTCAACCTGCTCGCGCGCACGACGGCGCTCGAGAACGTCGAGCTCCCGCTCGTCTATCGTCGGGCTTCGAGCCGCGAACGGCGGGCTCGCGCGCTCGCGGCGCTCGAGGCCGTGGGGCTCTCCGATCGGGCGAACCACGCGCCGTCCGAGCTGTCCGGTGGCCAGCAGCAGCGCGTCGCGATCGCGCGTGCCCTGGTCACCGATCCGACGCTGCTCCTCGCCGACGAGCCCACGGGTAACCTCGACTCGGCGCGCAAGGTCGAGATCATGGAGCTGCTCGTCCGGCTCAACGTCGAGCAGGGCATCACGATCGCGATGGTGACGCACGAGCCGGACATGGAGGTCTACGTCACGCGCGTGGTGGTGTTCCGAGACGGGCGCATCGTCGACGAGCACCCGGGCGGACGCTCGCGCATCGGAGGCGTCGCGTGATCCGCGCCACGCTGCTCATGGCGCTCCGCGAGATCCGACGCAACACGTTGCGCTCGTTCCTCACGATGCTCGGCATCGTGATCGGCGTGGGCGCCGTGATCGCGCTCGTCACCATCGGCGAGGGCGCCACGGCGCGCGTGACTGCCGACATCGGCAAGCTCGGGGACAACCTGCTCATCGTGACGCCCGGCGGGGACCGTCGTTCGGGGGCGTTCACCGCCGCGCAGGCGTTCAAGCGCGAGGACGCGACGGCCCTCGCGCGCGAGATCAGCGGCATCGAACGCGTGGCACCGACGGCGACCCGGCAAGCGCTCGCCGTCTCCGGCAACCGCAACCTGCGGACCCAGGTGGTGGGCACGACGAGCGACTACCTCGACGTGCGGGCGTACACCTTGGCCAAGGGACGGCGCTTCACCGACGTCGAGTCCGCGTCGGGAGGGCTCGTCTGCATCGTCGGCGCGACGGTGGCGCGGGAGCTCTTCGGCTCGGGAGACCCCTTGGGCGTCTCCATCCGTCTCGACAAGCTGAGCTGCGAAATCATCGGGGTGCTCGGGGCCAAGGGCCAGTCGGGGATGGGTCAGGATCAGGACGACCTGGTGCTCCTTCCGCTCCGGACGGCGCAGCGCCGGCTCGCCGGCAACGACGACGTCAACGCGATCTACGTCACGGCCAAGAGCTCGCACAGCACCGCCCGCGTGAAGAGCCAGATCGAGAGCCTGATGCGCGAGCGCCGACGCGTCGGTCCGGCCGCCCCCGACGACTTCCGCGTTCGTGACATGCAGGAGATCGCCGAGACGATGAGCGCCGCGACGGGGACGCTGACGGCGCTCCTCGGCGCGATCGCCGCCGTGAGCCTGGTCGTCGGCGGCATCGGCATCATGAACATCATGCTCGTCAACGTGACCGAGCGGACCCGCGAGATCGGCATCCGGCTCGCCATCGGCGCGCGGGCTCGCGAGGTCTTGCTCCAGTTTTTGATCGAGGCCGTCGTGCTCTCGACGATCGGCGGACTGCTCGGCATCTCGGCCGGGCTCGGCGGGTCGGTGCTCGCGACCCGCGCGCTGTCGTTGCCCTTCGTCTTCTTGCCGGACGTCCTGCTCCTCGCCTTCGCGTTCTCCGCGCTCGTCGGTGTCGCCTTCGGCTACCTCCCGGCGCACAAGGCGGCGCGCCTCAATCCCATCGAAGCTCTTCGCCATGAATGACGTTCGCCTCCCTTGGATCTCGCTCGTCGCCGCTCTCACCGCCGTGCCGGCCGTGGCGCGCGCCGAAAACGCGCCCGCCCCGGCAGGAGTGACGGTCGGAGAGCCTGTCGCGCCCGCACCGGCGAGCGGGGCGGCTTCACCAACCGCGCCGGCGCGGGCCGGCGCCCTCGACGCGGCCACGCCGCGCTCCGGGCGCGGGCTCGCGGTCGAGGAAGCGGTGTCGCTCGCGCTCCGAAACAACCCGACCCGCGAGGCCGCCCGGCTCGCCGTGGTGCGTGCCGAGCACGACGTGCAAGCGGAGGAGGGGAGATACCCGTACGTGCTCGGCGCGGACGCCGGGCACACGCGCGCCACCTCGGCGCGCCTCGGGCCGGGCAACAGCATCACTTCCGGCACGTCGCACTCGACGGTCGTCGGCGCGTCGTTGCGCCGCCTGTTCCCGAACGGCACCAACGCCGAGCTCCGCGTCTCGGGCGAGCGCTTCGAGGACGACCTGGCGGGCGCCTCCGTTCCGGGCTTCAACGCGAGCACCGGCTATGCCGCCTCGGCGCGCGCGTCGATCGTGCATCCCCTCGCGCGTGGCGCCGGACGCCGCGTGGGGGAGGCCGAGCTTCGCGCGGCGCGCGTGAGTCGACAAGCCACGGATCGCGAGGCCGTACGCACCTCGAGCGAGGTCGTGCGGGACGTGCTGCTCGCCTACTGGGAGCTCTGGTACGCGGACGAGAGCGTGCGCATCGAATCCGCGGCGCTCGAGCTCGCGCGGCAGCGAGAGCGCGAAGCGCGCGCGCGCGTCGAACAGGGCGCGCTCGCCCTCGCCGACGTGTTCAGCTACGCCACCAACGTCGCGGCCCTCGAGGAATCGCTCGTCAGCGCACGGACCGTGCGGGAACAGCGCGCCCTCGACCTCGCGCTCTTGCTCGGCGCTCCCGAAGACGACGCGGGCTCGATGGTGGCGAGCTCCGAGCTCCCCGCTCCGGAGCCGCTCTCGAGCCGCGCCGCCGTGACGGCCGCCGTGCGCGAGGGCTCGATCGAGCTCGCCGAGCTCGAAGCGAGCGCCCGGCTCGCTGCCGTGCGCGCCGAGGTCGCGGGTGAGTCCGCGCGACCGCGCGTGGACCTCGAGGCCTTCGTCGAAGCGCAGGGCATCGGAGAGACCCCGGGCAGTGCTCTCGAGCGCGTCGGCGGCATGCGCTACCTCACCGCCCACGTCGGCATCGTGGCCGAGCTTCCGCTCGATCGCTCGCGCGAGCGAGCCGAGCGGGCGAGCGCCGCCCTGGCGGTGAAGATCGCCGAGCAGCAGCTCAAGGCGGCGCGCGATCGCATCGCCGTCACGGCCGGGGCCGCCGTCGCCAACGAGGCGGCCGCTCTCGAGCGCGTTCGGCTCGCCGAGCGCACCCTCGAGCTCGCGCAGAAGACCTACGAGGCGGAGGAGGCTCGCTTCCAGCTCGGCCAGTCGATCCCCCTGCAGGTCCAGGAGGCGCAGGACGAGCTCCGCAGAGCCAAGCTCCGCCTCGCCCGCGCGCGGGTCGACCTCGTCCAGCAACAGATCGCGATTCAGCACCTCACGGGTGCGCTCGCCGCGCGCTACGCCCTCGGCAAAGAGGCGGAGGCCGGCGCGCTCAGGGCCGTGGGCCCTCGCGGGTAAGGCTCATTCGGGCTCGGGATCCCGGGGGATTCCGTAGCTCTCGAGCCAACGATAGATTTGGCGTCGCTCTCTGCCGAAATGCTTGGCGGTGGCGCGGACGCTTCGCCCGAGTGCCTCGTAAACGGCCACGAGCTCGTCGCGCGACGGTCGCGTGCGGCTCGCGAGGGAGCTTCCCGGCTCTCTCGGGGCGGTCTCCGTACTGCTCACGGGGTGTTCCGGCGGGGCGCTCTGGTCCATCGACGGAGGAACGAGGTTGGGCGGAGCGAGGAGCTCGGGCATCGCCCGCGTGAGGGTGTCGAGACCGACCTCGGTGCTTCCCTCGACGCCTGCCATCCGATGCACGAGCCGCGAGAGGCCGCGCAAATTGTCGGGCCACGCGTGAAGGAGGATCGCCTCGGCGGCATCGGGCAGAAGCTCGAGTCGGGCTCGCGTGCCGCGGTCCCGATTCCAGACTCCGAGCAAGAAGTCGAGCCACGCGAGGAGGTCGCGGCGGCGCTCGCGCAAGGGCGGGAGGCGCACCTCCCAGAAGGCGAGCCGCGCGTAGAGATCGCGGCGAAACCGGCCTTGCTCGACCATGTCCCGGAGGTCCCGATTGGTCGCCCCGACCACCCGCACGTCCACGCGGTGCGTCCGCACGCTGCCAACGGGTCGCACTTCGCCCTCTTCGAGGACGCGCAGCAACTTCGGCTGCAAGTCGAGCGGGAGCTCCCCGATCTCGTCCAGGAACAGCGTCCCCCGATCGGCGGCGACGAAGAGTCCCGACTTGGCCGCCTGCGCGCCGGTGAATGCGCCGCGTTCGTGACCAAAGAGCTGGCTTTCGACGAGCTCGGCGGTGAGCTCCGCGCAGTTGAGCGTGACGTACTGACCCGCGCGGCCGCTCACGCGATGCACCTCGCGCGCCACGCGCTCCTTGCCGGCTCCCGTTTCTCCGAGGATCAGCACCGGTGCCGGATCCCCGGCGCTCCGCTCGAGCTGATCGCGCGCCCGTGCCATGGCCGCCGAGCTCCCGCGCAGCACGGGATCGTCGTCGAAGCGGCGCGCCGAGGGCTCGTCCACGATGCCAAGCACGTCCCCCAGACGGACGACCGCGTTGGGGGTGAGCGCGACCGGCGCGGTGATCCGAGCGCCATGCACACGCGTCCCGTTCCGACTCCCGACGTCGCGGAGAAACAGAGCTCCGCCCAGGCCCCGTTGCACGACGGCGTGGCGCCTCGAGATGGTCTCGTGGAGCACGGTGGCGACGGTGGCGTCTGGCGAGCGGCCGAACGTGAGCTCGGGACGGAGCTCGAAGCGTTGGCCCGCGAGACTCGCCGGGTAGACGAGCACCAGCTCGTGCGCTTGCCCCGGACTCGCGGCGCCGGACGGCGTGTTCGGATGGGTCGTCTGAAACCCGGCGTTTCCAAGCGACATCGGCTCTGCCTCCTGGGATCAGTAGCGGAACGACAAGCCGACGCGATCCGCTCCGAAAGTGAACGAGACGTTGGCGAAGATGTCACTCTCCGAGCCCGGCTCGTAGCGGTCGGGATCCGGCCCGAGGGCGAAGAGCAGCACGCCGGTCGCGATTCCGGCCGCTCCGACGCCCACGCCCACCCAGCCGAGCGCCTGGCGCTTGCGCTTGGCATCGAGATCTTCGACGAGGATCTTGGCGATCTCCTCACAGGTGTCGGCCTTGCAAGCACCGGACGGACTCGCGCGCACCTCGGCTTCGTGACGAGCGAAGGCGCGCTCGGCCTCGTCGATTTCCCGTTGGTTCCAGCTCAAGAAGACGCCGCTGCCCGCCGCGAGGATGCCGCCGGCGGCGAGCGAGACGTATCCCCAGGTTCGGAAGGCGCGCGCGCGGCTCGTGTAGTCGGCGAGATAGTCGGCGGTTGGCACGAGTCGAACGTCGATGGGGTTCAGACCGGTGCGGATCGAGATGGAGCGCTCCACATCGAAGAACCCGGCGCGCTGAACGCGCACGGTGTGGCGACCTGCGGGCAGGAAGATGCCGCGCGCGAGATGGGCCTGCGGGCGCCCGTCCACCACAACCACGGCGTCTGGCTCGCTCACGGTGAGCGAAAGCCTCCTACCGCGGGACCGGTCGGGCCCGAGGGGCTCCATCACGAGGGCGACCCGCTGCGCCTGACCGGGTTGCAGCGAGACGCGCCGTTGCCAGGGCGCGTACCCGTCCCGCACGAGCTCGAGCGCGTACTCACCGGGTTTCAGCGAGAACGGGGTTTCGAGCGGCGTCTGGCCGAGCAGCTCGCCATTGGCGCGCACCTGGACGTCGGGGACGTTCGTGATCACCTCGAGACGCGAGAGCGGCTGCTGAAGGGGAACCAGGGCGAGCTCGATCACCTCGGTCGCCTTTCCGGCGACGAGCGTCCGGAAGCGGCGCGGCTCGTAGCCCTGCGCCGAGACGGAGACCAGGTGAACACCCGCGGCGACACGAATGGGCGGCGACGGCGTCCGTCCCACGTCGACGCCGTCGACTTGAATGAGCGCATTCTCGACATCCGTCTCGATCCGGATGCTCCCGACTCGCTCCGAGAGGGTGGCGCGGAGCTCCCGGGCGCGCTGCTGGCGCTCGGGCGCGAGGCTCGCGAGCCCCGAGCGCTCGAGGTGCTCGAGAGCCTCGAGGGACTCCACGACGTGTCCGAGGCGCGCCTGGACCAGGGCGATGTTGTAGAGGACCAAAGGATGCGCGACGATCGCGTGTGCACGCTGGAGCTCGGCCAGCGCACCCATGAAGTCTCCCGCGTTGTACGCGGCGAGCCCGCGGTCGAAGCGCTGACGGGCCTCGTAGCGGGAGCCGGACGCCGCCGCGGGCAGCGGCTCGCTCGCGCGAATGCCGCTCGCCGGCCCGATACCGTGAAGCTCGGCAAAGGCGGCTTCGGGCGTGCCGAGCGCGCTGGCGACGACCAGGGCCTTCGCACACGAAGCAGGGTTCATTCTGCGAACGGGTTCTCTTCTCCCAAACCATCCTGCGCGGCTCGCGTGGGCGGTGCTGGCGCTTCTTTGCGGGAGCGGGTCGGGGAAGGCGTGGAGCGTTCCGCTGTCTTTCTGGGAGCGACCGCGCGCGGCTCGCTCGGGCTGGCGGCACCGCGCGCGACTTCGGCTT
>Ga0079224_100004584_pt1 | contig 17945 bp, 16 predicted proteins | sample Stecom2015_FD_80414 | JGI IMG/M metagenome (GOLD analysis project Ga0079224, IMG submission 80414) | Agricultural soil microbial communities from Utah to study Nitrogen management - Steer compost 2015 | ecosystem: Environmental > Terrestrial > Soil > Agricultural land | place: USA: Utah...
AGGCCGCGGTCCTGGGCGGCCACGCCGGCACCGTCCGGGTCTCCCCCCTGGTTCCGTCCCCCGCGCTCTCATCGTGGGAGAGGGAAGCACGAGCCGCGGCTGCGGGGGCGAGCCTGCGTCGCGCCTGGACCCAGCGAATGGCCTCCCGCTCGGCGTACCCGCAAGCCCGGACGAACCCGGCCACGAGCTACTCTCGGGGCAAGCTGTCGCGGCTGAGCGCACCGAGCAGCGTGCTCCTAGGGAGCATGATGCCTTCCTGGGCAGCGCGCTTCTCCAACTGCCGGTACGACAGGGCGGACCAGCCCTTCAGTGAACGCATCGCGTTGACCAGTTCGGCCGGGCTCTGTACCGGAGTCGGATCCGGTCGGTGGCTGTCGACTTCCGATTCGGCGGTCGCTTGTGACGTGTTGCGGTGCGCTGTCATAGTTCTTTCCCCAACCTCAGTAGCCGAAGGTATCGTCGCCAACCGATAGGTAGGAAGCAAGTGGCGGAACGGAATGAGCCAGCGTCGAACGATCTGACACATGGGCGACAGGCAGACTGGTCCATTGAGTGGGAGCGGCGAACGCTGCCTGGGAGAGGTCATCCCATCGTCACCGCCTATGTTGGTTGGACGACGCAGAGCCCGTGGACTGGGTGTTATGCTGACTGCTCGCAAGGAGGTCGGGTCGATGGGCAGGCTACTGGTTGACGAACCGCCCGACCCGAGGGCCGCGAGAAGCACTGTGGAATTTGTTCGCAGGCTGGGCGATCTGCGTCGCTGGGCGGGTCAACCCTCGCTGCGGCAGTTGAGCCGGTATGCCGCGGATGCCGCCGGGGCGGGAGTCATCGGGATCGAGGCGTTGCCGGTGAGCACCGCCTCCCGTATGCTCCGGAGGGACCGGTTGCCCCGGATGGGCCTGGTTCGCTCCTATGTCGCCGCGTGCCTCTGGGCCGGACGCCGCCATGCCGTTGACCTGACTGAGCAACTGGAGCAATGGCACGACGCGTGGCTGGCGTTGCGCCGGCAGGTCCCCGGTCAGGACGATCCGGCGCTGGCCGCGCTTCACCACACACCGGCGGACGGCACCGACCGCGGTAGACCCGGCGAGTCGGAAGCGGTGTTGACGGGCTTTCTACCAGATGCGGGTGACCTCAGCAAGACGGCGACGGTAGTCGTCATCACCGGCGAGTCGGGGACCGGAAAGACCACATTGGCGCTTCACTGGGCGCGGCAGCTCGTGGATTCCTTCCCCGACGGCCAATATCTCGTCGAGTTGTCCGGTCCTACCGGCGACCGGCCGCTGCCGGTCCCCGAGGCACTTCGCATCCTGATCCAGGCCACCGATGTGCTCGGGCGGCATCATGTCCCGAGCCGGACCGCGGAGCGCATCACCTTGTACCGGTCCCTGACCGCCGGCCGGCGGATGTTGTTTGTGCTCGACGGTGCCGCGAGCGAGGAACAGGTCGGGCCATTGTTGCCCCGGATGCCGGGCAGCATGGTGATGGTGACGAGCCGGCGGCCGCTGGCCGGGCTGGCCGTCTCTGAGCGGGCGCATCAGATCGTCCTCCGAAGTGACATCGGCTGATTGCCCCGGTCATGCCGTGAACATCCGGCATTAGCGCGGTGGGGTGCCGCTGGCGCCTGTCCCGGACGATTTCGGACGGCCCGGGACAGGCGCAAACTAGCCAACGGCGGGGGCGGGCTCGTAGTGTGCGGTTTGCTGCGGCCGCTTCCGTGGTCCAGTGGGAAAGTGCCATCGAGAGCTGGGACGGTTTCTTGTGGTCGTGTCGGCCAAGCAGACGCCTTCGCCGGAGCCGCTCGTCGACTCCCCCCGGAACCCTGACTCCCCTCGGCAACCTCCCGCGCTCGTACTGCGTGGGATAACCAAACGGTTCGACGCCAAGGTGGCCGTCGCCGGTGTCGACCTGGCGGTGCCGGCAGGTTCCTTCTACGGCCTACTCGGACCGAACGGTGCTGGCAAGACCACCATGCTGTCGATGGCGGTCGGCCTGCTGCGTCCCGATGCGGGCGGCGCTCACGTCCTGGGCCGGGACGTGTGGGCAGACCCGGTCGCGGCAAAGCGCCGGCTGGGCGTACTGCCGGACGGAGTGCGGTTGTTTGACCGGTTATCGGCTCCGGAACTGCTGGCCTATACCGGGTTGCTGCGGGGGATGGATCCGGCGGTGGTCGAGCAACGGACCGCCGAGCTGTTGGACGTGCTCGCCCTGCGGGATGCCGGGCAGACCCTGGTGGTGGATTACTCCGCCGGGATGAAGAAGAAGATCGGCTTGGCCTGCGCGCTGCTCCACGCCCCCCGGCTGCTGGTGCTGGACGAACCGTTCGAAGCGGTAGATCCGGTCAGCGCGGCCCTGATCCGGAAGATCCTGGCGCGGTACGTCGCCGGCGGCGGTACGGTGATATTTTCCAGCCACGTGATGGCGGTGGTGGAGCGGTTGTGCTCCCACGTGGCCATCCTCGACTCCGGTGTGATCAAGGTGGCCGGCCCGCTGGATGAGGTGTGCGCGGGCGAGACGCTGGAGGACGTCTTCGTAGCGGCGGTCGGAGGCCGGACCGCGACCGGGGAAGAGCTGTCGTGGCTCTGACATTGTTCGTCCGTCTGAAGCTGCGCATCCTCCGCAACGGGTTCCGGGGTCGCCGGTCCCGGGTGCTGCTGTTCCTGGCCGGCATCTTGATCAGCTTCAACCTCGCGGCGGCCGGGTTCGTCCTGTTCGCCGCGAGCGCGCTGGGCGACCGCGAGTTACGGCTGGTGGCGGCGAGCCTGGGCGGTGCGGTGTTGGTGACCGGCGCGGTGCTCCTGCCGCTGGCGTGGTTCGGCGTGGACAACACCCTCGACCCGGCGGAGTTCGCCCTGCTGCCGATCGGGCGGTGGCGGCTGGTGCTCGGCCTGTTCTCGGCCGCGCTTCTCAGCGTGCCGGCCGTGGCGCTGCTGGTGGCGACGACCGGGTTGCTGGTGCCGGTCGGCGTGCACGGTGGCGCGGGGGCGGTCGCCACCCAGGCGGTCGGCCTGTTGCTCGCGACGTTGGTGTGCGTCGCCGCTGGGCGCGCGGTGACCAGTGCTTTCGCCGCCATGCTGCGGCTGCGGCGGGTAAAGGAGCTGGCGTTGGTGGCGCTGGCCTGCCTCGCCGCTCTGCTCGCTCCGCTGCAACTGGTGCTGCTGTCCGCCGCCCTCCGGGCGGATTGGCACGAGCTGACCACGGTCGCGGCGGTGCTCGGGTGGACCCCCCTGGCCGCGCCCTATACCGCCGGGATCGAGATGGCCGCCGGGCGGCCGGTCGCCGCCGTGGCAAAGCTGGCGATCGCCGCGGGCACGCTGGTCGCGCTCCTCTGGTGGTGGTCTCGATCGGTGGAGTCGGCGATGGTGAGCGCGCTCACCAGCACCCCGCGTAGAGGGCAGCGACCCGTGTCGGGCGGCCCGGTGGCGCAGTTGTTTCCCCGCCGGGTCGTCCGGCTACCGGCTACCGCGGCCGGCGCGCTGGTGGCTCGGGAGTTGCGGTACTGGTGGCGGGACGCCCGGCGGCGTGCGAGTCTCATCACCGCGGGAGTGATCGGGTTGCTGATCCCGGTCGTGGTGACCACTGGAGTGATCGCCATGGTCGCCGACCCGGAGCGGGCCGCCCTCGCCCCGGAGAGCACTTCCCTCACCGCGGTCTACGTCGCGGTGCTGTTCGTATCCGGCGTCACCGCGTCCGGGCTGGCGAACCAGTTTGGCTACGACGGCACGTCATATGCCAGCCACGTTGTCGCCGCCGTACCGGGGCGGCTGGAGCTCCAGGCGCGGGGCGCTGCCCATGCGCTGCTCGCGGTGCCGCTCCTGCTGCTGGTCGGCGCCGTGGTGGCGGCGGTGCGGACTGACCTCGCGGCGGCTCCGGCGGTGTGGGGCGTTGCCTTCGCCGGCTACGGGTGCGCACTCGCGGCGTACCAGTGGTTGTCCGTGGCCGCCCCGTACGCGCTGCGGGACGGTGCCACTCCCGCCGCTGTGTCCGGAGCCACCACCGGGTCTGGTGCTGCCGCCGGGAAGAGCATGCTCGCCATGGGGGCGATCGCGGTCGCCGGTGTGGCCGCGGCGCCGGTGCTGGTAGTGGCGCTGCTACTGGGCGAGGCGTGGCCGTGGCTGGCGTTGCCGATCGGCAGTGGCTACGGCGTCGCGGTAGCGATGACGGGGCATCGGGCGGTGGGCCGACTTCTCGACCGGCGCTCACCGGAGATCCTCGCCGCTGTCACCCCAGCCCGCTGAAGGCCGCCCGACGACCGACCGAGCCCGACCGCGCGATGGTACGGCGGCGGGTTCAGAAGTACTGCTCAGGCTGGACGTCTGGGCACTGTCCGGGACAGCTCCGGACGGCTGCAGCACTCCCCGGACACCTGGCTGCCGCCCTACCGTCCTCTATGCCAATTGGTTCATGTCCCGGCCAACCGCGGGGTCGGGCACAACCCGAGTGACGAAAGGAGCTCGTCCATGGAGTACGCGATCAGCAACAAGTGGAAGGGCGGTGTGGCCGTCCTGGCAGCGGCGGCTGTCGTGGCCCTCGGCTTGGCCACCGCAGGTGTCGGCCTGCTGTGGGTGGCAGGCTCGCTGGGCATCTCAGCCGCAGCCGCCACTCAGATCGTCGTCGCCATCGAAAAGGGCGGGTGGGCGCTACGAGCGGTCATCCTCATCTTCGGCGGTGGCATCATCAGCGCGATCATGGCCACGGTCCTCGCCATCCTCGCCGCAGCGGGGACCGCAGCGGCTGTCGCCTGACGACGCTGTTGGTGAGAGAAGTTACGAAGGTGGCCAGGCTCGCCATCCGCAACGGGCCGTTGCTGGCTGCGGTGCTGGTGAGCTTGGCCATCTTCGGAGCCGGAGTCGCCGTCGGCTCGCTCAGCATCAGCCCCGACTGGGCAGCACAGTCGTTGCAGAGCGCGGACGAGACAGCCGATGTCACGGTCCATCATGGTTTCTGGGCCATCGTCAGTCAGAACCTCGGCGCTGCCCTGCTCTTGTACACCGGAGTGCTGACCCTCGGCGTTACGAGCGTGCTTGGTCTGGCGATGGTGTCGAGCTTTGTCGGGGCCACGGTCTCGGTCAGCGTGAACAACGCGGGACTGCTCCAGACCCTCGGGGAGACCGGAATGTACGCGCCGGTCGAGTTCGCAGGGGTCACGGTAGCGGCGGTCGCGGGCCTGTATCCCGGGTTCGCCGTGCTCGGCCGGATGCTGGCGGATCGCCCGGCCAAGTCCTATGTGGCGACATACATAGCCGCACTCATCACGTCGCTGAAGCTTCTCGCCTGCGCCGCCCTGCTCATCGTGGCCGCCGCGGTGGTAGAAGCCGTTGTCATCTCTGTTAGGTAGGACTGGACATGGAACTGACGCACCAACCGCCGCGATCGCATGGCGCTGTTGCCGGCGCCACCCACCCCGGTCCCGCCCCGGAGCCGGAGGGGGTAGCGCCGGCCGCGCAACGGCGGCGGTCAGCAACCAGCCGGAGCCTCTGGGTGGCGTGCCTGGCGCTGATAGGCACCCTCATGGTGCTCCGCATCCCCCTGACCTACGAGTACGTCACGCAGCGTGTCCCGCCCGAGTTCTCTGCCGAGATCGGTGATGAGCAGATGGAGGCGCTCGCGCTGCGGGTGGCGGTGTTTGTCGGGTTCGCGTTGACGCTGCTGATCATCACGTGCTACTTCGTGTTGGCGGCGGTGCTGGAGAAGCGACTGTTCCCGGCGGCGAAGCGCATCGGCGGTGCCACCGTGGGTCTGTACTTCCTCGTCGTCACCATGTGTGTGGTGCCACCGCAGGTCGTCAGTCTGGTGCTGCGGGTGCCGAACCCGCGGGGAAGCCCGTGGTACTTCATCTATATCGCGGTGGTCGCAGGCGCGCTGCCGTGGCTCTATCGCACCGCCTGGCAGGACCGCACCCGAAAGCGGAGACTGGCCATCTTCCTTGCCTCCTACGGCATCGCGATCCTAACGGTGCTTGGGTGAGCTGGCCGGTGTGTAGCGGCGGAAGGGGGACCTGATGGCTGTGGTCGATGTCAGGGGTCTCAGCAAGTGGTTCGGAGCGAAACCCGCCGTCCAGGACCTGTCGTTCCGGCTGGAACCGGGTCAGGTCACCGGGTTTCTCGGACCCAACGGCGCCGGCAAGTCGACCACCATGCGCCTGATGCTTGGCCTGGACAGCGGATCAGGGACGACACTCTTCGACGGGATGACCTACCGCCAGCTCCCAGACCCCATCCGGCGGGTGGGCGCACTGCTCGATGTCAAGGCATTCCACCCACGGCGCTCAGCCCGCGACCACCTGGCGATGCTCGCCCGCGGTGCGCGGCTGTCCCGCAGCCGGGTGAGCGAGGTGCTGGAGCTGGTGGGACTGGCCAAGGCGGCGGACCAGCAGCCCAAGGGATTCTCGCTGGGCATGAGTCAGCGGCTGGGGCTGGCCGCGGCTCTGCTGGGGGAGCCGGACACGCTGATCCTGGACGAGCCGGCGAATGGCATGGATCCGCACGGCATGCGGTGGTTGCGGGAGTACCTCGCCTGCTATGCAAGGGAAGGAAACACCGTTCTCATCTCGTCACACCTGCTCTCCGAGATCGAGACGCTGGCCGACCGGTTGATCGTCATCGGCCAGGGCCGGCTGGTCGCCGACTCCACTGTGCGCGACTTCATCCGTGGCTACAACCTGGAGGCGGTGCTGGTGCGGAGCGACCAGCCGGAAGAGCTCGCCGCGGTGGTGGACAGCGCGGGTGGGTCGGTGCAGTCCCGGGCTGAGGACATGCTGATCGTGCACGGGATGGACAAGCGGCAGATCGCCGAGGCCGCCGTTGCCCGGAACATACTGATCTTCGAGCTGTCTAGCACCACCGCCACACTGGAAGACGCCTTCCTGCGCGCGTCTGTCCAAAGCGACTTCGCGGCGCAGGTCGGATAGGAGGTGCCGGAATGCTGGCGGCATTGGCCTATGAGTGGCAACGGATCCGTTCCATCCGGTCCACCTGGTGGCTCGCGGGTGGGTCGGTGGTTGCTACCGCCATCATGGCCTTTGGCTACAGCGGTGTGGTGCGGAGCATGCTGTCCAGCGGCGTTGAAGTCGACGGCCTGGAGGCGACGGTGCTGGTGGTCAGCAAGGCTTCCATGGCTACCATCGTCGCGGGCATACTCGGGGTCTGCGCGGTAGGCAACGACTACCGCTACGGCACGATGCGTACCACGCTGCTGGTGATCCCGCGGCGCACCGTGGCGCTCGCCGCGAAGTCTCTGGTGGTCACCGCCTGCGGAGCGGCACTGACGGTCGTCAACCTGGCGGTCGCGTGGGTGGTGGGAAGTCTCGTGCTGGTGGAGTTGCCACCGGACGTAGGGGGTGTGCCCGGCTTCCTCCAGCTCCATCTGGGCCAGGTGGTACTGGTCTCCGCCTGGGCGTTGGTCGGGATCGCGGTTACGGTGCTTACGCGCTCGCAGCTATGGGGTATGGCGGTGCTGCTGCTGGTCCCGTTCGTGGTGGAGCCGATGTTCCGTACCGTCGGCATGCTGTCGGGGCAGGGTTGGCTGGAAACGGTCGCCGGCTATCTGCCGTTCTCAGCCGGGGAAGCGATCACCGACATCTCGTCCGGTGCGGTCAGGGTGTTGTTGGCACCGGAGTCGTCCCGGGTCGGTCCGCTGGCCGGGGGCGCTATCCTGCTGGGGACTGTGGGGGTACTGTGGGCCGCCGCGCTGGTCCGGTTCCGGCGGCAGGACGCCTGAGTCCACCAGGCCGCCGCGGTGGCACCGCTCCCGCGCACGGTCGGCACCTCCGCGCGGACGTCAGCCGGCCGGGTCAGCGGTCCCGTTCGGGCGTACCCCTTCGGTCGTGAGCGGGTGGTACTCGCCCCGGTTGTGGTCAGCCACCGCGGCGCCGACGAAGGTCGCCGGGATCGGTAGCACTTCGAGGCAGAGCCGCACCGCCTCGGCCAGCATCGGTCGGGGCACCCGTATCGATACTGTGCAGTGCGGAACCCACCGACCCGGATGGTAGTACGGATCGACCGCAATGCCTGCCCGCGCGAGCCGGGCGTGCACCGCGGCGTGATGGTCCAGCAACCCGGCGGTGGGTACCGGTCCGAGCCACAGCACCCTTCCCACGAACTGGCCGACGTAGTCGAGGCTCACCGGCGACGGCGGGTAAGCCGGCGTGCCAGCCAGCGCGTCGGCCACCGCGACCGGATCGAGCCGGTCGGCGACCGCGAGCGACACGTGGGGTCGGTGCCGGCCGTGGGTCAGATCCCGCAGGCTGGGGACGCCCACCGACTCCAGCGCGTCCCACACGGCCCGGATCCGCCGGCTGGCTTGACTGTCGAAGTAGCACTCCAGCGCCGCAACCACGGGGTCAGGGTAGCCGTCGGCAGCCCGCGGCCGGTAACTCGACCGGCCCGGCCGGGTGCCGGGCATGAGCGCGGCGTGGACCGGGCCGGCCACGGTGGCCGCCGCCGCCGCGCTGTCTCTGCCGCTAGCCCTACCACTCGGCGTCGAAGCACCGACCTGGCGAACCGACGCCGTGGTCGCCGTGCTCATCCTTGGCATCTTCGGGACCGGCGCCGCCTACGTCCTCAACTACCGCATCATCACCGACGACGGCCCAGTAGCAGCCTCAGCGGTCGTCTACCTCCTGCCGGCGGTCGCTATCGTTCTCGGCGCCCTCGTCCTGGACGAGCGGCCCGCACTCCACGCGCTACTAGGAGTCGCCATCGTCCTGGCAGGCGTCGCGCTCACCCGCAGTGGTCGCGCCGAACCATCGACCGGAACCGAGGACCGGGTAGCCAGACTGTGAGACCGCGCGGGGTCCGGCTCGGCCGCGCCGACCGTCTGGACGGACCGTGCCATCGGGGCCGGTGCGGGTCTGCCCCGCACCGGCCCCGAGACTCAGTCGCGGCGACCGACGATCTCGACGAGCATCATCCGCGGGACGGCTGAACTGTTCGGAGCATGGTGCGACTCCGGGTGCCGCCGCGGGCTGCCCGGCGACGGATGTATCGGCTGCGACCTTACACCGCGAGGCGAACCAGTACCGACCTGCATCGGCGCCAGTTGACATCTCTGGATGCGTGATGCAACATTGACGCAGTTAATTGGATCTTTATCCAGACGTTGGAGGGTGAGATGGCTGAGGCGGCTACCCCGACTGCGCCACCGGTCGAGGAGCAGGAGGACGACCTGCTCGATCTCGACGATCTGGACGACATCGAGTTCGCCCTCGACGAGATCGAGAACAAGATCGCCCCGTTGGCGCTCGCATAGCCTGTTTCCGCTCGTTTGGGGAGGCCCGCGGAGACCTGTCCAGCGATGGAGGTTGGCATGGCTTCCTCTAGTAGCTCTCCAGCGCGCGAGGTAGAAGCCTATCTGGCCGATGACTACCCGGTCGCCTTCACGGGCGTACGGCGGGTCCTCTCCGCCATCGAACGCGCGGGCGTGCGCGTCGCTGACCGGCTGATCGAGCGGTACCCGGCCGAGGCGTCGGTCCTGCTGCCTCCCGACCGGCTACCGGGCGACACCCCGTCCCTGTCATCGGTCGCGCTGACCCCGTCCGAGCGACGCCTGCACCCGGAGTCGGAACAGGTCTTCCGGATCTTGGCGGCGGCGGCGGAGGTGACCGTCGCCGCGCTCGCCGAGCACCACTTGTCGTTGCACCTGCTGGCGGTCGGCGCCACCGATATCCCGTCGGTGCGCGGTCTGCTGCGGCTGGTCGAGTTGGCCCGCTCGCGGGGCGTGGACGACCGGTTGACCCTGTCCGGGCTCGACCGCCGGAGCGAGTTGGGGACCGTGCTGGACGCCGAGGGAGTACGCTCGCCAGAGGTCGAGCAGTTGGTCGAGCGCATCGGCGCCGCCGGGTTGGTGCGTGCCGGCGGTGTCGCCGCCGGCTCCGCGTACCAGCAGGGTCCAAACGCATCCGCGCAATGGCCGGAGGAGCGGCTGTTGACGCTGGCGCGGGCGGATACCGTGGCCCCGACCGACCGGATCGCGGCCGCGATCGAGTCCATCCGCCGCGGTTTCTTCCGCTCGGATCTGGAGGTCATGGCGTACGCCGCGATGACCGGGCGCGACCTGTGCCGGCCCGACCTGGACATCGACGGCGCCGGCGTCAGTGCGGCGCTGGCCCGGTGCGGTGTGGACCCGGACCTCACCGACGCGATGGAGTTCGAGGTGGGAGTGATGCGCGGTACCGCCGACGTCCGCGCCTTCTTCCACAAGATCCTCGGGGTGGTTCACAGCTTCCGGCGCCTGAACCAGCAGGCCATGCACTGGTTCGCCCAGATCAGCGGTGATCCGCGGGTCTCCGTGGAGTTGCGGGCACAGGCGTCGCTCTACCGGGCGCTCACGCTGGTGAAGATGTTGAAGGACCCGGCGAGCGCCCGGCAGGAGGCCGACAGCGCCCTCGCGCTCTTACAGGAGAGCGGTGTCGAGGCGGATACCGTGGACCGGGAGCGCGGTTGGCTCTACAACGTCCGCGCTCTCTGCGCGTTCGTAGCCAAGGACTACCGGGGGGCGATGGCGGACGAGCGGGCCGCGCTGCGATGTGTGGCCGGGAAGGCGGACTCCAGTTCGCTCCACCTCAAGATCAATCTGGTATCAAACGTCAGCGTCCTGCAGGAGCGCGGCGGGGACCCGCGGGCGGCGTTGCGGACGTGGGAGCGTTTCTCCAATGTGGGCGCCGGGTGGGACCTGATCTTCCGGAAGCACCACTCGTACCGCCGGGGTGGCCTGGCGCTGGCCACCGGGGATCACGAGACCGCCGTCTCGGCGTTCGAGGACTCACTCGACGCCGCTGCCCAGCTTCACGACCTGCTCCACCAGATGGTCATCTCCCTGGAGCTGGGAGGCCTGTCGCTGCGGCGCGGCGCCGGCAGCGCCGCGGATCACTACCGGGCCGCCCTGGCCGCCGCCGACCGGTTCGGTTGCCCCTACCATCGGGCGCTCGGCGAGGTCGGCCTCGCGCTGGCCGGGGGCGGGCTCCCGGACGCGGCCACCGGGAAGCGGGCCCTGCGGTCGCTGACCTACCAGCGCGCCGCACGCACGCTGCAGGCGGCGATCGAGGACGGCGACCGCGACCGGCTCCTGGAGTTGTTGCCGTATCCACGCACCAAGCTCAACCGTCCATTTGATCACGTGAACCTGTGGTGACCGATGAGTCGGCGCTCCGGGTCCCCGTCGGTCGCGTCCCTGTCGGTCCGCGACGCCGCTCCGGTGGCTGGCGGGTGGCGGATGGTCCCCCGGTTCCTGTTGCGCCGCGCCGGCTTCCCCATCGACCTGCTGACCGGCCTCGCCCACGATGGCCTGGCGGACACCGTAGCCGGACTGGTCGTCGCGGTCGGTGCCTTCGAGCGGGAACGCGCCGCGTTGCTGTCGGACGTGCTTCCGGCGGAGGTCGTGGACGCCCGCCAGCGGCCCGATGCCCGCCAGCGGTTGCGGCACCTCTCCCGGTGGCGAAGCGCACTCGGGCGGCGGCGGGTACGGGCCGTGCCACCGGACAGCGGGCCCGAGCTGGTCGCCGCGTACCACCGGCTGTGTGGCCACGCGGACCGGGTACGCGACTTGACCGCGCGGCTTGAGCGTGAGCTTCCCGCGGCGCGCCGCCACGAGTCGGCGAGAGTGTGGCGGGCGTTGTCGGACCCGCTGGCGCGCATGGCCCTGGTCCAGTTGTCACCATCGTTCGCGGCGGCCACCCGGCGGCTGGCCGGCAGCCGGCCGGACGGTTCCGTCCCGGCCGGCGGTGACCAGTCGCGCCGGTCGTCGCTCGACCGCCGCGGCTACCTCTTCCTGCAACGTCTGGCCGCCAAGAACGAGACCACCAGCTTCTTCGGCCCGATCACCCATGGCCACCTCGATCCGGCCGCCAGCGGACTGCGATCGGCCTCGACCTCGCCGTCCGGGATCAGTGCCCGGCAGGCGTACCTGTCCTTCTGGGCCGTCACCGCGCTGGCGGAGACCATGCGCACCGACCCGGAACTGGCCGACGTGCTCCCGGTACGCCGCAATCCGCTGGTGTCGGTCCTGGCCGACCGGGTGGTGCTGCCGGACGGGCGCCAGGTCCGGCTGGGTATCCCCGAGCGACAACTGGTGGCGCTGGCCGACGGGGTACGCGGGCGGAGGGAGCTGCTGCGGGCGGTGGCACCAGCCGGCGGCGCCCTGGGCCACCGGCTGGACAAGCTGCTCAGGACCGGCATCCTGATCGCTGACCTGGAGCCGTCCTCCACCCGCATCCAGCCACTGGACGAGCTGGGGGAGTGGGTCCAGCGGCACGCGCCAGGGTCGAAGTGGCGGGAGGCGCTGGCGGAGCTGGCGTCGGCGGTACGAGAGTACGCCGGGACGCGGGACGAGCCGTCCCGGGAGCGCGCCCTGCTCGCCCTGGAGCGGCGGTTCACCGCGCTCACCGGCGCGCCGCCGCGCCGTTCCGGAGGACGGATGTACGCCGACCGGCACGTGGTCTACGAGGAGTGCCGCGGCGACGGTGAGCCGGCCATCGGCGCGGACCTGGCGCGGGCCTGGGAGCGGCAGTTGGGTCCCTACCTGCAGTGGTGCCTGGGGTACGGCCGCCGCCGGCAGGAGGCGCTGCGGCGCCTCGCCCACCATCTGCTCGCGGGCGCCGGCGGCGAGCTGCCACTGCTCGCCTTCGCCGAGCGGCTGGACCAGGCGGTCCGCTCCGGCGGGCTGGAGGCCCACCTGGCACCGGTACGGGCATGGGAGGCGGACTGGGACCGGCTGGTCACCGCGGCGTGGCGGGACGGTGCCGCCAGGCTGGAGCCGTCCACACTGGCCTCGCGTACCTCCGATGAGCGGTCGGCCGCCTTTGTCTCGCCGGACCTGCTCCTGGGCCGGGAGGCCGGCGGGCGGCTGCGGTTGACGGTCGGCGAGCTCCACCCGTATGTCTTCGGCTGGGGGTCGCAGGCGCTGTTCGCGCCCGACCCGCAGGCGCTGCACGAGGACCTGACCCGCGACCTCACCCCGTGGCGGGGCCGCGGGCAGATGGCCACGGTGCTACGCCGGCGCGAGCACAAGGGCATCGTCAGCGACGCTTTCCCCGGAACCTTCATCGAGGTCACCGGTGTGGCCACGCGAGACCGCGCCCGCTGCGTCGCAGTGGCCGACCTGCGGGTGCGCGCTGGTGCGACCGGGCCGGCGCTGGTCGGGCCGTCCGGCCCGCTGACCCTTTACACCGGCGAGGACGACCACCCGCACCTGCAGGTGTTCGCGGCCGTGCCGGTGGTCCCGCCCCGGTACCGGCGCGGCGACCGGGCGCCGCGGGTCCTGGTGGGCGACGTGGTGGTGCAGCGGGCGCGGTGGTGGCTCGGCCCGTCGCACCTGGGGGAGCTTGCCCGGGCTGGCAGCGCGTCCCAGCGCCTGGTGGCGGCCGCGACCCTGCGCGCGGTGCACGGCCTGCCGCGCTGGGTGTTCGTCAAGGCGGCACATGAGACCAAACCAGTCTGTGTCGACCTGGCGGTGTCCCTCGCGGTGGAGACGCTGGCCGGTCTCGCGACCGCGTGCCGCGCGAGCGGTGCCGAACTGCTGGTCGAGGAGATGTACCCGCCACCGCCGGCGCTGTGGCTCACCCGCGGCGGGCGCCGGTTCACCTCCGAGCTACGGGTGGGCTTCACCCGGGGCAGCGGGGTGTGACATGTGGACGATGGTGCCCCACTGCCTGGTCCGCTCGGCGGCGTTCCCGGTGGCGGATCTCGCAAAGCTGCGGATGGCCGGTACCGCCGCGGCCGCCCGTACCTTGCGGGACGCCGAACAGAGCGTCCGCGACCTGGCGACCGAGCGGGGCTGGAGCGCCGAGGCCACCGACCGGGTGCTGGAGCGGCTGGCCAGCGGCGCGCCGGTGCGGGCGCGCGACCGCGCCGGCTCCGACCTGGTCGCCCGGTACCGGCGCGCCAGGCACGACCTGGCGGCGGCGGCCGCGGCCGAGCGGGTCAGCGCCGAGAAGTGGCTCCGCGAGTTCGTCCGCACCGAGCGCGTGCGCGAGGTGCTGGCGCTGACCAACCCGGGGCTGCTGCGCGATCTCGACCGCGGCCGGTGGAACGACCGCCTCCGCTGCCAGAGCGCGTCGTACGTGCAACGGTTGGCCGCGAAGAACGAGACCACCAGCTTCTTCGGCCCCATCAACTACGGCATCGTGGAGACGGCCGGCGAGGATCGGCTCGAGCTGCGCTGGCCGGGCCCGCAGCGGCTGACCGGGCGCCGGGCCCACCTGGCGGCGTGGGTGGTGGAGACGCTGGTGCGGGCGGTCGCGTTCGCCGCTCCGGTCGCGCCGTGGCTGGTGCTGCGGCGCCGCCCGGGCATCCCGGTGGGCGACCTGACGCTGGACGGGGTGGCCGCCCGACTGCTGGCGACAGTGGACGGGCGCGCGACCCTGCGCGCCCTCGCCGGTCGGTTGCGCACCACCGTGGGCGAGCTGGTCACCGCCGCCGAGTCGCTGGTGGACGCGGGGCTGGCGACCCATCAACTGCAGCCGCCGGCCACGGCGCCGGACCCGCTGCTGTTCATGATCGGCCGGCTGGCGTACCTGCCCTCGGCCGGCCGGGAGCGCGTGCTGGCGGTGCTGGCGGCGCTCGCGGAGCTGCGGGACGGCTTCAGTTCCGACAGCGTCGCCGGCAAGCTGGCCCGCTACGACGCGGTGGTACGGGCGGTCACGTGCCTGGCGGGCGACCGGCCCGCGGGCGGGGCCGGCGCCGCCGCGGGCCGATCGCGGGCCGGGCAGTTCTACGCCGACCGGCTGCCGCTGCGTGAGGAGTGCGCCGGGGCGCTGGCGCTCGCTGTCCGTGGCCTGCCTGCCCGCCGCCTGGTCGACGTGGCCACGCCCGCGCTGGAGTTTCTGGCGCGGGTGGCCACCCGCCGGCGCAACCTGGCGCGCAAGCTGCTGGCGCGGCAGTTGGGGGTCCGTCGCGTGCCGTTGTGGCGGCTGGCCGCGAAACTCGGCGATCAACCGCCGCCACCGGACCGCGCGCTGCTGGCGGCGCTGGCCGCCGCGGTCCCGGCCGGTGTCGCCGAGTGGGACCTGGCCGGTGCCGGGCTGGGGGACCTGCTCGCCGAGCCGGCCGGCGGAGTGGTGTGCTCAGTGGACCTGATGATCGTCGCCAGCGACCTGCGGTCGTGGCAGAGCGGCGACTATGACCTGGTCCTTGCCGATGTGCACGACACCGCCCTGCTGACCGACTGGAGCCTGCAGTTCCACGCCGACCCGGAAGCGGTCCGCGCGGCGACCCACCTCGCCACCGCCAGGGCGATGGGTGGGCGGCCGGTCGTGTGTGTCATGTCCGGCCGCCGCACCGGGATCCCCCCGCTGGAGCCGCCGACCTGCCTGGTGGAGCTGGGCACGGTCGCGGGCCAGGCGAATCCCTGGCGGGTGGGCCTGGACGACCTGGAGGTGGTCTCCGACGGCCAGCGGGTCCAGTTGGTGTCCCGCACGCTCGACAGCGAGGTCGAACTCTACAACGGCGAGCTGGACAACCTGGTGCAGACGGCGTTCGGCTCCCTGCGGCTGGGCGGCGCCGACTTCCGGTTCGCGCCGTGCACGCCGCGGCTGCGGGTCGGGCCGGCCGTGGTACAGCGGCGGCGGTGGCAGGTGCCGGTCGCCGACCTGCGGTCGTTGCGCCCCCCCGCCGCCGACGACGCCGAGACGCTGCTGCGGGCGAGCCGGGTCTGGCACCGGTACGACCTGCCGGACGAGGTGTACGCCATCCTGCCGGGCGAGCGCAAGCCGATGTACACGACCGCGGACAGCCCCTACCTGCTCCGGGCGCTGGCCCGAAGGGCGGAGCGCGCCACCGGCCAGGCGCTGGTCAGTGAGGCGTTCCCGCCGCCGGACCGGTTGTGGCTGTCGGCGCCGGACGGCACCACCTATACCTCGGAACTCCGGTGTGTCTTCGTAAGGTCCAGCGTGGAGTGCGGCGATGCCTGACAAGCGGACGGTCGTGGTGCTGCCCCACGCGGACCCGAGCGTGCGGCTGGTGGCACCCGGCCGCTCCGACGTCCACAATCTACACCAGCGGGCGGTGGCCCGGATCGTCGGCGCGCAGGAGGTCTCGGCGCCGGCCGGCGGCGAGCTGCGGACCGTCCTGCACGCCGCGGCGCGGGCCACGCTGGCCGGGCGGGCCGATCCGGTGGCCCGGCTCGCCGCGAGCGCGACCATGCTGGCCCTGTGCGACCCCGGGCAGCAGTGGTCGGTCCGGCTCCGGCTGGACGATCTGGAACTCGTCGAGGGGAGCACCGAGCGCGGCGCTGACGTGCGCCGCGCGGCCGCGGACCTGCCGTTCGGCCCGGAGTTGGCCGCCGCGGTGGAGCTCGCCGGTCACGATCCGATCTTCTGGATCGACCGCGACCAGCAGCTTCCCGCGCTGGCCGCGCTCGCGTCGCGGGTTGACCGGCCGGTACGCGTGGCGGGCGGCTTCGCCCTGGAGCACTGGCGGGTCCTGCGTACCTGGCTGCCCGCCGGCAGCCGGCCGGTCGCCCTGGACGCGTACTGGGAGACCGATGTTGGTGGGGTTCCGGGCCGCCGCGGCCAGACGGCCGGCGCCGCCGCCGAGCCGGTGCGCTGGGTGAGCCGTCCCCGGGTGGCTGGGGGCCCGCGGCGGCGATGGGCCGACGAGATCACCGGCGAGGAGCTAGGCCACCCCGAGCGCCTGCCCGAGGGTTGTGCGGCCGCGGTGCTGGGCATCGCCGGCGCCGATGAGCAGGGCATCGTCACCGGTGACGGGTCGGCCCTGGACTGGGAGACGGTGGCGGCCAGCGTCAAGGCGTTGACCGGCGGCGGGGTGCGGGTCCTGGTCGAGCAGTTGCTGGCGGCGCCCGGCCACACCGCCGATTCGGCGGTGGCGACGGCACGCTGCCTGGCCGGCGGTGACCTGGGGTGGCGGGTGGTCGGTTGCCGCCCCTTCCACCTCCCGCCGGAGGCCGGCAGGCGCGGCCGGGCAGGCGGCCTCGAGTGGGGCGGGCGCCGGGTCGCCGCGCGACCGGCCAGCGACCGGGACCTGCCGCGGTCCATCGACTACGGCGCCGCCGACCTCGCTCCGGTGGTGCCCGAGATCGTGCGGTACCTGCGCGGGCGGCACCGGCTCGCCATGCAGCGGGTGGCGCGGTTCTACCTGCGGGATGCCGGCCGCGGGCAGTCGCTCGCACCAGGGGTCGTGGTGCACGTGAGCGGCGGAGGCTGCTGGCTGGTGGACCTCGCGGCGGTGCGGGTGATGCGGCTCGACCCGCGGATCGGGCGCCGGCTCGCCGCCCTCGGCCCCGGTGAGCCGGTCCCCGCGGCATTCCCGGACCCGGACCTGGCGAGATCGGTCGCCGGGATGCTGGCGAGAGCCGGGGCGCTCGATCAGGGGGCGCCATGACCTGGACGCTGGGGCGGTGGCTGGTGCTGCGGCACGCCGGTATGCCGTTTGACTGGCTGGAGGAACTCGGCGGCGATGAGGAACTGGACCAAGCCGCGGACGCGGTACGCGCCGCCGGCGACGCCCTGGCCGCCACCCAGGTGGTGGCCGGCGGCCGCCGCCTGGACAGCTCCGGCGCCAGGCGGCTGGCGCGGGCCATCGAGGACGCCGAGCCGGACCCGCCGGTGAAGGCGTGGAACACCGCGGTCGCCCACTACCGCGACACCTACCTGCGCGCCTATCGCAGTGCCGAGCACCGCCTGCGCCAGTTGGCCGGCCGCCGGGAGGTCTGCGAGGCGGTGTTCCTGTCCAGCCCGGAGATGTGGCACAACATGTGGCAGCGCTACTGCTCCGCCGGGCGCCGCCCCGACGGAGCCGCACCGCCGAACGCGGCGGCCCGGCGCGTGCACCGCCAGGTCTACACGTACCTGCAGCGGTTCTGCGCCAAGAACGAGACCGTGAGCCACTTCGGACCGCTGGGCTACGGCAAGCTGGACGCGGCGAGGACCGGGTTGACCCGGGGCCTACCGGTGCGCCGGCAGGTCTTCGTCACCCACTGGGCGGTGACCGAAC